>JACXTT010001885.1_pt1 | contig 34248 bp, 32 predicted proteins | sample 9270951 | NCBI WGS metagenome assembly JACXTT01 (sample SAMN15532306, study PRJNA645909) | rock metagenome | isolation source: weathered quartz diorite | place: Puerto Rico | collected 2017-06-21 | reverse complement strand
TACGGACCCTTGGATGGCTCGATGGGCGGGTAGCGGAAGGTGCCGGGAGCGAGGGGCGGACTATCCCACCGCCAGGATTTCAGCGCGGGATCGTAGCCTTCGGGGGCCAGTGCTTCGACGAGATGGCCCACGCACCAGGTCACGGTGAGTCCGCGGCCTTCGATGAAGTTGCGCCCTCGGCCTTGCACGCCTAGGGCCTCTGCCAGGGCTCGGCCCATGCTGGGTTTCTCGGCAACGATGAGACGCATCCCCTTAGATTACCGCCTCAGCCCTGCATCTCCTTCTGCGCCAATTGGAGCACCAGCTCCACCAGCTCCCGCCGGCCTTGGCCGCCTTTGCGCAGCACCTTATGCACGTTGGGTTGGGCCAGCCGCGCCTGCTCCTCCGGGGTGGTGTCCTTGCCTGTGAGCACGATGACGGGAATGTCCTTCCATTCCGGCTTCTGCTGCATGCGCTCCACGAGGGCGAAGCCGTCCATCCCCGGGAGCATGAGATCCAGCAGGAGCAATTGCGGTGGCTGGAGGGCGAGATGCGCGAGGGCGGATTCGCCATCGGGGGCGGGCACCGCCTGCCAGCCGGCCTGAGAGATGGCCCGCACCAGCGCCTCGCGGGTGGCATCGTCGTCCTCCACCACGAGGACTTGGAAGGGCGGGGCCCCTTGGCGGAAACGATCGAGGACCTGGGACAGCATTTCCGGAGATACGGGCTTTTGCATCACCTCCGTCGCGCCTAGGGCAAAGCCCTTGGAACGCTCGTCCAGCATGGAGATGAGGATGACGGGGATCTCTTTCAGTTCAGGATCGGCTTTGAGGGTTTGAAGCACCTGGTAGCCGTCGATGCCCTCCATGCGGAGATCGAGGGTGATGAGATCGGGCCGCAGCGATCGGGAGAGCTCCAGCCCTTCGCGCCCATCGGCGGCGGTGCCCACCCAAAAACCCTCCTTGGTCAGCGCGCGGGTGAGCGCGTCGCGCATGAGGGGATCATCATCCACGACAAGGGCCTTGGCCTTGCGTGGCAGTTGGGGAAGGGCCAACCGCTTTCGCCGTTCCGTCGGCTGGATCTCGGTGATAGGCAATTGGAAGGAGAAGCGGCTTCCTTTTTCGAGGACGCTTTCCGCTTCGAGTCGGCCTCCCATGAGATCGATGAGTCCCTTGCACAGGGCGAGCCCCAGGCCTGCGCCGCCATGTTTGCGCGAGGGCCGGTCGTCGATCTGCGTGAAGGCTTCCAGAGCATGGGCGAGGGCCTCCGCGCTCATGCCCGGCCCCGTATCGCGAACGCTGAAGCGCACGTCGCCATTCCGGATCCCAGCGCCGAGAGTGATGACGCCATAGTGGGTGAACTTCAGCGCGTTGCTGAGGAGATGCGTCAGCACCTGCCGGAGCCGCATGCGGTCGACCCAAAGGGCCCCAACCAAAGGATCCACCTCCAATTCGAGGCGGTTGTTCTGTTGGGTGGCGAGGGGGCGGTGCTCCGAGGCCAGCTCCGCAAGGAAGAGGTGGAGATCCACGGATTCGGGGTGGATGGTGATGCGTCCAGCCTCCAGACGGCTGATATCCAGCACCTCATCGATGAGCTGGAGCAATTGCCTTCCGGCCAAGCGCACCCGCCCCACGTCCTCCATAGCGGTAGGGCTGCTTTGGACGGCCCCATCCTCCTGCAGCAATTCGGAGTAGAGCAGAATCGCGTTCAAAGGGGTTCTCAGCTCGTGGCTCATGCTCGCGAGGAAGGCGCTTTTGGCGCGGGCCGCTTGCTGGGCCTGCTCCATAGCCACCAGGAGCTGGGTATTCACCTGGGCCAGCTCTGAGCCGTGTTCCAGCATGGTCTCTTGCAGATGCTCTTCCAGCGCTTTGCGGTTGCGCCGGCCGATCAGGTAGGCAGTTCCGCCCATCAGTAGGGAAAAGGCCAGGGGCGCAGTCACCGTCCATGACCACTGGGGCGTATTCCAGAACATCATTGCGTCGATGAGGGCCATGGCGTGTCCAAGGGCATATTCGGCCCCTGAAGCTCCCGGCTCAAGAAGCGGAGGGCTGCAGGGCCTTTTTCCTGGTTCAAGCCCCCATTCCTGGGGCTGATCCGGTCTCAGGTAGGCCTGTGCGATCATAGAGACCTCACCCCGAGGTCACCGTGGCGTTTTCCCCAGGTAGCAAGCACGGACAGATGGCCGATATCAACATGACGCCGATGATCGACGTCATGCTCGTGCTGCTGATCATCTTCATGGTCGCCGCGCCCATGATGACCACCGGCGTGGATGTGAACTTGCCGGAGAGCCGCACGGGCCGCAATCTGGAAAGCGAGGCCCTTTCGGTGACCCTCGTGAACGATGGGCGCATCCAGTTCAATAAGACCTTCGTGGCCCTGCCCACCTTGCAGAACTCCCTCAAGAAGCAGGCTCTCGAAGGGCGCAAGCGTCCTGTGCTTGTGCGGGCGGATGCTGCGGTGCCCTATGGCCGCGTGATCCAGGTGGTGGATGCCATCCGCGAAGCCGGGTTCACCCAGGTGGGATTTGTCACCGCCCCTGTGGGCACGCCGCCGCCGGTTCAGCCGTGACCGAATACCACGCCTACTCCCGCGATCGCGCCCATGTGGGGGAGACCCCCTTGGGAGTTGCGGTGGTCATCGCGGTAATCGTCCATGTCGCGGTGGTGGTGCCTTTCGTGTTGCCTCGCCGCGGCGAAGAAGCACCTAAAGAAAAGATCACCTGGGTGACGATGCCCTCGGCCGCGCCTTCTGGCCCCAGCGGCGGTGCGGCAGGGACTGAACTCGGCGAGGAAAAGGGCCAGCGCCTGCGACGGGCGGATGAAGTGGCCCCTGAGCGCCCCGATGCCAAGGCCGGCAGCATCACCCAGCAGGATCCCTTCGCGACGAAGGTGAGCCCAGGCGCCATCAAGGGCAACAGCAAGGACGAGACGTCGAAGGGCACCAACACCACCGCGGCCAAAAGCCCCACGCCTGCGCCCGTGCCCCAGGGCGGCGCAGCAGGCAGCGGCAACGGTGGCGCCATCGGCGCCGGGGAGGGGATCCCGGGCCTGAAGGCCACCAAGAACAACAGTGGAGGTGTCGGCCTCATCGGTGGTCTCGAAGGCGATGCCTTCCCCTTTCCCTACTACCTGGAACAGGTGCAGGGACGTATTACGAGCAACTGGAGCCGCATCTCCAGCATGCAAGGTCGGGTGCAGATCTACTTCCGCATCCGCCGCGATGGCCAAGTGGAGCGCGTGCGCGTGGAAGTGCCAAGCCCGAGTGAAGATCTGAATGCCTCTGCGCGCATGGCCGTGTTGCGGGCGGCGCCCCTGCCTCGACTGCCCGACGGCTACGAGGCGGAGTGGTTGGGCGTCTACATGTGGTTCACCTTCACAGGGAACTAGGCGTGACGGTACTGCTGGGCTTGCGTACACGACTTGGCCGCATCAGCTGGGATCTGCTTATGGGCAGCGCCATCGGGATGATGAGCGGGCTCGCCTCGGGCCTCTTCCTATGGGCGCTGGAGCGCGTGTTGACCTTCCGTCGCGTGCATCCCAGCACGTTGTTGTTGCTCCCGGCGCTGGGACTGCTGGCGGCCTACCTCTATCACCGCTGGGGCGAAGAGTCCGATGGCGGCACACCGCTCGTGCTGGACGAAGTCACCGAGTGGCAGGGCCGTGTGCCCAGCCGCATGGCGCCACTCGTCCTCGTGGGCACCTTGCTTTCCCATCTGGGCGGAGCCTCCGTGGGACGTGAGGGCACGGCGGTGCAGATGGGAGCCTCCTTGGCGCGGAGTGTGGCCAAGCTGCCTTCGCGGATGCTCGCCTTTCTCCGGCTGACGAGGACGCGCAAGCGCTTGCTCCTTCAAGCGGGGCTCGCTGGCGGCTTCGGAAGCGTCTTTGGAACGCCCTTGGCGGGAACGCTCTTCGGATTGGAAGTCGTGCGTCGCGGCGGCCTGGCCACAGATGCACTGTTGATCTGCCTCTCCGCGAGCCTGGTAGGCGATCGAGTAGTGAGGGTGTTGGGCTTGAGGCACACCCAATGGACAGCCAAGGCGCTGCCCGGCGGCTTTATGCCGACACTGGCGCTCCTCGCCTTCGCCGCCATCGTTGCCGGCGTAGCTTGGCTCTACCTGCGAAGTAGCCACGGTCTCGCGGCCTGGACGAAAACGCACTGCCCCTGGTGGATGCGGCCCTTGGTGGGAGGCTGCGCTTTGGTACTGGCGGCCATCTGGCTCGATCCCGCTTTTCTCAACTTGGGCACGGATCTGCTGCCGCGCGTCTTTGTGCTGGGCACGGTTTCTCCAGGGGCCTTCGCGCTGAAGCTGCTGCTCACGGTGTGGTGTTTGGGTTGGGGCTTCAAGGGTGGGGAAGTCACGCCTCTCTTCGTCAGCGGCGCGCTGCTCGGCGCGGCGATGGCTCCAATGCTTGGCTTTCCTCCTCAGGGACTCGCAGCGGTGGGGTTCGTGACCCTTTTCGCCACCGCCAGCCACACGCCGCTCGCAGGATTGCTGCTGGGCGTCGAACTCTTTGGCGCCACCTTGGCTGCGCCCATCTTTCTCGTGGGCGGCGTGGCCTATGCGCTCGTAGGGAAGCGAAGTCTCTACCGCTAGACGTCACGGGAATCGCGCCGCGCGCATCCGAGAGCTATGCCCTTGTGTCTTCGATGCGCACCTTTGTTCCTGTTATCGACGTGGATGTTCGCCCAGTGCTCGGACGCGGGTGCCTGCGCGACCGGGAGGCTGTCTCCAGGTCCGAGCCATCGGCTTGCACTGTCTTCCGTGGAGGCCTCCAGTGGCGGTCCGGACGACCTGCGCTTTCACACCCTGCGCTTCGAGGGGCAGTTCCATCTGACAACTTCCACCCAAGTGTTGCTCACGGTGCCTTTCGTCCACATTCAAGGACCTCTTGGTTCGACCCAGGGCCTCGGCGACCTGATCGCCTTGATCGATTACACCTTCTTCTCCGACGCGACAGGCGCTTGGGCGGTTCAGGTGGGAAGCCGTTTGGCTACGGGTCAGGCGGACCGTTCTGCGGTCTTGCCCCAGGCTTATCAGGCGGGTCTCGGTCCCTCGGATCTCATCCTGGGCGTGCGAGGTGTCTGGGGGAATTGGCAAAGCGGCGCGGCCTACCAACGGGCCGGCGGGCGCAGTGACAATCCCATCACTCGCCTCAAGCGGGGTGATGATGTCCTCCTTTGGGCGAGCCGCGGCCTCTCTATTGGGGCTACGGAGCTCACCCTGAAAGCCCTTGCGGTCAAACGGCTGACCCTTTCCACAGTGAGAGATGTGAACTCGGCACAGGAGCAGTTCGTGGAAGTGCCGAAGAGTGACCGTCTTCAATTGAATCTGGAAGCAGGGCTGATGCACCCTCTGGGCCGTAGCCTCAGTCTTCAGGCCGGTGCGGCGATTCCCTTTCTCAAGCGGTCCGATAACACGGATGGGCTGAAGCGCGCCTGGACGATCACCCTGGGGCTAGCCTGGGCCTTATGAGCTGCGACAATGGAGCGATGAAATCGATCTCCCTCCGCGTCGATGTGGACACTTTGGAAGGCTCCCTCAAAGGGATCCCGACTTTGCTTCGGCTGTTGGATAAGCATCAGATGAGGGCGAGCTTCTATTTCAGTTTTGGCCCCGACAACAGTGGCAAGGCTCTTCGCCGTGTTTTCCGCAAGGGATTCCTCGCGAAGATGAAGCGCACCAATGCGGCCAAGCTCTACGGCTTCAAAACGATGATGTACGGCGTGCTGCTGCCTGCGCCGATCATCCACAAGCGCGCCGCCGCCGAGATGAAATCGGCCCTCGCCGCCGGCCATGAAGTGGGTATTCATGCGTGGGATCACGTGCAGTACCACGATCTGCTGGATCGCAAATCCCGCAAGTGGCTGGAGGCCTGGTATCGGGATGCACACAAGGCCTTCGCCGATATCTTCGGCCATCCCGCCAAGGGCGCCGTCAGCCCCGCGTGGCGGAGCAACGACGCCACGCTGGAGATCCAGGATCAGTACGGCCTCGACTACGCAGGCGATTGCCGCGGCGTCGCGCCCTTCTATCCCATCGTCAACGGGAAGACCCTCTCCACTCTGCAGATCCCCACGACGCTGCCCACCCTCGATGAGTTGCTGGGTTTGGATGGGCGCACACCTCAGCAGGTAAACGAGGAGGTCTGGTCACTGGTGAAAGAGGACGCGCTGAACGTCTACGCGCTTCATACCGAAGTGGAAGGCGGCGCCCTCTTCGAGACCTTTGACGCCTTCCTAGGTGGGCTAAAGGATCGCGGCGTTACGGCGCGTACCCATGCGGACTGGCTGCCGGAGTTGAAGGCTGCGAATCCGCCGGCCAAGGCCATGATCCGCCAAGAAGTGCCGGGCCGCGCAGGGTGGCTCAGCTTCGAACCCTAGACTTTCCAAAGGCTGACGCCGCACGTAGAGGAATTATCTCTTGCCGGCCAGGTGACGATGGGGGGACCCAGGGGGTCCGCTCATGAGGGCACTATCGGCGAGCACCCAGACAATTGATCCCTATCGAGCAGGCGTGTTGCTGGGCGAAGCGCTGGCGCCTTTGCAACCGGAGGTGGCATTCCTCTTCTCGAGTGTTCATTACGAAGGCAGCACGGACCTCCTGGAGGGTCTTTACGACGCGGTTGGGAATCCGGGGCTGGTCCTTCTCGGAACGACGGGGGATGGATTTCTAGAGCGCGGCCGAACAGGGGATGTCGGTGCGGGTGTGCTGGGCCTTCATTCTGAAGGCAAGGTGCGCTTCGAGTTGGCCACCGCCTCAGGCGTGGGCGCGGATCCCGCAGCCACCGCCCGCACCTGCCTTTCGCGCCTTCGCCAGCAGTTAGGCGGTGAACCCGACCTCGCCTTTCTCCTTTCGGATTTCAGGGCGGATGCCAGCCTTCTTGAATCCGTCGTTCGGGATGAGATGCATTTCCCCGTCGTGGGAGGACTCGCGGCCGACGACAACCGCATGTCCCAATGCTATGTCTACGCCAACCGCGAAGTGATCCAGGATGCGGTGGCGATGGTGGGCGCGCGGGGCGAACTTCGCTTCGATATTGCCATCGGCAACACCCTTCGACCCGTCGGTCAGCCCGGTCTCATCGATGAAGCCGACCGCACCAACATTCACCGCATCGATGGCATCAGCGCCATGGATTTCATCGAGCGGGAGACCGGTAAGCCGGTGCTTCAATCCGATCGCGGCATCGTGGCTTTGGAGATCCTTGAGCAGAGTGGCAACGGGGAAAAACGCCTACGCGCCATTGTGCCGGACTTTTCGACAGACAAGGGCCACCTCGGTCTCTATGGTGGCATCGAGGCGGGCAAGTCGGTGCGTGTGTGTCTGGCCCGCCCTGAGGATCTGGTACGTGAGGTGCACGTCATCGCCGATGGGGCGCGAGGGTTAGGCTTCCAGCCTGTGGCGGGCCTCATCACAAGTTGCGCGGGGAGAAAGTGGTTGCTCGGGGGGCAAATCGAGCACGAGGTTCGGGCTTTGGATGGTGCCTTCTCCGGATCGCTGGCCATCGCGGGCTTTCCTTCGTTTGGGGAGATCGGTCCGCTGAAAGGAGAGATGGGGCGCTACACGCGAAACCTCTTCCACAACATGACCTACGTCCTTCTCCTCATCGGGGCTTGAGCGTCATGAGTGGCGGGTTCTATTCCGCGCTCCACCCGGCACCCCATGGGTTCCAAACGGTCAAGCTGGGAAAGCGCGAATTGTTATCCGGTCCTGTGACGATCTATTGCGAGCACCTCGCCGATGTTCTGGTGCTCGTAGAGAATTTTCAGGATCGGGTGAGCGGTGTCCTTGTGACGCCAGGCCTCGAACTTCGTCAGGTCAAGTTGGGCCCTCAACTCTGGCATATTTCGCTACCCGAGCGCTGCCTTCCGGATCTCGCAACCTTCTGCGCGCCGATTCTGGAAGCGCTTGGAGAGTCGTCGGCGTTGCGGGATCAGAACCAGGAGGGCGTGAGAGCCTTGGCTCGCGGGCAGCGGGAGCTGGAAGTCACGCGCATCGACTACAACCGCGTGACGGCGAGTCTTCAGCGGCAGGTGCGGGAACTGAGCGAAGGGCAGCGGCAATTGCAGGCCATCGTGGATCATTCGCCCAGCCTGATGTACGTCGTGGATGGTGAGTTCTGCTTCCGCCTCGTGAACCGCCAATTCGAAAAAGTCTTCGGCGTGTCTCGGGAACAGGCCATCGGCCGCACACCACATGAGGTACTCCCTCCGGTGTTGGCTGAGCAGCTCATGCGATTGGATCTTCAGGCTCTCGTGGCGCCGGAGCTGTTGCAGGTCGAAGAACAGCTGCCCAGCCCGGACGGGCCGCACACGCACCTCTCTGTGCGATTCCGATTACCGGCTACGGAGGAGGGCCAGGGCGGGCTGTGTACCATCTCCGCCGATCTCACAGAACACATCCGCATGGAAGCGCAGTTGCGCCAATCGCAAAAATTGGAAGCCATTGGGCGGCTGGCCGGCGGCATCGCGCACGATTTCAACAACCTCCTGACGGCCATCCTGAACTACGCCAACCTCCTGGAAGAGGATCCCGGCATGCCTCAAAGCGGGCTGCGGGATGTCGGCCAAATCGCCAAGGCCGCGCGGCGGGCGGCCTCGCTTACTTCCCAGCTCCTCGCCTTCAGCCGTCAGCAGCCGGTGACGTTGAGAACCCTCGATCTCAGTGCCATCGTGCGCGATATGGAGCCCATGCTCCAGCGCCTCATCGGGGAGCACGTGAAGGTGATCCTCTCCATGGATCCGGCCCCCTGCGCCGTTCACATGGACCAGGGGCAGGTGGAGCAGATCCTCCTCAACCTTGCGCTGAACGCCCGCGACGCCATGCCGAACGGAGGGGAGCTGGGGATCCTCACGGCGATTCGCCTTCCCGGTGGCAGCGGTCATCCCCATGTTGTCCTGAGCGTTACGGACACCGGTGTCGGCATGGATGCTGCGACGCTGGAGCATATCTTCGAGCCCTTCTTCACGACGAAGGCGCTGGGAAAGGGAACGGGGTTGGGCCTTGCCACCGTTCACGCCATCGTGGATCAGGCCCACGGGCATATGCGGGTCGACAGCCAGCCGGGGTCGGGTTCGCGTTTCGAGATCTGGATTCCGGCTAGGGAAGAGCAGGTGCGTGAGAATGCGCCTGCGAAGCCAGGCGCCCTCACTCCCATGCAGGGCACGGTGTTGCTGGTGGAGGATGAGGAGGCGGTCCGCGAAGCCTTGCACCGCACGCTGGAACGCCTGGGGCTGACGGTGCTCAGCGCCAGTGGGCCAGGATCTGCGTTGGGGATGGTGACTGCATGGGAAGGTCCCTTGGATCTGGTGCTGAGCGACGTGGTCATGCCTGAGATGGATGGCGTTGAACTCGCCCACCGTCTTCTGGCCCTTCGTCCAGGATTGCGGATCCTGCTGATGACCGGTTACGCAGAACGGACGGTGCTCGAGGCGAGCCGCGATCCCCGCATCCTTGGAATCTTGCCCAAGCCGTTCACCCCTTCGGATCTGGAGCGGGCTTTGAGAGAGGCCCTATCGTCCGGAGAAGTTCGTGATGGCATAAGCGTCGATCAGGGGTGAGGGCCTACGCCTCACCACGGCGTCCGGCACCTTTGCCCCCAGGACTCAACGATTCCGAGGTGGGTGGCGTAGTCTAGGTTCCCATCCCCGCGGAAGGAGTTGTACATGCGTTCGCTGACCACTTTGGCCTGCGCCATTGCCCTGGCTGCGCCGGCGGCCCAGGCTCAAATCGATGCGCGTCTCATTCGCCACCCGGCCGTGTCGGCCTCCCAGATCGCATTCAGTTTTGGCGGAGACGTTTGGGTGGTGCCGAAGACGGGCGGTTCGGCCATCCGCCTTTCCACCCCTAAAGGTGAAGAGACCTTTCCCCGCTTTTCGCCCGATGGGAAGCAGATCGCTTTCAGTGGCAATTACGACGGCAATACGGACGTCTATGTCATGCCAACGGGCGGCGGCCTCCCCACGCGCATTACGCACCATCCCATGCCAGATCGCATGGTCGGCTGGTATCCCGACGGGAAGTCCCTGATCTTCGCTTCCGGCATGCAATCGGGTCGCGACCGCTTCAACCGCCTGTTCAAGGTCTCCAAGGATGGGGGTATGCCTGAGGCCCTGCCCATCCCCTACGGCGAGTTCGCGGCCCTCTCACCCGATGGGAAAACGCTGGCCTACACGCCCATCTCCACGGACTTCCGCACCTGGAAGCGTTACCGCGGAGGCATGGCCTCGGAAATCTGGTTCTTCGATCTGGATACGAAGGCGGCCACGCGCCTGCCCAGCGCCGGCGGTTCCAACGATTCCCAGCCCATGTGGTACGACGGGAAGCTCTATTTCCTCTCCGATCGCGATGACGTGAAGCGGAACAATGTGTGGTCCTACGATCTGAAGACGAAGGCCTTCAAACAGATCACCTTCTTTAAGGACTACGACGTTCATTTCCCTTCCGTCGGCCCCAGCGACATCGTGCTGGAAGCGGGTGGGCGGCTGTACCGATTGGAATTGCCCACCGAGAAGCTGGTGGAAGTGAAGATCGAGGTGGTCTCCGACCGCACCGGCCTGAAGCCGCGGCGTGAAAACGTCAGTAAGCTCATCCGCAACGGGGATATTTCACCTCAGGGCAAGCGCGCGATCCTGGAAGCTCGGGGCGAGCTCTTTTCCGTGCCTGCGGAGCAGGGGGCCGTGATCAATCTCACGCGCACTTCTGGGGTGGCCGAGCGCTTTCCTGCGATGTCTCCCGATGGGAAGCAGGTGGCCTATTTCAGCGATCGCACGGGGGAGTACGAACTCTTTGTACGGCCCACGGATGGCTCGGGAAGCGAACGGCAGGTGACCCATCTCGGCCCGGGATTCCGGTACCGCATCACCTGGTCTCCCGATGGCAAGCGGGTGGTCTTTGTGGATCAGGCGATGCGCATTCAGCTGTGCGATATGGACACTGGAAAGGTGCAGGTGGTGGATAAGGGCCTCTTCATGTTTGAGGATAGCCTGGAACAGTTCCACGCCACCTGGTCGTCCGATAGCCGGTGGATGGCCTATGTGCGGGATGCCGAAAATCGGAACGCCGTGGTGCACCTCTTCGACACGAAGAGCGGCAAGCATCATGAGGTGACGTCCTCCTTCTACAACACCAACGACGTCGCCTTCGATCCGGATGGCAACTACTTGTACGTCTCCACAGGGCAGGCCTTCAGCCCCACCTATAGCGATCTGGATGGCACCTGGGTGTACGCCTCTACAGCGCGTCTTGGAGCGATGCCTCTCCGCAAAGACGTCGCGAGTCCTCTGGCCCCCAAGAACGATTCGGAAGAGGGCAAGGACGAAAAGAAAGAGGAGAAAAAGGACGATAAGAAGGCTGAGGGCAAGGACGCCAAGCCCGACGCTCCCAAAGCCGTCGAGATCGATCTCGACGGCTTGGAAAGCCGCATGGTGCTGCTCCCCAGCCCGGCGGGCTACTACCAAGATCTCACCGGCGCGAAGGGCAAGCTGGTCTACCGCCGTGCGGAACACGTCAATCCTCAGGGCGAGAACACCTTTGGGGTGTACTACTACGATTTCGAAGAGCGGGAAGAAAAGCAGGTCCTCGGCGATGCGGATGGTCTGGCGGTCACCACCGATGGCAAAAAGGCGCTCGTCAATAAGCGGAACACCTTCGCCATCGTGGAGGTGAAGCCCGGCCAGAAGATGGACAAGAAGCTGCCCACGGGCGAGCTGCTGATGGACTTGGATCCCGTGGCGGAGTGGCACCAGATCTTCAACGAAGCCTGGCGGCTGGAGCGGGATTTCTTCTACGATCCCGGGATGCATGGCGTGGATTGGAAGGCCATGAAGGAGCGCTACGGCAAGCTCATCCAGGAATGCGGCACCCGCGATGATGTGAACTTCGTCATTGGCGAACTCATCTCAGAACTGAATGCCTCGCACGCCTACCGCGGCGGCGGCGATTTGGAGGCGGCCCCCCGGTTGGAAGTAGGGCTCCTCGGAGCGGATTACGCGCTGGAGAACGGCGCCTTCCGCATCACGCGGATTTTGAAGGGCGCCTCCTGGGATGCGGAGGCCCGCGGTCCCTTGGCTCAGCCTGGGTTGAAAGTGAAGGAGGGCGACTATCTCCTGGCGGTCAACCAGGTGCCCCTGGATGTGAAGAAGAACCCTTGGGCCTCCTTCGCGGGCCTCGCGGGGAAGACGGTGATGCTCACCATCAACGACAAGCCCACGATGGATGGGGCCCACGACGTCTTCGTCACTACCATCGCCAACGAGGAGCAGCTGCGTTACGCCGCGTGGGTGGAAGCCAAGCGCCAATACGTGGACAAGGTCTCCAAGGGACGCATCGGCTACATCTACGTGCCGGATACGGGCATCGGCGGGCAGACGGATTTGGTGCGCCAGTTCCGCGGCCAGTGGCAGAAGCCGGGCCTCATCATCGATGAACGCTTCAACAGCGGCGGCCAGATTCCCGATCGCTTCATCGAGATGTTGGGTCGTCGTGTGCTCAACTACTGGGGCGTGCGCGATGGCCTTGATTGGCAGTGGCCCGCCGTCGCCCATGAGGGGTCCATGGCCATGCTCATCAACGGCTGGAGCGGCTCGGGTGGAGATGCCTTCCCGCACTACTTCCGGAAGGCCGGCCTAGGCCCCCTCATCGGACGGCGCACTTGGGGCGGCCTCATCGGCATCAGCGGAACTCCCGGCCTCATCGATGGTGGTGGCGTGACCGTGCCGACCTTCGGCATCTACAGCAAGGAAGGCCAGTGGATCGTCGAAGGCCACGGCGTGGAGCCAGACATCGAAGTGATGGATGATCCGAGCCTCCTCGCGAAGGGGCAGGATCCCCAGCTGGAGCGGGCCATTCAGGAAGTCGAAGCCGGCCTCGCGAAGAACCCCGTGAAAGCCACGCCTAAGCCCAAGTACCCGGATCGTTCGGGGCACTAAGAAAAGCTTTAATCACAGAGAACGCAAAGAGCGCAGAGAAGAGATCCTTCTTCTCTGCGCTCTTTGCGATTCGTCTTTTCAGTTTTCCTTGGTCCACTGTCCATTGGGCTGCTTGCGCCAGGCGAAGCCCATGGCAATGTGCTCGCGGCTGATCATGCCCTTGGGCACGAGATCCGCCTGGATGATGCCAAGGGGCAGGCCGCTCTTCTCCACATCGGGCCGGAAGGCGTCCCAGAGCTCCTGGGCATCGGCTTCCACACCCTTACGGTCGCCAGGGGCGCGTTCGCTTTCGTAGACCATCACGGCCGCGATCTCGCCTGTCTTCTCGAATTTCACTTGGCCGGCCCGCAGGATTTTGAAACGATGCCCGGAGGGCAGCTGCTTCACGGTGTAGTCCTTTTGGCCGCAAGCCAGGAGGAGGGGCAGGGCAAGGAGGGCGAGATGGCGCATCCTTCTATTATCCCTTCTCACACACAAAAACGCCGCCCCGAAGGGCGGCGTCTCAGTTTGCTGAAGCGATTAAGCGTGCTTCTGCTTGAGCTTGTCCTTGGGAGGGAACCACTTCTCCCAGTACACCACCACGGGGCTCGCGATGTAGATGGAGGAGTAGGTGCCGGTGATGACGCCCACCACGAGGGGGAAGGCGAGATCGCGCAGCGCGGGGCCGCCGAAGAGCCAGAGGCAGACGCTGACGAAGAGCACGGACAGCGAGGTGAGGATGGTCCGGCTCAGGGTCTGGTTGATGGAGTCGTTCACCAGCTGCGTGATGGTCGCCTTGCGGTACTCGGGCTTGTGGCTGTTCTCGCGGATTCGGTCGAACACCACGATGGTGTCGGCCATCGAGTAACCCATCAGGGTGAGGAAGCTCGCCACGACGGGCACGTTGAACTCGTAGCCGAAGAGGGCGAAGAGTCCGAGCGCCATGAGGATGTCGTGGAGCAGGGCCACCACGCCACCCACCGCGTAGCTGGCGGTGAAGCGGAACATCACGTAGACGAGGATGGCCATGGAGGCCCAGAAGACGGCCCACAGGGTCTTGCTCGTCCACTCGCCGGAGATGCTGGGGCTGAAGCTTTCGTTCTTCTGGATGCTTACGGCACCCAGGCGGTAGTCCTTCTGCACCTGAGCCTTGATGGGCTCGGCCAGGCCGGAGGGCAGCTCCGACCAGCTGTGGTACATGCCGCTGGGGAGCTTCTCGCGAAGGCTGACGATCTGGTTGCCTAGGGGGTCGTAGATCTTGTGGAGGGCATCGCCATCGCCTTGGGCCTGCAGCGGGTTCGAGGCCACGAAGCGGTCGGACAGCGTCTTGGAGCCTTCGAGGTTCAGGCCGGGCAGGGTGCCCGCCTCGGGATCAAGGCCGCGGAAGATCGCCAGCAGCTTTTCGCTCTGGGCGGTGTTGTCCTTTACGTCGCCTTCCTTGCGGGCCTTCACCTTGATGGCGAAATCCTGGAAGCCGGCCTTGTCCTTGGCGTAGGCCACCACGCTGGCGTCGGAGAAGCCACCAGCGGAGAGGGCAGCGCGCACCTTGGCCTGATCCACTTCCTGGCCGAAGCGCACGGTCATGTCGTTGCCGCCGATGAACTGCATGCCCAGCTGGATGCGGGGGTTGTTGGTCACGTGCCAGGGGCGGACGACGAGGAAGGAGACGACGATGATGCCCCAGCTGATGGCGAGGGCCAGGCCCTTGTACTTCATGAAGTCGAAGTTGGCGCCCTTGAAGAAGTGCGTGTGGCCGATGGACAGCGTCTTGGTGCCGGGATGGCGCTCCAGGACCCAGTCGTAGATGAAGCGGCTGATGTAGATGCTGGTGAAGAGGCTGGCCACCACACCGACGGTGAGGGAGACCGCGAAGCCCTTCACGGGGCCGGTGCCGAAGATGAAGAGCAGCAGGGCGGCGCAGAGCTGGGTCACGTGGCTATCCACGATGGTCCAGAACACGCGGTCGAAGCCCGCATCGATGGCGGCAGGCACGCTGCGGCCGGCATCCAGCTCTTCCTTGATGCGCTCGAAGATGAGGATGTTGGCGTCTACGGCCATGCCGATGGTGAGCGCGAAGCCTGCGATGCCGGGCAGCGTGATCACGGCGCGGAAGGAGCCGAGCAGACCGAGCATGACGATGACGTTCACCGTGAGGGCCACGATGGCGTTCACGCCGCTCCAGCGGTAGAAGAGCACCATGAAGAAGATGATGGTGATGAAGCCGATGGCGCTGGCGAGCACACCGCTCTTGATGGAGTCGAAACCGAGGGAGGGACCGACCACGCGCTCTTCGAGGAACTTCATGGAGGCGCGCATGGAGCCGCTGCGCAGCTTGAGGGCCAAGTCGTCGGCCTCATCCACGCTGAAACCGCCAGTGATGCGGGCGGAGCCGCCCTGGATCTTCTCCTTGGCGGAAGGCGCGCTGACGACCTTGCCGTCGAGCACGATGACGAGATGGCGGTTTTCCGCGGCGGTGATGCCGGTGGCCTTCGCAAAGGCGTCGCCGCCCTCGCTGTTCAGCTGGAAGGAGACAGCGTTTTCGCCGAGCTCATCCACCGAGCGCTGGGCGTTGATGATCTGTCCGCCGTTCACTTCCACGCGGCTCTGCACCAGCCACCAGCGTTCGATGGCGACATCGCCCTTCACAACGGGCTTGGGGGCGCCGGCCTTGTGGGCCGCACCGCGCTCGGTGTGGGGTTCGGGCAGCAGGTCGTGGCCCGCAGGCAGTTCGCCCTTGAAGAAGGCGAGGGCGGCTTCCTTGGTGGGGAAGATGGCGTCGGGTTGAGTGACGGGACGGGAGAGGTGCAGTTCCAGGCGGCCAGGGGCGCTGAGCAGGGCCTTGATGCGTTCGCGGTTGCCCTCTTCCACGCCGGGCAGTTCGACGACGATGCGGTTGCCTTCGGCGCCGGTGGCGGTGATCTCGGGCTCTTCCACGCCGAACTGGTTGATGCGGTTCTCGATGATCTGAAGGGCGCGCTTGTTGGCGTCATCCTTCAACTGGGCTTGGAGTCCACTCTGCTGCGTCAGGCGGGCCTTGCCTCCGGCGATGCTCAGGTCATAGCCCTGGGCCGTCTCCTTCACCACCTTCTCGAGCGTGGCCTTGGTGGCATCATCCACGCCCTCTACGACAAGCGCGTCGCCTTCCACCTTCACGGGGAGAGGCGTTCCGACTTCGCGGAGCTTATCGCCTAAGCGATCGCGGATATCCACGTTGTGGGCTTGCAGGGCTTCCTGGCCTTGCACTTCGAGTTCGAAGTGCACGCCGCCCCGAAGATCGAGGCCGAGGCGCACTTTCTTCAGAGGCAGGAAGAACCAGCCGCAGGCTGCGACGACGAGAAGGGTGATGGTCAGACGCCAGAGAGACCGTTTGCTCACGGGAACTCCAATCAAGGCTTTCGGCTTCGGGCTTTCGGCTCTCGCAGTGACCGACCCATCAAGGGGTGGCCAGCGAGAGCCGAGAACCTGTGGCCCAGTATTAAAAGACTTAGGCCTGCTGCTGCTCGGGCTCGGTGGCCAGCTGGACCACGGCATTGCGCCGGGCCTTCACGACCGTGTTGCCGAGCTTCACGTAGATGACTTTGTCCTCGACGCGGTCGATGGTGCCGAAGAGGCCGCCCTGGAGGATGACTTCATCGCCGGACTTGAGCTTGCTGAGGCGCTCTTCCTGCTGCTTACGGAGCTTGTTCTGGGGGCGGATCATCATGAAATAGAACATGAGCGGGATGGCCGCGAAGATCACGATCTGGAACATGCCTCCGCCAGGGGCGGCAGCTTGCTGTAAAAGGGCGAAGTTCATTTAGGGCTCCTCTGTGGCCCACCCTGTGCGCGTGCCCTGGGCGAAGGATTGAAACCGTCCTTCCAGCAAAGCTTGGCGCGCGGATCGGGTGAGTCCCACAGTGTAACTGAGGTTGTGGATCGTGTTGAGCGTGAAGGCCAGCAGCTCCCCTGCCTTGAAGAGGTGGTGCAGGTAGGCCCTCGAAAAAGTCCTACAGGTGTAACAGCTGCAATCGGGATCGAGGGGTAGGTCCGCCTCGCGATGCCGGGCGTTTTTGATGCGGACTCGGCCTCTGGAAGTGAGTAGGGTTCCGTGGCGGGCCTCCCGGCTGGGCAGCACGCAATCGAAGAGATCCACCCCCTGCTCGATGCCGAAGAGCAGATCTTCGGGAGTGCCGACGCCCATCAGATAACGGGGACGGCCCTCGGGCAGGTCGTGCACGAAGTCGGAGAGCACTTCGTTCATGAGCTCCTTGGGTTCGCCGACGCTGAGGCCGCCCACCGCGAAGCCCTGGAAGGGCATCTGGGCATCGAGATCGAGGGCCTCCGCCAGATGGCGGCGGCGCAGATCCAGGTGGGTGCCGCCCTGATTGATGGCGAAGAGGCCCTGATGGTCTTGCAAGGGGGTCTCGCGGCAGCGCTTTAGCCAGCGCGTGGTGCGGGCCATGCTCAATTCAAGGGCTGGGCGGTCCAGGCGGCCCGGGGGGCATTCATCCAGGGCCATGACAATGTCCGAGCCCAGATTACGCTGGATCTCCATGCTCCGTTCGGGACTGAGGAATTGGATGGAGCCGTCCAGATGGCTTTGGAACCGAACGCCCTCCTCGGTGATCTTGCGGAGGCCCGAGAGAGAGAACACCTGAAAGCCGCCGCTATCGGTGAGGATGGGCCCATCCCAGCCCATGAAACGGTGCAATCCTCCCAGTCGGGCCACGGTGGCGTCTCCCGGCCTGAGCCCGAGGTGATAGGTATTTCCCAGAATGACTTGGGGCGCGAGATCTTTCAGTTGCGCTGGCGTGACGCCTTTTACGGTGCCCTGAGTGCCCACGGGCATGAAGGCTGGCGTAAGCACTTTCCCATGAGAGGTTTGAAACTCCCCGGCGCGGGCCCGGCCTTCGGTGGCCTGGGTGTGAAAGGTAAATGGAGGATGCTGTGACTGAGGCATGACAAAAGTGGGGAAATGGGACGAGTTTGGTCACCAAACCATCATGGTTTAGGGGTGTGTCGTCACGAGGATGAAACTTGTGGGCCGAAGGGCGTAAATGCAGGGGTAGCGAGGACTTTCAGGGCTTGACGCACCTCGGTCCGCTTGTCATCTTAGCCGCTGGGCCTGCCCCAGTTCTTTATCCTTTCTCGATCGAGCCAGCCGCGTGAATGCACATTCCCGGCCGGCTCGATCCTTTTTTCACCGGATCTTCAGGGAGCCGCATGAGCACAGATCCCAAAAAGACCCCCTCGCCTCCGGCCAAACCGGAGTCGCTTGAGGACGCCATCTACAAAACCTCGCTTTCCGCGGGGAATGTCGAGGTGACCCGGGGCAATCCCTTGATCACCATCCCCCTGACCGTGATTCTGTACGGCGGTTTGGGTGGTGGCATGTCCTACCTGATGCTCACGAAGACCGAGGTCGGTAAGAAAGCCCTGAAGACCGTGGGCGTGGACCTGACGGAACAGGCCGATGCGCCGCCTCCGCCTCCTCCGCCTCCTCCGCCGCCTCCCCCGCCTCCCCCGCCGGCTGCGAGTTCTTCGTCGCGTCCGGTGGAGACGAAGCCGGATCCGACGCCCGTCAATCCCGACGCGATTCCTGAAACGCCTAAAGAACTTCCTAAGGAGGATCGTTCTTCGGCTGCACCTTCCGGCGTGGCCGGTGGTTCGACCGGTGGCGTTGTCGGTGGTGTCGTTGGTGGTGTTGCAGGTGGCGTTGTTGGTGGCGTCGTCGGCTCCACCGGCAGGGTGGTGGACTTCGACTACAGCAACATCAAGACCAAGTACCAGCCCCCCACGCCTCCCTATCCTGCCGTGGCCCGCGCGGCCCGCGTGCAGGGCACGGTGGTGGTGGAAGTGGTGATCGATCCCGACGGCAAGCCCACCCAGGCCACCGCCGTGGAAGGTCCCCCCTTGCTCCGCAAGTACGCCGAAGACTTCGCCATGAAGTGGCGCTTTGAACCCGCGATGCTGAACGGCGCGCCCCAGTGGGCCAAGTTCAAGCTCGTGATGCCCTTCAAGCTGACGGGCTGAGGAGAGTCATGAACCGCAATATCCTCATCGGCGCTGGTCTCGCGGCCGCCCTTATGTTGGTCCTTCTGTTGGCGGCTGGCGGCCAAAAGCCCGCCGAAGCCAAGGCGGCGCCCCGGTCCCTGGCCGAGTCCCCCATCCAGAAGGTGGCCTTTATGACCGAGGGCTCCGCCCCGGTTCCTGCGGCCGCACCTGCCGAAGCCCCCAAGGCTGAGGCCCCCAAACCCGAACACAAGTAACCCCCTTTCACCCTTTTCCCCTACGAGGAATCCATGACCCTCTTCAACTTCGCTCTCCTGGAAGGTGGCTTCGGCCCCGCTGAAATCTGGCGCTCTGCCACCTGGATGAACAAGGGCATCATCGTGACCCTGGGCCTCCTCCTGGCCTACCAGATCTACATCGCCATCGAGCGCTTCGTGATGTACGCCCAGTCCGGCTCCGCCACCGACAAGTTCCTCAAGCTCTTCATGGATACCCTCCGCCGCGGTGACTTCGAGGCCGCCAAGCGCGCCGCCACCACCCACAACAAGTCCCATGTCGCCCTCGTGCTCAAGCACGGCCTGGACATCTTCCAGTACGAGAAGCAGCTCAAGACCATGAACGCCAATCACGACGTGATCCAGCCCGTCGAGCGCGCCATCGAGCGCGGCGCCGCCGAAGTCCACGAGCTCCTGAAGAAGGGTATGGGCCACCTGGCGACCATCGCCTCCCTCTCCCCCTTCATCGGCCTGCTCGGCACCGTGATCGGCATCATCGCCGTGTTCTCCGAACTGAAGACCAAGGGCGCCGGCGACATCAACGCGCTGGCCGGCTCCATCGGTGAGGCCCTCGCCACCACCGCGCTCGGTCTGATCGTGGCCATTCCCGCCGCCTGGTTCTACAACCTGCTCACCACCAAGCAGGACGCCGTGACCACCAACATCAGCAACGCCGCTTCCCAGATGATCGACGAGTTCATCCGCCGCGAGTCTCAGGCCTAAGATCCAAACCCGCCAGGGGGGCGATCGCTCGTCCCCCTAGGCCCTTTCCCTAAAGGAGAACGCCTATGGGTATGGATGTAGGCTCCAAGAAGGGCGGGGTGAAGTCGGATATCAACGTGACGCCCCTCGTGGACATCGTGTTGGTGCTCCTCATCATCTTCATCGTGATCACTCCGGCCGTGGACGCGAGCGTGAAGCTCCCCACCGCCAAGTACGCGCCGAAGGTGGACAAACCCCAAGACCCCGCCACCAAGTACCTCAACATCGTCTTCCAGGCGAAGAAGGATGCCGCCGGCAAGTACGTTGGCGTCGGCCCCATCACTATCGATGACAAGGACGTCAAAGGCCGTCTCTTCGTCCTTGGCAATGCCAGGGACGAGCAGGATCTCGGCGACTACGTGAACCGCAGCGTCGCTGCGTTGAACGGCGACCGCCGCGTCTTCGTGAAGGCCGATGGTGACCTGCCCTTCGTGGAAGTGAACAAGCTTTTCCAGCTCGTCCGTAGGAACGGCGCCGATGAGGCCTCGGTCGTCACGAACGAGGAGAAGGACAAGCCGAAGGAAGGGGGCAAGTAATGGGCGCTTCAGTCGGTCCCAACAAGGGCGGTGCGAAGAGCGACATCAACGTCACTCCCCTCATCGATATCGTGCTTGTGCTCCTCATCGTCTTCATCGTGATGGTGCCTGGCCTGTCGAAGGCCCATAAGGCCGCCATTCCTCAGGTGCAGACGGTCACCACGCCGCCTCCCCCCAGCCATGAGAACCCCCCCATCGTCGTCACTGTAGACAAGGATGGGAAGTTCTTCCTCCAGCAGGATGAGGTCAAGCTTCAGGAACTCCCGGATAAGCTGTTTGATCCCGTGATGAAGCAGACCTACGGCGAGCGCAAAGTCATCCTGAAGGTCGAGGAAGACATCCCCTTCCAGTACGCCGTGTCCGCCATGGACATGATCCGCAAAGCCAGCGACATGGCCCGGAAGGAAACCTCCAAGACCAACCAGCTTCAGGACGGTGGCGATGTGAAAGTGGCCATCTCCATGAAGAAGAAGGATATGAAGTAGGATCCAGTCCACGCTGAGATCCAACGAAAAGGCGCCCTTGGGCGCCTTTTCTCATTCCCGTGCAGGCTCTCAGTTCTGCGCGGGGAAACGCCAGATCCGGCGGATCTTTCCGGCTTCCACCTCGTACATGGTCATGGCGTTTTGGCTGCGCTCGTCGCCCTTTTCGGTCTTCCAAGTGCTGCGCTCCCGGACGGAGACGAAGGCGCCGTTGGTGGTGAGCATGTGAGGCTCCCGATGAAGGGAGGGCATCTGCTTGCATTCGGACTCGAGGGTTGAGCGCAGGGCAGCTCGGCCCTTGGCTTGGAGTCGAGCCTGATCGCCCTCGGTCTGGAAGACCACCACGTCTTCGGCCATCCGCTTTCCCATGCCCTCCGAGTCCCGCGCATTGAGGGCTTCCATGAAGGCGCGCACGGTTGCCTCGGGGCCTTCGGGCGCAGCGGGTTGGGGAGGAAGGAATCCATGGGAGGCGAGGAAGGCCTCCTCTGCACGGTAGGCGTCCATCCGCGCCACGGGGTCGGGGTCGAAGCCCCATTCCTGCTCATCGAGGTTGCGGGTGAGGAGGTGTCCCACGCCCGAGTAACGGCGTAGCTCGCACACGTTTCCGGTGGCCTTCATATGGCGCATGAACACCATTGCGCCACCAAAGGGCGTCATGGTGTCCTCCTGCCCTTGGGAGATGAGTGTGGGCGGCAGGCCGGCTCGGATGAACTGATCGGGGGAGATCTCCTCGGGCTTGGCGCGACCCAGCAGCAGCTTGCGCGCCCATCCACTGTCGGCGATGGCGATGGCGGGTGAGTAGAGCACCAAGGCATCGGGCATGGAGGTGGGATCCACCTTGGGCACCATCGCCGTGGATGCGGCGAGATGACCACCGGCGGAGACGCCATAGGCCGCGACATGTTTGGGGTCGATCCGGAGCGTTGGAGCCTGAGCGCGCACCCAGCGAATGGCGTCCCGCGCATCCTCCATGGCCTCGATGGGTGTCACGCTCTTCTCATCGCTGAGTCGGTAATCGATGGCCACCGCCACCATGCCCAGCTTCGCGAAGCGTTGAGCCGAGGGGTATACCCACGTGCCATCCCCGCTATTCCATCCCCCGCCGTGGAAGAGGACGATGGCCGCGCGAGGTTCGTTAGACAGCTGCGCAGGCTCGAAGACGTGGGCCTTGAGCGCCACGCCCGCCACGGTCTTGTAGGTGAGCAGCCGGGGCGCCGGAGGCGCTTCGAGGGCGAAGAGCGGCCGCACTGCAAGCAGAACGACGAACGACAAAAAGCGTCGAGCAGACATAGGGCCATCCCCTTCGTGGTTGGAAGTGGAAGGTTAACGCCCGGTGGCTCTTCTGGTTTACGGGTTGTACGCGCCCTGGGGCGTATTCAGCCCATCGGTATGGAAGAGCTTGGAGAGGTCCCGCCCACTGAAGCCCGCCGCGCGCTGAGCGGCCTCCAGATGATCAAGGAGCTGGGCCAGGTTGGTACCGCCAGGGATGACGGGCACGCCCAGATCCTGATGAAGCTGATCGAGGGTGATGTCATCTAGGAAGGTGCCCTCGGCCTTGGCTTGAATGCCGTGCAAGGTGTACTGATCCGTGGGACCGGTGTGGGTACGCAGGCTGCTGCTGGGCACGACGATGGCGTCTACCCAATCCGCGACACCGCCTTTCGCATCGCGATCGGCGTGAGCGGCGTATTTCAGATCTTGCCCCGTGAGGAGGCCGGCCACGGTGACGCTTTCGCCAAAGGCGAAGTTGCGCACGGAGGCGACGCGCAGTTGGCTGCCCACTTCGCGATTGAGGGCGGTGACCGTCTCTTCAAGGATTGGGGCGAAGCTGCTTCCGGTGAGTAGGAGGATTCGTTTGCCTGCGAAGCCTTGGGCTCGCGGGCTCTTGATGAAGCGCTTGCTGTGATCGAGGAACTTTCGGAGCAGGCCCACGCCGTTTTCCAGCTGGGCCCAGCTGCGGCTGTAGAAGGCGCGACCAGGGACATCCACGCGGGCTCGCGTGAACCATTCATCCGCCAGCAGCAACCAAGGCTCGCCCTCGTTCTCATGAGCGTACTTGCGCACCTCGGGAGCCCAGGCTTTCACCCAATCGTGGGCGAAGGGCTGAGTCATTTCGGCGATGTCCGGCAGGCCCTCGCGGTGGGCGGTGAGGCCCACGGGGACGCAGGAGAGGCTCAGCACGCCGCCCTTACCGGCCCAGGGGCCTTCGGTCTGATAGGCCCGGCGCTCCCACAACTCGCGCACCGTCTTCTCCCACACCCAGCCATCGTTGAGGCCCGGAGTGAGTACTACTTGGGTATGCACATCGACGCCGCCTTCCAGCAGCCGGTCGATCTTGCGGAGGATGTTCCCCTCTTTGGGATTGCCCGTGAGCTTGACGCGCACTTCGGGATCGGTGGCGTGGACGGAGACATGAATGGGCGAGAGCTTCTCGCGGATGATGCGATCGAGTTCCGCGTCATTGCTGGAGCTGAGCGTGGAGAAATGCCCGTAGAGGAAGCTGAGGCGGATGTCCTCATCCTTGAGGTAGAGGCTCTTGCGGAAGCCCTTGGGCATCTGGTGCACGAAGCAGAACACGCAGTTCATGCGGCACACCTTCACCTCGTCTGCCGCCAGATCGAGGCCGATACCTTCGCCGCCGTTCTCTAGCTCCGCCAAGTCCTCTGTACCATCGGGTCGGCGCCAGCGCACGAGGGTCTCGTCCTTCTGGCTGATGAGGAATTGGTAGTTCAGCTGGTCGAGGACGGGTTCGCCGTTGATTTCGAGGACAAGGTCCCCAGGCCGGATGCCGGCGTCTTCCGCCAGGCTCTCCGGCTCCACTGCGATGACCTGTACCCCTGACTTGGCCACGAACGCTCCGAGCCTTCCAGTTTCAGGCTAAAAGGCTTATGGATCAAGGCTCGATCAAGCGTCGTTGCGCCGGAACACCAGCTTGTAGGTGAAGGGATTATCCAGCTTGGGATGGCTGTAGGTGACCTGGACGGCCATGGAGGCTCCATCGGGTCGCATCGAGTAGACCAGGCTGAGGGTGTAGCCATCGCCTTGAATGGTCTGCTTCATGGTGGGGCCATCCTTCTTCAGACTGGCCTGGAACGTCGATCCGTCTCGACGCTTCCACTCGTTGACGCTGCCGTCGGTGGGCGTATCGATGGGCGTCTCCCGCCCCATGGTCACGCTGAAGCTTTCACCCGCGAGGATGTCCAACTTATCGAAGGTGAGCACCTCGTTCTTCAACTTCTTCTTCCACCACAGCTTCATGGCGAAGTTCAGATCTTTCACATGCTCGTCGATGCGTTCTTCAAGTTTGTCGCTTTGGCTGGGCTTGAGATTCCACTCCCCATCCCACTCGATCTTGGCGGGCTTGGCTTCCTCGGCTTTCGCGGCCTTTTCATCCTTTGAAGCAGGCTTCGCCTTTTGAGCCGCGAGGGGCAGGGCGACAAGGGCAGCAGCGAGCAGCAGGCGCATGTGATCTCCGGGGGATGCCGGAAACATCCTACCCCTTCCAGCGCCGGCTGTCCTCTTCCGAAAGGCCCAACTGATCCAGCACGCGCATGGCGAATGTGTCGAAGAGATCTTGGAAATCCTTCGGACCGCTGTACCAGCCAGGCATGAGCGGCATCACAACCGCGCCGGCATCGTGCACTCGCAGCATGTTCTCGAGATGGATGCGGTTGAGCGGTGTTTCCCTCAAGCAGAGCACGAGGGGGCGGCGCTCCTTCAAGCACACATCCGCCGCACGGCTCACAAGGCTCTCGCTGATGCCGGTGGCGATGCGGCCTAGCGCACCTGCGCTGCAGGGCACGATGGCCATGCCGTCTTGGCGGTGGCTGCCGCTGCTGATATCCGCGCCCAGATCCTTCTCGCTTCGCAGCGAAACCTTGGGGGATCGGGCCACCAGCGCCTCTTGGGAAAGGCCGGTTTCATCTGCGAGGCAGCGCCGACCCGTGGGTGACAGCAGCAGCGCGACCCTATCGACTTGGGGGTGGTGGATCAGACGGTCCAGCACCGCCACGCCGAAGGCCGAGCCTGAGGCTCCGGTGATGGCGAGGGTGAGACGTTTGCCCATGACCTTTCATGAAACCCTGAATGGGGGCGAGACGCCACTCCTGAGGCCTGGACAGTGGATCGATGGTGTCGCATGTTGTCGTCATGCTGCCACTGCCACCGGCCCTGATTGAGGCCGAAGTGCCGCCTCTTCCGCCGGGTTGGCGGGGCATGACTTGGGTGAGCGGCCGTGTGATCCACGTTGAAGGGGCCCGTGTTGCCAAAGTGGAGCTTTGGTTGGATCTGGCCGCCCTACAACAGGCCTTGGGGAAGGGGCCCCGCTCCGGGGCATCAGCCCGGCGCTGCTTGACGGAAGGCCGCGTGCGCCTGATGGCGGTAACCACCTATCTGATGGACATCGGCCCCCAGCGGCGACGGAGCAGGTTGGAGGCCTTCTTCACCACCCATTGGCCAGAGCCTGGCGCGGATCTGGCGCATCGTCCATCCCTGCGGAGCTACTTGGACCAGGCCTCCGGTGCCATCACCATGGGGGATCTGCAGTACCGCGCCCTCGAACCCGGCTGGGGGCTGTGGTTCAAGGCGGGGCCCCAGAAGAAATGGACGGCCTACCGGGACCAAGCCCTGGCAAGGGCCTGGGCCAAGGGCGAGTTGGGCCCGGAGCAGGATGAGAACTACGCCAAAGGCCTTGAGGAGGACTTGGGTTTGGCCTTAAAGCGCTAGAACTCGAGGAAGGCCGGCCCGGTGTGCGTGATGGTGCCTGCGCCGAAGGTGATGAGCAGATCACCGGGCTTGGTGAGCTGTTTCAGGGCCGCAGGCAGATCTTCTACCTTATGCACGAGCTGAACATCCTTCTGGCCGTGGTTGCGCAGCGTCTCCAACACCTTTTCGCCGTTGATGCCGGGGAGGGGCGGCTCGCCGGCGGCGTACACATCCGTGAGCACCACGACATCGGCTTCGAAGAAGCAGCGCCCGAACTCTTCGAGCAGCGCTTTGGTGCGGGTGTAGCGGTGGGGCTGGAAGGCCGCGACGATGCGGCGATCGGGGAAGCCCGCGCGAGCGCCCGCAAGCGTCGCGGCGATTTCGGTGGGATGGTGGCCGTAGTCGTCCACCACCAGCACGCCGTCCTTTTCGCCCTTCTTCGTGAAGCGGCGCTCGGCGCCGGTGAAGGCGGCGAGGGAATGGCGGATGATCTCGCGATCCACGCCGAGCTCCAGCGCCACGCCGATGGCAGCGAGAGCGTTAAGCACCATGTGGTGGCCGGGCACGCCCAAAGAGAATGCGCCGAGATCTTCGCCGTAGGCCGTCACCTTGAAGTGGGTGCGGAAGCCTTCCTGGTGGATCTCCCGGGCCCGCAGATCCACCTGAGGATGGGTTCCGTAGGTGCGCACTTGGCGCTTCAGGCGGGGGCGGAGGGCTGCGGCATTGGGATCATCCAGGCAGAGGAATACGCTGCCGTAGAAAGGCAGCTTGTTCGCGAAGACATCGAAGGCGTCCAGGATCTCGTCGAGATCCTTGTAGTGGTCCAGATGCTCGCGGTCGATGTTGGTGACGATGGCGAGGCTCGGATTCAGCAGCAGGAAGGAGCCATCGCTTTCATCGGCTTCCGCCACGAGGTAGGGGCCCTTGCCCAACTTGGCGTTGCTTCCGATCGTGCCGAGCTTGCCGCCGATGACGATGGTGGGATCCAGGCCGCCCTGGCTCAGCAGCTGCGCCACCATGCTGGTGGTGGTGGTCTTTCCATGAGAGCCCGCGACGGCGATGCCGTACTTCATGCGCATCAACTCCGCGAGCATCTCACCACGGGGGATGACGGGAATTTTCTGTTGGTGGGCCGCCACCACTTCCGGGTTATCACCCTTCACCGCGCTGCTAATCACCACCACCTGCGCACCGTCGATGTGCTTTGCATCATGGCCAAGATGCACAGTGATTCCGAGGCTCCGCAGGCGTTCGGTGACCGAGCTATCCTTCTGATCCGACCCCGACACCTTATATCCCAGATTGGCCAGCACTTCGGCGATGCCGCTCATGCCGATGCCGCCGATGCCTACAAAGTGGATGTGCTGGATCTTGCCGAACAAGGGTGCTCCCGGAGTCAAAACCTAGGATACCGCCGTGGGTTGAAGCGAGGCTGCGATTGGCCCATCTTTAGCGTTACCCTTCGATTACCTCGAAGGAGGTCTTATGAAACGCACATCTGCCCTGTTCTTCCTTTTCCCGGTTCTCCTCCCCCTCGTGGCCCAAGGTCGACCCACCCCCATCCGCGGTGGCGGCAATCCTGGACCCATCGGCCCCGCACGGGGTGAAGGTGCCCGGGTGATCCCGACGCCTGGTTCCACGTCGGAGCGGCCGACCCGTCTGCAACCGCGGGATTCGGCATCCACGTCTTCCACTTCCACCAAGGTGCGGGATACGGCGCCCATCCGCTACTATCCCAACACCCACGTGGTGATGGCGCCCGCTTGGGATAGGTGCACGGTTCTTCCCGATATGGGCTACTGGCACCACCGCGATCTTTTTAATGAGATCCAGTGGATCTCACGCAAAGGCTTCATCGGCGTCACTGAAGTGGGTCCCACCGTCACCAGCCTCACCGATGTCTCCGAAACCCCTGCAGGCTGGAAGGCCTACGGCGTCGCCATCCCGCCCGGCGGCAAACTCAACGTCGAACTCTCCCATCCCAACCTCGGCTGGTTCCGCCTCATGGCTGTCCGGAAAGACGGCACTCCCGGCCCCGGCATGCTCAACGCCATGGCCGCCTACCGTCCAGTTGCCTTTACGCTCGCCAACGTCACCTCCGAAGCTGGCGCGGTCTATATCATCGTCGACGATCCCGGCTGGATGTCCTCCAAAGACTCCCCCTATACGCTCACCTTCACCCGCCGCTGGGACCCCGCCACCACCGACCTCAGCAGCGTGAAAATGGTCGTCGGCATCTGGGGCGCCAGCCCCAGCGTCAGTGCGAGGTTCCAAGGGCCGAGCCTCACGGGGCCGGCGGTGTTTCCGAACTGAGGGAAATCATTCTCTCAGTTAAACGCACACCCACTCACCACCTGCACGCGAAACGCTCGGCTCTCCAGCGTGATCTCCACGCGGTCCCTCGCTTCCACTAACTCCCCATCAAGATGCCAAGGCTGGCTTGGGGCCACGTGGAGGATGGTTTCTCGGAAGCGTCCACGCTGGCGGAAGGTGGGGTGCCATTCGTTGCGAAGAAACTTATGGAGGTGAAAGGGGACCTGCCAGCCCGGGGGTTTGGCGAGGGTCACCCATTGCAGCCAGCCGTCGGTGGGATCAGCGCCGGGAGCCATCCAGAAGCCTCCGCCGTGAGTGGGGAGGTTGGCGATGGTGAGGTTCCAGGCCTGTTCGGGAAAGGGATCCCAGGGCGTGTTGTGGGCTTCGAGGGCTTCCCATTTCAGATCGACGAGGGGTTGGCTCGACCACTTTTCTCGGACGGTGCGGATGTAGCCTTGGACGCCTCGGCTGCCGAGGGATTCGAATCCGTGGGCGACGGCGGCTTCGAATCCGGTGCCTGCGAGGTTGAGGAAGGCGCGACCGTCAAGGCGGGGCAGATCGATGCGGAGCTCGCGTCCCGCGAGCAGGGCGGGAATGGCTTTGGCGGGATCGAGAGGCGTGGAGAGTCCACGGGCGAAGCCGTTGCCACTGCCGCCGGGGACAGATGCGAGCGGCACGGGACAGCCCTTGGCGGCGAGCACCTGGGCGGCATGATGGAGGCTGCCATCGCCACCCCAGATGAGCAGTGGGCCTTCGGCGCGTTGGGCGGCGTAGATGTAGGGTTCGAAATCCCACGGCGCGCCGAAGGGCACGGGCTCGATGCGCTCACACACCTCACTCGAAAGGCGGCGCATGAGCGCATCGGGATCTTTGCGCGCGGCGCCGGCCTTGGGGTTGAAGAGCAGGGGCAGCTTGTTCACAGTTCAAACGCCTCGCGAAGCTCCTGTCCTTCCGCGCGCAGCAGGAAGCGGCGACCGCCCAGGGCGGCCTCGGGATCGGGAGCGAGGTAGTAGCGGGTGAGGGCGCCTTCGACGCGGCGGCGCACGGTGTGGTGCTGCATAAGGAGGAAGGCTTGCTTCTGCTTCAATCGCATCATCAGCGCCGAGGCGTGGAAGGGATTCCAACTGAAGGGCACGCGTTCGGCGTTGGGGAAGATCGCGCAAGCGCCGGGCTCTAAGGACCACACCTTGAGGTACTTTTCCAATTCGGTTTTCACTCGGGGATCCTGCACGCGACGCGCGGCTGCGAGATCGGCGTTCAGCTCAGGCCCATCGGGCACGTGGAAGGCTCGCGTCCATGGCGTGATGTTGGACGCGTAGGCGTGCTGGCCCAGGGCTTGGAATCCCATGCAGAGTCCCGCCCAGAGCAGAGGCCCGAGCACCAGCGCGGTGCCGCAGGAACCCAGTTGGCGGAAGAGCCTCATCCGGCGTGCTCCTGGAAGCGCAGCGGCGGAGCTTCCAATTGGAGCGCTTCGCCAGTGACGGGATGGGTGAGGCCAAGTCGCCAGGCATGCAACCACAGTTGGCTGCTGGTGGCACCGCCGTAGAGAGAATCGCCGAGTATGGGATGACCGAGGTGGGCGAGGTGCACGCGGATCTGATGGGTGCGGCCCGAGTGCAGTCGCGCTACGACCCACGCACCGGGCGCGAGGCCGCGAGTTTCATCTTCGGTGGCCGGACGGAAATCGGTCTTGGCGGGGCGTGGATCGATGAGATCGCCGCTGCATCCGAAGCGGCCAGGATTGGCGTGGCGCAGGCGGCCGATGGGTTCGTCCACGGTGCAGGCATCCAGCGGCTCGGAGATGCGCGCGAGGTATAGCTTGATGAGATCCCGGCCTTCGAATTGGGCGGTGAGTCCCTTGTTCGCTTCCGCGGCTTTGCTGAAGAGCAACAGGCCCGAGGTGGGTTGATCGAGGCGGTGATGGAGGTAGAGCTTCAGATCGGGCCGCTGGCGGCGCAGCATGGCGATGAGATCGTGCTGATCCGTGGCCCAAGTGCCTTGAGTGGGCAGGCCTGCGGGCTTGTTCACGGCGAGGAGCCACTCGTCTTCGAAGACGACGGGGATGTCGACCATGGGTGCGTCACCCAGATGCTCATCGAAGGCGACGGTGACTTCGCGTCCCGGTTTGATGAGCTTGCCCGCCACCTTCACGCGGGAGCGATCCACCTGCACGCCGCCGAGAGAAAGGGCCTCCCGGGCCTGCCGGCGGCTGAGACCCGTGTGTTTGGCGACCAGCTGGTCAAGGCGCAGCACCGCATCTTCGGGGGGGACGGTGAAGCGCCATTTCTGAAGCGGCATCTTTTCAGCCTACCTCAGTCAGCTCGGCGCCGCAGGCGGAATGGCGGCGAGGAGGATGCGATCCCAGGCGGGCTCGATGTCGGTGGAGGCCGCGAGCAGGGCGAGTCCGATGCCTGCGGACCCTTCCAGTAGTCCGGGGTTGGAGATCCATGGAGTCGCAGCATCAGGTTCAGGCTGCCGCGCCAAGAATCCCCCGACGCCTTTGCCGGATTGATGGAAGGCCAGTCCGACACCCAAGTAACGGAGCGCGGCTTCGCGCAGGGGCGCCAGGCCTGTGGCGTGGTGAAGGCGCAGGAAAAGATGGGCGTTGCCCATGGCGCCGTGGCAGACCCCGGGATCCTTTACGTCAGAGGTTTCAACGGATCGCTCAGCGGCGTGAAGAGCGAGGGCTTGCGCGGCGGTTTCAAGCGACGGCGATTGCATCCACCGCCCCATGCTCAGCAGCGCCGCGGAGACGCCCAGATCGCCGTAGCACCAGGCGATGCGGGCGGGGCTGGGCGGCGTGCCCGCACCGAGGTATCGGCTGGGGAAGGTCCAGCTCGTGCCCTGGGACATGCGGCGTGCGAGGAACCAATCCAGACCTTGATGCAGGGTGTTCTCCAGGCCAGGCACGCGATAACCGCGGCCCCAGGCCTCGGCAAGGAGCGCGAGGATTCCGGGCTGGCCGTGGGCCACGCCCAGATCGAAGTAGCCATTGGGAAAGGTCTCCCGTTGCTGGGCGCTGAGCCGAGGTGGCGGTGTGAACCAGGCTACGCCCTCCCGTTGCGGGCTGGCGGCTTCGATCAGGCGGGTCAGCAGAAGCTCCACCGCGTGGGTAGCCAGCGGGCGATGAGGGCGATCCATGAGGTAGCGTCCCCAGCCGGCGAGGCCCGCCACCCAATCCACTTCTTGCAGCGGGCTGCTGCGCTCGAGTCGCTCCAGCAGCGTGGCATCCAGCGCGTGGCAGGGATCGTCTTCTGAAGGCTGCAGCAATCGACCCTGGAGATGGTCGATGCTCCAACCCACACCGCACATGCCTCCCAGCAAAGAGAGCCGCGCGGGCGAGGTCGGCGGGGCGTCCAAGGCCACTTCCATGCGGTAGAGGGCTTGGGCGTCGTAGCCCTCCATGGGGAAGGCGCGGTGCATGTAAGCGAAGAAGATCGCCTGGCCGGTGAGGCCCCGGCCCAGGGAGGGATCGCTATCGGAGGGCAGATCTATCAACGCGGATGCGATCCCTTGGCAGAGATCGTGGGCTCGCGCAGCAGCGGAGCCTTGGAGGAGCGGCACCCAGGTGGTGGTCTGGGGCGGGGCAATGGACAAGGGCATGGGACTAGGAGGTTCACACTATGGTTACAAAATTGCCCAGTCAAATGTATTCGCTGAATGGAATCCAGAAACCCTTGAACGTCCTCTGAGAGGAAGTTACACACTAATGACGACAAAAATAGTCAAGAATTTAGGCTAGGCTTTTTCCCACCAAGGATCCCTTTTATGGAGGCTCCATGTCCCTGTCGACCGCCACCGAAACCTCGCCGACCCTGCGGCCCAATCGGGTCGAGAACGCCTTTGACCTCATTGGCTATACGCCGGTGGTGAGGCTCAACCGCATCGTGCCGGAAGGTGCCGCCACGATCTACCTCAAGCTGGAGAGCGCTAACCCCGGTGGTTCGGTGAAGGACCGCATTGCCCTCAACATGATTCGCGCGGCTGAGGCCAGCGGCGAATTGAAGCCCGGACGGCGCCTGCTGGAGGCCACCAGCGGCAACACGGGCATCGGCCTCGCCTTTGTCGCCGCCTCCAAGGGCTACCCCGTCACGCTCGTCATGCCCGACACCATGACCCTCGAGCGCCGCGCGCTGTTGAAGGCCTATGGCGCCCACATCATCCTCACGCCCGGCGCCGGCGGCATCAAGGCTGCGGTGGACAAGGCCGAGGAATTGGCTGCCTCTGATCCGAAGTACTTCCTCGTGCGCCAGTTCGAAAATCCCGCCAACCCCGACATTCACCGTCGCACCACGGCGCTGGAAATCCTGGAGCAGGTGCCTGAGCTTGATGCCTTTGTCGCGGGCATCGGCACCGGCGGCACCATCACCGGCGTGGGCGAAGTGCTGGCCCAGAAGAAGCCCGGAACCTTGGTGGTGGCGGTGGAGCCCGAAAGCTCTCCCCTGTTGACCAAGGGCACGCCCGGCCCTAACAAGATCCAGGGCATCGGTCCCAACTTCGTACCTCCCATCCTCAATCGCGACGTGTTTCACCGCGTGGAGGACGTGAGCTTTGAAGACGCCGTGATCGTCGCCCGCCGACTCGCCCGCGAAGAGGCCCTGCTAAGCGGTATCAGCACCGGCGCTATCGTGCATGCGGCCATCAAGGTCGCGAAGGAACTCGGCAAGGGCAAGACCGTCGTCGCCGTGCTTTGCGATACCGGTGAGCGCTACCTGAGCCACCCCCTTTACGCTGAGATCGAAGAGCCTTCGATCTAACTCGAAGGGATTTCTGGGACGATGAGGGCGCTATGACACGCGCCCTCTTTCTTTGCCTGACCGCTTCCTGCCTATGGGCTCAGGCCCCTGCGGCGGACTTTCCTAAGGTGGTGATCCAAGAGCTCAGCGATGCGCGGGTGCGCCCCCGCGCCTGGGCCAAGGAGCTGCGCGAATTGCACGGATACATGCAGGGAAAGATCTGGAACCTGCCCGATCACACACCGTTGCGCACAGAAGAAGGCCTCGCGGCGGTGGATGAGGCCATCGCCTTTCTAGACGCGCAAAAGCCTATCGGCCCGTTGCGCTACAACGCGGGACTATCGCAGGTGGCCTTAGATTTGGCGAAGGATCAGGCGAAGAGTGGCGGCACCGGCCATCAGGATCACAAGGGCCGGTCGCTCATGGATCGCCTGAACGCCTTCGGGGCCATCAACGGCACCGCAGGTGAAGCCATCTCCTACGGGCCCAGGGAGGCCCACGAGATCGCCCTTATGCTCATCATCGATGACGGCGTGCCCGGCCGCGGCCACCGGACCAATATCTTCAACGTGCAGTTCCATCAGGCAGGCGCGGGGCTGGCCACCCATCCCGAATGGGGCACGGTCTGTGTCATCGACTTTGCAGATGGGTTTGTGCCGTTGAAGCCCTGATAGGCTGAGGCGGAACCCCATGCCCGACACCGCCCGACGCATTGGACGCGCCGTCCGCCGCTTCCTCGAAATTCGGGGCGATCTGGCGTGGCTGGTGGGGCGGAGTTTGAAGGATCTGCTGGGGCTGGATCTGAAACGAGTGCCCGTGCTCAATGAACAGGTGCGCCTGCAGATCCGCTTCACCGGCGTGGATGCGCTGCTGCTCGTCGCATCCGTGGGCATGGGACTCGGCGCAGTGACGGTGATCCAGGCCTTTTCGCAACTTTCAGCGCTGGGGGCAGAGCAGTACCTCGGTCCCTTGCTGGTGCTCATCATCATCCGGGAATTGGGACCACTGCTCGCGGCGATTCTCGTGATCGGGCGAAGTGGCACCGCCATCGCCGCGGAGATGGGATACATGCAACTGAATGGCGAAGTGGAAGCGCTGGAATCCTTCGGCGTGAACCCTCATCAATACCTGCTCCTGCCGCGCGCCCTGGGTGTGATCATCTCTCTTTTTGGGCTGCTCTGCTGCTTCGATGCCGCCGCACTTGCGGGCGGCTTCCTCATCGCGAAATTTAAATTCGGCCTCCCTCTCGGAGCCTTTCTTAATGCCATTGCGAGCACGCTGACGAATACGGATCTGGCACTCACCTTGGTGAAGGGCTTTCTCTTCGGCGGCGCTATCGCCTATCACGCGGCCTACTGCGGGCTCACCGTCAAACGTAGCTCCACAGAGATTCCTCAGGCGGTATCGCGGGCGGTGGTGGCTTCTTTGGGCGTGATCTTCGTGTTCGATGGTCTGTTGGCTGCGCTGGTGTACCTATGATCGAGGCACTCGGCGTTCATCTCTGGAATGAGGCGGGCTTCCCCTTGCTTCGCCTTCCAGACTGCAAGCTGGTTGCTGG
>JACXTT010001884.1_pt1 | contig 34250 bp, 27 predicted proteins | sample 9270951 | NCBI WGS metagenome assembly JACXTT01 (sample SAMN15532306, study PRJNA645909) | rock metagenome | isolation source: weathered quartz diorite | place: Puerto Rico | collected 2017-06-21 | reverse complement strand
TCCTCGGCGAGAGCTTGGCGATGAGCGGTGGCCGTCTCTTGAACTGCGACGAGGCGATGAGCCGGGTGATGCGCGCCACCATACGGCGGGGGAAGCCCGCTGCGATCGCCTCGTGTGGGTTCGCCCGCCGATCCACCAGCAGGACGAGGAGACGATCGATGTCGGCGTAGCGATAGCCGATCTCCTTCTCGTCGGTCTGACCCGACCAGAGATCGGCGGTCGGCGTCTTCCAGACGATGTCCTCCGGTACGCCGAGATGGAGGGCGAGCATCCGGATCTGGGTCTTGTAAAGGTCTCCCAGGGGGTTGAGACCGGAGGCCATGTCCCCGAAGATCGTCCCGTATCCCAGCAGGAGCTCCGTCTTGTTGCTGGTGCCGACGACCAGCGCCCGGTCGCGGGCCGACAGGTCGTACAGCACCGCCATGCGCTCGCGGGCCATCTTGTTGCCGCGCCGCCGCCGCGAGGCGCGACGCTGGCGTGCGAAGTAGGCGTCGATCATCGGAGTGATTTCGACGAGCACGCTGCGCGCGCCGAGGCACCGGCTCACCCGCCGGGCGTCCCGCAGGCTCGCGGGGCTGGACGCCCTGTGTGGCAGGAGCGCGCACAGCACGTTCCTCCGGCCCAGGGCCCGGCAGGCGAGCGCCGCCGCGGCGGCGGAATCGACGCCGCCCGACAGTCCCAGGACGGCGCGCGCGTACCCCGCCTTGCGCGTCTCGCGTCGCAGGAAGTCCTGGAGCAGATCCGCGGCCGCCCGGACGTCGAAGCGCAGCTCGGCGGGCGGCTCGGACCCGCCCTCCTTCGGTCGCGCCACGTGCAGAGGTTATGCCGCCCGAAGAGACACTGTCAACGATGCGGGGTCCGGCGGATCACGCACGGGCTGCGGCTTGCGGGTGCCCGGTGCGGCCGGTATAATGCACCCTCCGGTCTCTGTCCGGGCCGGGAGCGACGGGTCGGAAAGGACCTCCACGCATGATTGCGGCGACGCAGCTGCGCTCCGGCATGGCCATTTTGCACGAGGGCAACCTCTGCCGCGTGCTGAGCGTGCAGCACATCACCCCCGGCAACTGGCGCGGCATGGTGCAGACCAAGCTGCGCAATTTCAAGACCGGCAACAGCTTCGAGTACCGGTTCCGATCGGAGGACCGGGTCGAGAAGGCGGATCTCGAGGAGCACGAGATGGACTTCCTCTATGCCGCGGGCGAGGACTATCACTTCATGAACACCACGACCTACGAGCAGGTCGCCATCGCGCGCGAGGACCTCGGGGACGCCGTGCACTATCTGGTTCCCAACACCAAGGTCATGGTGGAGTTCTACGAGCATCGACCGGTCGGCGTCGAGCTGCCGGTCACCGTCGATTTGCGCGTGGTGGAGACCGCACCCGGGATGAAGGGGGCCACCGCTTCCAACAGCGGCAAGCCGGCCGTGCTCGAGACCGGGTTGCAGGTGACGGTGCCGCAGTTCATCGATGTCGGGGAGCTCGTGCGCGTCGACACCGCCGAGGGGAAGTACCTGGAGCGGGCGAAGTAGCCTCCGGTGGCCGGCCTCATCCACCTCGCCCGCTTCCGCGATCAGGGACGGGTCTTCTACGCTCTCTTGGAGGACGGAGAGCGCGCCCGCGAGGTCGCCGGAGACCCCTTCGCGGGCGACCCGTTCGGTGTGGCGAAGACCGCCTTCAAGGAGACGCGGCCGACGGCCGGCCTCGCGTGGCTGGCGCCCTGCCGGCCCTCGAAGATCGTGGGTGTCGGTCGCAACTACCTCGATCACGCCGCCGAGCTCGGGCAGGCGGCGCCGCCCGAGCCGCTCCTGTTCCTGAAGCCGCCGTCCTCCCTGCTGCCGCACGGCGGGGCCATCCAGCTGCCGTCCGACAGCCGGCGCGTCGATTACGAGGGTGAGCTCGGCGTGGTGATCGGCCGCGAGGCGCGCCGCGTTCCGGAGGAGAACGCTCTCGATTACGTTCTGGGGTATGCGTGCGTCAACGACGTCACGGCCCGGGATCTGCAGGCGAAGGACGTGCAGTTCACCCGCGCCAAGGGATTCGACTCGTTCTGTCCGTTCGGCCCGTGCATCGCGATCGGCCTCGAGCCGGACCGTCTGATCGTCGAGACCCTCGTGAACGGCCGGCGCCGGCAGTCGGCGCCGGTGGCGCGGATGATCTTCGGCGTCCGCCGTCTGGTCAGCTTCATCTCGGGCGTCATGACGCTCCTGCCGGGGGACCTGATCGCAACGGGAACGCCCGAGGGAGTGGGAGCCCTGGAACCCGGCGACGTGGTGAGCGTATCAATCGAGGGCGTCGGAGTCCTGACCAGCCGCGTCGAGGGGCGCGGGATCGCCCCGGATCCAGGGAGGCTCCGGTCTCCGGCGCCCTAGAGGGGCGCCGGTCGCCGTCCGCGCCGGGAGGTCACCGGGCGCACGACACAGGGGAGGGGACACATGGCCGCGCCGTTGCTGTTGCTGTTGATCCTGGTGGTCTTCGCGCTGGCTCTCGTCGGCCTCTACAACGGGCTGGTCGCCCTGCGCAACCAGGTCAAGAACGCCTGGCAGCAGATCGGCGTCCAGCTGAAGCGGCGCCATGATCTCATCCCGAATCTGGTCGAGGTGGTCAAGGACTACATGGGCTACGAGCAGGAGACGCTCGACAAGGTGATCCGCGCCCGCGGCCAGGCGATCCAGGCGAGCGGCGTGCAGGGGACGGCGGCGGCCGAGGGGGCGCTGACCGGCGCCCTGCGCTCGCTGTTCGCCGTGGTCGAGTCCTATCCGCAGCTCAAGGCGAACGAAAACGTCGCGCGGTTGCAGGAGGAGCTGACCTCGACCGAGAATCGGATCGCGTTCGCGCGCCAGTTCTACAACGACATGGTGATGCGCTACAACACCAGGCTGCAGGTCTTTCCCACCAACCTCCTCGCCTCCGCGTTCGGGTTCAAGGACGAGGCGTATTTCGAGATTCCCGCCGCCGAGCAGGAACCGGTCAAGGTCGATCTGAGGTAGGGGACGGCATGCCGCGCGCCGCCTGTCCGAGGTGCGGCTTCAGCAATCCCGACTCGCGGGTCACCTGCGAGCTGTGCGGGTCTGCGCTGCGGGGCGCCGGCGGGGGCGACGCGTCCGCGGCGCTCCCCGCGGCACGCCGCGATTTCTACAGCGAGCAGGCCTCCAACGTCCGTCGCTCGACGATCCTCCTGGCCGGCTTCGTTCTCATGACCGGGGCGCTGGCCTGGGCGCTCGGGGAGCTGGGCGGTCTGGGCCCCGCGGGCGTCCTGTTCGGGCTCGCGTTCGGATCGTTCGGCGCCCTGTCCGCCTATTACTCGGGCGACCGCATCGTGCTGGCGGCCAGCCACGCCACGGAAATCGGCGCGGACACGGAGCCCGTTCTGCACAACGTGGTCGAAGAGCTCTGCCTCGCCGCGGGGCTCCCGAAGCCGCACCTCTATGTCATCGAGTCGGAAGCCGCCAACGCCTTCGCGACCGGCCGCGACCCGCGGCACGCCTCGATCGCGGTGACGCGCGGGCTGCTGCGCACGATGAGCCGCGAGGAGCTCCAGGGCGTCCTGGCGCATGAGATGAGTCACGTGCGCAATCTGGACGTACGCTTCGCCACCATGGTCGGCGTTCTGGTCGGTACGGTCGCCCTGCTGTGCGACTGGTTCTGGCGATCGTGGCGATTCCGCCGGGCCGGCCGCTCCTCGGGGAGCGCGGGCCCGCTCCTCCTGGTCCTGGCGGCCCTGCTCGCGGGGCTCGCTCCTCTCGCTTCGGTGCTCATCCAGATGGCGATTTCGAGGCGTCGCGAGCTGCTGGCGGACGCCTCCGGAGTCGAGCTCACGCGCAACCCGCGCGGGCTGGCTTCGGCGCTCCGGAAGATCGCCGCGAACCCCGTCGCGCTCGAGGTGGCGAACCGGGCCACCCAGCATCTTTACATCGTCAACCCTCTGAAAGCGCACGGCCTGGATTCCTCGAGCCTGTTCAGCACCCACCCTCCCATCGAGGCCCGCATCCGCATCCTCGAGTCGATGGCGTGAGGGCAGCGGCGCTGGCGTTCGTCCTGGCTCTCGTACTCGGGGGAGCGCACGTCGCTCTGGCGCGGCGGGTGGCGGGGGTCAGCGGTTTTCCCCTCGATGACGCCTGGATCCACGCGCGTCTGGCGCGCAACCTCGTCGAGGGGCGGGGATTCCGCTTCAACGCGGACGACACGGCGGCCGCCTCCAGCGCTCCGCTGTGGACGCTTCTCCTCGCCGTGCCGGCCGCCGTCGGGATCCCGTTTCCCTGGGCGTCCTATCTCGCCGGCGCCGCGGCCGCGAGCGCCCTGTCCCTCCTCGGCGTCCGGCTCGTCGGTCAGGCCACCGGCGACCGACAGGCGGCGCGATTCTGCGGGGCCGCGTTGCTCGTGACGCATCCTTTCCCCTGGTCGATCGCCTCCGGGATGGAGCCGGCGCTCGCCGCGGCGCTCGTCCTGGGTGTCGTCGTCGCGGTGCTGGCGGGCCGTGCGCGGCTCGGATTGATGGTTGCGTCCGCCGCCGGTCTGGCGCGGCCGGAGCTCGCCCTCCTGCCGGGATTCGTCGTGATCGACGCTCTCTGGCGCGGGCGCCCGAACGGCGCCGGACGCGTCACCAGGTGGATCGCCGCCGGATGCGCGGCGACCGCCGCCCCCTTCCTTCTAGACAGAGCCCTGACCGGCCGCTTCATGTTCGCGTCGCTGGCGGCCAAGGTGGGGCGCCACGGCGTCCTGGCGGCGCTCTCCGAGGGGCGCGCCGACGCGATCCCCTCCGTCCTGGCCACGAACCTTCCGCTCTATGTTCTGCCTCTGGCGCGAGCGCTGGCTCGTGACAACCTGGTCCTTCTTCTTCTGGCTCCGATCGGACTGTGGCGCCTGGCATCGGCCGTGCGGGGCAGCCACCTTCCCTGGATGATATGTGCCCTGCTGCCGTCCGCGGTAGCCGTGCTCGCGCCGTTCGGAGGACCCGAGTTCCAGGAGCAGCGCTACGCCGCCCCGGTCGTGGCGGTGTGCGTCGCGGCCGGGTGCGCCGCCTGGGCCGCGGCACCGCTCGAAAGGCGCCGGCCGTCTATCCGTCTCGCGTCACTCGTCCTGGTCGCGGCCCTGTCGGGGTGGGGCGCGGTGTCCGGTCTCCTGCGCTACGGGCGTGAGGTGCGGAACATCGAGGCGATGCAGATGACCGTCGGACGCTGGCTGGCGGAGCGGCCGGGCGGACCCGGCACGATCGCCACGAACGACATCGGGGCCATCGGGTTCTTCACCGGCGCTCCGATCCTCGATGTGACCGGGCTCGCCACGCCCGCGGTCATCCCGTATCTGCGCCAGCCGGCGCCTTCGGGTGCGTCCAACCGGGGCTGGAACGGCGCCAGCGAGAGCGGGCTCCTCTCCTTCCTGCGCGCCCGCCGGCCCGACTACGTGGCCGTTTTTCCCGCCTGGTATCCGAGTCCGTTCTTCCGCGAGGGCCTGGGGAAGGAGGTGTTTCGCGTCGATCTGGACGACAACCTGATCTGTGGCGACCGCACGATGATCGTGTACCGGCCGGATTGGTCCCGGCCGGGCGGACCGCCCGGCGGCTCAGCCCGTTGAAGCGGTGGTTCCACCGGGGCCACCCTTGGTGACGGGGCGACGCGATCGCCGGAGCCGAGCGAGCGCGCGGTCCTGAGCGCCGCGAGCGCATCCTCCCGCCGCTTCATCCGCAGCAGGGCCGCGCCCAGCTGGGCGTGCGCGAGGTGGAAGGCCGGCGCGACTCCGGCGGCAGCGCGATAGTGGGACGCCGCCTCGGCGAAACGCTTCTGCCGCAGGGCGAGGGCTCCCAGCCGCATGCGGGCCCAGAGGGAGCACGGGTTGTCCTCGAGGATCGCCAGGTACTCGGAGCGAGCGCGTCCCATGGCCCCGCGACGCTGCCAGTACTCGCCCGCCGACAGCCGGAGGGCGTAGCAGTCACCGACGATCTCGCGCTGCCGCTCGAAATCCCGCGCCTCGTAAGCCGCCGCGCGCCTGACGCGGCGCAGAGTCGTCAGGAGGGTGCGGATCGACCGACGGATCCAGGCGTCCTCGCGCGTGTAGTACGCCTCGCGACGATCGCGCACCCAGTAATCGTCGGTCAGGCCGTGACGCGTCTTCGCCTCCTCGCACAGCGCCGTCCCGGGATAGATGGTCAAGGGAGAAACGAGGCCGTCATGCGGACGGATCTCGCGGATGAGGCGCACGGTCGATGCGAGGTCCTCGTCGGTTTCGGAGTCGATGCCGGTGATCAGGTAGATCGACAGGCCGAGGCCGACACGGCGGGTAGCGGCCGCGGCGGACCTCACCTGGTCTACCGTGATCCCCTTGTTCAATCTCAGGAGCATGCGCGGCGATCCCGACTCGACGCCGTACTGGATGTGCGTGCAGCCCGCACGGCGCATCCAGATCAGGCGTTCCTCGTCGACCGCGTTGACGCGGGACTGGCAGTCCCACAGCAGATCGATCCGGCTCTCGATCAGACCCTGGCAGAATTCGATCACCCGTTTCTTGTTCACCGTGAACGTATCATCGCGAATCGAGACGTACACCACCCCGTGCTTCTCGCGCAGGCAGCGCACCTCCTCGATCATGTTCGCGGCCGACCGGAAGCGGAGCCCGCGCCCCCAGAATTCGGGCGAGGAGCAGAAGGTGCAGGCCGCGGGACAGCCGCGCGACGTGATGACGAACTCGAACTGGGTGACCGGGTCGACCCCGATGGTCGCCGGATCGGAGCAGGGATGGGGCAGCGTGTCCAGATCCGCGATCACCGGGCGATCGGCGGTATCGACACAGCGTTCCCCGGGCGCCGCGCGCGCCCGGAGAGCGACGTGCCGGGGCGGAGGAGGATCCCGGTAGGTGAGACCGGGAATCGAAGACAGCGTCTCCTGGAGGTCGCCCCGAACGAGGCCGCGCACCAGATCGAGCATGGTCTCCTCGGCCTCGCCGCGTGCGACGACGTCGATCTGCGGGTAGTGCTCGAGCAGGTGATGCGCCAGGTGCGTGGCGTGGGGACCACCGGCCACGATGAGGCAGCCCGGGTTGGCGGCGCGCGCGAGAGCGGCCAGACGCATGGCCTCGTGACGGTTGAAGGTGAAGACCGAGACGCCGAGCACGTCGGGTCGCTCGCTCCTCAGGAAGCGCGCCACGCGCTTCGAGGGCCACGCGCTGCAGTTGAGGATGCGCGCGTCGTAGCCGGCGCGCCGCAGGACCGCGTTGATGTATCCGAGCCCGAGCGGCGTGAAGCGGGAGTAGAACTCCATCTTCCCGAGGTCGTGACAGGTGTAGGCGAGAAGGATCTTCATGCGCTCCGTCGGGCCCTGCCCGTCGCCGGGACGGCCAGGAGTCTCTGCACCTCGCGCGCCAGCACGGGCAGCCGCTCGTCGCGCAGCAGAGGGACCATCGTGCGCGCCCGCCGGAGCGCGGAGCGATCCAGATCGCAGACGATGAGGGCCTCGTCGAGACACCCGCCCTCGGCCAGCGCCTCGCCGAACGGATCGTACAGGCACGAGCCCCCGCCGAAGTGGATGCCGTCCTCGAAGCCGACCCGGTTGGCATAGGCGACGTAGACCGTCTGCATCTGAGCCGTCACCTTCGCCAGATCCCTCCAGGTGCTGCGGCTGGTGAGGCCGCGCCGACTGTCGACTGCTTCGGTCGGGCCGGCCGAAATCACCAGAAGATAGTCGGCCCCGTCCTGGGCCAGGATCAGCGCGGTGGAAGGATGCCAGAAATCCTCGCAGATCAGGAGACCGACGCGCCCCAGGCTGGTGTCGAAGGCGACCAACCGATCGCCCGCGGCGAAGTAACGCCCCTCGTCGAACATGCCGTAGGTCGGGAGGTAGACCTTGCGGTGCACGTGCACGGCACGACCGCCCTCCAGAAAGACGGCGCTGTTGTGGTAGCGGTGGCCGGAGGTCTCCTCGACCAGACCGACCACCATGGCGATCCTGCGGCTCATGTCCAGAAGCGGGCGCATGAGGCCTTCGTCGGCCAGCGGGATCGCCACCTCCGAGACGAGATCCTGCAGCAGGTACCCGGTCAGGCTGAGCTCCGGGAAGACCAATAGTCTGGCGCCGGCGGCGAGGGCCCGACGGGCCCACGAAAGGTGGAGGGTTACGTTGGCCTCCAGGTCTCCCAGGACCGGCTCGATCTGCGCCAGGGCCACCCGCAACGTTCTATTCCGACCGCTCGCCACGCGTCGATGCGCCACTTTGTCGTCCCCTTTCATTCGCTTTGAGACGCGCTGGCCGATGGTAGCACAAGGCGCCGGGCTGAAACAATGCAAGTGTCCCGTTTTCTTTACTTTGGGCAATGCATCTGCTAGCATGACCGGCGCTTCGACGTTCTGCAGGAGCGCCGGGAGTCGACATGATCCGCAGGCCCGCGGTGGCCGGTTCGTTCTATTCGGCGGACCCGGAGGCATTGAGGCGCCACCTGGTGGAGCTCACCCAAGACAGGATGCCGCCTCCGGGGCCCCAGGCCATAGCGGTCGTGGTCCCGCACGCGGGCTACGTGTACTCCGGGCGTGTCGCGGCCGCCACCTACACGTCGGTCCGTCTGCCGCGACGCATGGCGATTCTCTGCCCCAACCACACCGGTCTGGGGGAGCCGATCGCGGTGGACGAGGAGGGCGAATGGCAGACGCCCCTCGGTCGCGCCCCGATAGATACGCCCCTGGCACGCGCCATCCTGGAGCGTTGCCGGCAGGCGCGCGTCGACGGAGTCGCGCACCGGCGCGAGCACTCGCTGGAGGTCCAGCTGCCGTTCCTGCAGCATCTCGTCGGGGAGTTCCGGTTCGTGCCGATCTGTATCGGAACGCTCCACCTGCCGGCTCTCCTCGATCTCGGGCAGGCGATCGCCGGAGCGGTGGCCGCCGCCGGAGAGGAGGTCCTGCTGATCGTCAGCAGCGACATGTCCCATTACGTCCCGGTGGCGGTCGCCGACCGGCAGGACCATAAGGCGATCGATCGCCTCGTCGCGATCGACCCCGAGGGGCTCCATCGCGTCGTCGTGCAGGACGACATCAGCATGTGCGGGATCGCCCCCGCGGTCGCCGGGCTGGAGGCCGCCAGGCGGCTGGGGGCGGGGGCGGGTCGCCTGATTGCCTACGGTCATTCGGGTGAGACCACGGGCGACAATCAATCGGTCGTTGCATACGCGGGCCTCGCGATTGCGTGAAGCCGTTCGGATACCGGGGGGGGCGGCGCGCCCCGATCGTGCGGGGCGGCGGGCGGGGGTTCGAGGGAGATGGATGTCTCGGGCCCGATCCGCGTCAGGACGCGTTCATTCCCGCTCACCGGACGGACCCCGTCAGTCGGCCCCCTCCTTTCTTTCGAGAGTCGGGTTCGGAGCCATCCTGGCGGCGCTCGTGTGGGGAGCGCTCGGAGCCAGCGAGGAGAAGCCACAACAGGCGACGCCGCAGCCACCGGCGCGGCAGCGCAAGTTCGTCAGCGAAGGAACCGGCGGGAAGACGCTGGAGATCGCCGCGGGACCCGGCTCGATCATCGGCAAGGACGAGCTGGTTCTCAAGGAGTACGTGGACATCAAGTACGGCGACACACGCCTGCAGGCGGATTTCGTCCGCTACGTGCCCTCGACCAAGGACGTCACGGCGCTGGGGAACGTGATCTTTGACCAGGGGACGTCGCGTCTGAGCGCCGAGAAGCTCACCTACAATCTGGACACGGAGACCGGGGTGTTCTACAGCGCCCGCGGCTATGCTGAGCCGTCGTACTATTTTGAGGCGCAGCGCGTCGAGAAGATCTCCAAGGACGAGATGGTCCTGCGCGATGCGACGTTCACCGCCTGCACCCAGCCGGTGCCCTACTGGAGCTTCAAGATCGGCCACGGACTCGTCCGGCAGGACGACTACGCCTATCTCCACAACCTGAGGTTCAAGGTCGGCCACGCTGTGGTCTTCTACACCCCTTATCTCGTCTGGCCGGTCAAGTCCGACAGGGCCTCGGGTCTCCTGTTTCCTGAATTCGGGTTCTCGCGCCGCAGCGGCACCATCCTGAGCAACGCACTGTACTGGGCGATCCGCCGCAACATGGACGCCACGTTCTATCTCGATTACATGTCGCTGGCGGGCTACGGCAACGGGCTGGAATACCGGTACGTCCCCAGCGAGAACGGCCGGGGGTATCTCACGGGATATTTCATCCGCGACCAGGTCGCCAAGCAGGAGCACGCGCCGGATGTGCCGACGGATCGATGGATCGTCAACTACGGCCACAACCAGTCCTTCGGCGACGGCTGGCATCTCGTCGCCAATGCGAACTTCATCAGCGACTTCAACTACTACCGCGATTTCGAGCGCGATCTCCGTCTGTCCACCATCCCGCAGGCGGTCAGCAACCTGTTCGTGACCAGGACGTGGGGCTTCTACTCGCTCAACCTGACGGGTGAGAGACGGGAGCAGCTCATCAACGTGGCCATCGATCCCACGCTGAACGGCCCGTTCTTCGCGACCAAGGAGGAGACGATCAACCGCTGGATCGAGCCGAAGGTCGAGCTGCGCGGGCGCCGGCAGCGCCTGGGGGACACGCCGTTCTTCATGACGCTGGAATCGTCCGCCGATTATTTCGACAAGGGGACTCCCGACACGCAATACGGCCGGGTCGATCTCTTCCCGGTGCTTTCGTCGCAGCTCTCACCCGTTCCCTGGCTCGACGTGAACGCCAGCGCCGGCTACCGCGACACCTACTACACGAAGAGCCAGAGGTCCGATCTCGGGTGCGACAATCGTCCCGGCACCGGCGATTTCGGGGAGGGGAACGGGCAGGTCGACACGGAGCACGACGTGAACCAGAACGGTATCTTCGATGCGGCCGACGACCTCGGATGCGACGGTCTTCCGGGCACGGGGGACTTCGGCGAGGGCAACGGCATCTTCGACCACGAGAAGGTCGTCCTCTCGGACCAGGGGTTCAACCGGCACGTCTACCAGGCGGGCTTGAACATCATCGGACCCAAGCTGAGTCGGGTGTTCGACCGCCCTCAATCGAGCTTCTCGCCGCAGTACAAGAGCACCATCGAGCCGCAGATTCAGTACTCGTACCAGTCGCGGGTCGGCGATGCGGATCGCATCGTGCCGTTCGACGAGATCGACGCCATCACCGCCAACAGCGATCAGGTGACCTTCTCCATCGTGACCCGGCTGTTCGCGAAGCGGCCGGTGAGCGGCTCGGAGGAGCTGGGCGCACTGTTCGGACCCTCCAACGCCACCCTCGTGAGCGGCGGGCACTACGATCCCTACGCCAAGTTCCGCGAGGCGCTTCGCAAGAAGCAGGAGGAGCAGAACAAGGCTGCGGCGGAGGCGGGTGGGGCGGCGCCCGCCCCCGAGGAGGAGAAGAAGCATCTGAACACGGTGGAGATCGCCTCGTTGCAGCTCAGCGAGGATTACTCGTTTCTGGGGCCGCTGAGCAGTTCGGTGGGGCTCGGGTCTCTCACCGAGCCGCTGCAGAGCAACTTCGGGCCGGTGCGGGCCACGCTGAGGATCAACCCCTCGATCCACACGAGCCTCGACGTGCGCAGCTCGTACGATATCCTGTTCAAGGAGATCCACGACGCGAGCTTGAGCGCGAACCTGAGGAGCATCAAACGCGGATTCCTCGACGTCACCTGGTCCATGGTGCGCGACCTCGAGGGACGCGCTCTTCTGGCGCGGGGGCTGGCGTTCTCGCCTCCCTTCGACCAGAACCAGATCGGTCTCCAGGGGGAGACGAACTTTCTCGACCGGCGGCTCCTCCTCGGCATGCAGACCAACTACGAGCTCGGCAGCGTCGCGCCGGGTGAGCCCCGGCTGCGGGACCAGCGCTATCGTTTCGGCTACAACACGCAGTGCTGCGGGTTCCAGCTGGAGGTCCTCAACCGCAACTTCGTCGGGTCCAGCAACCGCGAATTCCGCTTCCTGGTCAACCTGAAGGGCGTGGGAAACGTCGTCGACTTCCAATCGGGCTCCTCGGGCGCGCTGCCCGGCACGTTCCCCGGGATCATCCCATGACGACCGATCCCGCCTTCACGCCCCTGGTCCTGGGAGCGGGAGGCATGCTCGGGCGCGCGGTCGTCCGGGCGCTGGAGCCGATCTTCCCGGCGACGATCGCGGCGACGCGGGCGGAGGCCGACGTCACCGATCGATTCCGCCTCGAGGCCGAGATCGAGAGGCTGCGCCCCGACGTGCTGATCAACTGCGCCGCCTATACCGACGTGGATGGCTGCGAAACCGATCCGGACAGGGCGCGCCGAGTGAACGTGGACGGAGCCGAGAATGCGGCGCGCGCCGCGGCGAATGTGGAGTGTCCGATCATCCACATCAGCACCGACTTCGTGTTCGATGGCCGCGCCACGGCACCGTACACGGAAGAGGACGCCCCGGCGCCGCTCTCCGAATACGGCCGGAGCAAGCGTGCGGGGGAGGAGCGCGTGGCGGCGGCCGCGGAGCACCTGATCGTGCGGACCTCCTGGTCGTACGGCGCCGGCCGGGCCAACTTCGTCGATGCCATCCGCTCGAGGGCCGCGAACGGCGGAACGCTCAGTGTCGTCGACGATCAGCGGGGGTCGCCGACCTACGTCGTCGATCTCGCGCGCGCCCTGCCTCCCTTGATCCGTCGCGAGGTCCGAGGTCTCGTGCACTTCGCCAACATCGGGGTCTGCTCGCGCTACGCCATGGCGGAGCTGATCCTGAAGACATGCGGCTTCAGTGGAGTGCGGTTGCTGCCGATCCCCACGTCCGAGGCCGGGCGGATCGCGGTGCGACCCGCCTTCTCGGCGCTCGACACCTCGCGCTACGCACGCCTGACCGGGGAGCGGCCGCGCCCCTGGCAGGCCGCTCTCGTGGACTATCTGGGTGAAGACCCTCGCGGGGCACCGGACCCATGAGAATACTCGTCACGGGCGCGACCGGGTATCTCGGCGCCCATGTCGCCGCGCGACTGGTATCAGCCGATCACACCGTGCTGGCGCTGGTGCGGCGCGGGAAAGAGGGGCGTCTTCCTCCCGGCTGCCGTCCGGTGTCCGGCGACGTGCTCGATCCGGTGTCGATCGAGCGCGCGCTGGCCGGTTGCGACGCCCTGGTGCACATGGCGGCCCTGGTGAAGATGTGGGTCAGGGACCGTCGCGAGTTCGACCGGGTCAACGTGGAAGGGTTCGCGGCGGTCCTGCGGGCCGCCGAGAGAGCCGGGCTCCGTCGGATTCTCTACACCTCTACGATCGGGGCGCTCGGGCCCACCGGACCCGAGCCCGAGGACGAAGGGCACGAGCGCGCCGATTTCGCCTTCCGCACCGACTATGAGCGCACCAAGTGGGTCGCCGAGAGGATCGCCGTCGAGCGCGCCCGCGCCGGCGCCCCGCTGATCATCGTCTACCCGGGAGTGGTGTACGGCCCCGGAGCATCGACCGAGGGCAACCTGCTCGACCGGCTGTTCCGCGACTATCTCGAGGGCCGGCTCAGGACCCGCCTCGGGCGGCGCCCGACGCGCATCTGCTATGCGTTCGTCGAGGACGTCGCCGAGGGGCACCGCCTGGCGCTGGAGAACGGGAAGAACGGGAGCGGCTATATTCTCGGAGGAGAGAACGCCACCCAGGACGAGTTGTTCGCTCACCTGCAGTCTCTCACCGGGATCGCGCCGCCGAGGTACGCTCTGCCGTTCTGGGCTGCCGAGGCGGCCGGCAAGGCTCTGCGCGCATGGGCCCGTTTGAGCGGGAGTCCCCCCGCGTTCACCGACGGCGCCATCGCGACGTTTCGAACGCATTGGGCCTACTCGAGCGCCAGGGCGATCCACGAGCTGGGCTATTGCGTCACCGCGCTCCGCGAGGGCTTGCGGAGAACGCTCCTGGTCCTGCGCCAGCCCAAGACCGATGACGCAGGGCGGGCGTGAGGTGCGGATGCGCGAACACAGTGAGATGGCGCGCAAGGCGGTTCACCTGGCAGTCGGGGGTCTGGCGTTCCTGCTGCGGTATCTGACTCCCGGGCAGGCGGCCGCTGCGGCGGGTGCCGCGGTGCTCGCCAATGCGCTCATCCTGCCGCGTTTCGCGCCGGCTCTCTTCCGGGAGGACGAGCGGAGCCGGCCCTGGCGATCCGGTGTCGTGATCTACCCGGTCGCGGTCCTGCTGCTGATTCTGCTGTTCCGGAGCCATCTGGAGGTCGCTGCGGCCTGCTGGGGAATCATGGCGGCCGGGGACAGCGCCGCCGGGTTCGTCGGCCGGCGGTTCGGTCGCCGTCCTGTCCAGTGGAATACCGCGAAGACGATCGAAGGCTCGGTCGCCTTCGCAGCGGCCGCCACGCTCTTCTCCTGGCCGATCCTGGTCTGGATGGGCCGGGGTGGGGTGGGGGCGGCGCTTCTCGCCGGTTCCACGGCTCTGTTCGCGGCTTTCATGGAGTCGCTGCCGTGGCGGCTGAACGACAATCTGACCGTGCCGCTTCTTTCGGGGGTCTTTCTGTTCGGGCTGGAACAGGTTGAAGCGAGCCGCCTGGTCTCCGCAGCAGGCGAAGTGGGGATCGGCTTGCTCGTCGGCGTGGCCCTCAATGGGGCCCTGGCGTTCGTGTTCAGGGCGACCGGCACGGTCGACCGCTCGGGGATGATCGCCGGTTTTCTCGTCGGCACGCTCACGTACGCCGGCGCCGGCTGGCGGGGATACCTGGTGCTGATGACCTTCTTCGTGCTCGGATCCGGCGCCACGCGATTCGGATTGTCCCGCAAGGAGCGCGCCGGGACGGCCCAGGAAAAGAGAGGGGCTCGATCGGCCCGGCACGCCCTGGCCAACTGCTCCGTCGGCGTCTATCTGGCGTTCCTGGTCGCCTTCTCCAGGAGGCCGGACCTGTTCGCTCTCGCGTTCGTCTGCTCCTACGCCACGGCGGCGTTCGACACCGTCAGCAGCGAGATCGGCAGGGCGTACGGCGGACGCCCCGTCCTGATCACGACGCTCCGAAGGGTCCAGGCCGGGACGGAGGGCGCCGTTTCCTGGCTGGGAACGGTGGCCGGCATGGTCGCCGCCCTGATGGTCTGCGGCGCTGCGGTTCTGACCGGCTTCGTCGATGCGGATCGCACCGCGATTGTGCTCGCCGCGGCGTTCGTCGGCTCGACGGCCGACTCGGTTCTCGGAGCCACGCTGGAGGCGCGCGGCCTCATCGACAACGAGGCGGTGAACTTCTCGAACACCCTGGTGGGGGCTCTCGGCGGGATCACCCTGGCGGCGTTCGGGTGATGGCTCCCGCGTGGCCGGGCGCTCGAGCGCGGCGACAGGCCCTGTCGGGGCCTGGAGGCGGAACTTCCACGACGATCGGCTGTCCAACAGGACCATGGAGAGATTTTCGGGCCCCGGGGCGCATCCTCGTGACCTGCGATGGCCGATGACCACGAGGGCGAACGAACACCCGGGCATCGGGCTCACCGGTGCAGTGAACCCGGGCGCCGATGAACAGCTGCTGGTCGCCCGCGCGCGGCGGGGAGATCGCGATGCGTTCGATCGTCTGGTCGAGATCCATCTGAAGCACGTCTGGGCGGTGGTCTGGCGCATCGTCCGGCATCGGGAGGATGCCGAGGACGTGGTGCAGGAGGTCTTCCTCTCGGCCTTCCAGGCGCTCCCGGGTTACCGGGGCGAATCGAGAGTGTCGACCTGGCTGCACCGGATCGCGGTCACACGGGCCCTCAATCACCTGGACAGGTCTGAAGAAAGGCTGCGGCGCCGCTCGCAGAGTCTCGATGGCCCCGAAGACGACGGCGGGATGCGCGAGGGCGGTCGCGACGGTTGGCCGACAGCCGGGACGGCGTCGCCCCTGCAGATCCTGGAAGCGGAGGATCTGGCGCGCCGCCTGGCCGACTGCGTCGGGCGTCTTCCGCCTGCCTGGCGCGCGGTCCTCTCGTTACGGGACGTCGAGGCGCATTCGTACGAGGAGATCGCGGGGCTCGTCGGAATCGCCCTGGGGACGGTGCGTTCCCGGCTGGCTAGGGCCCGTTTGGCGCTCCGGCAGTGCGTCATGGGGGAGATCGCATGAACGTCCACGCGGATCCTCATCCGCTCGCTCTCGTCTCGGCGTTTCTGGATGGCGAGCTGACCTCACAGGAGTCCGCCCTCGTCGAGGCCCATCTGTCCGTCTGCGCCTCCTGCCGCGAGCTTCTCGAGGACTTCCGGCTCCTCGCGGCATCCTCAGGCTCCGTGGTGGTTCCCGACCCGGCGGCGGATCTGCGGAGCCGGATCCGCTCTCGCCTGGCCGAGGCGGAGCGATCCGGCCGCCCTCGATTCCGCATCGACGTGCGCCCATTTCGACTCGGTCTGGCCGCCGCCGCGGCGGCAGTCCTGGTGATCGGCCTCTGGTTATCCCGTCAGGGGCTGAACCCCGTGCCTGGCGCTCTCCCGCCCGCGGAGCCTCCGTCGAGCGCGGTCCACGAGCAAACTTCCAAGGACCAAGCGACGGGCGGCGCCACTAGCTTGAAGGAGAGCTCGGGTCCCGCATTCGCACCGACTCCACCGACAGCGGCCCCCCTCGGCGACGAGGAGCGAATCGTCCAGGCACCGGGCTCCAGGGCGATGAAGAAGGACGCGCCGGCTCCTCGAGAGGTGAAGGCCGAGCCGGCGACGCCGGCGGTCGGGGCGACCGGCGCTCCGGTTTCCCGGGAGATCGGACGGGCCGACGCGCTGTCACGGTCCGGGGCAACGCGTGCCGAGCCCGCGGCCCACGACGCTGGCGCGCCTTCGGGAGAGCCCATTCGCGGCAGGAGCCTGCGCTTCCAGTTTCCCGAGTACACCGTGACTCTTTCCGACGATGGGACCCTCGCGCTGTCATCCCGCCGTTACGCGTGCACCGTGCGCCCCGAGACTCCGGACGCCGACGGCGCGGTGGCCGCGCTGTTCGGCATCTCCGCCCGCCCCGGCCGCGACGTCCGGGAGCCGGTGCCGTCGGGCGCCACCCACGATGCTCTGGTCTCGGAGGCGGCCGCGCCACGGAACGAAGCCGAATCGCCAAAGAGCGTGACCCGGATAGGGGAAACCTCGAGCATCGACCCCGGGACAGCGGTCGAGATGGGGACGCGGTTGCGTGCGCTCCTGAGAGACCGGTATCTCCGCCTCATGGACGAGCGATGCGGTCCGGTGCCCGAGGCGGTCCGATGAGGTGACCGCGCGGGGATCGAAACCGCCCGGCGCCTCGATTTCCGCTCCCTGAGCGTGCGCGACTGTCGTACGATGCCCCGCATGGACGGAGTCGCGGCCGCACCGATCCGGGGGTTTGCCTCCAGGGCGAGGCTGTATTTCACCTTCACCCGGCCATTCACCCTGCTGCCGCCCACTTTCGGCGTGGTCTCCGGAGCGCTGACCGCCTTCGGGTCGGCGCACAACCCCGATCCGGCTCGCCGATTCACTCCCGCCGTCCTCCTGATGATTCTCCTGGGGTCGCTGACCGCCGCCCTGCTGAACGCCGCGAGCAACGTGATCAACCAGTATCACGATCTGGAGATCGACCGCCGCAACAAGCCGCTGCGTCCATTGGCCTCCGGCGCGATCTCGATGGGAGCGGGCCTCCGTTTCGCGGTCCTCTTGTACGCGCTGGCGCTCCTGCCGACCTGGCTGGTGGTGATCTATCCACGCACAACTCTCCTCGAGAAGGCGACCGCGCCGCTGGGCCATCACGAGTGTTTCTTCATCTATCTCGCCGGCCTGATCCTGACTCTGGTGTATTCCGACCCCGCATGGGGGCGCACCAAGCGCTTCGGGATCTGGGCCAACCTGACCATCGCGGTTCCGCGCGGCTGCCTCTTGAAAGTGGCCGGCTGGTCGATGGTCGGAAGCGTCCTGCATCTCGAGCCGTGGTTCATCGGCGCCATCTTCCTGCTGTTTCTCCTGGGCGCCACAACGAGCAAGGATTTCTCCGACATGGATGGGGACGCGGCGCACGGCTGCGTGACGCTGCCGATCCGGCTGGGGGTGGACCGGGCGGCGCGGTTCATCGCTCCCTTCTTCACGCTGCCGTGGCTCCTCATCCCGTTGGGCGCGCGCCTGCGCGATCCATTCGGGGGCGGTCCGATTCTGACGGGGAATCCGATCCTGCTGACCATCCTGGGTCTGGTCCTGGCGGTCTGGGGCGCCTGGACCGCCCGCCTCATCCTGGTGAATCCCGCCGCCCTCGCGGAGTCCGAGAACCATCCCTCCTGGACGCACATGTACCTCATGATGATGGTCGCCCAGATCGGGTTCGCCGTGGCCTACCTTGCGTGAGGTGAACCCCAAGATCTATCGACCTCAGCTAGATGTGGGATTCGGTCAGTTCCCTGGCCTCCGGTGGGGCAGCGAATTTGGCCGTTATTTCGTACCGCTTCCATGGAACCGCATACGGTCTAATATGAGAAAAGAAGCAGGGTACGTTCGGTCTTCCCTGAATTCGGGAAACGAAGTTGTGCGGGACGTACCCCACTCTTTCACCGGAATCGGTCAAGATAACGTAGCTCGTCTCCCCATGGAATCTTTCCTGCAATAGTAAAGCGCGATCGCCAAGCCGAGGAATCAAGCGGAGATCCCGAAAAAACCGAACACCCGAAACGTGGAATCGGACATCAACAGTATTCATGGATGCCCGAGCTTGTCTGGAAATCGGGAGCAGCCGCAAGAACCCTGCGGCCAACGTCATCCCGATCGAAGTCAAAACGCCGCGTCGATTCATGTGTCAACCACCATACAGCAACCGGCCCTGCTGGAGATAAGGCGCGTCATGCAGAGCCTCCAGCGCTGAACTATCGCTTGGAGGTGAGATCTGTCGCTCGGAGGTGACCTTCCTGGCCCAGAGACGAACGTACTCGGAAGACGCCGGATTCAGCGCCAGACGTTCGAGGCGCTGCGTGGGGCGCTTCCATGTCGGAGCGAACTGGAGCAAATGGGCGAGCCACACCAGTCGCCAGTTTTCGTCCTGGACACCCTCTGAGGAGTATTTATCTAGCAACGTCGCGACTCTGTCTCCTAACCCCGGTCTTGCGTCAAGTTCGCTAGCGAGTCGATCGAGCCGTGTCTCCACACCCCGCTGACTAGCGACCAGAGCTTCGAACTGATATTGACGTAGTCGACCGAGGAGAAAGCGACCGAAGCCGTCATTAAGATATCGCTCAGGTGTGGACACCACCCTGTCGAGCCAGCAAGCAAGTTCGAAGGGCTTGTCCTCCGTATGAGTCGCCTCATCAGCCACATAGGACGTTTGAATGGATTGAGGTCTCTGCTGGCAGACAATCTCTTCGAACTCGTCCGCGCTTGTAAGCATCACTTTGCGATCATTGATGGACAAGCCGAGGCCGCGGAGATCTCTGTTGAGTCTCTCAAAGACGCCCTCCAATTCCTCGGACCCGGTCGCGAAGATCCTATAGTCGTCCACGAAGCGAATGAAGCGCGTGGTGTATCGTGTGACAATCTGATCAATGACTGACAAATAGGCGTTGCCAAGAAAAAACACGCATTCCCCCAAAAAGGGTATTCCGGGTCCGCCCTTGTCGAGGTGATCTATGAATTGGTCGAGCAGATCAACAGCATCACGCATCCGACAATGTCGCGCCAGCCATTGGACGAAGGTGGTTCGAGGGATTCTGTCGAAAACACGTTCGATGTCGATCTGCAATAGAAATCCAGACTGGCGCACCATCTCCCGGGTGGTTGCCTGGAACGTGAACCAAGCAGGGAGCTGTTCCTCGACAAATCTCAAGCGCGAGGGGTCTTGGTTCAGGCGGTAGCTGAAGACGCGTGCAGGATATGGCAGGCTGTGGTAGACGTCCTCAGCAATAAGCGAAGTCAGTGCCTGGAGAAGGATCTGCTGATTTGTCGAAAGTACAAGCCAGCGATTCGCACCGCCTGACTTCTTTGGTACGCGGATCGAATCAGACACGGGCATGTTCCATTGACCCGAACGTACTTGTGCCAGTTGATCTTGAAGATGTTTAGTCTTGGACTGATAGTCGAGGCTGATCGTATCGAACCAATTTGGGAGCGGATTGCGATACGAATTGCTGTCGAGTACCAAGCGAATTGCCAAGGGGAGGGGATAGGACAGTGCTTTCGCGAAGAGCATCACCGACCTGTCGATTTCCTCTGAAATACGCTCCGGTAATTCCATGAGGGGACGGTTGGGAGCAGCAAAGCGAGCAGCAACAGAGAAAGGATCTGCAGTGACAAGGTGAGATGAGAATCAGTCTCGGGCACGACAAATCCGATGAGCGCCGTCGCGGTCTCAGCCGTCACTAGGAAAAGAACGGCGACCTTCGCGACGTTGAGAGGAGTGAGGGGCACGCGGGCGAAAGAGACAGCTAGGCTGAGGGAGAGAAAAGTGAATAGCATTCTGAATTGACGATTGTGAAGTGCGAGGACGCCGTTTGGCACATCATGTAGTCGCGCTCCCCACACACGTCTCAGGCTGTCCACAGCGTCTTCAAGGACGAACGAAGGGTACTGCGAGTAGAGTGCCAGCTCGAGATGGCGGGGGCTTCTGCCGGAGGGCGTAGTGGTCAGGATTGCATCGAACAGATCACCGAAATTGATCCGCTGGCGATCCTCCCATCGGTACGTCAAGCAGGGGACATACAGGACCTCAACACCCAAGTCGATGACCTGACTGTAGACTCGTTTCATGCCCTCGGAGAGGACGTGCAGGCGGTCGTCGGTTGGACTCTCCGTCTCGAAGATGACGACAAAAATGTCGCGGTAAGGGAGGGAGGTTGTCGAGCCGAGATCAAGGTGCTGGACTGTGCCAGGGCTGAGTGCGACGAAGTCAGCAAACATGGTCCTCAAGCGCTCTCCCGCACTTGGCTCTACCTTGGAAAGAAACTGCAGCAATGCGGTTCCTAACGCACTGACCTTGTATTCTTGGGAGTCCACGTCGACGAAATGCGAAATCACGATTCCTGTTCTGGAAGAAGTCTTTTGAAAGCTTTGATCGAAGAGCGGTTGCAATGTTGCCGCCACGCTGTGACTCTTGAAGTTGCCGAGAGGTGCCCTACCGAATTCGAGAAGTGAATTCACCGAGAAGGGCTCGTCATTCGTGATGTTGTCGAAGACAATTGGCTCCCGAAGAAGGTCTCCTCCTAACACAAGCAGGGGGAGAAGAATCCACGCAAGCATCGATAGAAAGGAACGAACTGACTTGTCAGAAAGTGATCTTCGATCGACCGGGAGCCCGGGAAGCACATTCACACGCAGGCCTCTCGCCGTGTGACGTGAGTCTACCAGTAGAAGATGCGGCTGTAAAGCGGAATCAGAAAGCGAAGCCCTGTCGCGCGCTCACGTGAACCTCCGGGCTCTGTAAGGATGGGGAAAGAGTAACGAAAACGAGCTGCCCGCCCTTCTAGACTACGTGATCGCCCTTCGTTCAGACGAGCAAATCGGGTTCATTGTTTTCTCCGGGCCAGAATGTGTGTCTGTCAGGTTTTAGCGGAGTCGCTTCGAGGGACATCCTTGTCCCTCGGCGCACATGAATTCGCAGCGTTTGACGAGGACTTTCCCATCCCTGGCGAGCCTCCCTGATCGGGAATCACGGGCGGTTCGTAGCGTCCGACTCTCACGCGGGCAGGGCGTAAGAGGAAGCCGTCGAGAAGATAGCCTTTCGAATTTTCCGCCAGCACCCTGTTGTCCTCGGCGGCATCCGCGGTCGCTTCGGTGGCGATTGCCTCGGCGGTGGCCGGATCGAAGGGCGACCCCACCGTCTCGATCGCCTGGACGCCTTCGGATCGCAGGATCTGGAGAAGACGATCGCGGATCAAGGTGATGCCGGAGAGAAGAGAGGCGGGATCGAGCGTGCCGGAAGCCGATTCGCTCGCCCGCTCGAGATCGTCCAGGACATCGAGTACCTTGCGCAGGAAGTCGGCGCGCGCCATCTCGACGCGCCTCTCCAGATCTCGAGCCAGCCGTTCCCGGAAGGCGTCGCGCTCCTCGTCGATCCGACGGTAGGCGGCGGAGATTTCGCGGGCCCGCCGCTCCGCTTCTTCAGCGCGGGTCTTGAGCTCCTCCACGTAGGTGGGAAGCGCTCGTTCGGCCGGCTGGGCGTCGTCTCCGAACGCGGGCCGTCGATCGATGACGGAAAAGGACCGCTCGCGTCCGTTCCCTTTGCCGTCACGGCCTCGATCGCCCGGCGGGTTCGTGCCCCCGGGCGCCACGTCGTTCTCCGTCATCCGCGCTCGCTCTCCTGTCCTGTCGTCTTGGCGTCCCGAATCTCAGCGACCCGTCAGCCGCCGGATTCGCTCACGGATCGGCGGGTGGGTGCTGAACAGGTTCGCCAGTGCCTGGCCGGTGAACGGACGGACGATGAACAGATGACTGGAGGCCGGCCCGGCCGTCAGCATCGGGATACGGCGGCTGCTGTCCTCGAGCTTCTGCAGGGCATTGGCCAGACCGTACGGGTTGTGGGTCATCTCCGCGCCGCTGGCGTCCGCCTGGTACTCGCGGGCGCGGGAGACGGCCAGCTGGATCAAGGTGGCCGCAAACGGGGCCAGGATGACGCCGGCGAGCAGGGCGATCGGGTTCGCTCCCTCACGATTGTCGCGCTGGCCACCGCCGAAGAAGGCGGCCCAGCGCGCCATCTCAGCGATCACCATCACCGCGGCGGCCAGGGTCGCCGCGATCGAGCCGATCAGGATGTCGCGATTCTTCACGTGCGACAGTTCGTGCGCCAGGACGCCCTCCAGCTCCTCGGCGTTCAGGATTCTCAGGATGCCATGGGTGACGGCGACCGCCGCATGCGCGGGATCCCGTCCGGTCGCGAAGGCGTTGGGGGCGTCTTCGGGCAGGACGTACACGCGTGGCATGGGCAGTCCGGCGCGCGCCGTCAGGCGCTCGAGGATATCGAACAGCTGGGGCGCCTGCTCCCGGCTCACAGGCTGGGCCCGGTGCATCGCCAGGACCAGCCGGTCGGAGAACCAGTACGAGAAGAAATTCATCACCACGGCCACGCCGAGCGCCACAATCATCCCCCGGCGGCCGGCGAAGGCGCCCCCCAGCGCCACGATCAGGGCCGACAGGAGGCCGAGAAAAAAAGCCGTCTTCAACGCGTTCATCGGTTCATGTTCTCCTTGGGTCGTCGTCCCGCCTCTACGGCGGAGATCATTTTACTTCGATGCGTACCGCCTTCCCCACGGACTCCTGCTTCTTGGGCAGGATGACCTCCAGCACGCCGTTCTTCTGCGCCGCCCGGATGGCGGTCTGGTCGATGTTCTGCGGCAGGCTGAAGGAGCGCACGAACGAGCCGACCGGTCGTTCCGAACGATGCAGGTCCTCGGGGCGCACGTCCGCTGAAGGCTTGCGCTGACCACGCAGAACGAGAACGCCGTCCTCCACGCGCAGCTCGATGTCCTCCTGCTGGACGCCAGGCAGGTCCGCGCGCAGCACGATCCGCTCGGCGTTCTCCAGGATGTCCACCGGGGGCGACCACGATCCGGTCGACGCCTCCTCGTGCCCGAGCCGTCGGCCGAGACCCTCCTGGAACAGTCGGTTCATGCGATCCTGGATCGTCAGCAGATCGCGGAACGGCTCCCACTTCGCGTCGACCATGATCCCCTCCCCGCTCGAATCTCCATCACGGCGCTAGGCGTGTTCCTCAGCGTCCCTTCTTGCGGCCCTGAACGACAGGCTCCTGCGCCCGGGTCTTCTCGAACACGACGTTCTCGGTCTCGCGCGACCAGTCGGCGCGAATGACGTCGCCCGCCGCGAACACGCCTTCGAGCACCTTGCGCGAGAGCGCGTCGAGGAGCAGGCGCTGGATGACTCTCTTCAGCGGCCTGGCACCGTACTGTGGATCGTAGCCGATCTCGGCCAGGCGCTTGCGCAAAGCCGGCGTGATCTGCAGGGCCAGCTGGCGCTCCTGCAGGAGACGCCCGACACGGGCCACCTGGAGGTCGACGATCGCCTGCAGGTCCTCGCGCTTGAGATTGTCGAACAGGACAATCTCGTCGATCCGGTTGAGAAACTCGGGCCGGAAGACCTTCTTGAGCTCGTCCTCGACGAGTCTCCGGAGCTGATCCCGCTGGCGCCCCTCCCATGTCTGGATCAGCGGTCCGGCAAGGTTCGACGTCATCACGATCAGCGTGTTCTTGAAATCCACCAGACGTCCTTTGCCGTCGGTGAGCCGCCCGTCCTCCAGGATCTGCAGGAGGGCGTTGAACACGTCCGGGTGGGCCTTCTCGATCTCGTCGAACAGGACGACCGCGTAGGGCCGGCGGCGCACCGCCTCGGTCAGCTGGCCCCCTTCCTCGTATCCGACGTATCCGGGAGGGGCCCCGATCAGCCGGGCGACCGAGTGCTTCTCCATGTACTCCGACATGTCGATGCGGATCATCGCCCGCTCGTCATCGAACAGGAACTCCGCGAGTGCCCGGGCCAGCTCGGTCTTGCCGACCCCCGTGGGCCCCATGAACAGGAACGAGCCGGTGGGGCGGTTCGGGTCCGCGAGCCCGGCCCGGGCACGCCGCACCGCCTGGCTGACGGCGGCCACCGCTTCGTCCTGGCCGACGACTCTCTCACGCAGGCGGTCCTCCATGTGCAGCAGCTTGTGAACCTCGCCCTCGAGCATCTTGCTCACCGGGACCCCGGTCCAGCGGGACACGATGGCGGCCACGTCCTCCTCGTCGACCTCCTCCTTCAGCATCGGTCGCCCGCGCTGCATCTCGACGAGGCGCGCGTTTGCCTGCTTCAGGCTCGTCTCCAGGTCGTTGAGGTCGCGGTAGCGCAGGCGCGCCGCTTCCTCCAGGTTCCCGCTCTTGGTCGCCTGATCGACCTTCAGACGCGTGCCTTCGATACCTTCCTTGATGGACCGGATTTCCTGAATGACCTCCTTCTCGGCCTTCCATCGCGCCTTCAGGACATCGCTCTCCTCGCGCAGACGCGCGAGCTCTTTTCGCACGTCATCGACGCGGGTTCGGCTCGCGGGGTCACCCTCCTTCTCCAGCGCCTTCTGCTCGATCTCGAGCTGAATCGCGCGCCGCTCGAGGACGTCGATGTCGTGCGGCATCGAATCGATCTCCATGCGCAGGCGGGAGGCGGCCTCATCGACCAGATCGATCGCCTTGTCCGGGAGGAAGCGGTCGGTGATGTAGCGATGCGACAGCGTGGCCGCCGCGATCAGGGCCGCGTCCTTGATGCGCACTCCGTGGTGCACCTCATAGCGCTCCTTGAGGCCGCGGAGGATGGCGATCGTGTCTTCGACGCTCGGCTCGCGGACCAGAACGGGCTGGAAGCGACGCTCCAGTGCCGCGTCTTTCTCGATGTGCTTCCGGTACTCGGTCAATGTCGTGGCGCCGACGCAGCGCAGCTCGCCGCGCGCCAGGGCCGGCTTGAGCAGATTGGCGGCGTCCACCGAGCCTTCTGCGGCGCCGGCACCCACCAGCGTGTGCAGCTCATCAATGAACAGAATGTAACGCCCGTCGCTTTGCTCCACCTCGCGCAGGAGCGCCTTGATCCGGTCCTCGAACTCACCCCGGAATTTTGTACCGGCGACCAGGGCGCCGAGATCGAGCGCGATGACCTCCTTGTTCTTCAGCCCCTCGGGGACGTCCCCGTCGACGATGCGCCTGGCCAGCCCTTCGACGATGGCGGTCTTCCCGACGCCCGGGTCGCCGATCAGCACCGGGTTGTTCTTGGTGCGGCGCGAGAGCACCTGGATGACGCGGCGGATCTCCTCGTCCCGACCGATGACCGGATCGAGCTTGGCGCGCCGTGCCATATCCGTGAGGTTTCGGGCATATTTCTCGATCGCCTGGAAGGTGGCCTCGGGATTCTGTGAGGTGACCCGCTGGGTGCCGCGGATGGCGCGCAGGGCTTCCAGCACCCGACCCGGCGATGCGCCCGCTTGACGAAGAAGGTCGGCGGGCCCGCCCTGCCGCTCGAGCAGGGCGAGCAGGAGATGCTCGATGGAGACGAAATCGTCGCGAAATTCGAGGGCCTTGGCCTGGGCGGTCTCCAGAACGACCCGGAGGCGATCGTCGATCTGTGGAGACGATCCACCCTGGACCCGGGGCCCGGTTTCGAGGCTGTCGGCCAGGCGTGCTCGCAGTCGTTGGACGTCCACGCCGATCCGCTGGAGCAGGATGGGGGCCAGACCGTCGTCCTGGTTCAGGAGCGCCATGAGCAAGTGAGCCGGGGTTATCTGAGAGTGGCCAGCTCTGGCTGCGTCCTGCTGCGCCGCCTGCAAGGCCTCTTGCGCGCGAACGGTAAGCTTCTCGAGGTTCATTTCGTGGCAGCGCCTCTCCGATTAATATCTTTATACTTGGCGCATTATAAAACTTGAGTCGCTAATTGTCAAGTGTGTCTAAGTATACAGTAAATTATTGATTATTAAACTAGTTATTATATTGATATGTAACCTATGCTTCATTCATAGTCATCGTTGAGTCGTCCATTTTGTCATTCGATAGGGCTAGCGATCCCCTGGGGCTCAGCCCTTGCTGCGACGGGCGCTGCCTCCTGTGATTCATTCAGGAATTCACGCAGCATGTCGAGGCACAGCGCCGTGTGGGTCAAGAACAGATGATGTCCGGTGCCTTTCACCGTTCTCAGCCGCATCTGGGGATAACGATCCGGTAGGGTTCGAATGTGGTCGCAGGGCGCGACCGAATCCTGCTCTCCATGGATCAACAGCGTCGGGACGGGGGGAACCAACGGCAGGATCCGGTCGACCTGATAGTTCAAAAGACAATGCTCGAGCGTGGACGTCAGCGATTTGAGGGTGAACTTGTGGCTGTCGATGATGACGGACCAGGGGAACCGGAACAGATAGCGCAGGGCGATCTCGAGACCGCTGCGTTTCATCTGGCTGAGCGTCTCGACGAGCGAATGCTCGTTGAGCAATCGCCGGTAATGGGGCGAACCTCGCCAGAAAAGCGCGTGCGCCGTCGCGGCGTCGCTGAATCGCGGCAGGCTGAGAAGAACGATGCGGCGGACATGAGCGCCGTAGCGAGCCGCATACTCCAGGGCGATCAACCCTCCCAGCGAATGACCGATCAGCGTCAGAGGTCGATCGGCGAGCTCCCGCTCCACAACGAATTCCCGCACGCTGTCACGAAACACCTCGATGGTGTATTCGAGATACGGCTTGGGCGACAGGCCGAATCCGAGGAGATCGGGAAGGATCAGCCGGTAATCGCGTCCCAGGGGACGGGTCTTTCTCTGCCAGTATCGGCGGGATCCGGTGATGCCGTGCAGGAAGAGCAGGGGGGGCCCGCCTCCGTTCCCGGCCTCGACGTAATGGAGAGCGTTTGAAGCTCGCATAGGGCGCGGCACGCGGTGTGGCGTCCGACCGCGTGGGCTGTCGATGATAGCATGCGGCCCGACGACCGCCTCCTTGATCTCCCGTTGATGGCTGGCCTATCATCACGCGCCCGTCGAGCCTGACCGCCGCTCAGGAGCCTCCTGTTATCCATTGGATGACGGGCGTTCGACGTTGTGCTGTGCGGCGCGTGCCGCGCGTTCCGCCCGGAACCCAGGAGGTCAGCCGTGGTCGGCATCCTGCAACAGATCGATCCCGAGGTCGCCGCGGCCCTGCGCATGGAGGTCGCACGACAGGACGAAACTCTCGTGTTGATCGCCTCGGAGAACTTCGCCTCGCGCGCCGTGCTCGAGGCCATGGGTTCCGTCTTCACGAACAAATACGCGGAGGGCTATCCCGGCCGGCGTTACTACGGTGGCTGTGAGAACGCCGATGTCGTGGAACGTCTCGCGATCGACAGGGCGAAAGCCATCTTCGGCGCGGAACATGTCAACGTGCAGCCGCACTCGGGCTCGCAGGCGAACATGGCGGTTTACCTGGCGACGCTCAAGCCGGGGGACACGCTGCTCGGGATGAATCTGTCGCACGGCGGTCACCTGACCCACGGTCACCCGCTCAACTTCTCCGGCCGCTATTTCACGATCGTTCCCTACGGCGTGCGCCGGGATACGGAGCTCTTGGATTACGACGAGCTCGAGCGTCTGACGCGGGAACACCGGCCGCGCATGATCGTCGCCGGCGCCAGCGCCTATTCCCGGGTCATCGATTACCCCCGCATCCGCCGTATCGCGGACGAGGTCGGCGCGATGGTGATGGCCGACATCGCGCACGTCGCGGGTCTGGTCGCCGCCGGCGTTCATCCGAATCCGGTGCCCTATGCCGATTTCGTCACGACCACCACCCACAAGACTCTGCGCGGCCCGCGCGGCGCCATCATCCTGTGCCGGGCGCGTTACGCCAAGGAGCTGGACAGCGCAGTCTTTCCCGGGACTCAGGGAGGCCCCCTGGTACACATGATCGCGGCCAAGGCGGTCGGATTCCGTGAAGCCATGACCGACGAGTTCCGGAAAGACCAGAGGAGGACTCTCGAGAATGCGACCCGCCTGGCGGGGTTGTTGGCGGCAGGAGGGCTGCGCATCATCTCGGGAGGCACCGACACGCACCTCTTTCTGGTCGATCTGCGACCGAAGAAGTTGACCGGTCGCACCGTGGAGCAGCGACTCGAGAAGGTCGGCATAGCCTTGAACAAGAACGCCATCCCCTTCGACCCAGAGAAACCGATGATCAGCAGCGGAGTCCGGATCGGGACGCCCGCGGTCACTAGCAGAGGGATGGGTCCAGCGGAGATGGACGAGATCGCGAGACTGATGCTCGAGGCGCTGGAGGAACCGGACGGCCCGAGAATCGCGACCCTGCGCGCGCGCGTCGCAGTATTGTGCCGGAGATTCCCGATCTACGGCTGGCTGCGGCCGGCGGCGGAGATGGAAGGCTCGCAGGGCGCCGACCGTCCCTGAGGGCGCGCCAAGCGGACCCGAATCCAGCACCTCGAGAGGGACGTGCGCCATGCCTCAGCGGCTTGACCCCGAGCGCGCCGTCTATCTCGTCGACGGCAGCAACAACCTGTACCGAGCGTTCCACGCCATCAAGGGCCTGAGCACCAGCAAGGGTCTTCCCACCAACGCCATCTACGGATTCACCTCCATGCTCCGGAAGCTGATCCGCGAGCACGAGCCGCGTTTCCTGGGCGTGGCGTTCGACCGGGCGGAGCCGACGTTCAGGCACCAGGCGTTCGCGGATTACAAGGCGCATCGTCCCGAGACCCCTTCGGAGCTGGTCGTGCAAATACCCTATGTCAAGCAGGTGTGCGATGCTCTCGGGACTCGGGTGCTGGAGCTGGCGGGATTCGAGGCCGACGACATCATCGCCACTCTCACCGTACAGGGGGTCAAAGCGGGTCACCCGATCGTCGTCGTGGCCACCGACAAGGACCTCCTGCAGCTCGTGTCTCAGAACGTCCAGATCTACAACCCCGTGAGCGAGGAGTTTCTCGACAGTGCCGGGGTCGAGCGTGTCTTCGGGGTGCGCCCCGACCAGGTTCGCGATGTTCTCTCGCTGTGCGGCGACGCATCGGACAATATCCCCGGCGTTCCGGGGATCGGGGAGAAGGGTGCGAAAGAGCTGATTCGCCAGTACGGTGATCTGGAAGCGGTCCTGGGTTCCGCCGGATCGATCCAACGTAAATCGTATCGCGAGGGGCTCCTGCAGCACGCCGAAACCGCCCGCCTGAGCCGTCAACTGGCGACGCTTCGGCATGACGCGCCCATCGACTTCGACCCAGAGGGACTGCGGATGGGCTCTTCCGATCGGGCGAGCGCACGACACCTGTTTCTCGAGCTCGAGTTCGGCGCCCTGGCGCGCGAGTTTGCGCCTCCCGTCGCTGTGCAGGTCGCGCGACACAGCGTCGCGCTCTCAGCGGCCGATCTTGAAAGCGCCGTCGCCCGGCTGCGGTCGGGGGGGCGCTTCGCCTTCAATTTCGAGCGCGACCACGCGGAGCCTATGCGCGCCCACCTCGTCGGTGTCGCTCTGGCCGGCGAGGATGGCGAGAGCCTCTACGTGCCCCTCCTGCACCGGTCCCTGGGGAGCCCGGCGCAGATCGATCGCGCCACGGCCCTCCGACTCCTGAGACCGCTGTTCGACGATCCCGGGCTGCGACGCGTGGGCCACAACGTCAAGAGCGACCTGATCATGATGACTCGCCTCGGCTGGGCGATGCCGCCGATCGAAATGGATACGATGCTCGCGAGCTATCTTCTGAATGCGTCGCGCCACAGCCATGCGCTCGATGTCGTGGGCCAGGAGCTGGCCGGCTTGAGCGTACCGACCTACGACTCGGCGCTGGGATCGGGATCGAAGAGCATCCCTCTGGATCAGGTGGCCATCGACGTGGCGGCGAACCTTGTCTGCGCCCGCGTCGCGGCCATCCTGGCGATCCGGGAGCGTCTCGAAACTGGACTCCGTCAGGATGGTCTTCTGGCTCTTCTGGACGATCTCGAGATGCCGCTCGCGTCGGTTCTGGCGGACATGGAAACACGCGGTGTTCGGATCGACACCGAGTATCTGGCGAGGCTGTCCCGGGAATGGGAATCCGACCTCGCCAGGCTCACGGCGGAGGTCCACGCCCTTGCCGGGCGCTCGTTCAACATCAACTCACCTCGACAGCTCGGGGAGATCCTGTTCGAAACGCTCCAGCTGGCGCCGGGCCGCAAGACGCAGAAGACGCGGACGTATTCGACGAGCTCCGAGGTTCTGGAGGATCTGGCCGAATCGCATGAGCTGCCGCGCAAGGTCCTCGAGTACCGCAGCCTGCAAAAGCTCAAATCCGGATACGTGGACAGCCTGCCAGGTCTCATCAATCGGGACACGGGACGGGTCCACACTTCCTTCAACCAGGCCGTGGCGGCGACCGGCCGCCTCAGCAGCAGCGATCCGAACCTCCAGAACATCCCGATCCGCACGAACCAGGGCCGATTGGTCCGACGTGCCTTCGTGACGGAGCCGGGTTGGGTGCTGCTCTCGGCGGACTACTCCCAGATCGAGCTGCGTGTTCTGGCTCACCTGTGCGGGGATCCCGCCCTGGTCGAGGCATTCAAGAACGGCGAGGACATCCACCGCCGGACCGCTGCCGAAGTCTTCGGCGTGCAACCCCAGACGGTCACCGAGGAGATGCGTCGGCGCGCCAAGGTGGTGAATTTCGGCGTCATCTACGGGATGGGCTCTCAGAGACTGGCGCGTGAGCAGGGGATCCCGGTCAAGGACGCGGAGGTCTTCATCGAGACTTACTTCCGGCGGCTGCCGAGAGTGCGGGAGTATGTCGATGCGACGATCGCCTTGGCGGAGTCGCAGGGTGGGATCCGCACGCTCCTGAACCGCATCCGCTACTTCCCCGAGCTCAAGGGGCCGGACCGCAACGCGCGCCAGCAGGCGCTTCGGGCGGCGGTCAATACGACCATTCAAGGGAGTGCGGCCGATCTCATCAAGCTCGCCATGGTGGCCCTGTTCCGGCGGCTCGCGCAGGCCGGAAGGGGAGCGCGCATGACGCTGCAGGTGCATGACGAGCTGGTCCTCGAGGTGCCCGAAAGTGAGCTCGCCACCGTTGCGCGGCAGGTGCGCGTGGTGATGGAAGGTGTCTACCCGCTCACGGTGCCGCTCGTCGCCGACCTCAAGGCCGGGCGGAACTGGCTTGAGATGGACAAGCTCGAATCCAAAGATTGAAATCGCCCCTCGCGGCCGAGGCGAGTCGGGTCGTGGGCGTTGCAACCCCCCCACGCGCGACTTAGATTTCCGATGCGGCCGAGGCGGCGCATTGCCGCGCTCGCCATCGGACAGGCCGGATGCCCGAACCCATCCACATCCTTATCGTCGACGACGACCAGGCGATTCGCGATCTATTGTCGGAGGGGCTTTCGTGCAGCGGCTATCTCTGCGAAACCGCGCGCCATGGCGCAGAAGGTCTCCAGAAGGTGAGGGCCCACTCATTCGAGGTGGTCGTGAGCGACATCGACATGCCGGAGATGGACGGAGTGCGTCTCCTCCAGGAGATCAAGAGGATCCACCCCGACACCGAGATCATCATGCTGACGGGGGTCGTCGACGTGGAGACCGCCATCCAGTCGATGCGGCTGGGGGCTCACGACTACCTGACGAAGCCGTTCAACCTGGCGGAAATGCGGATCACGGTCGAGAGAGCGCTGGAAAAGCGCCGCCTGATTTGCGAAAACCAGGAGTATCAGAGGACCCTGGAGACCCGGGTGGCCGAGAGGACAGCCGAGCTGAGCAGGAAGAGCAGGGAAGTGGAGGACCTTTTCAACCGCCTCAAGTCGTCGTATCAAACGACCCTCGAGACCCTGGCGACCGCCCTGGACACGCGCGACACCGAGACGCTGGGACACTCGCTGCGCGTCGCCTCCTACACTGTCGCGGTGGCGCGCCGTATGGGGGTGGTGGATCCCGACCTGACGGACATCTATCGCGGCGCCCTTCTGCACGACGTGGGCAAGATCGGGATACCGGACGCGATCCTGCGAAAACCCGGCAAGCTGACACCCGAGGAATGGGTGGAAATGCGCAAGCATCCCGAAATCGGCTACCGGATTCTGCAGGGGATCAATTTCCTGGAAGCGGCGCGGGAAATCGTCCTCAGCCATCAGGAGACGTACGATGGATCCGGGTATCCACGCGGATTGAAAGGAAAGGACATCCCGCTCGGCGCCAGGGTTTTCGCCGTGGTCGACACCCTGGATGCGATGACCTCTGACCGCCCCTATCGCAAGGCGCTGCCGTACGATGCGGCCCGGAGCGAGATTCTCAAGTTCAGCGGCACGCAGTTCGATCCGGACGTGGTGAGAGTGTTCCTGCAGATACCGGACGATGAATGGGAGGAGATCCACGGCCGAGTGATGCGTGCGGTCCTGGCTCGCGCCGAGATTCGTTTCTAAAGGGGGTCTCGAGCAGGTGGCTGGTCAGGGACGGGCTGGAATCTGCTCGAAGAGCAGGGCGAGGTCGTGCTCGAGGCTGGATTTCGGAGTCTCGACGATACGACCGATTTCCCGCCCGCCGACGGACACGATGATGGTCGGAACCCTTTCGATCCGAGCCCTCCGGACCAGCCTCGCCGGCTCCTTCTTGGCACGGTCCACGCCGTAGAAACGCACGCGCAGGTCAGAGGGGGCGGCGCGATCGAGGATCTTGAGGAGGCGAGGCACCTCCCGACGACTGTCCCCGCACCAGCTTCCGAAGTAGACGTCCAGATTGGCCCGGGCTCGGGGGACGGATAAAAGGTTGAGATCCTCGGCGGCGGGTTCGTAGGAGTCGTGCCCTCCTCGCCAGGCCTCGGAGATCGCCAGGATGGCGGAGGGCTTCACGCGACCCAGAAGAATGTCGTCGCTCGCGCCGGCAAGGGGAGCAGGGAAGAACGCGCACAAGGTGAAGGCGCATCCCAACAACGCACGCACGCTCCACATCATCCGCACGGAGGTATGATCCAGGGCTTCGCCGCCTTTGTCAAATCGTTCGCGTGGCCACGGTCTCGAGGCAGCTCCCGATGGCGCATTGCTTGACGGAGCGATCTCCGTCTGCTAAATTGACCAAAGGCTCTTAGCGGAGGCAACAGCGGATGCTTCGGATTCGAAAGGCTCTCGTGGTGGTTGCGTCGACCCTGCTTCTCGTCATGGTTTCATTTTCGCGGCCGGCCGCGCAGCCTCCCGACAAGGTCCAGAAGGAAGCAACGTCGCCTGAACCGCAGGCGAACGCCGTGCTCGCCCGGATTCTGCAGGCGTTCGATCGAGCGCAACAGGAGACGTCGACCCTGGTCGCGGGGTTCACCGAAAAAAAGGACCTGAAGCTGTTGGCCCGACCTGTTCTGTCTCGCGGCGAGCTCTATTACAACCGGCCGAATCAGGTGCGTTGGGAGTACGTCGAGCCGGATCACAAGGTCTTCGTGATCACGGAGGATATGTACCTGGCTTACTATCCCGCGCTGAAAAGAGCAGAAGAGGTCCCCATCAAGAAATTCGTCGGGAAGCGCCTGTTCCGCTTCATTGGGTTGGGTCAGTCGATCGACGAACTAGGGAAATACTATGAATTCCAGCTGGCGCCCCAGTCGGACCTGAAGGATACGTACCTCTTGCTTCTGGCTCCTCGCAAGAAGAAGCTGCGCGAGCACGTGGCCGAGATGAAGATCTGGGTGGACACGTCAAATTACCTGCCGCGCCAGCTGCAATATGTCGAGGCGGATGGCGACTCGACCTTGCTCACCTTCCACGATCTGCGAACCAATGGCGAAGTCGCGGCATCGCGCTTCCACCTCGATCTCCCGAAGGACGTCGTTGTGTCGGAGTCCTTCAACGGGTTTTCTCTCGGGGATCAGAGCTTCTAGCCCGGATTTCTCACCATAGACGTTGAAAGGGCTGTTCCCTTTCAGGCATAAAGCAGCTGCGAAGCGAACTTTAAGCCGATGGGGGAAACAGCCCTATGACGACAGAGTGTACC
>JACXTT010001883.1_pt1 | contig 34272 bp, 42 predicted proteins | sample 9270951 | NCBI WGS metagenome assembly JACXTT01 (sample SAMN15532306, study PRJNA645909) | rock metagenome | isolation source: weathered quartz diorite | place: Puerto Rico | collected 2017-06-21 | reverse complement strand
GTCGGCCTCACACTTATACTGCAGCAACAATGCACGGCAGCGATACCCAACCCGGCGTCGCGCTTTTCAACTCCGGCCGCTTTTTCGAAGCGCATGAGGCCCTTGAAGATATCTGGCGCGAGGCTCCCCGCTACAGCCACCTGCGGCGCCACCTCCAAGGACTGGTTCAGCTGGCGGTGGCGTTTCATCACCAGTCCACCGACAATCTGATTGGGGCCCACTCTGTGTTGGAGCGCGCTCTGCGCAATCTTCAGGGCGCGGAAGAGTCTTTCCCTGAGTTTGACTGGGAACGCTTGCGCACCAGCCTAAAGACATGGCGCAAGTACCTGGCAGAAGCTCGAAGGAAGCCGGGGGGGCACTCCCCTCCCGAGCTACCGAAGGTACTGCCCCACCATCCGCCGCGTTAGCGCAGCCTGCTAGAATCAGGCAAAGTGAGATCCAGTCTTCCACAGCCGACAGCTGTCGCACAGGGGTCGGTCCCACTCCTCGACCTGCGCCGTCAGTATGAGGGCATCCGCGAGGAGGTCCTGGCGGCTATTGCGCGGGTGTGCGATTCGCAAGTCTTTATTCTCGGCCCGGAGGTCGAAGCGCTCGAGCGTGAGATTGCGACTCTGACTGGAGCCGCGGCCGCGGTCGGCTGCGCCTCGGGCACAGAAGCGCTGTGGTTAGCCCTGGTCGCCGCCGGCGTGCAGCAGGGAGATTCGGTCATCACGACGGCGTTCAGCTTCTTCGCCTCCGCCAGTTCGATTGTGCGGGCGGGAGCCACACCCATTTTCGCGGACATCGATGCCGCAACCCTCAATCTCGATCCGGATCGAGTCAAACATCGGTTGCGGGGCCTTCGGAACAAGACCGTGCGCGCGATTCTCCCTGTCCATCTCTATGGCCAGTGCGCCGACATGGATGCTTTCGTCCGCCTCGCACAAGAGTTTGAATTCGCGATTGTAGAGGACGCCGCGCAGGCGATTGGCGCCGCATGGGCCGGTCGAGCGGCGGGATCGCGCGGCGTGACCGCGGCGTTCAGTTTCTATCCCACCAAGAACCTCAGCGCCTACGGCGACGCCGGAATCGTAACCACCACGCGGCCCGAAATGGCCGAGCATATGCGGCGCTTGCGCAATCACGGCAGCCCCCGCCGCTACTACCACGACGAGTTTGGATGGAACGGACGCCTGGATGCGATCCAAGCGGCGGTCCTGCGGGTGAAGCTGGCACATCTCGACGACTGGAACGAAAAGCGCCGCCAGCATGCTGCAACTTACGACCGCCTCTTTGCCGAAACCGGTTTGACCTCCGGTCCGGGTTACACTCCGGTACGATTGCTGGCACGAAGCCCGCAGGCAAAGCACGTTTTTCATCAGTACGTCATTCGCGCCCAACGCCGCGACGAGTTGCGCCAATTCCTGGCCGACCGAAAAATTGGAACCGAGATTTACTATCCTTTGCCCCTGCACTTGCAGCCGGCCTTTTCCTATCTGGGGCTGAAAGCGGGAGACCTGCCCGTCTCTGAGCAAGCAGCGCAGGAAGTACTGGCGTTGCCCATGTTCCCGGAACTTACCGAAGCCGAGATTCGCCTGGTAGTAGACAGCATTTCCGATTTTTATTCTTGATGCCCTGGTGGCGTTCGCTTGGCCTTCTGTGCGGCCGGATGCTGCACTTCCCCCGGGGCAAACACTCTGCGCACTATCGGTGTGTTGAGTTTGTACTTGCGCTGCGTCACATTGCCGCTGTCGTCCGCTACCCGAATCACGAAAATGGGCAGCGTGCCTTCCTTCTCGAAGCTCTCCTGCGCTACAGTGACGGGCAAGCTGCCCTTGAGCCGTTCACGATACGCCGTCTCATATCGATGACGCTTCACGTTCCAGGTGAATACCCTAATCTGATTGAAGTCGAACGGTAGCCCTTCTTTGGGGTCCGTCAGGACAGTCAGATACTGTGGAACTTTCTTGTCGCCGTCGCGCACTTCGTCAAGCACGAAAAAAGCAACGATACGCTGCCCTTCGGCGTACTGCGCGACCTCCAGGGGCACGTCAAGATCCACCATGCGGGCCAGCACCCAGCCTATGCGGTCGTGCGTATCCCGCACCAGCCACCAGTCTTCGATGATCGGCTGGGAAACGACTGGTTTGGAGTCTTTCTTTTCGTTCAGCTTTGCGCTGGCATGCACCGGGGCAACCGCCGAGCCAGGCTTCTCCGCAGTGCTCCGCCTCAGGAGGCGGACCTTTTCTCCGGTTGCGATCTGGTATAAGTGCTCGGCATCGCGACCGGGTTCGACGTGCAGGTTGGTGTCGTTGCGGGTCGTGCCCTGCCCCTGGACGGGATCGTTCTGACTCTCGTGCGTGAGCTTTTGCAGCTGGTTGTAAACCTGCTCGTTGACCAGGAAACGCTGTTCCATCCAGCCTTCCGTTCCGCTGGCGCCGCGGACCTTCACGAAGCGGCGGTCGCGATCAAGAACCTCGACTCTCTCGCCGTTCTTGACTAGCCCCACTTTGTTGTAGACCGCGGCCACCCGGTCACGCAGGTTGACTTGCGGAGCTGATACGTAGGCAATTTCCAGCACGCGTCCCCGGCCGCGGTTGCAAGCGGAAAAGAGAGCCGCGCACCCGAGCGTCAAGGCGATCGCAGCTCGCAATGGAAAGGAGAGACTCACGGGGTCAATTTTCTCAATATAGCGCGAGATCCGCGCGCAAGGATTGACACCGAAGGGACCCACTCAGAATGTTGCGGCGGAAACTAGTTCGTTTGTAGTACCCACGTGTCCCGCACCAGCGTGGTGCCGCTCTGCCCTCCGAAGATGACGGTGCGCTGATGCAGTGCATCGAAGGCCATCCCGAACGACTCACGCGCAGTGGGCGAGGACACTGGGCTGAGCTGTTGCCAGTCGGTGCCGTCCCAGAGCCAGGTGTCGTTCACGTCCGAGCCCGAAAATCCGCCGAACGCAACGATTCCCTTGAATCGTGGATCGTAGACCGCTCCCGAATAGAAGCGATAACCCGGCTGATGGTTGGGAAACTGCTGTGTCCAAGTGAGCCCGTCGTAGCTCCAGGTGTTAACCGGGTTGACGTCTGCCAGCCCGCCGAACAGGACGGTCTGCTTGCGCACCGGGTCGGTTGCAAACACTGCTGCAGCGCGTGCGCTCGGGAACTGATCAGGAAACTGCTTACGCCAGCTGCCGTCCCGCCAACGGTATGTCGTCAGACTGTAGAAGCGGCCGTCAAATCCTCCGTAAGTATCGACACGCCCGTTCCGCGGGTCGGTAAACAACATCGGGCCGGGCATTGGTTTCGGACTCTTGGCAGGACTCATCTGGGTCCAGGTCGACGTTGCCCCGTCCCACACCCAGGTGTCCCCGAGATAGTTCTTACCGTTCCAGCCCCCAAACAGGACCAGCTTCTGAAGCGTTACATCGAACGCCATGCCGGCCGCCGCACGCGGCGACGGCGCAACTGTCACCCTTTGCTTCTTCCAGTCGGTTCCGTCGAAGGTCCAGGTGTCGCTGTGATAGCTCATCCGGCCGTAGCCGCCGAACATAACGATCTCCTGGCTGACCGGGTCATAGGCCATGGCGGGTGCGGCACGTCGCTGCGGGTTGTGAGCTGGAGTGAGTTGCACCCATGTGGAGGACGGGGCCTGAGCCAGTGCGGTTGCGGCGAGAGCAACGATTATCGTGAGCGCCAAAGCTAGGTGCGAAGGCCGCAGGGAACGAGTTTGCATGGAGGGTCTCCTGGGGAACAGTACGAACAAGCGCAGGGAGTGTACCACAAAGTACGCGCGGGCAATGAGGTGGGAAGCCGCTCCCAGCAGCCGTTTCAGGCAGTTCAACGCCGGGAAGGATGGCTTCCCACGTGGATGGTCTTAAATTGAGTTAGTTAACCTGTATATCCGCCGTGACTGCCGGAAGATTCGGGTATGCATGGTAACGACAAACCTGGGTTCAGCAGCACGTGAACAGTAAACAACCGTGAGTTCTATGGCGCAATGGTTATTGCCGCGGTAACTGGGTTGGCATTGGGATACGTAACGGTTATGACGTAATTGCCAGTCGATGTGTTCTGATCAATGGTACAAGCCGCCGGAGATGCAGTTGCGTCGCAGTTAATCTTGCCGGCTGCGGGAGTAGGCGTCACTTGCCACGTAGCCACCGTCGTGACGTCAGTTATTACGCTGTCGATGGTACCCTTCGCGTAGTAGTCTTGATTTCCTCCAACCGCAGTCTTGACAACCCAAGTGGCGGCCGGACACGTTCCAGTATCGAATGTCCCCGTGCATACTGTAAGGCCAGTGATATTTGAAAATGCGGTGGCTGTCGCTGTTGCGTTCAGGCCCTGAGCATCGGCTGTGAGCTGTGTCGTTCCGACTGCGACACCAGTCATTACGCTGGTAGTGGGGTCGATCGAGACGATTCCGGTGGGCGAGGTTGACCAGTTCACTCCGCTTTTCACTTGTTTTCGCGAGCCGTCGTCATAGGTCCCAAAAACCGACAACTGCTGCGTCTTTTTGACTTCGACCTGCGGCGCCGTTGGAGAAATCGTGATGGCGGTGAGCGTCGGGTCGACGAAGAACCCCTTGCAACTGGCGCCAAAAGTCAGGCCAATCAACACAGCAAAAGCAAGCGTAAGCGGCAGTTTGCGCCCAGTAAACATAAGGAATTGCCTCGGATAGCGTGATTTTAGCAGAACGCGTGGCCCTTGCTCCATTTCCGGTAGTGCACGGCTGGAGTCGTCCCACGGCAACGACACTTCGCACCTCGCGCTCAGAAGGAAGAACGCGGAGGGCAAGGGAACTTGCACGGGATCTGGCAAAGAATCAATGGTAAAGAGTCTGCGTGCTATGTGTTTCCGGTGGCCCAGCTCCCCCAGTACCCAGGCAGAGACGCGGCAAGCCGCGTCTCTACCAGCGTGTACGGGCGGGTTGCGCAGGGCACTCTAGGTCGCGCGCTTCTTGCCGGCATTCGCGATCCTCTCGTCGATGGGCTTACGTCCGGCGAACCCTGAGGTGGTGTCATGCCAGAACGCTATCTTCGTCTCGCCCAGCTTCCAGCACAGCAGCACGATGTCACCTTCCACTTTGCAGGGAAAGTCGAGCAGGCCGACGTCGAGGTCTTTCACCTGCACGCCGGTCGCGTCGATTTCGGCGACGGCGTCCTTGATCCGCTGGATCGCCTTCTCGCGCGCTGCTTTGCGTGCCGCCAGGTGAACGACATTGACCAGCGTGCCCCCGTTAAGGAAAATGCGATGCGCAGTCTCCTGAAGTTCGGCATCAACTTCTTCAATCAGTTTCTTGCTCTGGATGGCCTGCTTGAGCAACGACTCCAACACCGGCAGCAGAGTCTGGGCTTCGTCGAGAGTGAACGTGCGATCGGACATCTGTCTTCATATTTTAGCCTACGGGATGAGAAAGGGAGGTCTTGGGTGTTAGGTCTAGGGTCTGAGGAAAATCGACCCGACTCAGAGTGACGGGGATCACTGCGGGAATTCTTCGGCGGCGCCAAGGTTGGTACGGGTGGAACCTTTATGTCCGATAGCTATCGAGATTTGATCGCTTGGCAGAAGGCAAAGACGTTGGCGTTCGATGTCTATGTCTGCACTCGAAAATTCCCAAAGGACGAAATCTATCGACTGACATCCCAGATGCGCAGGGCAGCCATCTCAATTCCGAGCAATATTGCAGAAGGCAAGGGCCGGTATTCACGCAAGGAGTTCGTGCAGTTTCTGTTTCACGCACGCGGATCCTTGCTCGAACTGGTCACACAACTTTCCATTGCACATGAACTCGACTACTTCGATTCACCGGCCTTCAGGCACTTGGACCAGACCACCAAGGAACTCGGGCGCATTCTGAACGGCCTCATCAAACGCTTTCAAACACAGCCGCACCCTTTTCCTGAAACCTAAGACCTGAGACCCAAGACCTGAGACCTTTATCTGATTTCCAGCATCCGATCCAGCGCCACTCGCGCCCATTGCTTCACGCTGTCCTTGACCTTGATCTGGTTGACGACGTTCCCTTCCACCAGATTTTCCAACGCCCAGCACAAATGTTGCGGTGAGATGCGGTACATAGTCGTGCACAGGCACCCGGAATCATCGAGCGTGATGACTTTCTTCCCCTGGTCGGCGAATTCTTTGCCCATGCGGTTGACGAGGTGGATTTCGGTGCCAACGGCAAACATTGTCCCCGAAGGCGCCTCACGAATCATCTTCAGCAGGCCCTCAGTCGAACCGATGCCGTCCGCTTTCTGACAAACTTCCCACCGGCACTCCGGATGCACAATCACGCGGATCCCCGGATATTTTGCGCGCACGTTGTCCACATGCTCCGGCAGAAATCGTTGATGGACTGCGCAGTGGCCCTTCCACAAAATTACCTTCGCGGCCCGCAACCGCTCCGGCGTTACACCGCCGCCCAGCTGATACGGATCCCACACCACCATTTCATTCAACGGGATCCCCATCGCGTAGCCGGTGTTACGGCCCAGGTGCTGGTCGGGAAGAAACAGCAACTTCTCATTCTTCGCCAATCCCCACTTCATCGCCGCCGCCGCGTTCGACGACGTGCACACGACTCCGCCGCGCTCGCCCACAAACGCTTTGATCGCCGCTGTCGAGTTGATGTAGGTGATCGGAGTGATCCCGTCTCCCAAATCGTTGGTCACGCCTGCGCGCACCAGTTGCTCCCAGCAGTCTTCTACCTGGGTGATCTCGGCCATGTCGGCCATGGAGCATCCGGCGTTAAGGTCGGGAAGAATCGTGATCTGGCCGGGGCGGCTCAGTACGTCGGCGCTTTCGGCCATGAAGTGGACGCCGCAGAAAATGATGTAGCGGCTTTGTGCCCGCGCCGCTTCCTGCGAAAGTTTGTAGGAGTCGCCGCGGAAATCGGCAAAGCGAATGACTTCGTCGCGCTGGTAGTGGTGGCCGAGCACGACTACCTCGCTGCCGAGTGCCTGCCTGGCCTCTCGAATGCGCTCGTCCATCGATTGATCCGGAAGGACGAGATAGTTCTCCAAACTGCAAACTGCCGATGCGGTTGCCAAGTTGTACTCGCTTTCAGCTCCAAGCACGAGCCCACGCCAATGACGGCGTCACGTCTTTGCCTTGGAACGGGGTTGTTGAAAGCCTCCAGCGGCTCAGCTGATTCGCTGCGCTCCCTCTTGAAAAAAGGCGCCCAATCAGCGGGGATGTTGTAGCCGCAGTGTTGCTCTTACACCTGATTCGATGCTGCAGCCCGTCCCGACGCACCTTAATTTCCCAAGCACATTCTCGGGACGGGACTGTGATGACTTTGCGCTCTTATTTTGCCCGTCCGAAGCGGGGAAAGCAAGAAGAGAGGCAGGGGGGTGGGAGGGCAGAAGAGGTCAGAGGGTCAGATTGCAGAGGTAGGAACCCCTATTGCTGGCGGGGTACCGAAATCCTACTGGGTTCACCTCTGCAATCTGACCCTCGAACCTCTGACCTCATCCTCCGTGCTATGTTTTGAACGTGGCCGATCCCGCGCGGAAATCAGGCGAAAAGTCCACACCCCGTAACGTCTATGCCTTCGGCCTGACTTCGCTCCTGAACGACACCGCTAGCGAAATGGCCTACTGGGTTCTGCCGGCGTTCATTGGATCACTGGGCGGCGGGCCGGCCCAGCTCGGCATCATCGAAGGCGTGGCCGAGAGCGTCGCCTCCCTTGCCAAACTCTTCTCTGGGTATCTCGCCGATCGCGTTACTCGCCGCAAGCCGTTGGTGGTCGGGGGGTATGTTGTGGCCAACGCCGTAAAGCCTTTGCTGGCGCTGGTTGCATCGTGGTGGCAAATTCTCGGTATTCGTTTCGCGGATCGTTTTGCCAAGGGCGTCCGGGGCACCGCGCGCGACGTCATGGTCGCCGAGTCGGTAGACAACTCCCGCATCGGTTCGGCTTACGGATTGATTCAAGCCATGGATTCTGCCGGCGCCATCATCGGGCCTCTGATTGCGCTGGCTCTCATCGGACACTTCGGCATGCGTGGCGTTTTCTGGGCCGCTGCGGTTCCAGGTGGCCTCGCAATTTTGGTCGCTTCCTTCGGAATCCGCGAAACCCACCGAGCGGGCAGCAGCCTCAACGTTGAAACGGCGCTCGATCACCGACACAGTGACGTTCCCGCGCAGCCGGGGGACCGCGCGGCCGCGACTCCGTTCTCAACGCTGCATCCCAGCCTGCCGCCAAGCTTCTACTATGTGCTGACCGTGGTTACGCTTTTTTCTCTCGGAAACTCCAGCGACATGTTTCTGGTCTTGCGAGCGGAGAGCACCGGTATTCCAGCGAGGCATGCGCCTCTTCTGGGACTGGTCTTCAACATCACCTACACACTGCTTTCATGGCCGGCGGGAAAGTTCAGCGATCGCTTCTCGCGCTCTACGATTGCATCTGCCGGCTACCTGGTCTTTGCGATCGTCTATCTTATTTTCGCTCTAGCACCGTCTCAATTGGCGATCTGGACCACGATGGCCTTCTACGGCCTGTTTTACGCTCTCACCAATCCGGTACTGAAGGCATTGGTCGTGGAAACGGTCGCGCCCGAGGTTCGGGGCCGCGCCCTCGGAATTTATTTTTTCCTCACCAGCGTTACCACCCTGCTGGCCAGCCTGATCACGGGCGAACTATGGAAAGCTTACGGTGCACAGATTCCCTTTTACGTCTCATCCGCAATTGCCGCGGTTTCGTGCGTCCTGCTTTGGCTGCGTCATGAACCGCAGCGGTCTTAAGCAGCCATGTGCGTCATATTCCATTAGTGACTTGCCGAATACTACTTTTCCATTATTGCCCGTTTGATCCTGGTTCCTATAATCAACGCACTTTCGCGGGGCACTTGTTCTTGCTCTGAACAATTGCGCCGCCTTTCCAGGTGCATAAATCTATGGTCCGTCTCAAGATTGGGTTCTTTGGGTTTGCTGTCCTTATTCTGAGTTGCACTGTCTCTGCTCAGCAGATTACTGGAAGCATCCGTGGGACTGTGCTTGATCCCAGCGGCGCCGTGGTTCGAGATGCGATCGTAACCGCCGCCCAGATTGAGACCGGCCTGACGCGTAATTCGACAACTGGTCACGACGGAAACTACGTCCTGCTCGAACTCCCGGTCGGCCATTACCGGGTCGAAGTGGAAGCCAAAGGGTTTCAGAAATACGTGCAGGAGGGCATTTCTCTGAACGTCAATGAGACCCTCTCGGTTCCCGTGCATCTGGTGGTGGGAGCGGAAACACAGAAGATTCTGGTTCAGGCCGACGCGCAGCTGATTCAGGGGACCGTCACTAGTCTGGGCAAGACGGTCCTGGAGAAAGAAATCGCCGATCTTCCGTTGAATGAACGCAACTTCTTTCAACTCGGACTACTTCAACCAGGAGTCGTGCCCCTCACGCCTGGACTTAAGGAGGCCGGCGAACCTCTGCGTAACGGCCAGGCCTATGCGGTCAATGGCCAGCGTCCGGAGTCGAACAATTTCTTGATCGACGGAGCCGCTAACGCCAACGGCGTGGACGGCGGCTTCGTGCTGAATCCGCCAGTGGACGCAATCAGCGAATTTCGCATTTTGACCCATAGTTCGAATGCCGAATTCGGCCACAGTACCGGCTCGACCACGAATATCATCACGCGCTCGGGATCCAATCAGATTCACGGGGCACTCTGGGAGTTTCTGCGCAACGACGCTTTCGACGCGACGAACTTCTTCGCCACCTCGGCTGAACCGTTAAAGCTGAACCAATTCGGCGCCAGCATCGGCGGACCGATCCGCAAGGACAAAACCTTCTTCTTCGGATACTACGAGGGCTTCAGGAAACGGAAGGGCCAAACACAGGGTTCGACCGTTCCCTCGATGGCGGAACGCAGCGGCGACTTCTCGGCGATGTGCAAAGCCGGGTTCGATCCAGAAAGCAACTTGTGCAACGATTTCGACCCCGCACATGGCAAACTTGGCGGCCAACTGGTCAATCTCGCCACCTTTACGCCATATCCGGGAAACCAACTGACGGACTTCTCTCCCTTCGAAGCCACGCAAAATGTTAAGAACTTCTTCCCTGAGCCCAATGACGGACCGAATACGTTCAACTTCACGGCAACACAGCGGCACGATTCAGACCAGTTCGGAATCCGTGTGGATCATTATCTTTCTCCCCAGGACAGCCTGAATTTCCGCTACCTTTTCAGCGACGGCAACGATTTCCTCCCGCTTTCTCCGTCCGGCGCCAGCGTTCCCGGCTTCCCAGTGGGAGTAGATCATCGTGCCCAGAATTTCGTGGCGCAAGAGACTCACACGTTTTCTCCGACAATGATCGGAGTCGCTCGTTTCTCGTTTCTACGAAACAAGTTTCTGGCCGACGAACACTTGAATCACACCACTCCGGACAGCCTCGGCTTCAACTACGCCCCCAGTCTGGATGCGGCCATCGGACCACCGTTCATTCAGGTTAATGGTTACACGACCGTGGGCGATCCCATCACCGGCCCGCGCAATACCTACCAGAATTCCTTCGACTATTCCGGAGCCCTGACCTGGATTCATGGCCGTCACGAGCTGAAATTCGGCGGCGGCTATCAGCGCACGCAGATCAATGTGCTGCAGGGAATCGCAACCAACGGATTCTTCGTGTTTGCCGGCTTCCCAATCAACAATGCGTTCGCGAGTTTCCTGTTTGGAGGACCCGTTTTCTTCCTCCAGGGCCGCGGCGACTTCTCGCGCGGCATCCGCGGCAATGCTTTGAACGCCTACGCCCAGGATACGTATCGCCTTTCGTCCCGCCTGACCCTCAACTTCGGATTGCGCTACGAACTGCCGTTCCCGTACACCGAAATCCACAACCGGCAGAGCCTGTGGGAACCGGGCGTGCAATCGAAAGTGAAGCCCGACGCGCCCGCCGGTCTTCTCTATCCCGGCGATCCTGGAGTCCCGGCAGGACTGATCCCAACCTTCAAGAAGGGATTCGCTCCGCGCTTTGGCTTCGCTTGGGACCCGACCGGCACGGCAAAATGGCTGGTCACGTCTTCCTATGGGATTTTTTACGAGCCCTATTACACGGGGCAAGGCGGTCCGTTGCAGTCCCCCATCAGTGCCCCGCCCTACCTGCAGACGGCGCAGATCAATGGCCCGAACTTTGGCGATCCATTCTTTCCCGATGGGCCCCCGGCGCCGGGCACATTTGTGACACCGATGACGAACCTGACCCTCGCCCCCAACCTGTCTTTGCCGTACGCGCAAGACTGGGACCTGAACGTCCAGCGTTCTCTGGGCAATGACTTCCTGCTGGAGATTGGGTACGTGGGAACCAAAGGGACCAAACTGCCGCGTTTCGTCGAAGGCAATCCGACGCAATTCATTCCCGGCGAGTCCACACCAGACAATGTTGACCAGCGTCGCATTCATTCGGGTTGCGGGCTGGGCGATCCAGAGAGCGCCTGTACCTATGCGTCCACCGGTTTGATCGCCGGCAACACGAACTCTTCCTACAACGCTCTGCAGGCCAGCGCCCGCAGGCGCTTCAGCCATGGCATGTCGTTCCTGGCGTCCTACACGTACTCGAAGGCGATTGACTACGTTTCGTCTTTCAACATGACCGGGTCAGCGGCGCGGCCAGTAGCCGGCGAAAACGACCTCGCCCAGAATCCCTTTGACCTGGCGGCGGAACGCGGCCGCTCGCTCTTCGATTCCCGGCACCGTTTTGTATTCAGCTATCAGTGGAGCCTGCCGTTCTGGCAGCAGTCGCATAACTGGTATCAATACGCGCTAGGCAATTGGCAGATCAACGGCATTGTGACCGCCCAGTCGGGAACGCCCTTAACCGTTTTCGACTCCAACGATTATTCTTTGCAGGGAGGAGCGCCGGAGATCACGGGCTTCCAATCGAACCGCCCAAATCTGGTGGGTAATCCGAACTCCGGTCCGAAGACTCCGGAGGAATGGTTCAATACCAGCGCATTCGCAAAGGTTACCGATCCAGGAACATTCGGGACTGCCGGCCGCAATATCGTGCAGGGGCCGGGCTACGTGAATTGGGACTTCTCCGCGTTCAAGAACTTCAAGGTGACGGAGTCCAAGCTGTTCCAGTTCCGGGCGGAGTTCTTCAACCTGCTCAATCATCCAAACTTCTTCGTGCCCGACAGTGACATCAGTTCGCCGACATTCGGAGAAATCCACGAGGCACAGAGTCAGCGCGTGATTCAACTGGCGCTTAAGTTTCTTTATTGAGAGAAGCGGGCACTTTCCTTCGTAACGCGACATAGGCGAGCGCCAGAGCCACCAGCCCCGCGGCGCTGTCGAGAAGCACATCGTTGACAGTCCCCGTACGCGATGGGATGTAGCTCTGGTGCCACTCATCCATCGCCGCGACGAAAGCCGTCCCCAGCCATGCAAACACAGGGAGAAGCCTGATCCAGTCTGGGCGGTGAGCAAAAGTCGTCCGAAAACCGCGCAGCAGCAGTAGCCCCAGCATGGCGTACCCAACGACGTGCCCGGCTTTTCGCAGGTAGTGGTGCCAGTAGAGAAAATCGTACAGATTGATTTCGCCGAAGAGGCGCGTCAGAAGGCTGTACAAGATGCTGCCGGTGTTCTGCGCCGACATATAGTCGGTGGACTCAAAGGTGATCAGCCCGATCCAGACAACGGCAGGCCACCACGCGCGGACAAGATTGGGACGGGCACTCGGCAAAATCGGGCTCTTCCCTATTCCAGCGCGTAATTAGGAGCTTCGCGAGTGATGATGACATCATGTACGTGGCTTTCGCGCAAGCCGGCTGAACTGATGCGCACGAAGCGCGCTTTCTGTTGCAGATCAGGAACCCTGGGACAGCCGCAATAACCCATACCCGACTTTAAACCGCCGACCATCTGGGTCACGATCATCGCCACGGACCCGCGGTACGGCACCCGGCCTTCGATCCCTTCCGGAACCAACTTGGAGAGCCGGTTTGATTCTTCGCCGATTACCGGCATCGCGATCGAAGCGTCTCCATCCGAGTTCTGGAAATAGCGTTCGCTCGAACCCGCCGCCATCGCGCCCAGAGATCCCATGCCGCGGTAAGACTTGAACGTGCGGCCCTGATAGAGAATGAGTTCGCCCGGACTCTCGTCCGTCCCGGCAAACATGGAGCCGATCATGACTGCGGAAGCGCCCGCCGCCAGGGCCTTGGTGACATCGCCGGAATACTTGATCCCGCCATCGGCAATCACAGGAACACCGGCATCGCGTGTAGCCCGCGCCGCCTCCGCGATCGCCGTAATCTGCGGCACTCCCACTCCGGTGACGACACGAGTGGTACAGATCGAACCAGGCCCGATGCCGACCTTGACTCCGTCTACCCCCGCGCGCACCAGTTCGCAGGCTCCATCAAAGGTTGCTACGTTGCCAGCAATCAGCTCCACGTCTGGTAGCTTCGCCTTCACCTTCTTGATCGCCTCCACCACCAGCATGGAGTGTCCGTGCGCGCTGTCAATCGCGAGCACATCCACCTTGGCCTTGGCCAGTTCCTGCGCCCGCTCCAGAAAGTCTCCGGTGGCGCCGATCGCAGCCCCCACGCGCAGACGGCCCTGGGAGTCCTTGGCGGCACCCGGATATTTCAACTTCTTCTGAATGTCCTTAACCGTGATCAGGCCCTTCAGGTTGTACTTGTCGTCGACTACGAGCAGCTTTTCGACGCGATGCTCGTGCAGGATCTCCTCGGCCTGTTCCAGTGTGGTCCCAACCGGAACGGTGATCAGGTTGTCCTTGGTCATCACCTTGCTGATAGGGATATCGAAGCGCGTCTCGAAACGCAGATCGCGGTTGGTGAGTATACCGACAAGTCTGCCACCTTTCTGTGTGATGGGGACGCCTGAAATCTTGTATTTCTTCATCACATCGAGCGCATCGGAAACTTTCGCGTCTGGCGACATCGTCACGGGATCCACGATCATTCCGCTCTCGGAACGCTTCACCTTATCCACTTCGTTGGCTTGCTGCTCGATGGTCAAGTTGCGATGAATAATCCCCAGGCCTCCCTGCTGGGCCATACCGATCGCCATATGCGATTCGGTGACCGTGTCCATAGCCGCGCTGATGATCGGAATATTCAGCCGGATGTTGCGCGAAAGCTGGGTCTGGGTGTTGGTTTGCGCCGGCACAACTTCAGAGCGCGCGGGCAGCAACAGAACGTCATCGAATGTGAGGGCTTCGGGGACTGGGAAGTGGATCATAAGATTTCTGGAGTGAGTTCTATTGTAGGGAGCGGGCGCAGAACAGGCAAATGAGATGAGCGACGAGGGAAGAGCGACCGACTCGCCTGGGAAGAGCATCCATTGCCAACCGCGCGAAAACGGAGTACATTCCGTGTGTTTTCCCACAGTTCCGCCGCACCATCTGGAGGTCCAATGCTGCGCAGCCTACTGGTTCGGATGGCACTGGTTCCGATCCTTCTTCTCAACCTTGCGGCTGGCCCAACGCTCTTGGGTGCCCAGCAACCACGAGCCGATGTCCCCTCGATTACCATCCGTACGAATACTCGTCTCGTGGTTGTGGATGTAGTGGTCACGGACAAGAAAGGCCAGCCGGTCACAGGTTTGAAAGCCGACGATTTCACGGTCGAGGAAAACGGGAAGAGGCAGAAGGTCGCGACCTTCACGCCGCCGGGCTCAAATCAGGGGAGTTTCCAGAGCCCACCTCCCGGCGTCTTTTCGAATCGCCCCGAATTTCTAAAGCCAGCCGGCGTCCCGACGGTGCTTGTGCTGGACGCGGCGAACTCTCCGTTCAAAGATCAAGCCTATGGCCGGTCGCAGATGCTGAAATATGCTCTGGAGCAGAATCAGGCGGGCACGCCGATGGCCGTCATGGCGCTGACGGACCAGTGCCGCATGCTTCAGAATTTCACGACCGATCCGAAGGTTCTCGCGACTGCGATCAAAAACCTGCAACCCGAGCAGCCGATCCTACAACCCGGAGCACCGCCGTCAGCCTCGAGTTACAGCGGCAGTGACAGCGGGCTCCACGGGGGAGGGGCCGCGGCAATCGCGGTGGTGCAGACGGAAGTTGCCAACTTCGCGCATCTCACGGCCGGCTACGACCTAGAACGACGCACCTTGATCACTATTGAGGCTATGCGGTCCCTATCGCGCATGCTGGGCGGTCTGCAGGGGCGCAAGAATGTAGTCTGGCTCACTGCGAGCTTGCCGTTTGACCTGATTCCGGAGGACCGTGCCGTCAGTGACGCCGAATTGATGGCAGATCTTCCCGGTCAGGGCCGCCAACGGTCGGTTGGAGTCAATGCGGCCGGTTCTCAGGCTGCTGAGCAACGGTCGCTGCATGCACAGGAAATCCGTGACGCCGAGGCACGGCTGGCAAGCGGCAACATTGCAATTTACCCTGTGGACCTCCGCGGCCTCGTAGGCGGGATGGAAAGCCTGGCCGCGGTGTCCTATGCACACAGTAACGACATCCACGGAGCCGGAATCGCGAACGCTGCGCTTTCGCAATCCGGAGGCCTACAAGCCAGTCAAGACACAATGAGGGAAATCGCAGCCGAGACCGGCGGCAAAGTCTACATGAACGAGAACGAAATCAAGGAAGGAATCGCTCTCGCCGCAGCCGACGACAAGGCATCTTACTCGCTCGGTTACTATCCCGAGAACAAGAAGTGGGACGGCAAGTACCGTAGCATCAAGATCAAAGTGTCGCAGGGGGAAACGCAAATTCGCCACCGGAAAGGTTTCTTTGCCGTCGATCCGACTCAGATGAAAGACACTAATTACGACCACGACGTCGCTGCCGCACTCGAATTCACCGCCCCCGCGACACAGATCTCATTTATGGCGCAGGCCAAACCCGGGGACCCCGGCAAGGTGCGGGTCGTATTTCTGGTGGACGCACACACGCTGAGTGCGGAGGATTCCGGCGGCAACAAGAAAATGAATGTGAGCCTTTATGCGAGTGTGTATGGATCGAACGGAAAGAATCTCGAGACGCGCAGCATCAAGGTGGATCGCGTGTTCGATGCCGCAACTTATCAGCAGATTCTCGATAAAGGCATGATGGTGCCCATCGACGTGGATGTACCGTCAGGTGGAAGGGACCTTCGGCTCGCGGTGCTCGATAACCACACAGGTCTGATCGGGACGGTGAGTGGACCGCTGGGCCAGTAGTCCGACTCACGCAAAGCAAACTGAAAAGGGCGCCCGCTTGGGCGCCCATTTTTTGCCGTAAACTTCAAACCACACGGATGACTACTCTTTCTTCTCGCCGCCCTCAGCCGGTTCCGTCGCCCCGCCACCCTGCGCCTCGGCTTCTTCCATCGCCTTACGGGTCTCCTCGGCACGTTTGGCGCGGACTTCAGCTCGTTTCTGGCGCTTCTCGTCCAAGACCTGTTCGCTGCCCAGCAGTTCGATGAACGCTTTCTCGGCGCCATCACCTTTCCGCCAAGCGGTACGGACAATGCGCAGATAGCCACCTTGCCGGTCACCAAAACGCGGAGCGACAGTGTCGAAGAGTTTGCGGACTGCTTCGTCTGTCATCAGGTAAGCCGCCGCCTGCCGCCGCGCTGCCAGATCGCCCTTTTTGCCGAGCGTAATCATCTTCTCGACCAATGGGCGCACCGCTTTCGCCTTGATCGTTGTCGTCTCGATCCGCTCTTCCATGATCACCGACGTGACCATGTTCCGAAACAACGACCGCCGATGCGATGTGTTCCGCCCGAGTTTGTATCCCGCAACCTTGTGACGCATGGAAACCTCGTTGCCAGTGGTCAGTTGCCAGTGGCGCTCTTGTATTAACCAAGCTTCGTAGCCAGTTTGCCAGTAGTCAGCGCCCCGAAGGAAACTGGCTACTGGCAACCGATTGCTGGTTCCTTACAGATCGTTATCGCCGTACGCCGACGCTGGCAGCACCTGGTTCGAAGTCGGTCCTGGCACGGCGTTGCCGTGCTCGTCGATCTTCATGCCCAGGCTCAGGCCCATCGAGGACAGGATCTCTTTAATCTCGTTCAGCGACTTGCGCCCGAAGTTTTTCGTCTTCAGCATTTCTGCTTCGGTCTTCTGCACCAGTTCGCCGATGGTCTGAATATTCGCGTTCTTCAGGCAGTTGTAGCTGCGGACCGAGAGCTCCAGTTCCTCAACCGACCGGTTCAGGTTTTCGTTCTTGATCTCCGGCTTGCGCTCTTCGCTGGACGACGCGGTTTCGATTTCTTCCTCGAAGTTGATGAAGATATTCATGTGATCCTTCAGCAGCTTCGCGGCTAATCCGATCGCATCACCCGGAGTGATCGAGCCGTTCGTCCAAACTTCGAGTGTCAGCTTGTCGTAGTCGGTGATTTGCCCAAGACGTGCCGCCTCTACCGTGTAGTTGCACTTGCGAACCGGCGAGTGGACAGAATCGATGGGAATGAACCCGATCCCGAGATCGTCCTCAAAATTCTTGTCGGCGGAAACGTAGCCGCGCCCGCGCTTCAGGCGCATCTCCATGTCGAGCTTGCCGCCTTCGCTCACCGTGGCAATGTAGATTTCCTTGTCCAGCACTTCCACATCGCCGTCGGCCTCGATCATGCCACTGGTCACGACGCCCGGCTGATCGGCCCTAAGGTAAATTGCCTTCGGACCTTCGCCCGCCAGCTTGAACGGAATCTGCTTCAGGTTGAGGATGATGTCGGTCGCATCCTCCACCACACCGGGAATCGACTGGAACTCGTGCAGCACGCCTTCGATTTTCACCGCCGTGACCGCAGCCCCTTCGATCGAACTCAGCAGCACGCGCCGCAGAGCGTTCCCGATGGTCGTTCCGAAGCCGCGCTCAAACGGCTGCGCCCAGAACATCCCATACTTGTCGGTGAGGCCGGTGGCATCACTCGCCAGCCGTTTCGGTTTTTGAAAACCCTTCCATAACATAGTGTTTCTCCTCTCGGCCATGCGGCTCCACGACGGCTCTCCGAACCGGCCCAGGTTCGGATCAAGCGCCATAGCAGGCTGATCTGGCTCGAAACAGGCCAAAAAACCTAGATCCTTCGCTTCGCTCAGGGATGACGCCAGCTGGGCTCAGATGCCCAGCCAAAGCAGCGTCACTTGCTGTACAACTCGACAATCAGCTGCTCATTCACCGGCAACTGGATATCTTCGCGCTTCGGCAAAGCAGTCACGCGGCCCTTGTAGCCGTCGCGATCCACTTCCAGCCACGCCGGCGAAGGCTGATGACTTGCAAACTCCTTCGCGATTTCGAGAATCGGCACTTTGCGGCTGCTCTCGCGAATCGCGATTTCCTCGCCCACGCTGACCTCATACGACGGAATGTTTACCTTGCGGCCATTCACCTGTACGTGTCCGTGGCGCACCAACTGGCGCGCCTGCCGGCGGGAGATGCCAAAGCCCAGCCGATAGACCACGTTGTCTAGCCTGCGCTCGAGTTGTTCGAGCAGCTTTGCGCCGGTCACACCCTGGGATCGGGCTGCGTTCTCGAAATAATTCCGGAACTGCCCTTCCTGGGTGAAGTAAATGCGCTTGGCCTTCTGTTTTTCGCGCAACTGCAGGCCGTAGCCCACGACTTTGGTTTTCTTGTCTTTCCCGTGCTGGCCGGGAGCGTAGTTGCGCTTCTCAAGCGGACACTTATCGCTGAAGCACTTCGTGCCTTTTAGGAAGAGCTTGATCCCTTCCCGTCGGCAGAGACGACACACTGCATCGGTATAACGTGCCAAGTTGTTCTCCTTCTTTAGATGACCGGTTTACAGGTTTGGCTTCACCCTTCATCCCGGACGAAAATCAGTTCTTGGTTCCCAGTTCTCAGAAAAAGCCCAACTCTAGCAGCTCTCCAGTTTTCACTGAGAACCGGGAACTGCTCTTAAACTCTCCGTCGTTTCGGTGGACGGCATCCATTGTGCGGAATCGGCGTTGCGTCTTTGATCGAGCGTACTTCGATTCCGGCCGCCGCCAGTGCGCGTACCGCCGACTCGCGGCCCGACCCCGGACCGCTGACCCGTACATCCACGGTGCGCACTCCGTGATCGCGCGCCATGTTGGCGGCATTCATCGCCGCCTGTTGTGCAGCGAACGGAGTGCCCTTACGCGATCCGCGGAAACCAAGTGATCCCGAACTCTTCCACGCCAGCACGTTGCCACTCGTATCCGAGATGGTCACAATCGTGTTATTGAAAGAGGCCTGCACATGGACCAGCCCATGCGGGACGTGCTTCCGCTCTTTCTTCTTGAAGGTTTTTTTCTTTCCTTTTTTGTCAGGCGCCGCTGCGCCCGCTGCTGCCGCTACTGGCTTTGCCATTGCTGAATTCTCAGTTCTCGGTTCTCAGTTCTCAGTAACCCATCCTCGAAAACTGAGAACTGGGAACCGGGAACTGAGAACTGGTTTCTAGGTTTTTGTCGCTGTCTTCTTCTTCTGCGCGACCGTGCCTTTGCGCGGTCCCTTGCGGGTACGGGCGTTGGTGTGGGTGCGCTGTCCGCGGACCGGCAGGTTACGACGATGCCGGAACCCGCGGTACGAACCGATTTCGATGAGCCGCTTGATGTTCATCGAAACGTCTTTGCGCAGGTCGCCTTCCACCGAGCCTTCCGCTTCGATCACTTGGCGGATGCGGTTGACCTCGTCTTCGGCTAGGTCCTGCACCTTTTTCATCGGGTCTACCTTCGCTTCGTCCAGAATGCGCGCCGAGCGCGAAATCCCGATCCCGTAAATGTATGTGAGCGCGATATTCACGTGTTTGTTACGCGGAAGATCGACGCCGGCAATACGAGCCATAGTCCCTCTCTACCCTTGACGTTGCTTGTGTTTGGAGTTCTCGCAAATCACCCGCACCACACCTTTGCGGTGGATGACTTTGCACTTATCGCAAATTTTCTTGACCGATGCTCTAACCTTCATAAACCAGTTCTCAGTTCTCGGTTCCCAGTTCTCAGGAAAATCGTAGCGCCGGAACCCTCGCCGGCCCTGCGGGCACTCGCCCGCCTGTGAAAATTACTTATACCGGTATACGATCCGTCCACGATTTAGATCGTAGGGCGAGAGTTCGACCGCGACTTTGTCCCCGGGCAGTATGCGGATAAAGTTCTTCCTCATCTTTCCGGAAACGTGCGCCAGTACCTGGTGTTTGTTTTCCAACTCCACCTTGAACATGGCATTCGGCAGCGGCTCAATCACCACCGCCATCACTTCAATCGCGTCCTCTTTGCTCATCGACTCCTTAAGAAGCTTTTAGCTGTTAGCTCTTGGCCTTTAGCAAAAAGCCAAGAGCTAATAGCTAACAGCCTATTGCGTCAAAATCACCGGCCCTTGCTTTGTGACCGCTACACAGTGCTCAAAATGGGCACTATAGCTGCCGTCGAGCGTTACCGCGGTCCACTTGTCGCCCAACACCTTGGCCTCGGGACGTCCCGAATTCACCATCGGCTCGATTGCCAGCACCATGCCTTCGGTTAGCTCGACGCCCTGGCCCTTTTTGCCGAAATTCGGAATCTGCGGCGCTTCGTGCAGCTTGGTCCCAATTCCGTGGCCGACAAACTCTCGCACCACGCTGAAACCGTTCGCCTCGACATGCTTCTGGATCGCCGACCCCACGTGTCCGATGGTGTTACCGATCTTCGCCTGCTCAATGCCTTTGTACAGCGAAGCTTCCGTAACCTCGAGCAGCTTCTTCAGTTCCGCGGTCAGCGTCTCGCCCACTGGCACCGTGATGGCCGCGTCTCCGTAGTAGCCATCCAGCACCACTCCACAATCGACGGAAACGATCTCGCCGGCTTTCAGCACCCGTTTCTCTGACGGGATCCCGTGCACAATCTCTTCGTTCACCGACGTGCACAGCACACAGGGATAACCGTAATATCCCTTGAACGCCGGCGTCGCTCCCAGTTCCGCGATCAGCTTCTCGGCCGCTTTCTCCAAGTCCATCGTCGTAGCCCCGGGTGCAACCAATGCTTTCACGTGGTTCAGGACCTGGCGAACCAGCTGTCCACTGCGCCGCATCTTCTCGATTTCTTCCGGCGACTTGCGGACGATCTTGTCTTCTCCGAAACTCATGATTCTAACTTTGCGATCCGCCCCTGCCCTGAGCGTGACTGTCAATGATCCGAAGGATTTCGGCGGTTACCTGATCCATCGGGCGATCCGCATTCAGCGGAATCAGACGTCCCTGCGCCTGGTAATAGTTTGCTACCGGCTTGGTCTGTATTTCGTACGCTTCCAGACGCGGTCGGATAACCTCTTCACGATCATCATTGCGTTGTATCAGCTTGGAACCGTCCAGATCACACAACTCGTCGACGCGAGGCGGTTGAAAATGGAGGTTGTAGATGCGCCCACAGGTGGGACAGGAACGCCTACCGCTAATCCGTAGCAATAATTGAGTATAGTCCACGTCCATCCGGATCACAACCGGTGTGCACTTCTCCGACTTTTCAAAGAACTCTCGTTCCAGGAAGGCATCCAGCCATCCTGCCTGGCCAGCTGTCCTCGGAAAGCCGTCCAGAATGAAGCCTCTCTCGCAGTCCGCCTGCTGCAGGCGGTCCGCCACCATCCCGTACATCAACTCGTCGGGAACCAGCTCGCCTCGGTCCATAATGGCCTTGGCTGTGACACCGAGTTCGGTTCCGCGGGTTACATGCTCCCGCAACAGATCCCCGGTGGAAATCTGGGGAACGCCGTAATGATCCGAGATTTTCTTGGCCTGTGTTCCCTTACCGGCCCCCGGAGGCCCCAAGAGAATCACCGGCCCGATCTTTTGTGCGGTTTCGTTGGCCATTCGAAATGGCCCCTTTATTCGTATTTCCTCTCGCGGAGGGACCGCACTCCCGCGCCCACAATTTCTTCTTGTACCGGTTCCCGCCAACCGCAGATTCTTACCAGGTCCGGCGTCCCCGGAGGCGGCCACTCTTCGGAGTAAACCCGTCGTAGTGCCGCATGATCAATTGCGCTTCGATCTGAGTCACCGTATCCATGGCGACGCCGACCACGATCAGGGTCGAGGTGCCGCCAAAATAGAAGTTCACTCCTAACCCGTTCAACAGCCAGGTTGGCAGATTCTCCAAATAACGACCCACCAGCCACAAGTGGTTCAGCTTAATACCAGTAATCATCCACTCCGGAATCAACGAGATGATCACCAGGTACAAGGCGCCTACCAGCGTAATCCGGGTCAGGACGTCGTTGATGTAATCCGCTGTCCGCTTGCCCGGCCGGATGCCCGGAATGAATCCGCCCCACTTCCGCATGTTGTCCGCCACCTCGTTCGGATTGAACACGATCGAGATATAGAAGTAGGCAAAGAAAATGATTCCGACCGCATAGAGCGTCGCGTAGAGAGGCTCCCCCCAACGCAGCGCGTCCAGGATCGGTCCGATTACCTTGTTGTTCTTAAACGGCGTGCCCAGCATCTGCGGCAGGGCAAGAATCGAGGATGCGAAGATGACTGGCATCACGCCTCCCGCATTGACTCGGAGGGGAAGATGCGTGGACTGCCCGCCCATCACTTTTCGTCCGACCACGCGCTTGGCATACTGCACCGGAATCCGGCGCTCGCTGCGCTCCACGTACACGATGAACGCTACCACCGCGATCATCAGAACCAACAGCATCACGATGGCGGGGACCGTGAAGGCTCCCCAGGCATCGTTTTTAGCTTTTTCGACTAAGTCAGCGATGCCGCGCGGCAGACCCGTCACGATGCCAGCGAAGATCAGCAATGACATGCCATTCCCAATACCGCGTTCGGTGATCTGCTCGCCCAGCCACATGATGAACGCCGAGCCAGTGGTCAGCGTCAACATCGTCATCAGGATGAATCCCGGCCCCGGATTGTTGACGAAATCGCCCGCTCTTTCCAGGCTGATCGCAATCCCGAACGACTGTACGGCGCTAAGCAGGACGGTAAGATAACGCGTCCACTGCGTAATCTTCTTCCGGCCCATTTCGCCTTCCTTCTGTAGCTTGGCCAGCGGCTCATACACCACCGTCAGCAACTGCAGAATGATCGACGCCGTAATGTACGGCATGATGCCGAGAGCAAAAATGGTCAGCCGCCGCAGGTTGCCGCCGCTGAACAGATCCACGAAACCAAGCACCGTCCCCCGGTTCTGTTCGAAAAACTGCGCCAGCCGTTCGCCGTTGATCCCGGGAGTAGGAATATGCCCGCCGACGCGGTATACCGCCAGCAGGCCGAGCGTGAACAGCACGCGCTTTCTAAGATCAGGAACCCGGAAGATGTTCGCCAGCTTGTCCAGCATTACTGCAAGACCTCAAACTTGCCGCCCGCCTTGGTTATTTTTTCTTCGGCGGTCTTGGAAAACTTGTGCGCTTTCACGGTCAGGGCGCTCTTCAGTTCGCCGTTCCCGAGAATCTTAATCCGCTTTTTGGTACGGACGACACCCGCCTTCCTGAGCACGTCGGGAGTGATCTCGGTCTCGCCCACCGCTTCCAGCCGGTCCAGGTTCACGATCGCATATTCCTCTCGGAAAATATTCTTGAACCCGCGTTTCGGAATTCGCCGGTGCAGCGGCATCTGGCCGCCCTCAAAGCCGCGCAGTAAGCGCGCTCCCGAACGCGACCACTGCCCCTTGTGTCCGCGCGTGGAAGTCTTGCCCATGCCGGAACCCATACCGCGTCCGACCCGCTTGCGCTTTTCCGCTCCCTTACGAGGAGCGCGGATTGTCGAAAGATTCATGCTGACTCCTATAGGTGGCAGGCGGCCGCTAGCAGTTGGCAGGAAAATCTTCGGTCCAAGATTCTGCTGCTGTGCCACCTGCGACCTGCAACCTTACTTCACTATCTCCACCAGATGCGGCACTTTCTTCACCATGCCGCGGATCGCCGCCGTGTCTGGCCGCTCAATCACCTGATTCAGCCGGGTAAACCCCAGCCCCTTAACCACTCTCTTGTGCTTCTTCGGCGTGCAAATCGCCGAACGCACCCACTTCAAGTGAATTTTGCTGCCCGCCGCCTTCGATGTTTTCCCAACCATTTTGAAATTCCTTCTTCCAGATCCCTACAGTTCCTGCGCCGTCTTACCGCGTAAGGCCGCCACATCTTCCCTGTTCTTCAGCTTCTTCAGCGCGTCAAACGTCGCCTTGATGACGTTGTGCGGATTGGTGGTGCCAATCGATTTGGTCAGCACATTCTGAATTCCCGCCGAGGTCATGACGGCCCGTACCGCGCCGCCCGCGATCACGCCCGTGCCTTCTGGCGCAGGCTTCAGCAGCACCCGGCCCGACCCGTAGCGTCCCAGCACAATGTGCGGGACGGTCGTTTGGGTCAGGTTGATCCTCATCAGGTTCTTCTTCGCCGATTCGATTCCCTTGCGAATGGCCTGCGGCACTTCCTTCGCCTTGCCGGAACCGTATCCGACGATCGCCGCCGAAGGGTCACCTACCACTACCAGCGCCGCGAACGAAAGATTCTTGCCGCCCTTGACCACTTTGGTCACGCGGTTAATCGAAACTACCTGGTCCTTCAGTTGAAACGAACCCGCATCGAGTTTTTTCTTAACAGTTGGCATCCTGAATCTCGCAACTCTCTTCTTCGTTTACGTCCGTTCGTTATATCCGTCAAAATCGCCAGGTCCAGACTTTCCTGAGACCTGACACCTGCTTCTCAAAACTGCAGTCCCGCTTCTCGCGCCGCATCCGCCAGCGCCTTGATGCGCCCGTGATAAAGGTAGCCGCCGCGATCAAACACCACCTGCGTGACTCCCTTTTGCTTGGCTCGCTCCGCAATCGTCTTCCCGACGCTCTTGGCTGACGCCACGTTGCCGCCGGTCGTGCGCTCGCTCTTTTTGCCCTCAGCTGTGGACGCCGCCGCAATCGTCACGCCCTTCAGGTCGTCAATTACCTGCGCGTAGATGTGATTCAGCGACCGGTACACATTCAACCGTGGACGCTCCGGCGTGCCCACCATCTTCTTGCGAATGCGGTCATGAATCCGCTGCCGGGTAACGTTTTTTGAAGTTCTTGTCAGCATCTTATTGAAGCCCTCAGCTATCAGCCGTCAGCCGTCAGTAAAACCGGTCAGTCTCATATTTCACAGAAGTAGCTGAGAACTGATGACTGACGGCAGAGAGCTATTTTGCTCCCGTCTTTCCAACCTTCTTCTTCAACCGCTCGCCCGAATAGCGGACACCCTTGTTCTTATACGGATCCGGCGGACGCAGCCCGCGCATCTCCGCCGCCACCTGACCGACCTTCTGACGGTCAATGCTGGTCAGCGTCAGGCGAGTCTGCTTCGGATCGACCGTGCAATCCACGCCCGTAGGCAACGGATATTCGATCGGATGCGAGTAGCCGAGGCTGAATACCACCATCCCCTTCCCCTTCATCTCCGCGCGGTAGCCGATGCCGACGATTTCCAGTTCGCGAGTCCAGCCTTTGGTGACGCCTTCCACGGCGTTGTTCACCAGTGCGCGCGCCAGTCCGTGAATCGCCGCCTGCGAATCGCTTTCACGCAGCGCGAGCAGGTTGCCGTCCTTCTGCTCCATCTTGATGCCGGACGGAAGAGGCGTATCCAGCTTGCCTTTCGGCCCCTGGACCTTCACCGTGTTGCCCTCAATCTTGACCGTCACGCCCTTCGGGATCGCAATCGGCTTTTTTCCAATTCGTGACATAGCTATGAGCTCTCAGCCTTCAGCTCTCAGCCTTCAGTTGCATCTCAGCGGTTTAACTGAAGGCTGAGAGCCGATAGCTGAAAGCATTTTTTCTACCAGATCTCGCACAACAATTCGCCGCCCAGGCCCTGCTTCCGCGCCTGGCGTCCTGTCATGACACCCTTCGGCGTGGTCAGGATGTTGATCCCCAGACCGCCGAGCACGCGTGGAATCTCGGTGCGTCGCACGTACACTCTGCAACCAGGACGCGACACCCGCGCCAGGTTCGAGATCACCGCTTCGTTGTTGTTGCCATACTTCAAGTAAACCCGCAGGACCTTGTGGCCCTCTTCTTCCGCCGGCTTGAAGTTGGCGATAAAACCCTCTTCCTTCAAAATGCGGGCAATCTCCGTCTTTAGCTTGGAGGCTGGAATATCCACTTTCTGGTGCCGCGCGCGGATCGCGTTGCGGATGCGCGCCAACATGTCTGCGACCGGATCGGTCAACCTCATCTTCTGCTTCTCCTCGAGCCGCCCGTTCGCTCCGCGTCCAGCGGAGAACCAGCAGCAGCTGTTTCCGAACCTGTCTTAATCACAGGCCCGGTCGATCTTTCGTCATTCGCTTTTCTCTGTTCGCAATCGAAGAACAGAGAACAACGTTTTACCAGGAAGACTTCGAAACGCCGGGTATTTCACCCCGCAATGCCAACTGCCGGAAACACAGACGGCACAGCCCAAACTTCCGCAGATAGGCCCGCGGACGTCCGCAAATCTTGCAGCGGTTGTGCTTGCGTGACGAAAACTTCGGCTTTCTCGCGTCCTTTACTCGTTTCGCTGTAGTTGCCAAACTTAGCTCCTGACTCGCAGCTCTTAGCTTCTAGCTCAACTCATGTCGCTCGCAGCGACCGGTGTTACCTCTGCAATCTGACCTCATACCTCTGACCTATGCTCTGAACGGCATTCCCAGATGCTTCAACAACACCCGCCCTTGGTCGTCCGTCCGCGCGGTCGTCACAATCGTGACATTCATGCCCTTCAGCTTGTCTACCTTCGCGTAGTCGATCTCCGGGAAGATCAGCTGATCGTGCAGCCCGAGGGTATAGTTGCCGCGTCCGTCAAACGACTTCGTCGATACTCCGCGGAAGTCGCGCACGCGCGGCAGCACAATGCTGACCAGGCGGTCGAAAAATTCATACATCCGGTCTCCGCGCAGCGTGACCATCGCCCCAATCGGCATGCCCTCGCGCACTTTGAAGGCCGCAATCGACTTGCGTGCCCGAGTCACGACCGGCTTCTGCCCGGTAATTTGTCCCAGTTCGTTGACGGCCGGATCGAGAATCTTCGCATTCTGCGTCGCCTCGCCTACGCCCATGTTGACGACAATCTTGTTGAGCCGTGGAACCGCCGCCGGGTTTTTGAGGTCGAGTTCCTTCATCAATGTTGGAGCCAATTCTTTTTCAAACCGCACCCGCAGCCGCGGACGCTCTTTCGCCGAATGCCGCGGCGCTTCCGGCCCGGCTTTCGGCTCTTCCTCCTGCGCGCCCTTGCCCGGCTTGCCCTTTTTCTGCTCTTCTTTCGCCATTGTCTTTGCTGCCTTCTCTCTCACGGTTTCGGAGTGGCTACCGGTTCGTGAGCATTTGCAATTGCCAACTGCAAATCACCGATTACTAATTCCTATTTGTCCAGCGTTGTCCCGCACTTTTTGCACACACGCACTTTGCGATCGCCGCGTACTTCGTGTCCCACGCGGACTGGGCCGCAGGTCGCGCACACCAAGGCAACATTGGAGAGCGAAATCCGGCGCTCCTGCTCGGCGATGCCGCCTTTGATGTTGCGCTGCGGATTCGGCCGTACGTGCTTTTTCACCATCATCACGTGCTCGACCAACACCTTTGCATCGTCCGGAAACACGCGCAGCACGCGCCCTTCCTTGCCCGCGTCCCGCCCGGTCATGACTTTGACGGTGTCGTTCCGTCGGATGTCCACTCGCGTATGAATCTTGGTTGTTGCTGTTCCCATTGCTAAATTCCTTCTCCGTCAGTCCCCGCATTTTCTGAGACCCTGCGACCTGACACCTGCTACCTACAGTACTTCCGGCGCCAGCGACACAATCTTCAAGAATTTCTTCTCACGCAGTTCGCGCGCCACCGGCCCAAACACGCGCGTGCCAACCGGCTCGCCCGCCTCGTTGATCAGCACGGCGGCATTCGAATCGAACCGGATATACGTTCCATCCCGCCGCCGATGTTCTTTCCGTGTGCGCACGATGACCGCCTTCACTACTTTGCCCTTTTGAACCTGCCCATCGGGCGAAGCTTCTTTCACGCTGGCGGTGATTACGTCCCCCAGCCCCGCACGCAATCCGGTCGAGCCGCCCAACGGCAGAATCATCTGCAGCTTGCGGGCGCCCGAGTTATCGGCGACCTCGAGCATGGATCTCATCATTACGGCCATGTTCGTTTCTCCCTTCGCCCCTTACCGGCCTGTGGCCGCATCGAGGTCGACCGCAATCTCCGGCACCAGCGCCGTCTTCCGCACGATATCCTTCAGCTGCCAGCGCTTCAAGCGTGACAGCGGACGCGACTCTTCGATCCGCACGACATCGCCGACATGAGCGACATTCTTCTCGTCGTGCGCATAAAACTTCTTGCGGATCGCAATCACGCGCCCGTACATCGGATGCGCCTTCTTGCGCGTCACTTCGACCACAATCGTCTTCTGCATCTTGTTCGACACGACTGTCCCGATCAGTTCTTTGCGGCCGCTGTGCTTTTCCGTCTGGCCCGTGGTTTCCGCCATCACTTTTTCTCCGTCTTGCGGGCGCCTAGCTCTTGCTCGCGCAGGATGGTCTTCACGCGCGCAATGTCCCTGCGCAACCCGCGGATCTTCTTCAAGCTCTCCGTCTGTCCCATATTCATCTGGAACTTCAGCTTGAACAGCTGATCGGCCAAATCCCGCTCCTGATGCTTGAGCTCAACATCCGTCAAATCACGAACCTTGTCAGCTTTCATAAAATCAGTTCTCAGTTCCCAGCTATCAGTTCTCAGCAAAAACTTCCTTCGCTTCAACAGACTGTTTTTCCACTTCTGCAATCTGCCATCTACTTCTGACTTTTTTCTACAGCATTTCCCGCTTCACGAACGTTGTCCGCAACGGCAGCTTATGAGACGCCAGCCGCATCGCTTCCTTCGCGTCCGTGACCGTCACACCTTCCATCTCAAACAAAATCTTTCCCGGACGCACCACCGCCACCCAATGATCGGGCGCGCCCTTGCCCTTGCCCATACGGGTTTCGGCTGGCTTCTTGGTGACGGGCTTGTCGGGAAACAACCGGATCCAGATCTTGCCGCCGCGCTTGACAAAACGCGTCATTGCCACACGGCTGGCTTCGATCTGCCGGTCGGTAATCCAGCCCGGTTCCAAGACTTTCAGCCCGTACTGGCCGAACGCAAGTTCCGAGCCGCGCCAGGCCTTTCCGGTCATTCGCCCGCGCTGCTGCTTGCGGTACTTAACTTTCTTCGGCATCAACATAAGAATCAGCTCTCGGCTCTTAGCTCTCGGCTCTTAGCAACCCTTTTCGCCGAAAAGTTTACTTCTGCAATCTGACTTCTTACTTCCGCAATTTTCAAAACGCGCCAGTAGTCTCGCGCGCAGGCGTCGCTTCCCGCTTTTTCTGCGGCAGAATCTCGCCTTTATAAATCCAGCACTTCACACCGATCACGCCGTACGTCGTGCGCGCTTCGGTAAACCCGTACTCGATATCGGCGCGCAGCGTGTGTAATGGCAACCGTCCTTGCAGATACCACTCCGAGCGCGCGATTTCGTTTCCGTTCAACCGCCCGCTTACCCGTACCTTGATTCCCTTGCAGCCGAAACGCAGCGCCGAATCCACCGACTTGCGCATTGCCCGCCGGAAGCCCACGCGCTTCTCCAGTTGTAACGCGATCGACTCCGACACCAGCTGCGCATCGAGCTCCGGTTTATGCACTTCCAGGATATCGATGAACACCTCGCGGCCGGCCATGCGCTGCTGCACTTCGGCTTTGAGCTTGTCGATTTCGGCGCCCTTGCGTCCGATGATGATGCCTGGACGCGCAGTCTTGATCAGGATCCGCAGCTTGTTGCCTGGACGTTCGATTTCAATCGAGCTGACGCCCGCCGACTTGAGTTTCTCTTTCAGCTCTGCCTTTAGTTTGACGTCCTCGAGCAGCTGCTTGTCGTAGTCCCGCTCGGCAAACCAGCGCGATTTCCACGGCTTCGTGTAACCCAGCCGGAACCCGTAAGGATGGACCTTCTGTCCCATGTGTGCTCCTAAAACTTTCTATCTCTTCGCTGTCGCTTTTTTGCCAACCGCTTTCTTCTTCGCTTGCGCTTTTGTCTTGGCCTTCGCTCCAGCCCTCTTCACCGGACTCGACGCCTTCACGCCCGCTGTTTCTTCGCCTACCACGGACGCGACCGAGGCGCCGTTCTTGTTGTGCTCCGCCAGCACGATTTCAAGATGCGCGATCCGCCGCACGTAACGGTACGCGCGCCCCATCGGCGCCGGACGAATCCGCTTCATGCGCGGCCCATCGTTGGCCACCGCATGCTTCACGTACAAATTGTCGAGATCGACATCTAACCCTTTTTCCGTGCTCAGGAAGTTGGCGTTGTCAATGGCCGACTGCAGCAATTTGCCCACCGTGGCCGCCACCCGCTTCTTGGTAAACAGCAACGTGTTGCGCGCTTCTTCCACTCGCCGTCCCTTAATCAGGTCTAGCACCAGCCGCGCCTTCTGCGGCGAAACGCGCATATACCGTGCTTCAGCTCGAAATTCCATAGTGTTTCGTCTCAGCTCTTTCGCTCTTAGTTGCCTGCTCGAAGCTCTTAGCTCGAGGCTCGCAGCTAAGTCTTATGCCTTCGGCGCCGCCGGCGCTGACGGAGTGATCGCTCCCGGACCACCCGGAGGACCCGCCGGTTTTGCTGCCACTTCGGTGGCCGCCCTCATCGAGTGTCCCTTGAACTGACGGGTGAAGCTGAACTCGCCGAGCTTGTGTCCCACCATGTTCTCAGTCACGTATACCGGGATGAACTTCCTACCGTTGTGCACTGCGATGGTGTGGCCCACCATCTCCGGCGTGATAGTCGAACGGCGCGACCAGGTGCGCAGCACTTTCTTCTCGCTGCGCGCGTTCATGCCTTCGATTCTCGTCGCTAGGTGCGCATCCACAAACGGTCCCTTTTTTGTCGAACGTGCCATAGATAGCTCTCAGCTTTCAGCCCTCAGCCTTCAGGCTGAGGCATCAGTCTCTAACTCTTTTTCCGACGGCTCACAATGAACGCGTCCGTCCGCTTATTGTTGCGCGTCTTGAAGCCGCGTGTCGGCTGACCCCAAGGCGTTACTGGATGTCTTCCGCCTGACGTCTTGCCTTCACCACCGCCGTGCGGATGATCCACCGGGTTCATGGAAACGCCACGGTTATGCGGACGTTTTCCCACCCAGCGCGTGCGGCCCGCTTTGCCCCACGTCACGTTCTCGTGATCCGCGTTGCCAACCTGTCCGATGGTCGCCAGGCAATCCTGTAGGACCTTCCGGGTCTCACCGGAAGGCAGCTTGATCAGCGCGTAGTCGCCTTCCTTCGCGACCAGCTGCGCTGAACCGCCCGCCGAGCGCACCATCTGCGCGCCTTTGCCGGGACGCAGTTCCACGTTGTGGATCGTCGTACCGGGAGGAATATTCCGTAGCGGCAGCGCGTTCCCAACCAGGATGTCGGCGTCGGGACCGCTCACAATTTTCTGCCCAACCTTGAGCCCATCCGGTTGGACGATGTAGCGCTTCTCACCATCGGCGTAGCTCAGCAACGCGATGCGCGCCGAGCGACCGGGATCATATTCGATCGTGACCACGGTCGCCGGGATACCGTGCTTGTCGCGCTTGAAATCGATGGTGCGCAGCTTGCGCTTGTTCCCGCCACCCCGGAACCGCATGGTGGTATCGCCGGAGTTGCGCCGTCCACCCGTCCGCAACTTGCCTTCGACTAGCGGCTTGTGCGGCGTCTTCGACGTAATGTCGTCAGTCACCACGCTGGTGCGGTAGCGCAACGTCTGCGTTGTCGGTCTGTAAGTTTTGATGGCCATGTTCGCTCTCAGCTTTCAGCTTTCAGCTCGCAGCTTCTTCAGTCACCGGTTTTGCTGACGGCTGATCGCTGACGGCTGTTACAGATTCTGTGCGTACTCCGGCATCTTCTCACCGGCCTTGAGCCGCACGTACGCTTTCTTCCAATCCGGACGATAACCGGCAAACCTCCCGCGCCGTCGCTCTTTCCCCGGATAATTCGCGGTGCGCACCGACGCCACTTTCACTTTGAAAATGCTCTGCACCGCTTCTTTGATTTCGGTCTTCGTGGCTTTCGGCGCGACCTGGAACACCAGAGTGTTCTGCGTCTCTTTAATGCCCAGCCCCTTTTCGGTGATCACCGGCTTCTGGATGATCTGATATGCGGATTTCATCAGGCCACCTCCGCTTTTTTCCGTGAACGCCGTACCGCTGGCTTTTTCTCGGCCTTCGGCGCCTCGGCGTGCTGTCGTCGCGATGAAGATTTCCGCAGCGAGTCCTGTAATTTCTCGAGCGCCGGCTGTGCGAACACGATCTGGTTGTAACGCATCAGGTGATAGGGATGCACTTCATTGCCCCGCACCAGTTCCAGCCCGTCAATGTTGCGCGAACTCAGTTCCAGATTGCGATTCTCCGCGCTCGAAACTTCTACCAACAACGTTGTGCCGTCCACTTTCAGTTTGTCCAGCGACGCCTGGAAGAGCTTCGTCTTCGCATCTTTCACTTCGAACGCCTTCACCACCATCAACTTGCCGTCGGCAAACTTGGCGGCCAGCGCCGAACGCAACGCGCCCAGCAGCTTCTTCTTGGGAAAAGCGTAATCATAAGAACGTGGCTGCGGACCATGCACGGTGCCGCCATGACGCCAGAGCGGCGAACGGATCGAGCCAATGCGCGCCCGTCCCGTGCCCTTCTGTTTCCACAGCTTCTTGCCCGATCCGGAAACGCGCCAGCGGTTCTTGGTCGCATGCGTGCCCGCACGCTTGGAGGCGGTGTAGTGCTTGATCGCCTCCCAGAGCAGGTCTTCGTTGACCGCGCCGAAAACTTCATCGGCCAGATCCATCGTCCCGACCTTCGCCCCGCTCAGGTTGTAGATATCAATCGATGCCATATTTCTCTCGTCTTCACCGTCAGCCCAACGACTAACGACAAACAACCGCTTATGCCTTTTTCGCTGCCCTCTTCGCCGCCTTCAACGGATCGACCGTCGCTGCACCCGCGAATCCGCGACGCTCGCGCGGCGCCTTCTTCGCCTTCATGATCACCAGGTATCCGCCGTTTGGACCCGGCACGCTGCCTTCCACCACCAGCAGGTTCTCGTCTTTGTCCACACCCAGGACGCGCAGGTTCCGTACTGTCACCCGCTCGTGTCCCATGTGTCCCGACATACGCATGCCCTTGAAGACGCGCGAGGGAAACGCCGAAGACCCGATCGAACCCGTAATCTGAAACATCGATCCGTGCGACTTCGGACCACCGCCAAAATGATGCCGCTTCACTACGCCCTGGAAACCCCGGCCCTTGCTCACGCCCACGATATCCACGAACTTCTCGCCGTCGAAAATGTCGACCAGCACGCGATCGCCGACTTTCACTGCACCGTCCGTCTCTGCCGCCGTTTCTTCCACTTCAACCGGAACCTCGCGCAAGAACTTCACTGGAGGCAGGTTGTGCTTGGCGAAGTGTCCCCGCATCGGCTTCGACAGCTTCTTCTCTTTTACAAACTCAACCAGACCAATCTGCGCTGCGTCATAGCCGTCTTTGGTATTGGTCTTATGCTGCGTAATCACGCACGGCCCTGCCTGTAAGACCGTCGCCGGTCGCACATCGCCCTTCGAATCGAAGAGTTGCGTCATGCCAACTTTCTTTCCCAGAATTCCCGCGACCTTGGCCATTTCCTTCTCCGTTCCCAGCGTGGCTCGTAGCTATTGGCTGGGCTTGCTCAAACTTCTCATTTCAGCTGTCTTTACTGACAGCTGACAGCTGATGACTGACAGCTATTTGTGTTCTTTCCCGAACGCCTTGATCTCGACATCCACGCCCGCGGGCAGATCGAGTTTCATCAGCGCATCCACCGTCTGCTGCGTGGGCTCGAGAATATCGAGCAACCGCTTGTGCGTCCGGATCTCAAACTGTTCCCGCGATTTCTTGTCCACATGCGGAGACCGCAGCACGCAGTACTTGTTCTTCATCGTAGGCAGCGGAATCGGGCCTGCAATCTGCGCGCCCGTACGTTTCGCCGTTTCCACAATCTCGCCCGTCGACTGATCGAGGATTCGATAGTCGTAAGCCTTCAACCGGATGCGAATTCTCTCTTTTCCAATCACAATGTCACTCTCTTTGCCCCTCCCGGCTCGTCCGGGAAGAAAGATCTGATAGCGACGGGTCTCTGACCCCAGCCGGACGGGTCAAAGACCCGTCCCTACACTATGTAACAATCTCCGCAATCGTCCCGGCGCCTACAGTATGCCCGCCTTCGCGGATCGCGAACCGCAAGCCCTTTTCCATCGCCACCGGCGTGATCAGCTCAATCACCAGGCTCACGTTGTCTCCCGGCATCACCATCTCCGTGCCCGACGGCAATTCCGCCACGCCCGTCACATCCGTCGTCCGCAGATAAAACTGCGGACGGTATCCTTTGAAGAATGG
>JACXTT010001882.1_pt1 | contig 34275 bp, 29 predicted proteins | sample 9270951 | NCBI WGS metagenome assembly JACXTT01 (sample SAMN15532306, study PRJNA645909) | rock metagenome | isolation source: weathered quartz diorite | place: Puerto Rico | collected 2017-06-21 | reverse complement strand
CCGGAGAAGGAGCACAGCACGCCGGCGATCAGCATGGCGCTGTAGCGGGTCGCTTCCACGTTGACGCCGGCCGCGTCGGCGGCGTGGGGGTTCTCGCCGCACGCGCGCAGTCGCAGGCCGAAGCGGCTGTGGTAGAGCACCCAGTGCACCAGCGGGACCAGCAGGAAGGCCATGTAGACCAGGATGGAGTGGCCGCCGATCAGGTGGCCGTAGAACCAGCCGAGGAAGGGGATGTTGGCGATGGCGGCGGTGCCGGGCAAAACCAGGTCCTGCAGGCGGGCGTCGCCCAGATCCGGGGTGCGGCCGCCCTGCTGGAAGAAGTACTGGGCCAGCACGAAGGTCAGGCCGCTGATGGCGATGTTGATGGCCATGCCGGCCACCAGCTGGTTGCCTTTCTGGCTGATGCTGACGTAGCCCTGCAAGAGGGCCAGCGCGGTGGACACCGCGGTGCCGGCAGCGATGCCGTACCAGACGTTCTGGGTGGTGAAGGCGACGGCGGCCGACGCGAAGGCGCTCGCGAGAATCTTGCCTTCCAGGGCCAGGTCGATCACGCCGCTGCGCTCGGCGAACAGGCCGGCCATGGCGGCGAACATCAGCACCGGGGCGCTGCGGACGGTGGCGACGAGGAGGCTGGCGATGTGCAGGTTTTCAAACATGGCTTAGCCTTTCTTGCCGACGTTGAGCAGTTTCAGGAGGGCCGGGCCGTAGAAGTTTTCCATCGCGCCGCAGAACAGAATGATCAGGCCCTGGATGAAGATGAAGGTCTCCTGCGGGATGTTCGGCTTTTCCAGCGACAGGTCGAAGCCGCCCTGGATCAGGGCGCCGAACAGCACGGCCGAGAGGAAGATGCCGACCGGGTGCTGGCGGCCCATCAGGGCGATGGCGATGCCGATAAAGCCCGCGCCGGCCGGGAAGTTCAGCGACAGATAATGGGTCGAGCCCATGATGGAATTAACGGCGGCGAGGCCGGCCAGCGCGCCCGACACCAGCATGGCGACGATGATGGTGCGGCTGATGCGCACCCCGGCGTAGTGGGCGGCGTGCGCATTCAAGCCGGTCGCGCGCAGGCGGTAACCCCAGGGCGAGCGCCATACCATCACGCCGTAGATGGCCAGCGCGGCGATGGCGATCAGGAAGCTCAGGTTCAGCGGGGTGTCGCCCAGAATCGGGAACAGGGTGTTCAGGCGCGGCATGGCGGCGGCATCGGCGAACACGCGGCTGGCCGGATTTTGCTGCCCTGCCGGGACCAGTTTGTTGATCAAAAAGTTCATCAGGTCGGCGGCGATGAAGTTGAACATAATCGTCGTCACCACCACGTGGCTGCCCCGTTTGGCCTGCAGGTAGCCGGGAATGAAGGCCCAGGCGGCGCCGAAGATGGCGGCGCCCAGCATGCCGGCGGGGATCAGCAGCCAGCCCGGTAAAGTGTGGTCGAGCGCCAGCATGGTGAGTGTCAGACCCAGCCCGCCAAAATACATCTGGCCTTCGCCGCCGATGTTAAACAGGCCTGCCTTCATGGCGATCGACACGGCCAGGCCCGTGAAGATAAACGTGGAGGCGTAGAACAGGGTGTAGCTCAAGCCCTCCGGGTTGATGATGGCGCTGTTGATCAGGATGCCCAGCGATTCGACGGGACTCTCGCCCAGCAGGTGGATCACCAGCGCGGCCACCAGCAGGGCTGAGAGCAGGTTCAGGAGGGGCAGGGCGACGGCCGTGGCCCAGCGGGGAAGTTCGGTGATTTTCATGAGGTATGCATCCCCCCCATCAGCAAACCGATGCGGGTGGTATCAAATTCTTCGATGTTCAATTCGCCGGTGATGCGGCCGCCCGACATGACGATGATGCGGTCGGCCAGCGCCCGCACCTCCTCCAGTTCCACCGACACCAGCAGGATCGCCACGCCGGCGTCGCGCAGTTTCAGCAGCTCCGTGTGGATCGCTTCGATGGTGCCGATGTCGACGCCGCGGGTGGGCTGCCCCACCAGCATCAGCTTCGGCTTGCTGGCCACTTCGCGCGCGATCACCACCTTTTGCTGGTTGCCGCCCGAGAGCAGGCCGATACGCAGGGCCGGGTCCGCCGGGCGCACGTCGAAGGCCGTCAACAAATGGCCGCAGCGCTGGGCGATGGCCTTGAAGTCGAACAGGCCCCAGCGGTTTTTCACCCGCTCCTGGTAGCCGAACACGGTGTTCTGTTCGACGGAAAAATCCTTGATGACGCCATCGCGCAGGCGGTCCTCCGGCACGTGGCCGATGCCCAGCTGGCGGAAGGCGGCAGGCAGGCCGTCGGCATCCGTGCGGCCGGCGAAGGGCAGGGCGCGGCCGTCGAATTCGACGGTGCCGGAAGTTGGCAGTCGCATGCCCGACAAGATCTCCATCAATTCGCTCTGGCCATTGCCCGACACGCCCGCGATGGCGACGATCTCGCCCGCGCGCAAGGTCATGTTGATGTCGGTCAGCAGGGCCACGCCGGCCTTGTCGCGCAGCTGCAGCTGGTCGATCTTGAGCACCGGCGCGCCGGGTTTGAAGGGCGCGCGCGGCAGCTCGCTTTGAATGGGGCGGCCCACCATCAGATTGGCCAGCTGTTCTTTCGAGGTCTCCGCGGTAGCGACGGCGCCGGCCACGCGGCCGGCCCGCATCACGGTGACCTGGTCGGTGATCTCCATGATTTCGCCCAGCTTATGGGTGATCAGGATGATGGTCTTGCCCTGCTCCTTGAACAGGCGCAGGATCTCGAACAGGGACGCCGTCTCCTGGGCTGTGAGCACCGCGGTGGGTTCGTCGAGGATCAAAATTTCGGCGCTGCGGTAGATCTGCTTGAGAATCTCGACCCGCTGCTGCGCGCCCACCGACAGGTCGGAGATGGTGGCCAGGGGATCCACGTCGAGACGGTAGCGCTGGCAGATTTCGCGCAGCTTCGCTTCCGTTGCGGCCCGGTGCGCCGACAGGCGGAAGCCGCCCTCCGTGCCCAGCATGACGTTGTCCAGCACCGTCATATTCTCGACCAACATGAAGTGCTGGTGCACCATGCCGATGCCCAGGGCGATGGCCTCATGGCTGGTGCGGATGTTGCGGGGCTGGCCGTCGATCAGCAACTGGCCGCTGTCGGCATTGTAGTAGCCGTACAGGATGCTCATCAACGTCGACTTGCCGGCGCCGTTCTCGCCGATCACGCCGTGGATCGAGCCCTTGGCAATGGTGAAGCTGACGTCGGCGTTCGCCTGCACCCGGCCGAAGGCTTTACTTATATTGCGAAATTCTACGGCTGGCTGCATAGAGTTCAAATGAGTTTAGGATTCAAAAGCGCGCCGGACCGGTTTTGCCGGTGCGGCGCGCTTCGGGAAGTGCAGGAAAAATCAGACCGGGCAGGTACTCGCAGCGCGGTAGTCGATGACCTTGATCTTGCCGTTGATGATGCCGGTCTTGGCCTCGTTGACCTTCTTCTCGATCTCGGGCGTGACGACGGCGCGGTTGTCCTTGTCGACCACCCAATCGACGCCGCCTTCCTTGAGGCCGCGGTAAGTCACGCCGGGTTTCCAGGTGCCGTTCTTGACCGCCATGAAGGAGTCGTAGATGGCGCCGTCGACGCGCTTGACCATCGAGGTCAGCATCGTACCCGGGTGCAGATAGTTCTGGTTCGAGTCGACGCCGATGGCCAGCTTGCCCTTCTCTTTGGCTGTCTGCAGGGTGCCCATGCCGCTGCCGCCTGCGACGGCAAACACCACGTCGACGCCGCGGTCAAACTGGGCGCGCGCCAGTTCGCCACCTTTGGCGGGATCGTTCCAGGCTGCGCTGGTGGTGCCCACCATATTCTGCAGCACTTCCACTTTCGGGTTGTTGGCCTTGGCGCCCTGGGCGTAACCGCACTCGAAAGCGCGGATCAGGGGGATGTCCATGCCGCCGACAAAACCGATTTTTTTCGATTTCGACGCCATCGACGCGGCCACGCCAGCCAGGTAAGAACCTTCTTCTTCCTTGAACAGCACGGAATTGATATTGTTCCCTTTGGCGACGCTATCGATCAACACGAATTTCACATTGGGGAATTCGGCGGCGACTTTTTGCACGGCCTGGGTTTGCGAGAAACCGATGGCGGCGATCAGGTCCAGCTTCTTGCGGGCGAGGCCGCGCAACACCTGCTCGGCCTGCGTGTCGCTGCTGGCCTGGGCTTCAATAAAATTGATCTTGGTTTCGGTCTTGAAGCGGTTGGCGCCTTCGTAAGCCGACTGATTGAAGGACTTGTCGAATTTACCGCCGGCGTCGTACACGATGCCCAGCTTCGGATCGGCCGCCTGCGCACCGGCTGCGACGAGCAGGGCCGCAATCGATACGCTCATAGTTGTCAGGTGTTGCTTGAATTTCATGAAACCTCCAGGAATACCGATATTGTACCTGCCGCAACGCCTGCGTTGGGAGGGGCTGTCGCATTCTCATCCATATGCACAATGCCGCCATGCAGCAGCATTGTGGCAGCATCGGCCGCCAACGCGCATTTCTGGATGTAAATTCTGTATCGGCCCAGCGCAAGTATGCCTTCTGCGAACTATGCAGCAATGACAATATGTATGGCAAATACGATTTAGCTTGCTGATTTATATCCAGGAAGACTAAATAGAGCCGGTCCCGTTGTCTGGATTCAAGATATTCAAAAACGCCCGCACCACTGGCGCGTCGTCCTGGGTCGTGTAGGCGATATACAAATTCGCCGACGGTGGCCGATTGATCGGCACGAACACCACGCCGGGCCAGCCGATCCGGCTGGTCGTCTCCGGCATCAGGGCCACGCCCAGGCCGGCGCCGACCATCGCCAGCAGGGTCTGGGGCTCGAAGGCTTCCTGGAAAATCGTCGGTTGAAAACCCGCATCGACGCAGCACTGCATCAGGTAGCGGGGAAACGACGATTTGTCCTGGGCCAGGGTCAGCATGGGCTGGCCGGCCAGTTCAATCAGGTCGATGCCGGGCCGGCCCGCCAGGGGACTGTGTTCGTTGACGGCCGCGCAGACGTTCTCGCGGAAGCACAGTTCCTGGCGCAGATTGTCGTGGCGGAGCTGGTCCGGCTCGAGCGCCGGCTCGCGCCAGAAGCCCACGTCGATCTGCTTGGCGCGCAAGGCCTCGTACTGCACGTTGGGTCCCATTTCGTGCAGGGTCCAGGTGACGCGGGGGAAGGTGCTCTGGAACTGTTCGAGCAGGCTGGGGATGGGTCCCCACATGGCCGAACCGACGATGCCCACCCGCAGCCGGCCCACTTCGCCCCGGTCGATCTGGCGGATGGTGTCGATGGTCATGCGCATGCGCCCCAGCAGGTCGGACGCTTCCGTCATCAGGGCCTTGCCCGCCACCGTCAATTCAAAACTGCGGGTGGTGCGCGCGAACAGGCGCACGCCTAATTCGCTTTCCAGCTTCATGATCTGCTGCGACAGGGGCGGCTGCGAAATGTGCAGCCGCTCGGCCGCGCGGCTGAAGCTCTTTTCTTCGGCGACGGCCAGGAAGTACTTCAACTGTTTCAGGTCGATGGACATGGCGGAGACCGTGGTAAATGGATCGGCGATCAGCGATGGTGGTGCAGGGCCAGGGCCAGCCTGGCGCCCACCAGCGCATTGTGCTTGACCAGGGCGATGTTGGTGGCCAGGCTGCGCCCGGCCGTCAACTCCTTGATGCGGGCCAGCAGGAAGGGCGTGACGGCCTTGCCCTTGATGCCCTGCTGGGCCGCTTCCTGCAAAGCGCGGCTGGTGATGGCGTCGATTTCCTCGAAGGGCATCGCAGCCTGCGCCGGCACGGGATTGGCCAGCACCACGCCGCCGTTCAGGCCGAGGGCCCGCTTGGTGTGGATGAAGGCCGCCTGCTGCTCCGGCGTGTCGAGCTGGAAGTCGCCATTGAAACCGCTCTCGCGCGTGAAAAACGCGGGAAAGCCCCGCTGGCCCACTGTCACCACCGGCACGCCGTGGGTCTCCAGGTATTCCAGGGTCAGGCCGATGTCGAGGATCGATTTGACACCCGCGCACACCACTGTGACATTGGTCTGCGCCAGTTCCTGCAGGTCGGCGGAGATGTCGAAGCTGGTGGCGGCACCCCGGTGCACGCCGCCGATGCCGCCTGTGACGAAGACGTCGATATTGGCCATGGCCGCGCAAATCATGGTGGCGGCCACGGTGGTCGCTCCCAGCACGCCGGTGGCGACGACATAGGGCAGATCGCGCCGGCTCACTTTGAGGGCATCGGGCGCGCTGCCCAGGAGTTCCAACTGTTCGGGAGCGAGGCCGATGCAGATTTTGCCGCCAATGATGGCGATGGTGGCCGGCACGGCGCCCGCGTCGCGAATGATCTGCTCCACTTCGCGCGCCGTCTCGACGTTTTGCGGGTAGGGCATGCCGTGCGAGATGATGGTCGATTCGAGGGCGACGATGGGGCGGCCGGCGGTGCGCGCGGCGGCGACTTCGGGAGAAAAGAGAAGATACTGCTGCATGGGCGGTCCTGGCTTATTCTTGGTAGAGGGTGTTGAAGCTGGGGGCGAGCGTGTCCGCAGGCGAGGGCAGCGGCAGGGCCGCGCCATCGCCGAAGCTGTGGATGTCATCGAGGCTGTCGGCGCCCAGCCAGGGGCACACGGTTTCTTCGCATTCGAGCGTCATGGCCGACAGTTTCAGGCCGCGCCGGCAGGCCAGCTCCAGGTCTTCGCTGCCGTGGAACAGCGACCAGCAGACGGCGGCGGAGAAGGCGTCGCCGGCCCCGGTGACGTCGACGATGTCGGCGGCCAGCGCGGGCAGGGTGCCCAGTTGAGTGCTGCCGGGCCGGGTGAAATACACGCCGGCGCTGCCGCGGGTGACGATGACATCGCGCGCGCCCTGCTCGCGCACGGTGGCGCAGGCAGCTGCGAATTCGGCCTCGCTGCGGATCGGCGCGCCGATGCGGGTTTCCAGTTCGCCCTGATTGAGGATCAGCAGGCGCAGACCGCGCAGGTCCTGGGGCAGGTGCGCCATCTTCGGCTGCGACACGGCCACGATCACCAGCGGCGCCGCCGCTTCGCGCGCCGACAGCAGCAGGTGGGCAACGGTATCGAGCGGCAGGTTCAGGTCCGCCACGGTGAGGGCCGGCAGGGGACGATGGGCATCCTGTTCGGCCAGCCAGGCGGGAGAAATGCGCTCGTACAGGGCCATGTCGGCCAGCGCCACCAGCATTTCGCCATGGTCGTCCAGCACCGCCGTGTAGGTGCCGCTGCAGGTCTTGGGCAGCACCAGGGTGGCGGCAGTGTCGATGCCGGCCGACTGCGCGTGCGCCAGCAGGGCGCGACCCGAGACGTCGTCGCCGACCGCGGTGGAGAGGGCCACAGGGGCGCCCAGGCGGGCCAGGTTTTCCGCGATGTTGCGGGCCACGCCGCCGAAGGATTCGTCCTGGCGGGCAGGGTTGGAAGTGCCCATGGTGAGGGTGGCCAGCGAGCGCAGTTTGCGGTCGAGGTTGGCGGCGCCGATGCACAGGATGGGGCGCTGACCGGGCAGCACGTAGGCCCGGCCCAGCAGGCGGCGTTCGCGGATCAGGCCGGCGATGTAGCCGGCCACGGCGGAGCGCGACAGGCGTAGCTGGATCGCCAGATCCTGTTGCGAAATAAACGGGTTGGCCCGGATCAACTGATACAGCTGCTCTTTTTTCGACATATCGGTCATTGCTGCCCTGGTCTCCAGTGATCCACAACATATGTTTTAAAGGTTAGACTTTTGTTCGGCCGCCGTCAACCTCCGCAGCGCGCTTTCAATCAGCTTGCCACACTTTATATAAAAAACGTATAAATCGACAAGAAAAACAGTATTTGCCATACATATCAGCTTTCCCGCATAGTTATAATATCGGCGGGCTGATGTGGCTGGTGCATCTGCTCCGCCTCAGCGCAGCCCTCACTTCACCACCCGCACCCATCACGACAACAACAAGGAAACAGCATGTCCAACAATACCCCGTTCGAAGCCGCCGACCTCATCCGTGCGCGCAAGCCTGGTTTCACGCCCCGCGTCGCGCTGATCCTCGGTTCCGGACTGGGCGTGCTGGCCGAGCAGATGCAGGAGGCCGTCACCATCGCCTTCGACGAACTGCCCGGCTTCCCCATCAGCACCGTGCACGGCCACGCCGGCGAACTCATTCTCGGCACCCTGGCCGGCGTCGACGTGGTGTGCATGAAGGGCCGCGGCCATTTCTACGAAGGCTACGGCATGGGCGTGATGACCTCCGCCGTGCGCACCCTGAAACTGCTCGGCTGCGAGATGCTGTTCGTGACCAATGCGGCCGGCTCGCTGCGCGCGGAAGTCGATGCGGGCAGCCTGGTCGCCCTGACCGACCATATCAACCTGCTGCCCGGCACACCGATGATCGGCCCCAACGACGACCGCTTCGGCCCCCGCTTCTTCAGCATGGCCAATGCCTACGACGCCGATATCCGCAATCTGGTCAAGCAGACCGCCAGCGACAAGGGCATCACCTTGCACGAAGGCGTGTTCGTGGCCTATCCCGGCCCGAACTTCGAGACGGCCGCCGAGATCCGCATGATGGCCCGCATGGGCGCCGACGTGGTCGGCATGTCGGTGGTGCCGGAAGTGGTCTCCGCCCGCCACTGCGGCCTGAAAGTGACCGGCGTCTCCGTCATCACCAACCTGGCCGAAGGCATGTCGCCTTTCCCCCTGTCGCACGAACAGACCCTGAAGTACGCCGCCATCGGTGCCAAGGACCTCGTCACCCTGATCCTCGCCTTCCTCGACAACGTCGCCAAGACCCCACGCAGCGAAGGCTGATAAGGAGCCTCTCATGTCACGCGCATTCATTCTTTTGCTGGACTCCTTCGGCCTGGGCGCCGCGCCCGACGCCGATAAATTCGGCGACCTTGGCGCCAACACCTTCGGCCACATCGCCAAGTGGGCGCAGGAGCAGGGCACGCCGATGGATTTGCCCAACCTGGAAAAGCTGGGCCTGGCCGCGGCCGCCCACAGCGCCTGCGGCGAATGGGCCGCCGGTTTTCATCAGCGCGCGGGTTTTACGGGCGCGTACGGCGCTGCAGCCGAGCGCTCCACCGGCAAGGACACCCAGAGCGGCCACTGGGAAATCGCCGGCGTGCCCGTCAACTTCGACTGGGGATATTTTCCCCGCACGGTGCCATCCTTCCCCGCCGAACTGACGGCCAGGCTGCAGGAACTGACCGGCGTGCCGGGCTTTTTGGGCGACTGCCACGCGTCCGGCACGGAGATCATCAACAAGCACGGCGACGAGCACGTCGCCAGCGGCAAGCCGATCATCTACACCTCGGGCGACTCCGTCATGCAGATCGCCGCGCACGAACAACACTTCGGTCTCGAGCGCCTGTACGCCATGTGCGAAGCGGCCTATGAACTGGTCAAGCCCTACAACATCGGCCGCGTGATCGCCCGTCCTTTCGTCGGCGAAAACGGCAACTACAAGCGCACCAGCAACCGCCACGACTACGCCGTGCCGCCCCCCAGCCCAACCCTGCTTGACCACGTCAAGGACAGCGGCGGCGAAGTGATCGGCCTCGGTAAAATCAGCGACATCTTCGCCGCCCAGGGCATTTCGCGCGTCGTCAAAGGCCCGGACAATATGGCCCTGTTCGACGCCCTGTTGAAGGTGGAAGACGAGGCGGGCGACGGTTCGCTCACGTTTGTGAACTTCGTCGACTTCGACCAGCACTTCGGCCACCGCCGCGACGTCGCCGGCTATTCAAAAGCCCTGCACGATTTCGATGCGCGCCTGCCGGAGTTCACGTCCAAGCTCAAAGAGGGTGACCTTGTCGTCATCACCGCCGACCATGGCTGCGACCCGAGCTGGCCCGGCTCGGACCACACGCGCGAGCACATCCCCATGATTTTCTTTGGCCCTGGCATTGCGCCCCAGGCGCTGCCAATTTCCTCGAGCTTCTCCGATATCGGCGCCACCATCGCCAAGCACCTGGGCGTCAAACCCCTTTCGAACGGAACCGCACTGTTATGAGCCACCCAGATTTCAAACGCAACGAGGCAGTGGGCCTCGATCTCGGCTGGGTCAACCAGATCCGCGTCAACCGCAACGCCACCGACCGCCGCGCCGCCAGCCTGGCCAATCGCCGCACGGTGAAAAAAGAATACCAGGCCGCCTGGCTGGTCCAGGCCATCAAGTGCATCGATCTGACCACCCTGGGTGGCGACGACACCCCGGGCCGCGTCGAGCGCCTGTGCATGAAGGCCATGCGCCCGCTGCGCTCCGACCTGATGGAAGCGCTGGGCGTCTCCGATCTGACCACGGGCGCCGTCTGCGTCTACCACGAGATGATTCAACCGGCCGTCAAGATCCTGCAGGACCGCATCCCCGTCGCTGCCGTGTCGACCGCCTTCCCGGCCGGTCTGGCCAGCTTCGAAACCAAGGTGCGCGAGATCGAATTGTCGGTCGCCGCCGGCGCCAAGGAAATCGACATCGTCATCACCCGCCAGCACGTCTTGAACGGCAACTGGCAAGCCCTGTACGACGAAATGGCGGCCTACCGCCAGGCTTGCGGCGAGGCCCACGTCAAGGCCATTCTCGCCACCGGCGACCTGACCACCTTGGAAAACGTGGCCAAGGCCTCGTGGGTGTGCATGATGGCGGGCTCGGACTTCATCAAGACCTCCACCGGCAAGGAAGGCGTCAATGCCACCATTCCCGTGGCCTTGACGATGGTGCGCACCATCCGTGAATACCATGAGCAGACGGGATTCCAGGTCGGCTTCAAGCCGGCCGGCGGCGTCAGCTCGGCCAAGGCGGCCTTGCAGTACCTGGCGTTGATGAAAGAGGAATTGGGACGCGAGTGGCTCGAGCCGCACCTGTTCCGCATCGGCGCATCGAGCCTGTTGACCGACATCGAGCGCCAGCTGGAGCACTACGTCACCGGCGCCTATTCGGCCAACCATCGCCACGCGCAACCCTGATCACGGATTCGTCATGCCAACTATTAACGAGATTCTCACCACCATGGACTACGGCCCCGCCCCCGAGAGCACCAAAGAAGCGCAGGCGTGGCTGGAGCAGCATGGCCGCCAGTTCGGCCTTTTTATTGACAACGCCTGGACCGAGAGCAGCGATACCTTCGCTTCGACCAACCCGGCCGACGGCAAGGAGCTGGCGCAGCTGACGCAGGCAACGCAAGAGGACATCGACCGCGCCGTGGCCGCCGCCCGCCGCGCCCAGCCGGGCTGGGTCGCCCTGGGTGGCCACGGCCGCGCGCGCGTGCTGTACGCGCTGGCCCGCCTGCTGCAAAAGCACGCCCGCCTGTTCGCCGTCATCGAAACCCTGGACAACGGCAAGACCATCCGCGAAACGCGCGACGCCGATTTGCCTTTGGCCGCGCGCCACTTCTATCACCACGCCGGCTGGGCCCAGCTGCAGTCGGAAGAATTCGCCGACTACCGCGCCGTCGGCGTCGTCGGCCAGATCGTGCCCTGGAATTTCCCCTTGCTGATGCTGGCCTGGAAAATCGCCCCGGCGCTCGCCGCCGGTAACACCATCGTTTTCAAGCCGGCCGAATTCACCTCGCTGACCGCTTTGCTGTTCGCCGAGATTTGCCTGCAGGCTGGCGTGCCGGCCGGCGTGGTCAACATCGTCACCGGCGACGGCCGCGTGGGCGAAGCCATCGTCAACCATCCGGGCGTCGACAAGCTGGCCTTTACCGGGTCGACCGAAGTGGGCCGCATCATCCGCAAGGCCACCGCCGGCACGGGCAAAAAGCTGTCGCTGGAACTGGGCGGCAAATCGCCCTTCATCGTGTTCGAAGACGCGGATCTCGACGCCGCCGTCGAAGGCCTGGTCGATTCGATCTGGTTCAACCAGGGCCAGGTCTGCTGCGCAGGGTCACGTTTGCTGATCCAGGAATCGATCGAAGAGCGCTTCCTCGCCAAGGTGCGCGCCCGCATGGACAATCTGCGCGTCGGCTCGCCCCTGGACAAATCGATGGACGTGGGCGCCCTGGTCGACCCTGTGCAGCGCCAGCGCATCCACGGTCTGGTCGAATCGGCCCGCGCCGAAGGCTGCACCATCTATCAGCCCACATGCGACATGCCGGCCGACGGCTCGTGGTACCTGCCCACCCTGATCACGGGCGCGTCCACTTCCGCCGCCGTGGCGCAAGCGGAGATCTTCGGTCCCGTGCTGGTGGCGATGAGCTTCCGCACGCCTGCCGAAGCGGTCCAGCTGGCGAATAACACGGTATATGGCCTGGCCGCCTGCGTGTGGTCCGAGTCGATCAGTCTCGCGCTCGACGTGGCGCCCCAGATCAAGGCCGGTGTCGTGTGGATCAACACCGCCAACCAGTTCGACGCCGCCTGCGGCTTTGGCGGTTACCGCGAATCGGGTTTCGGTCGCGAAGGCGGTAAAGAGGGGATGTACGAGTACCTGACCGCCCTTTCGGAAGACGCCCGTCCCGCTGCGCCGCTGAAAGCCGTCGCCGGCAAACCGCGCGCTGCGTCGGCATCGGCTGGCAGCCCGTTCGCAATCGACCGCACCGCCAAGCTCTACATCGGCGGCAAGCAGACCCGCCCCGACGGCGCCTACAGTCGCGCCATCGCTGGTGCGGACGGCGCCTTCCTGGCCGACGTCGGCGAAGGCAACCGCAAGGACATCCGCAACGCCGTCGAAGCGGCCCATAAGGCCGCCGGCTGGACCCGCGCCACGGCGCACAACCGCGCCCAGGTGCTGTACTACATCGCCGAAAACCTGGCAGCCCGCGCCGACGAATTCGCCGCGCGCATCGCCGCCATGACGGGAGCCGCCGACCCGCACAAGGAAGTGCAGGCCTCGATCGAACGCTTGTTTTACTACGCCGCCTGGGCCGACAAGTACGATGGCCTGGCCCACCAGCCACCCATGCATGGCATCACCGTGGCGCTCAATGAGCCGGTCGGCGTGATCGGCATCATCTGCCCGAACGAAGCGCCCCTGCTGGGCTTCATCTCGCTGGTGGCGCCCGCCATCGCCCTGGGCAACCGCGTCATCGCCGTGCCCTCGGAAGCCCATCCCCTGGCCGCGCTGGACCTCTACCAGGTGCTCGACACCTCCGACCTGCCGGGCGGTGTGCTCAACATCGTCAGCGGCAGCGCCGACGAACTGGCCCGCACCCTCGCCAGCCACGGCGACGTCGACGCCATCTGGCGCCACGACGGCTCCGCCGAGGGCTGCGCCGAAGTCGAACGCCTGTCCGCCGAGACTTTAAAACGCACCTGGGTCAGCGGCGCCAAGGGCCGCGACTGGTACGACACCAAGCAGTCCGGCGGCCGCGCGGTCCTTGCTCACGCCAGCCAAGTGAAAAATATCTGGATCCCTTACGGCGTCTAAAGCATCGGGGACTGGCCCTGCGGGCCTGTCCCCATTTTTTGAACAGCCATCAAACCGGGCTTCACCCCGGTTTTGTCATTGAAAGTCCCCCATGTTCCTCCCCCAGGAAATCATCCGCAAAAAACGCAACGGCCACGCCCTGACGGCCGAAGAAATCCGCTTTTTTGTCAGCGGCATCACCACCGGCGCGACCACCGAAGGCCAGATCGCAGCCCTCGCCATGGCCGTCTACTTCAATGACATGAACATGGACGAGCGGGTCGCCTTCACGCTGGCCATGCGCGACTCCGGCCAGGTGATGGAATGGCGCTCGCTGGACTTGCCTGGTCCCGTCGTCGACAAGCACTCCACCGGCGGCGTTGGCGACGTCGTCTCGCTGATGCTGGGCCCCATGATCGCGGCCTGCGGCGGCTTCAATCCCATGATTTCCGGGCGAGGCCTGGGCCACACTGGCGGCACGCTCGACAAATTCGATTCGATACCCGGCTACAGCACCGTGCCGACCCCCGACCTGTTCCGCAAGGTGGTCAAGGAAGTGGGCGTGGCGATCATCGGCCAGACCGCCGAACTGGCGCCGGCCGACAAGCGCTTCTACAGCATCCGCGACACCACGGCCACCGTCGAATCGGTGGCCATGATCACCGGATCCATCCTGTCGAAAAAGCTGTCGGCGGGCCTCGATGCCCTGGTCATGGACGTCAAGGCCGGCAGCGGCGCGTTCATGCCCACCATGGAGAAATCCATCGAGCTGGCCGAGTCCATCGTTCACGTGGGGAACGGCGCGGGCACCCGCACCTCCGCCATCCTGACCGATATGAACGAGTCCCTGTGCCCCGTGGCCGGCAATGCGCTGGAAGTGCGCCAGGCGATGGATTACCTGACGGGCGTGTCGCGTCCATCCCGCCTGCACGAAGTGACGATGGCCCTGTGCGCCGAGATGCTGGTGCTGGGCAAGCTGGCGGCGGACGACGTCGAAGCGCGCCTCAAACTGCAGGCGGCCCTCGATTCGGGCGAAGCGGCCAGCCGTTTTGCGCGCATGGTGACGAGCCTGGGCGGTCCCGCCGACCTGCTGGAAAATCCCAACGCCTACCTGGAAGCGGCGCCCGTCATCGTGCCGGTGCCGGCCCTGCAAGCCGGATACGCCACCGCCACCGATTGCCGCGCCCTGGGCCTGGCCGTGGTCAGCCTGGGCGGTGGCCGCCGCCGTCCGGAAGACGCCATCGACTTCGCGGTCGGTTTGACCGGCCTGGCTGAACTGGGCCAGCAGTTTGCCGTGGGCGAACCGCTCGCCTTCGTGCACGCGCGCAGCGCCGAAGCAGCCGAACAGGCGGTGCGCGAAGTGCAGGCGGCCTATGTGCTGGGTGCCGAAAAAGCGCCTGCCAATCCCATCACCTATCAAACCATCCGTCCGACCTGAAAGCAGTCATGAGCCACGAAGCCCTGATCGAAGAAGCCCGCGCCGCGCGCGAACTGGCCTACACCCCGTACTCGCAGTTCAAGGTGGGCGCGGCCCTGCAATGCAAGGACGGCCGCGTCTTCCGCGGCTGTAACGTGGAAAACGCCGCCTACGGCCTGTGCAACTGCGCCGAACGCACCGCGTTTTTCAGCGCCGTCGCCCACGGTTACAAGCCGGGCGATTTCACGGCCCTGGCCGTGATCGGCGCAACCGACGGCCCGATCGCCCCCTGCGGCGCCTGCCGCCAGGTGACCCTGGAACTGGGTGGCGACGCGCTGCCCGTGATCCTGACCAATCTGCAAGGCGACCGGCTCGACACCACCGCCCTGGGCCTCCTGCCGCATGCTTTCAGCCCGCGCGATTTGAACAAGTAACAGAAAAGCCGCGATTCGTGAAGATCATCGATGTGCAGGCGGCCGTGGCACTGGCCGCCAGCGAGGCCGTCGCCGCCAAGACGGCCGGCACCTTTGGCGTGGGCGGAGTGCTGCTGGACCAGCAGGGCAGGGTCCTCAAATCCCTGCACAACAATGTGGTGCGGGGCGGCGTCGTGTTCGATCCCACCGCCCACGGCGAGCGCCAGCTGATCGACTGGTATTTCGCGGAACGCGCGCGCGGCGCCCAACTGCCCCCGCCCGAAGAACTGACCCTGGTGACTTCGCTTGATCCCTGCGCCATGTGCGCCGGCGCCATCCTGGCGGCCGGTTTCAATGTGGTGGTGGCGGCAGAGGATCCCCGCGCCGGCGTCGACCACGCGGCCGACTCCTCCTTCGCGGCCTTGCCTGAAAGCCTGCGTGCGGCGGCGCAGGCAGCGTTCTGCTATCCCGGCGTGCGGGGCACGTCGTCGTATGCGCGCGAGGCCCGCAGCGCGCCGCCGCCCGCTTTCTTTATCGGCAAAACCATCGCCGAAGCGACTCAAGCTCTATGCTCCCTGGCGCTGGAAGCGACCAGCGGCAAGGTGCAGCAGCTGCTGCAGGGAGACTGCGCGCGCGCCGAGCTGCGCGATCCCGCCGAGCTGCCCGACGCCCACCCCATCGTACGTCAGTTGCGCAGCCTGTACCCCCACGCGCTGACGTGGCGTGGAACGCACCAAGCACCGGATGCGAGCCTGGCGCCGTATCTGCTGGAGGCAATGGCGCAGGACCGCCGTCAGGGCGGCACGGGCGACTGCACTGCCTTGCTGGACGCCTTCGGCAATTTGCTGTTGGTGACGCCCGGCCGGCGCGGCCAGTCGGCCATCCAGAGTCCCTTCATGGAATGCACCCGCCAGTACGCCCAGCTGCGCTATACCCTGCTGCAAGGCGCCGACGCCACCATGCGCGCCCAGGTGCAGCGGTATCTCGGCCATCCCCGCCACGGCAGCTTTGTGATGGCGCTGGGACCGGATGCGAGTGCCGCCAGCTTCATGGACCTGGGCGCCTGGGGTTCGACCATGGAAGGCCCGCTGCCGCTGGAGAATCCGGCGCAGTTTCAGTATGTGTTGCCACGCATGGACCCCGCTGGGCTTGCGGCGTTGTGCGCGGCCACGCCGCCCCTCTACAGCAAGGTGATCGGGATCAGTCCGCGCCAGGTGACGGATGCCGATTTGATCGCGGCGCTGGAAGCAGCTGGGCTGGCACCTGATGCCTGACCCGGTTTTCCAGCAAGCCTTCGATTCGCAAGCGGCTTGAAATCCGGGGTCAGGCGTCAAGCGCCAGACCCCAGCATATTCGCATCCCGGGTCAACAGCCATCTCCCATCGATCTTGCGAAAAATCGACAAGGTATGCCCGCTGCGCCGCATCGGCGTGCCCCCATGTTTCGAGGTCACCGTCACTTCCAGCCGCGTGCGCGAGTAAGCCATGTCTCCCGCCACCGCCACTTCGTCGACGATGCTGTGCGAGTCGATGGCGTGCTCGCCCAGGACGGCGCGCAGGCTGGCTGCGAAAGCGTCCTTGCCCACCATGGGCGGCTGGCCGGCCACCAGGAACACCACGTCGGGCGCCATCAGATCCAGCACGGCGTCGACGTTGCCGGCCTTGGTCTCGCGCAGCCAGGCGGCGATCAGCTCACGCACTTGCTGTTCGTCGTTCATGGCGCCGCCTCCTGCCAGGGATCGTAGCTGCCGATGCTCCACACGTGGCCTTCCGGGTCGCGGCAGGTAAAACCGCGGCCGCCGTAGTCCTTGTCGTCGATGTCGAGCACCATCACGGCGCCGTTGTCGACGGCGCGCGCGTACACGGCATCGACATCGTCGACGATGAGATAAATGGTCTGGGTCTGGCGTCCGCCAATGTCGGCCGGCTGGGCCATCAGTTTGGCGTAATCGCCTTCCTTGGCAATCGACCCCAGCATGATCATGCCGCCGCCCAGGGTCAGTTGGGCGTGCAGGATGGTGCCGTCGGGGCCATCGACCACCATCTGCGCAGTGAAACCAAAGACCTTGACGAGCCAGTCGATGGCGCGCGGCGCGTCACGGTAGCTGAGGCAGGGAATCAGGGTGGAAGCTGTGTGGCTGGGCATGGCACGCTCCTGGCGAAAAAGAAGCGTCCATGATAAATCAAAAATTTCCGCTCACATTTGCTGAAACAGGTGGCTGTGATTGCGGCTCACTTCCAGCTCTTCGCGGCAGCCCCGCAACTTGAGCATCTGGCGGCCACGCATGTCGCGCGAAACGGATTCGATGGCGTCCACCCGCACCAGGGTTGAACGGTGGATGCGCCAGAATTCGTCGGGGTCCAGTTCGTCCGCCAGCTCCTTGAGGGTCTTGCGGATCAACAGTTCGGTGGTGGCGGTCTGCACCCGCGTGTACTTTTCGTCGGACCTGAAAAACAGCACTTCGCGGGTGGGGATCATGCGCAGGCTGGCGCCCACCTGGGCCTGAATCCAGCGCAGGCGCGGCGGCGCCGCGTTGGCCGTGCTGCCCGCAAGGGCGGCGGTGAGGCGGCCCAGCTGGACGCCGATGTCTTCCGGCGGTTGTGCCAGGCGCTGGCGCAGCCGCGCGCAGCAGGTTTCCAGCCGCGGCGCCGTCACCGGTTTGAGCAGGTAATCGATGGCGCCCTGTTCGAAGGCGTCGAGCGCGTACTGGTCGTAGGCGGTGACGAACACGATGTGGCAGCGCTGGTACAACTGCCGCGCCGCTTCGATGCCCGTCAGGCCAGGCATGCGGATGTCGAGAAAGACGATGTCGGGCGCTAGCGCGCGGGCCTGCTCGACCGCTTCGACGCCGTTGGCTGCTTCGCCGGCAATCTGCAGTTCGGGCCAGACTTCGCGCAGGCGCGCGCGCAGTTGGTCGCGCATGGGCGCTTCGTCGTCGGCAATCAGGGCGCGGGGCGCAGCGCTCATCACAGTCCTTCCATCATTTGATAGGGTACGCGGATCGAGGCCCGGGTGCCGCCCGTGGGCGGGGCCTCGATCACCAGTTCGGCCTTGTCGCCAAACAGCAGCTGCAGGCGCTCGTGGATGTTGGCCAGGCCCAGGCCGTCGCTGGCGACGGGATTGAAACCCATGCCGTCGTCGCAGACGTCGACGAACAGGGTCGCCTCTTCCACCCGTGCGCTGACATCGATGCGCCCGCCCGAAATCTTCGGCTCCAGGCCGTGCTTGATGGCGTTTTCAATCAGGGTTTGCAGCATCATGGGCGGGAAGGGCGCGCTGCCCAGGAAATCGGGCACGCGGAACTGCACCTGCAGCCGGTCCTTCATCCTGGCCTGCATGATGGCGAGATAGGCTTTGGACAGTTCCACCTGCTTGCCCAGGGTGGCGCTGCCGGCAGCGCGCATTTGCGGCAGCGAGGAGCGCAGATAATCGATCAGGTGGGCATGCACCCGCGCCGCTTCCGGCGGGTCGGTCTCGATCAACTGCCCGATCAGGGCCAGGGTGTTGAACAGGAAGTGGGGTTCGACCTGGGCCTGCAGGGTCGCCATCTGCGCTTCCGTCAAACGCCGTTCCAGGGTCGCCACGTCGGCCTTGCGGTCGGCCGCCTGGGCTTCCAGTTCCGCCTTGCGCTTGCCGCCGCCCAGCACCTTCACACCGAACGAAATCAGGATGAACCAGACCGCCGGTTCGGGCGTGTTGAGCAGGCCAAAACCCATCAGCACCAGCAGCCACAGGATCACCAGGCGGCGCCATTCGACCACGGCCAGCCAGTCGACGAACAGCCACCAGTTTTCGCGCGCGGTGGCAAACAGTTCGCGCAGCAGATCCTTGCCCTGGTCGACGGTGGACGCTTTCATGATTTATCCCTCGACATGGCCAGGCGCGGCGTGGTCCTTGCGATGGCGGCGCGATTGCACGACGATGGCCGCCACCACCAGCTTGACCAGCATGAAGGCGACAAATAGGGTGAATGCCAGCGGCAGGATGGTCAGCAGCAGGGCCAGCACCACGGCGGTGGCGAACAGCTGCGGCCAGGCCATGGCGCCGATGGCGCGCACCAGCGAGCGGGCTGCCTGCACGGTGGCGCGGAAAATATCGTCGAGCAGGGTGTTGAGGGATTCCAGGGTGGTCGGTTTCATGGCGTCGGCCTTCGTAATGGGGTGTCGATGGTGTTACTTTAAGTCCGCGCCGGCCGCCACGCCACGCTCATCCGACAAACTGCGCATTTCAGGGGATTAGTGGCGCCAGCAGCCGACTAACGGGAAGCGGCGGGCCGCGCGCGCCAATCCCGTTCCAGCAAACCGTACAGGGCGGTATCGCAGGCCTCGCCGCCGATCAGCCAGCGCTCGCGCAGCAGGCCCTCTCTCTGAAAACCCAGCCGTTCGACGGCGCGCAGCGAGGCGCCGTTGCGGGGATCGATGTCCGCTTCCACCCGGTGCAGTCCCAGGGGGCCGAAGCCGAAGTCCAGCAAGGCGCGCAGGGCCTCGCCGATGTAGCCGCGGCCCCAATAGGAACGGTGCAGGGCGTAGCCGATTTCGCAACGACGGTTCGCCACGTCGAAGTGGAACAGGGTAGCCTGGCCCACACATACATCGCTGCCCTCGGCGACGATCCCCAGCCGCACGGCGGTGCCGGCGGCGACGTCGCGTGCGGCCTGCTCGATGTATTCCTGGGCGCGCGCCAGTTCCGTCCACGGAAGACTGGACCAGTAGCGCGTCACTTCGGGGTCGCTGTACATGGAGAGAATGGCCGGGGCATCGGCAGCGATCAGGGGCCGCATGGTCAGGCGGGGCGTAGCGAGGACGACGTCGAGAGGGCTGGTGGCGGTCATGGCGTGGTGGAGATGGGTGGCAGGGAGACGGCGCGCACCACCATGTCCACGATGGTCTGCTCGGCGTCCTCGAAATCGCGGCGGCTCAGGTTTTTCTGATTCAGCACCAGGCCCATTTGGGCGGCAAAATCCGCATACGACTGGGTCATGGCCCAGATGGCAAACAGCAGGTGGGTGGCGTTGACGGCGGCGATGCGGCCTTCGGCGATCCAGCGCTCGAACACGTCGATATCCTTGCGCACCAGCGGCACAACGCGCCGGCGTATCTGCTCGCCGTACAGGGGCGCGCCGTTGATGACCTCCAGCGCGTACACGCGCGAACCCCAGGGCTGTTCGCGCGAAAAGCGCAGCTTTGCCTGGATGTAGGCGCGCAGCATGTCGGCCGGTTCGCCGTCGGGATCGGCCAGCAGGTCCATGCGCGCCAGCCAGTCATCGAGCACGTCGTCGAGCACCCGCTGATACAGCGCCTGCTTGGTGGGAAAATAGTACATCAGGTTTTGCTTGGACAGCCCCGCCTGCGCTGCGACGGTGGCAATCGATGCCCCCTCGTAGCCGTTTTCGGCGAACACCCGTACCGCGATGGCGACGATGTCGGCTTCCAGGCGGTCGCGGTCGAGCAGGCGGCGCTTGATGGGGGGCGCCAGCTTGGCGCTGCCCGCGCTCATGGCCGCACCGCTTTCAAGAAGGCCGCCAGCGCGGGCGCGTCCGCCGCATAGGCCACGTTAAAACGGAACCATACGCTGGCGGCGGGAGCGAGCATGAAGAATTCGTCGGGCGCCAGCAGGATGCCTGCCTTTTGCGCCTGGTCGGCGAGCACGCGGCCGTTGAAGGCGGGCGACGGCGCGACCTCCCAGCCGGCGCTGACGAACATGCCGCCGCGCGGCCGGGCGATCGGCGCCAGGCCCGCATCGGTCAGCAGTTCGATGCTGCGTTCGCGGTGCTCGGTCAGCTGGCTGCCCAGGCGTTCCACCATCTTGCGGTAGGGGCGGGCCGAGACGGCGTGATAGACAGCCCGTTCGTTGATCTCGGAGGTGGTCAGCCCCGCCAGCATTTTCACGCGCAGCAGTTCGGGGATCAGTGAATTGGACGCGCAGATGGAGCCGACCCGCAGCACGGGCGATAGGGTCTTGGAAAAGGTGCCGACCCGGATCACCCGCCGCAAGCCGTCCATGGCGGCCAGCGAGGCTTCGCCCCGCTCCGCCAGCTCCCGGTAGATATCGTCTTCCACCAGCCAGAAATCGAACTGCTCGGCCACGCCCAGCAGGCGGTGGGCCTGCGCCTGCGAGAGCGAGGTGCCGAGGGGATTTTGCAGCACCGTGTTGACGAACATGAGCTTGGGCTGCTGGCTGGCGGCGACGGCCAATAACGCCTCGAAATCGAGCCCTCCTTCGCCGCGCGGCACACCCACGGGAATGCAGCCGTGATGGCGGATCAGCGAGGTCAGATTGCTGTAGCCGGGATCTTCCACCAGCACGCAGTCGCCCGGTCGGGTCAGGGTCCGCAAGATCAGGTCGAAGGCGTGGGTGGCGCCGTGGGTGAGCAGCACCTGGTCCGGTGCCACCGCGAACAGTTCATGCGACAGCTGGGCCGCCAGGTGCTGGCGCAAGGTGGGAAAGCCCAGCGGATGGCCGTAGCCGCGCAGGCGGTTGGCGGGAATCTTCATCGCCAGACGCACGCAATCGAGTACCGTGGTCTCGCCATACCACTCGGGCGGCAGCCAGCCTGCGCCCACCGGCAGCGCTTCCGACACGCCTGAATACAGCTCGGGAGTGAGCGCATCGATGGCGGCTGGAGCGCTGGTCGCGGCAGCCGCCGGCGCGGCCACCAGCATGTCGCTTCTCGCCACAAAAAAGCCGGAACCGCGGCGCGAGGAAAGCAGTCCAACATTGAGCAGACGGTCGTAGGATTCGACCACCGTGAACGTGCTGACGCCGTTCGATTTGGCGAATTGCCGCACCGAAGGCATCTTCGTGCCTACCCTCAATTCCTTCAGCTTGACCATGTGGGCAATGGCTGCCACGATCTGATCGACCAGGCTGCCGCGGCGGCCCCGGTCGATGGCGAGCACGGGCCAGGCCGGGGGCAGGGCTGCCGCTGGGTCCGCTTGCCTGTCCTGCTGCTTGAGCGACGACTTCGCCATAGAGTGTGTCCAATCCGCTTTGCTGCGTTGCGCCAAAGTGTATCGGCAAACCGACCAGTACGGTTGGGCCGTTTTGCGGTCCGTGTACCTGTGCCGCCGACCTGCTGCTGACTATTATTGCATCATCATTTTGCCAACTGGTAAATAATTTTTTTCGCTGTCAAAAAATTTGCAGCATTCATTTGGGAGTGCGTATGAACCAAGAACGTCCCGCCTCGATGTCCGCTTTCTGGATGCCGTTCACCAACAACCGCGACTTCAAGGCCCACCCCCGCCTGCTTGTCTCCGCCGATGGCATGTACTACAAGGATGTGGACGGCAACCGCGTGCTCGACGGCGCCGCCGGCCTGTGGTGCGTCCCTTGCGGCCACAACCAGCCGAAAATCGTCGCCGCCGTGCGCGAGATGATCGGCCAGCTCGATTTCGCCCCCACCTTCCAGATGGGGCACCCGGCCGCCTTCGATCTGGCCGAGCAGCTGATGGAATTCACGAACCACAAATTCGGCCACGTCTTTTACACCAACTCCGGTTCCGAAGCGGTCGATACGGCGCTCAAGATGGCGCTGGCCTACCATCGCGCCCGCGGCGAAGGGCAGCGCACCCGCCTGATCGGCCGCGAGCGGGGCTACCATGGGGTCGGCTTCGGCGGCCTGTCGGTGGGCGGCATCGGCGGCAACCGCAAGAGCTTCGGGCCTTTGCTGCCCGGCGTCGATCATCTGCCGCACACGCACAACCTCGCACTGAACGCCTACACGCGGGGCGAGCCGGAGCACGGCGTCAATCTGGCCGACGAACTCGAACGCATCGTCGCCCTGCACGACGCGTCCAACATCGCCGCCGTCATCGTCGAACCCGTGGCCGGATCGACCGGCGTGCTGATTCCGCCCAAGGGTTATTTGAAGCGCCTGCGTGAGCTGTGCGACAGACACGGCATCCTGCTGATTTTCGATGAGGTGATCACGGGCTTCGGCCGCCTCACCACGCCCTTCGCCGCCGATTACTTCGAGGTCGAGCCGGACCTGATGACGACCGCAAAGGGCCTCACCAATGGCGTCATTCCAATGGGCGCGGTGTTCAGCAAGGCGCACATCCACGACGCCTTCATGAACGCACCGGCCGGCATCGAGCTGTTTCACGGCTATACCTACTCGGGCCACCCGGTCGCCTGCGCGGCCGCGCTGGCGACCCTGGAGACCTTCCGCGAGCAGAACATCCTGGCCCACGCGGCCTCGATGCAGCAGTACTGGGCCGACGCAGTGCACTCACTCAAAGGGCTGCCGCATGTGATCGACATCCGCACCATCGGCCTGATCGCCGGCATCGAGCTGGCGCCGATTGCGGGCAAGCCTGGTGCGCGCGCCTTCGCCGCCTTCAAGCAGGCCTTCGCCGACGGCATCCTGATTCGCGTCACGGGCGACATCATCGCCCTGTCGCCCCCGCTGGTGCTGGAAAAGCAGCACATCGGCGAATTATTCGGCAAGCTCGCCACCGTCCTCAAACACCTGGATTGATCATGACCTACACTGTTACGCACTACATCGGCGGCAAAGAGCAGGACACCGCCACCGGCCGCTACGCCGACGTTTTTAATCCCGCCCTGGGCGAACCCTGCGCCAAGGTGGCGCTGGCGTCGACGGAAGAAGTCGACCAGGCCGTCGCTGCCGCCGCGGCGGCCTTCCCCGCCTGGTCGAACACGCCGCCGCTGGCGCGTGCCCGCGTCCTCTTCAAATACCTGCAGCTGTGCCAGCAGCACACGGACGAATTCGCGGCCATGATCACCCGCGAGCACGGCAAGACCTTCCTCGACGCCCAGGGCGAAGTCGCGCGCGGCATCGAGGTGGTCGAATTCGCCGTCGGCATTCCCCAGCTGCTCAAAGGCGAATTCACCGACCAGATCGCGCGCGGCATCGATGCCTGGGCCATGCGCCAGCCGCTGGGCGTGGTCGCCGGCATCACCCCTTTCAATTTTCCCGTGATGGTGCCGATGTGGATGTTCCCCGTCGCTCTCGCCTGCGGTAATACCTTTGTTTTAAAACCGTCGGAGCGCGATCCTTCGCCGTCGCTGCTGCACGCGAAGCTGCTCAAGGAAGCGGGCCTGCCCGACGGCGTCTTCAACGTGGTCCAGGGCGACAAGACGGCCGTCGATGCGCTGCTCGACAATCCCACCGTGCAGGCCATCAGCTTTGTCGGCTCGACCCCCATCGCCGAATACATCTATGCGCGGGGCAGCGCCGCCGGCAAGCGGGTGCAGGCCCTGGGCGGCGCCAAAAACCACATGGTGGTCATGCCTGATGCCGACATGGAGATGACGGTCGATGCGCTGATGGGCGCCGCCTACGGTTCGGCGGGCGAGCGCTGCATGGCCATTTCGGTGGTGGTCGCAGTGGGCGACGCGGGCGACAAGCTGGCGAGCGCGCTGGCCAGGCGCACTGCGGCGCTCAAGGTCCACGATGGGCTGACGGAAGGCGCCGAGATGGGCCCCGTGGTCACCCGCATGGCCAAGGAGCGGATTGAAAAACTGATCGGCGAAGGCGTGGAGCAGGGCGCGACCCTGCTGGTCGACGGCCGCAATTTTAAAGTGGAGGGCCGTGAAAACGGCTTCTTCGTGGGCGGCACCCTGTTTGACCACGTCAGGCCGGAGATGAGCATCTACCAGGAAGAGATCTTCGGACCGGTGCTGTGCATGATGCGCCTGGCCAGCGTGGCCGATGCCGTGGAACTGATCAACGCCAACGAGTATGGCAACGGCGTCGCCATCTACACCCGCGACGGCGGCACGGCGCGCGAATTCGTGCGCCAGATCCAGGTGGGCATGGTGGGCGTGAACGTGCCGCTGCCGGTGCCGATGGCTTTCAATTCCTTCGGGGGCTGGAAGCGCAGCATGTTCGGCGACCACCACGCCTATGGTCCCGAAGGCGTGCGTTTCTATACGCGCCACAAGGCCGTGATGCAGCGCTGGCCCAACACGGCAAGCGCTGGCGCGGAATTTGCATTCCCCCAGATGAAGTGAACAATCGGCCGCCGCCGCACAAAGATGGGGCGCGGCCGAATGCATGACTTGACACCGTAAATCGATAACGCAAACGATAACGAAAACGCAAACGACCCATGATCGACTCTCTCCACCACTTGCCCCATGCGGCGCTGGGCGACGGCGCCCAGCTCGAGGCGCAGTTCACGGACCTGGCGCCGCCCCTGACGGCGCGCCAGGCAGCCATCGAAGCGGCCCGCTGCCTGTACTGCTACGACGCGCCTTGCACCCGCATCTGCCCCACCGAGATCGACGTGGCCAGTTTTATCCGCAATATCCACGACCAGAATATCAACGGCGCCGCCGTCGGCATCCTCAAGCAGAACATCCTGGGCGGCGCCTGCTCGCGCGTCTGCCCCACTGAAATCCTGTGCGAAGACGCCTGCGTGCGCAACCACGACGCCGAAGGGCAGCCCGTCAAGATTGGCCTGCTGCAGCGCCACGCGCTCGACAACGCCAGCTTCGCCGCCCACCCCTTCCAGCGCGCCGCCAGCACGGGCAAGGTAATCGCCATCGTCGGCGCGGGTCCTGCCGGCCTGTCCTGCGCCCACCGCCTGGCTATGCTGGGCAACGACGTCGTCATTTTTGAAGCGCGCGAAAAATCGGGCGGCCTCAATGAATACGGCATCGCCAAGTACAAGCTGCCCGGCGACTACGCCCAGCGCGAAGTCGACTTTTTGCTGTCGATCGGCGGCATTGAAGTGCGCCATGGCCGCAAATTGGGCGAGAACCTGACCTTGGCCGAACTGCACGGCCAGTACGACGCCGTATTCCTGGGCCTGGGGCTGGACGCCAGCCGCAGTCTGGGCCTGACGGGCGAAGACGCCCCTGGCCTGCTGGCGGCGATCGACTACATCGCCACCCTGCGCCAGAGCGACGATCTGACCAAGCTGCCCGTGCCCCGCCGCGCCATCGTCATCGGCGCCGGCAATACGGCCATCGACATGGCGGTACAAATCAAGCGCCTGGGCGCCGAAGACGTCACCCTGGTCTACCGCCGCGGCTTCGAATCGATGACGGCGACCCACCATGAACAAGACATCGCCAAGGCCAATTACGTGCGCATGAAAACCTGGGCGGCACCGCTGGAAGTACTGCTCGACGAAGCCGGCCGCGTGCGTGGCATGCGCTTTGAGGAGACCCGCATGGACAACGGCCGCCTGATCGGCACGGGCGCCTTCATCGAGATCGCCGCCGACGCCGTGTTCAAGGCCATCGGCCAGCACATGGATGGCAGCAGCCTGTCCGACGAGCTGGCCAGCCAGCTGCAGCGCCAGGGCGACAAGATCGTCGTCGACCAGCAATTCCGCACTGCGCTGCCCGGCGTGTATGCGGGCGGCGACTGCGTCGCACCGGGACAGGACCTGACGGTGCAAGCGGTCCAGCATGGCAAACTGGCGGCGCACGCCATCCACAACGACATCCAAAACACTGCGGGGGCAGCATGGCCGACCTGAGCATCGATTTCTGCGGCATCAAGTCGCCCAACCCTTTCTGGCTGGCCTCCGCGCCGCCCACCGACAAGGCCTACAACGTCGTGCGTGCCTTCGAAGCGGGGTGGGGCGGGGTGGTGTGGAAGACGCTGGGCGAAGACCCGGCGGCCGTCAACGTCTCTTCGCGCTACTCGGCCCACTACGGCAAGAACCGCGAAGTGCTCGGTTTTAATAACATCGAGTTGATCACCGACCGCAGCCTCGAGATCAACCTGCGCGAGATCACCCAGGTCAAGAAGGATTGGCCCGACCGCGCCATGATCGTCTCGCTGATGCTGCCTTGCGAGGAAGCGCTGTGGGCGGAGATCCTGCCAAAAGTGGAAGCGACCGGCGCCGACGGCATCGAACTCAATTTCGGCTGCCCCCACGGCATGTCGGAGCGGGGCATGGGTGCCGCCGTGGGCCAGGTGCCCGAGTATGTCGAGATGGTCACGCGCTGGTGCAAAAAGCACAGCAAGCTGCCCGTCATCGTCAAGCTGACCCCCAACATCACCGACGTGCGCGCGCCCGCGCGGGCCGCCCTGGCCGGCGGCGCCGACGCCGTCTCGCTGATCAACACCATCAACTCCATCACCCACCTCGACCTGGACCGCATGGTCGCTTTCCCCGTGGTCGGCAGCGCCAGCACCCACGGCGGCTACTGCGGCTCCGCCGTCAAGCCGATCGCCCTGAACATGGTGGCCGAAATCGCCCGCGATCCGCAGACGGCAAACCTCCCCATCTCCGGCATCGGCGGCATCGGCAACTGGAGAGACGCCGCCGAATTCATCGCCCTCGGCGCCGGCTCCGTCCAGGTCTGCACGGCCGCGATGCTGCACGGTTTCCGGATCGTCGAAGAAATGAAAGACGGCCTGTCGCGCTGGATGGACGAAAAAGGGTATGCATCGATTGCGGACTTTACGCGCAAGGCCGTGCCCAACACGACCGACTGGAAATACCTGGACATGAACTACCAGGTGATCGCCCAGATCGACCAGGACAAGTGCATCAAGTGCGGCAAGTGCTACGTCGCCTGCGAAGACACCTCCCACCAGTCCATCGCCCAGCTGATCGACGCTGCAACAGGGGTGCGCACCTACGAGGTGATCAAGGAAGAGTGCGTAGGCTGCAATCTCTGCGAAATCACCTGCCCGGTCGAATCCTGCATTACCATGGTCCCCCAGGAGACCGGCAAGCCGTATATGAACTGGACCCAGGACGCGAGAAATCCGCGCCGCGTCGCGTAGAACGCGTACGTTGGGGACTGGCCCTGCGGGCCTTTCGTGGCCCGGCCTGTCCCCATTTTGACCTTGATGTGATCGGAGCCGCCCAGTGACCGTACAACACGCAGCAAGCCCCCACCTCTGGAACGAAGACCTCGCCCCCACCACCGCGCTGCAGCGCACCTGGCGCTGGTACCATTTCGCCGCCCTGTGGGTCGGCATGGTCATGTGCATCCCCGCCTATACCTTGTCGGCCAGCCTGATCGAAGGGGGCATGTCGGGTTACCAGGCCGTGCTCACGGTCTTCCTCGCCAACGCCATCGTCCTGCTGCCCATGCTGCTGATCGGCCACGCCGGCACCAAATACGGCATTCCCTACGCCGTGCTGGCGCGCGCGTCTTTCGGCACCAGCGGCGCGCGCCTGCCCGCCCTGATGCGCGCCATCGTCGCCTGCGGCTGGTACGGCATCCAGACCTGGTTCGGCGGCAGCATGATCTACACTTTGCTCGGCGTATTGGTCGGGCATTCGATCGGCGGCGACAAGCTCGCAGGCCTTGGCATCAATGGCGCCCAGCTGGCCTGCTTCCTCGCCTTCTGGGCCATCCAGTTTTATTACATCGTGCACGGCATGGATGCCATCCGCAAGCTGGAGACCTGGACCGCCCCGCTTAAAATCCTGATCTGTTTTGTCCTGCTGGGCTGGGCCCACAACAAGGCGGGCGGCTTCGGCCCCTTGCTCGATGCGCCATCCCAGTTCGTCGCCGGCGGTAAAAAAGCAGGCCAGTTCTGGTCCGTGTTCTGGCCTTCGCTGACCGCGATGGTGGGCTTCTGGGCGACCCTGGCCCTGAACATCCCCGACTTCACCCGCTTCGCCAGGACCCAGCGCGACCAGGTGGTGGGCCAGAGCGTTGGCCTGCCTTTGCCCATGGGCCTCCTCGCCGCCTTGGCCGTGATCGTCACTTCCGCCACCGTGGTCTTGTACGGCAAAGCGATCTGGGATCCGGTCGATCTGGCCAGCCGCATGACGGGAGCGGCCGTGCTGATCGCGCTGATCGTGCTGCTGGTCGATACCGTCAGCGTCAACCTGGCCGCCAATCTGGTGGGCCCGGCCTACGATTTTTCCGCGCTGGCGCCCCGCCTGATTTCATACAAGGCGGGTGGCTACCTGACTGCCGCCATTGCCCTCGTCATGATGCCGTGGAAGATACTCGATACCACCCAAGGCTATATCTTCACGTGGCTGATCGGCTACTCGGCCCTCTTGGGGCCCATCGCCGGCATCCTCATCGTCGACTATTATTTTGTCCGTAAGACCCGTCTCGACGTGGCCCAGTTGTACCGCGCCGACGGCACGTATTCGTACGCCAATGGCTGGAACATGGTGGCCGTTGCAGCGTTTGTAGCGGGCGTGCTGCCGAATATTCCCGGCTTCTTGAATGCGGCCTTTCCGTCCGCCTTCCCCAACGTCGGAGAAGGATTCAAGCTGCTGTACACCTATGCCTGGTTTGTCGGCATCGCCATTTCAGCCCTCGTCTACGGCGTCCTGATGCGCGGCCACAGTGTCCGCCTCAATGCCGTGGCGGCTTAGTTCATCAAAGGAGTAGCCATGAGTATCTTCATCCGCGGCGGCACCGTCGTCAACGCCGACCGCGCCTTCAAGGCGGACGTCATCTGCTTTGGCGACAAGGTGGTCGCCGTCGGCGAAAACCTGGAAGCGCCGGCCAATGCCAGCGTCATCGACGCCACCGGCCAGTACATCCTGCCTGGCGGGATCGACACCCACACCCACATGCAGCTGCCTTTCATGGGCACCGTCACCGCCGACGATTTTTTTACCGGCACGGCGGCAGGCCTGGCGGGCGGCACCACCACCATCATGGATTTCGTGATCCCCGATCCCCAGCAATCGCTGCTGGACGCGTATCACACCTGGCGGGGCTGGGCTGCCAAATCGGCGGGCGACTACACCTTCCACGTGGCCGTGACCTGGTGGGCCGACTCGGTTCACAAGGAGATGGGCACCCTGGTGCGCGACCATGGCGTGAACAGCTTCAAACACTTTATGGCCTATAAAAACGCCATCATGGCCGACGACGAAACCCTGGTCAAAAGTTTTACCCGCGCCCTGGAACTGGGAGCCATTCCCACCGTGCACGCGGAAAACGGGGAGCTGGTCTATCAACTGCAGCAGGACCTGCTGCGTAAAGGGATCAAGGGCCCGTCCGCCCATCCCCTGTCGCGGCCTCCCGAAGTGGAAGCGGAAGCGGCCAACCGGGCCATCGCCATCGCCAACGTGCTGGGCACGCCCCTCTACATCGTTCACGTCTCCTGCGAAGAGTCGCTCGACGCCATCGCCCGCGCCCGCGCGCGGGGCCAGCGTGTCTACGGCGAAGCGCTGGCGGGCCACCTGCTCATCGACGACAGCGTCTACCAAAGCGAGGACCTCGAATACGCCCGTGCCCACGTGATGAGTCCACCGTTTCGCAGTAAGCACCATCAGGACGCCCTGTGGCGCGGCCTGCGCGGCGGGAACCTGCACACCACGGCCACCGACCATTGCACCTTCTGCGCCGAGCAAAAGGCGGCCGGCAAGGACGACTTCACCCGCATCCCCAACGGCTGCGGCGGGGTCGAGGAGCGCATGGCCGTGATCTGGGATGAAGGCGTCAACTCTGGCAAATTGACACCGTCCGAATTCGTGCGCGTCACCTCCACCAACGCCGCCCAGATTTTTAATATCTACCCCCGCAAAGGTATCGTCGCCACCGGCGCGGACGCCGACCTGGTGCTGTGGGATCCGGCCGGCAGCCGCACCATCTCCGCCAAGACCCAGTTTTCCAAAGGCGGCTTCAACGTGTTCGAAGGCCGCACCGTGCGCGGCATCCCCACCGTGACCATCGCCGCTGGCAAGGTCGTCTTCGAACGTGGCCAACTGCGCGCCGTCGAAGGGGCAGGGCGCCACATCGACCGCCCTGCCTTTGCCGCTCCCCTGCACACCGCCGCCGCTTAAGGATTTATAAGATGAACGACATTCGCATCAATGGCAGCCGCCTGTGGGCCTCGCTGATGGAACTGGCGCAGATCGGCGCCACCGTCAAAGGGGGCGTCAAGCGCCTGGCCTTGACGGACCTGGACCGCCAGGGCCGCGATCTGGTAGTCAAATGGGGCGTTGATGCCGGTATGTCAATCACCGTCGACCAGATCGGCAACGTCTTCATGCGCCGGGAGGGCCGCAATCCGGCGCTGCCGCCCGTGATGACGGGCAGTCATATCGACACCCAGCCCACCGGCGGTAAATTCGACGGCAACTACGGCGTGCTGGCGGGCCTGGAAGTGGTGCGCACCCTGAACGACGCAGGCATCGAAACGGAAGCGCCCATCGAGGTCGCTTTCTGGACCAACGAAGAAGGTTCGCGCTTCGTGCCCGTCATGATGGGTTCGGGCGTGTTCTGCGGCGCTTTCACTTTGGAGACGGCCTACGCGGCCAAGGACACCGAAGGCTTGACGGTCAAGGACGAACTGGCGCGCATCGGCTACCTGGGCGAGCAGGTGCCCGGCCAGCATCCCATTGGCGCCTACTTTGAAACCCACATCGAACAGGGCCCCGTGCTGGAGGACGCCGACAAGGTGATCGGCGTGGTGCCCGCCGTGATGGGCCTGTCCTGGTACGACTGCGTCGTCACCGGCATGGAAGCCCATGCGGGCCCGACGCCCATGGGCCTGCGCCGCGACGCCTTGCAAGTGGCGACCGTCATCATGCAGGAGGTGGTGGCGATCGCCAAGCGCTACCCGCCATACGGGCGCGGCACGGTCGGCATGGTGCAGGTCTTCCCCAATAGCCGCAACGTCATCCCCGGCGAAGTCAAATTCAGCATCGACCTGCGCAATGTGAATGACGAACTGCTCAACACGATGCACGAAGACATGCTGGGCTTTGTCGACAGGGTGCGCGCCGATTCGGGCCTGGCCATCAGCGTGGAGCGGGTGTCCTACTATCCGCCTTGCCCGTTTCATCCCGACTGCGTGGGCGCGGTGCGCAAGGCCACCGAGGCGCTGGGTTACTCCACCATGGACGTGGTGTCGGGGGCGGGGCATGACGCCATTTATGCAGCGCGCCTGGCGCCGGCCGGGATGATTTTCGTGCCGTGCAAGGATGGGATCAGCCACAACGAGATCGAGGATGCGCGGGCGGATCACCTGGAGGCGGGGTGCAATGTGCTGCTGTTGGCGATGCTTGAACGGGCCGGGACGTAATTAGCAGTCCCCCGACTTCTTCACACGCCGCGGTCCAACACCGGGGACAGGCAGCGAGTGCCAGTCCCCGATGCTGCCCGATTCTAATCAAGCCGCGTAGTTGCGGAAAAAATCAAGCATCACCCGCGCCGCAATCTCGGCGTCATCGGCCGTCATGGTCTCCAGCCGGTTATGGCTGATGCCCCCATTGCCGCAGCGGACGAACAGCATGGCGATGTTGGTGAGGGCGGCCATGGCCATCGCGTCGTGTCCGGCGCCCGAGGGCAGGTCGAAGCGGGGCAGGCTGGCGCGCTCGATGGCGGCGCCCAGTTGGTCCATCAGGCGGGGCGCGCAGGGCGCGGCCTTGGCCGAGACGATTTCCGTGATCGCCGCTTCCACCTGGCGCTGGGCACAGATCTGGGCGATGGCCTGAAAGATGTCGTCGACGGCGGCCAGGCGCACGGCATCGTCGGCGGCGCGGATGTCCAGCGACAGCTTGCAGTGGCCGGGGATGACGTTGACAGAGCCGCCCGGCACTTCCAGCTGGCCGACCGTGCCCACCAGCGACGCGCCCAGCAGGCAGCGCTGCTCGACCATCAGGATGATTTCGGCCGCCGCCGCCGCCGCATCCCTGCGCATGGTCATGGGCGTGGTGCCAGCGTGGCTGGCCAACCCTGTCAACTCGACCAGATAGCGGGAGCTGCCCGCGATGGCGGTCACCACGCCCAGCGGCAGGCCGGATTCGAGCAGCACGGGCCCCTGCTCAATGTGCACTTCCACGAAGCCCAGCACGTCGGCGCGATTGCGCGCGATGGCGGGGATGGCGGCCGGATCGTGCCCCGCACCGATCAGGGCCTCGCGCATCGATACTCCCGCATCGTCGTGCCGGTCCAGCAGACTCGGATCAAACCGTCCCGTCACCGCATTACTGCCCAGGAAAGTGCTTTTAAAACGGACCCCCTCTTCCTCCGCGAATCCGATGATCTCCAGGTGATAGGGCAGGCGTTCGCCCTTGGCGTGCAGTCTGCGCACGATCGCCATCGGCAGCAGAATGCCCAGCCGGCCGTCGTACTTGCCGCCATCGCGCACGGTGTCGTAGTGGGAGCCCGTGATGAGGGTCTTGGCGTCGGGCGTGGCGGCGGCGTAGCGGCCCACCACGTTGCCGACGGCGTCGATCTGTACCTCCATGCCGCAGGCGCGCATCCAGTCGGCCAGCTGGCTGGCCGTTCTCTGGTGGGCGCGGGTGAGGTAGGCGCAGGTGAGGTTGTCGGGGGCGTCGCTCCATTCGCCGATGATGTCAAGCCAGCCCATGATGACGTTGCCGTACTCGAGTTTGACGCCCAGCAGCTCATTCAGGCGCAGTTCCGCGATGCGGTGGATCTGGCGCAGGCATTCGGCCAGTTCGCCGGCCCGCTGCTGCTTTAAACGGCGGGTAAACGTGGCGATGATTTCGCCGCGGGTGAGGCCATTGCCGTCCGGGCCCTTGACGGCCAAAATAAACGGGAAGCCGAAGCGCGCGTTGTAGTCGGCATTGAGCTTGTGCAGGGTGGCGTATTCGCTGGCGCTGCAGGCATTCAGGCCGGACTTGGCTTGCTCGCTGGTCGATTCGGCCGTCAGTTCGCCCGCGATGGCGGCCTTGCCCGCCAGCTCGGGGTGGGAGCGGATCAGGCCCAATTGCTCGTCTTCGCTCGCCTCGTCCACCGCGGCCTGCAGCGCCAGTTTCAAGGCGGCCAGGCTGGCAAAGGGGCGCTGGGCAGCGGCCCGCTCGGGGATCCAGGGCGAGTGCTCGTAGATGCCGTGCAGGGTCTGGACGAAGGCGGCGCTGTCGGCGGCGTTCAGCTCATTCAAGGTGGTCATGGCGTGATATTCCTAGGATACGTCTGACGATAATAAACCGGCTGCGCGCCAGCGACATATGGCGGCGCCGATGGCGACTATTTGACGAGGGCCTTGGCGGCGGCGCTGACCTGGTCGCGCAGCCATTTGTGTTCGGGCGACTGGTGCACCCGCTCGTGCCACAGCTGGTAAAACCGCATGGGCGGGAACTTGACGGGGACCGTGAAGGTTTTGAGGGGCAGGCTTCGTTCGTAGTAGCGCATGAACTGGCGGCCCGTCGTCAGCACCAGGTCCGTTTGCGTGAGCATGTGGGGAATCAGGCCGAAGTAGGGCGATTCCACCGCCACGTTGCGGCGCATGCCCTGGCGCTCCAGGAAGGCG
>JACXTT010001881.1_pt1 | contig 34278 bp, 34 predicted proteins | sample 9270951 | NCBI WGS metagenome assembly JACXTT01 (sample SAMN15532306, study PRJNA645909) | rock metagenome | isolation source: weathered quartz diorite | place: Puerto Rico | collected 2017-06-21 | reverse complement strand
GCATCCACCGTTTTTACGGAGATATTAAGAATGGCGGCTACTTCGCGGTAGCTGAGGTTTTCTTCCTTCACAAGTTTGAAAATGAGTTTGCAGCGCTGGGGCAACGCATTGATCGTTTTCTCAATCTTTTTGCGCACCTCGGAGTTAATGCACAATTGTTCGGGGTTCTTGCCGGTAAAGGCAATATCGATGGTAATATTGTCGAGCGAAACAACAGGATGGGATTGCCTCGACTTCAGCAGGTTCAGGCATTTGTTGCGCGCTATTACAAACAGGTATACCCTTATGTTTTCAATGATAGCCAGCTTATGGCGGTTTTCCCATACCACGATTAATACGTCGGAAGCAATTTCTTCCGCCTGTTCGGTATTTTTTAAAAGGGTGTAGGCAAAACGTTTAAGCGGGGGAAAGAATAAATCGAAGATGCGGCGGTAAGACGCCTCATCACTGTTGACAGATAGACTGTAAAGCAATGCAGCTATATCAGAAGTTTGGTCATCCATCAGGGCCTGGGCAATCGTTAATAATAACCTAAATTAGAATAAAAACTCTTAATGAAAAAATAATAAGTGTACGAATTACGTGTAATCGGGAACCGCTGTGCCTGGCAACCCATCAGCCGGGATACTCCGGCTGCATAGCGTAGACATAGCATAGATAAAGCATAGTAACAGCATAGATAAAGCGTCAAATCCTATCCCACTCCAAAACAGCTCCGGGCCCCATACCGGCTCGTAGCTGGCAGCTAATAGCTCGCAGCTGCCTTTTCTCCCCGCCCAAACCCCTGTTTTCCAGATATTTCCTCACAATTTGTTACCTTTACAGGCGATTATTTCGTTTTTTTATCCTACCTTTGCCAACCTTTAAAAGTTCATAGCCATGGGTCGCCGGGATTTTGATATAGCATTTGTGGGGTTGAAGCCTGGCATTCATGAGTTTACTTACGAGGTAAACGACAAGTTCTTTGAGGCCTACCAGCAGCAGGATTTCCGCAACTGTAAGGCGGATATCAGGCTCACCCTCGACCGGAAAAACGGCTTTATGCTGTTGAAATTCGAAATCGGGGGCACGCTGGAAGTCAACTGCGACCGTTGCGGAAGCACTACCCTCCCCATGAACCTGTGGGATGAGTTTAACATCGTGGTTAAGCTGGTAGAAGACCCGGAGCAGATGAACGAGTCGGAAGAAGACCCGGATGTGTATTATATCAGTCGTACTGAAAGCCATCTCCGGGTAGCCGACTGGATTTATGAGTTCGTGAACCTCAGCATACCGATGCAGCGCATGTGCCCGGAAGAAAAAATTGGCAGCGATTACTGTAATAAGGAAGCGCTGGATTTGCTGAAGAAAATTGGCGGTATTACACAGGCTACTGACAATACCATGTGGAAGGGCCTTGAGAAAATAAAGAAAAATTTAGACAACTGATTTTTGACAACTAAATAGTTGAGTTATGCCAAATCCCAAACGGAGACATTCACAACAGCGCAGTGCAAAGCGCCGTACGCATTACAAAGCGTCGACTGTCACCTTGAGCAAAGACAGCACCACCGGTGAAATACATGTTCGCCACCGTGCGCATGTAAGTGAAGGTAAATTGTACTACAAAGGAAAGGTAGTAGCAGAACAATCGCCTGTTAAGTAGTAATTCATTCCTTCACCTGTATAGTTAGTTTGCCGGAGATGAATATCGGTCTGGATATAATGGGTGGAGATTTTGCGCCGCTGGAAGCGGTAAAAGGTCTCCGGTTATTTTTTTCGGAACATACAGCTCCGGCAACCGTATTTTTATTTGGCGATGAAGCGCAGGCCGCTCCCCTGTTACAGCAATACCTGCTGGCACAACAGGGTATTCGCGTGGTGCATGCCCCCCAGGTCATTGGCATGCACGAACATCCCACCAAAGCGCTGAAGGAAAAACAACAGTCCTCCATTGCCCTCGGGTTTCATTACCTGGCTTCCGGCAAAATAGACGCGTTTATCAGTGCCGGCAATACCGGCGCCATGCTGGTGGGCGCCATGTACAGCATCAAAGCCATCGAAGGCGTTCTCCGCCCCACTATTTCCACGGTTATACCAAAGGAAAACGGGAAGACCGGCCTCCTGCTCGACGTAGGAATCAATGCCGACTGCAAACCTGAAAACCTCAACCAGTTTGCCGTGCTTGGCTCCCTCTACGCCCGGTATATTCTCGGCATCGACAACCCCAGGGTTGGGCTGGTCAACATCGGCGAAGAAGAAGGCAAAGGCAACCTGCTGGCCCAGGCCACCTATCCCCTGCTAAAGGAAAATACCCAAATCAATTTTATCGGCAATATAGAAGGGCGTGATGTGATGCTCGACAAAGCCGATGTAATGGTATGCGAAGGATTTACCGGCAATGTCATTCTCAAAATGGCGGAGTCCATTTACGAAATCACCCACCGCAACAATATCACCCACGAATTCTTCGACCGGTTTAATTTTGAAATCTACGGCGGCACGCCCGTGCTGGGCGTATCCAAACCGGTTATCATTGGTCACGGCATATCGCAGGAAAAAGCATTTAAAAATATGCTGGTGCTGGCCGCCAAAATGATTGAGACCGACCTCATGACAAAAATGAAGGCTTCTTTCCCCGGCAATTGAGTATCTTCCACCAGGCATTGCAGGTATGAACAGCATTCTTTCCTACATCCGTGAATTTTTCAGCAACGTAGATAAAGTACTTCTGGGCGGTTGCTCGCTGTTTGCGGCCCTGCTCATTACCCTCAACTACCGTCTTGGCATTGAAACGAAATGGTTGTACGACGCTGCCGGCTGGTGCCGCTTTGGCGGGTTTTACGCACTCTATGCCATTGCATTTATCATTCCCTGGCTGTTGCTTATAGCACGAAGAAAAATCGGGCTTCGGGCTTCAGGCTTCGGACCTCAGACCTCAGACTTCGGACTTCAGACTCCCGGTCTCTTCTGGTTCCTGCTGTTTACAGCCCCCGCCATTTTTGCGCTCAAAGTAAGTTTTCCCGGTCTTTCCGGCTGGCTGCTGCCCGCGCTGAATGCGCCCTGGGGAAAGTATTATTCCATTGTCAGCAGCCTCCCCTCCCGCCTGGTGCTCGTGGCCATCCCGCTGGCGCTTTTATGGTGGTGGCAGCGGCCGCAGCCTTCCTTCTGGGGGCTCAGCACGCGCAACTTTACCTGGAAGCCCTACGCGCTGATGCTGCTGATCATGGTGCCGGTCATTGCTTTTGCTTCCACGCAAAATGATTTCCTGGCGGCATATCCCAAATTAAAACAAGTCAGTTTTATTGCACCTTATGTTCATCATTCCTGGCCCTACAAACTGTTGTACGAGTTTTCGTACGGGCTGGACTTTGTGACGATTGAACTGTTCTTCCGCGGTTTCCTGGTGATTGCCTTTGTACGCTATGCCGGTCCCGACGCCATTATGCCTATGGCCGTATTTTATTGCAGCATTCATTTCGGCAAACCCTTATTTGAATGCATCTCTTCCTTTTTCGGGGGCATGCTGCTCGGCATCGTGGCTTACCGCACCAAATCCATTCTCGGCGGCTTTATGGTACACCTGGGCATTGCGTGGATGATGGAGCTCGGTGGTTATATTGGTAACATAATAAAACGATAGCGCTGCCTGCCGCGCCACGCACCGAAGGTGCGCCTCTGTGCCCCTCAAAAGGAAATCGAAGCAAACGAAAAAACAAAGCAAAAGCTTTGTGTCCTCTGTGAAAAAAACCTTTGTGCCCTCTGTGGTAAAAAAAAGGTGCCGAAGGCGCCCACATTGTTAACAACAATTACGATTTTTGCCACCATGTCGGCAACAAAAACTGAACTTAAAACGGCCCTGCTCCTATCCCCCCATCGCCTACAAACCGATTCCGTTATACTGGAATCACTGCACATTACTAAATCGGCCGGCGGCATACAGTTTACCACCCATGATCTCGACGCCACCGAACTATCCGCTTTTTACGCCACCCTCCCCGCCCAGGCAAAAGAAATACTACGCGGCTTTGGCAAAAAAGGGATTGGCATTGCCAATGAAGAAATCCGCAAGCGATTCGAATTGCAGCGCTCCGGCCAGGCATTCGACCCCTATTATAAAAACGCCATCGCCCGCCGCCTCTATGAACGGCTGGAACAGCTGAAACCCTTTGCGGGTATCGTCAAATGGTACCATAAAATACCGGCCGATAAAGGGCATTTCAGAACAGCACCCTGCAGCTTCAGCAGTTTCAAACCGCAACTGCAGTTCGAAGTCGTCAAAAACGGCGCCGCGCTTGCCCTGCATACGCTTATTGCAGTTAACAGCAGCATTTACCCCGTCGATACATTTAACCGCCACCAGTTTATGCTGGAAAGCGGCAATGAATATTTCCTGTTATCGTACAAAGACTACCAGGCGCTGGAATGGCTGCAGGAAAACAATCCCGCACAGTACGGGCTCCGGCCCCAGGAGCTGGCCACACATATATTGAGCAAATTGGAAGAAGACTACCCGGTAAACCGCAACAACCTGCTGGAAAAAAACGAGGTAAAGACCGCGCCCGTCAACCGGGTATTGCTGAGTGAAATCAGCCAGGCCTTCCTGGTGTTTACGCCTCAATGGATGTATGAAGGTTTCCAGGTAGAAGGCCCGTGGAAACCTACCTTTGAAACCAATGTGGGCGGTGAAGCCTATGTCATTCATCGCGATAAGGAAGCCGAAACCGCTTTTGTACAATTGCTGGAATCCCTGCACCCCAATTTCTCCCGGCAGATGAACGGCTATTTCCATGTATCGTTCGACGAGGCGAAGAAACAGCAATGGTTTTTAAAAGTATACCACCGCCTGCTGGAACTCGATATTCAGCTGGCGGGGATGGACATGCTCCAGCATTTCCGCTACTCGCCCCATAAACTGGCCGTGGAATACAGCATCAAAAAAGAAGAACAGGATACGGTTACACTAAAGATGAAAGTGAGCTTTGGCAAAGAAGACGTGCAACTGGCCGAACTGCAAAAAATGGTGCTGGCCGGCCAGCGCTCCATCCTGCTAAAAGACGGCTCACTTGGCATATTAAACGATGAATGGCTGCAACAATACGGGCCGGTGATACGCCATGGAAAGATTGCAAAAAACGAAATCCAGGTAGCCCGCTGGCTGGCGTTCAGCGAGCAACAGTCCGGTGCCGAAAACGAAGTGTTGAAGCCGGTGTTGCAAAAAAGCTGGTGGCAGAAATGGCAGCATTGGCAGCAAACCCCCGACCCCGTTTATACCGTGCCCGCTTCCGTACAGGCCAGCCTGCGCTCCTACCAGCAAAAAGGATTTGAATGGATGCTGCTCCTGGCCGAAGCCGGCGCCGGCGCCTGCCTGGCCGATGATATGGGTTTGGGAAAAACCCTGCAAACCATTTGCTTCCTGGCACACCGGCTGGAAGAGGTGCCGGGCAAACAGCATCTCATCATCTGTCCTTCTTCGCTTATTTACAACTGGCAGCAGGAACTGCAAAAATTTGCCCCGGGCATAAATCACCTGGTATACCATGGCGGCTCCCGCCGGTCGGAAGACCTGGAGAAAAAAGACTACCAGGTCATCATCACCAGCTACAATACCGTTCGTTCAGATATTGACCACATGAGTACGCTGTCATACGGCACCGTTATACTCGACGAAAGCCATAACATCAAAAACCCGGCGGCGCAAATTACCCGCGCCGTGGGGCAGCTCCAGGCCCATACCCGCATTGCGCTTAGCGGCACACCGGTCATGAACAATACGTTCGACTTGTTTGCTCAGCTCAATTTCCTGCTGCCCGGCATCTTTGGCAGCCGGGAGTTTTTTAAACGGGAATATGCAGATGCCATCGACCGCGATCATAACCCCGATAAAATAAAAGCCCTGCAAAAACTCACCGCACCTTTTGTACTGCGGCGCACCAAGGCGCAGGTGGCGGCCGACCTGCCCTCAAAAACAGAAATGGTCATGTGGTGCAGCATGAGCACCGAACAAAAACTCCTCTACGACCAAATAAAAAGCAGCATCCGCAACAGCGTATTCCTTAACATCCGCGAAGAGGGGCTCAATAAAAGCAAGCTGGCCCTCCTGCAGGGTATGTTAAAATTACGGCAGGTATGCAATTCCCCCCTGCTCCTGCCCCAACAGGAGCATAAGGACTGCAGCGCCTCGGTAAAAACCGACCTGCTCATGAATGAACTCGCCAATAACCTGCAAAACCATAAAGTGCTGGTGTTTTCACAATTTACTTCCATGCTGGACCTGTTGACCGCAGCCTGCACGGAGCAGGGCATCGCCTTTTTTCATTTCGACGGTCAAACGCCCCCGCTCAAAAGAGCGGAAATGGTGACGCAGTTCCAGGAACCCGGCAATACCACCAATGTGTTTCTTATCAGCCTCAAAGCCGGCAATGCAGGTCTTAACCTTACAGCAGCCGACTACGTATTCCTGTTCGACCCCTGGTGGAATACCGCCGTACAGCAGCAGGCCATTGACCGCACCCACCGCATCGGGCAAACCAAAAATGTATTTGCCTATAAAATGATTTGTAAAGACACCATCGAAGAAAAAATCATCCTGCTGCAACAGCGAAAAAAGCAGCTGGCGGAAAACCTGGTGTCGGAAGACGAAGGTTTTGTAAAATCACTCACCGAAGAAGATATTGAATACCTGTTCAGCTAAACGATAACCACATTATAACCAGCCGCTAATAATTATTCTTTTTCCCTAAATCTATATCCGGGTAGAATTCGTATTTACCACTCAGAGCCATGCCATAGCTATGGCATACCTTGTTGATTAGCCCCTTACCTATTCCCTGGCACGTAGAAAAATGCAGCTGCATGCTCCGCGTGCAGGGATATTAGTCATTTGCCCGCTAATCAAAATTGTGTGTGAATTATGATGAACCAGCCGCCAACCGGACCGGAATTTTCGACAGGTGATTTCGTAAAAGGGTATCTATCCGCTTTTGGAAACGTATTTGCTTATTATTACCCCGGCGTTACCCATTTGGCCCGGGAACTGGTACACGACAATACCGTTGCCGCAAGCATTGTAACGGATAGTTTTTTAAAGTTGTGGATCAAGCATGCCGATTTAAACAGCCCCCAAAATATTGAAGCGTTCCTCCATATCAGCGTTCAGCGCAGCTGTTTCAGCTACCTGAAGCAGGTAGAACGTCTTACCGATGCCCAGTTACTGCGCATGCAGGAGGCAGTTGCCCTTGCCACAGCCCCGCATAAAGAAATAAATGCCGAAGCCTTAAAGGCCATCATCATGGAATGGTTCAATATGCTTCCCCCCACAGCCGCACAGGTAGCGCAGCTGGCCTGGGGTAAGGGCCTGGCAGAAGAACAGGTGGCGGAGCAATTACATACCAGTACCAGCCATGTAAAAGACCAGAAAATAAAAAGCATGCTCCTGATCATGGAGCAATGGCTGGGCAAAACGGAAAAAGAACAGGCTGCTTTCCGGCAATTGCTGGAAAAAGCCGGGGAATAAATTTTTGAGCGGTTGATACAACAATTCGTAAATTAACCGCATGAAACCGAACATCTTATTTTTATTCTTCTTTTGCCTGTCTTTTGCCGTATTCCCGCAATCACCTAAATCCGCACCAAAACCCGGCCCGGATCATTACCTGCTGCTGGGCACCTATACCCGCGGTAAAAGCGAAGGCATTTACGTGTATAAGTTCAACAGCATCACCGGCAAGTCGGTGCTCCTGTCGTCTGCTGCCACTTCCAATCCTTCTTACCTGGCGGTATCACCCAACCAGGAATATGTCTACGCCGTCAATGAAAACAGCGATTCCGGGGCAGTAACCGCTTATGCGTTTAACCGCAAAACCGCCAGCCTGCATAAACTGGATGTACAACCCACGCAGGGCGATAACCCCTGCTATGTGGCCATCGATAAAACCGGCAAGTGGGCCTTCGCCGCCAATTACAGCGGGGGCAGTTTCACTGTTTTCCCTATCAATGCCGATGGATCGCTCAAAGCCCCCAGCACCACCATTGCCCATCATGGTTCCGGGCCCAATAAAGACCGGCAGGAAAAAGCCCATGTGCATTCTACCGTGCTATCGCCCGACAATCATTATGTTTTTGTATCCGACCTGGGCATGGATAAAATAATGGGCTACTCGTTTAACCCGGCCACAGGCAAGGTAAAGGCTGCAGCGCAGCCTTTTGCCGAAGCAGCACCGGGCTCCGGGCCCCGCCACCTTATTTTTCATCCTTCCGGCAGGTATGCTTACCTGATGGAAGAACTCTCCGGCCAGGTAGTAGCCTTCCGCTATATCAATGGCAGCCTGAAGCAAATACAAAGCATTTCCTCCGTGCCGGCCGATTTTCATGGCTTTGCCGGCAGCGCGGATATACATGTTTCGCCCGACGGCAAATTCCTGTACGGGAGCAACCGTGGCGAGTCCAATACCATTGCAATTTTTTCCATCAGCCCCGCTACCGGTATGCTTAAGGCAATCGGGTATGAGCCTGTGCTGGGCAAAGCGCCCCGCAATTTTAATTTTGACCCCTCGGGCAATTTTTTACTGGTGGCCAACCAGGATACCGACGAAGTGGTGGTATTTAAACGTAACAAACAAACCGGTCTGCTGAAAGATACCGGCGAGCGGATAAAAGCCGGCAACCCAGTTTGCGTAAAGTGGATCAATTGAAAAAGATACTATTGTTCTGCGCCCTGCCGGTAGCAGTGCTGCTGGTCGGCTGCCAGTCGGAAAAAGACAGCCTGTCCAAATTGTGGTTTTATACCTACAATACCGGCTCGGCCGACCCGCGCGATACCCTGCTCACGCCGGCCAGTTTTCTCGACCTGCAAAAAGACGGCAGCTATACCATGGATTTTAACGGCTTTGATGCCGGCAAATGGGAACTGCAGGGGGAGCAACTGGTGCTTACCAATACAAAAAACGAAACAACCCAAATCCCCATACGCTATATATCGGGCAAAGACCTCCGTATTTATGTACACGAGGCCGTTTTTGAATTTGAGGGCCGCCCCAATCAATTCGCGACCCCGGCCCAAAACCCGTTTTCCGTTCACAACAACCGCTGGCGCATACACGCCGCTACCAAAGAGAGCGACCAGCAGATTACCGCCCGCCTCTCCAACCATTTCGGGTTCTGGATAGCCTATTTTACCTGGGCGCTGGACAATAATATCCAGTACGTAGATGTACGAAGTACCCCCACCAATATTAAAATTTATGGAAACGGGTTCGGCCTTAAACCCTTTGAACAACTGCCCGCAGCCTGGAAATCTTATTTCTACGATGCGGAAGACTGCCGCAAGGCCAACAAACAGGTAGAGCGGCTTTTTGATAATAATTCCGTGGCTTTCCCGCAAACCGATAATAAATTCAAATTCTTTATTTCCGCCTTCCAGCAACTCAAACAAAAAATATAAATAAAAAAAGCGGGCAATAAAATATATTGCCCGCAGGAAAAACGGAATAAAAACAAGGAAAAATTTAAGCGTGTATAATTATATTATTCGGGCTTTTTAGGACAGGACAACCTGCCCCTGTCTGACCCGCGGTTTTCGCCAAATGCAATGCTTACAGTAATACCGGAAAAATAATACCAGTCTTTAAACTTACTGCCACCCCGGATGGTGCCGTCCGGCGGATAGGTAGAACCGTTTTTCAGCTCTCCCCCGCGAAACGCCATTTCAGCTGCCTGCGCTCCTTTTGCGGCAATAAGCACCGACTGGTCCACGTAAGTGGTACTCACGTCGTCCAGGTAATCGGTAAAGGTTTTACGCAACCCGATTTCATAGCTCAGCACCACATTGTCGCTTACCCTCCAGCGTACGCCGCCCCCGAAAGGGATGGCCATCTGCGTAAGATGATACGGTTTGCGGTCCGGGTATTGGGCCAGGCCCTCCCCTTCTGTACTCAGCGGTTTCAGGTACACCCGGTTACCCACAGAATCATAGGCGTACGGATTAAAATGATAAAGTGCTACGCCGGCAAATACATACGGCGTAAAGGAATGATATTTCAGGCTGAGGATATTGTAATCGAGCAGCAGGTTCACCTCCGTAATTTTACTTTCAAAACTGAGGTTGCGCTGTTGTAATGCCGTATTTTTATTGTACTTGTCGTTGGCCCCTATGCGCGCATAGGTAAAATTGTTGCGCACATCAATATTATCAGTAAGATCGTACCGGGCACCGATGCCAAAAGCACCCCGGGCCTGGTCGGTGGTAAACCGCTTCTGCTGAAGATCGCCCTGGTAATTACTGAATCCACCGAACAAATCAAGATTTACCTGCTGCGCATGCAGCAGCGTTGGGAATACTATTCCCAGTAAAAGCATTTTTCGCATAGTTATCCTTTATGTGGTTTTGGAGGGGCAAGCATGGCTTGCACAGGATACGATGGATTTAAGAAGAGAACGATCTGACGATTAAGGTTACGACGTTATCTTGTAAACGGTTGGGTAGTTGCTGTTATGCAAGTATGGGGCCAAAAACTTTGTTAAAGGGAAAATGAAATTAACAATGTTATGTTAATAAAATAGCTCCAAGCTACAAGCCTCAGGCTGTAAGCCTTTTTACCGTGGTGGGTCACCCTGCAGCACAGCTATTGTGCGCAGCAGGGTGGCTCACCGTATACTACTACTATTGATCCTTCAGCAGGTATTCCTTCAACAACACATACTCCGCTTTTATCAGCAGGCTTTTTTTAGGATGGTCCATAATGGCCTGCACGGATTCCGGCACCGGAACCCTTTCATTTATAACCGGTTCCACCACATCGTAAAACTTTACCGGGTGGGCGGTTTCAAGAAATATTCCTTTCTGCCCGGCATGGGCGGCCAGGTATTGCTGCAGGGCAAAATAACCCACCGCGCCATGAGGGTCGGTAAGATAGTGATGGTCTTTATACACCTGCCCCATCGTGGCCCGGGTTTGTTCGTCGGTAATGCTGTAGCTGGTCAGTACTTTTTTCAGGTCGCCCAGCTGCTGGTGAAACAATTCCAGTATCCGCACAAAATTGCTGGGATGGCCTACATCCATGGCATTGGAAATAGTGGCCACCGCTTTTTTGGGCTGGTAATGGCCGGAAGCCAGGAATTCCGGCACCGTATTATTGGCATTGCAGGCCGCTATAAAATGCTGTACGGGCAGGCCGCTCACATGGGCCAGTATGCCGGCGCAGATATTGCCAAAATTACCGCTGGGCACGCAAACCACCGGCGGGTTGTTCTTTTCTTTCCATTGCTTCCAGGCAAAGAAATAATAAAACTGCTGCGGCAGCCACCGCGCCACATTGATAGAATTGGCGGAAGTAAGAAACAGGCGCTGCTGCAGTTCGTTGTCGGCAAACGCTTTTTTCACCATATCCTGGCAATCGTCAAAACTCCCTTCCACTTCCAGCGCATGAATATTATTACCCAGCGTGGTTAACTGCTTTTCCTGTACGCTGCTCACTTTGCCCGAGGGATAAAGTATCACCACGTCCACAGCTTCCACGTTATAAAAACCGTTGGCTACCGCGCCGCCGGTATCACCGGAGGTGGCCACCAGCACAATGGTTTTGCCCGTACGGGCCGCGGGGTCTTTGCCAAAATAACCCAGGCAGCGGCTCATAAACCGCGCCCCCACATCTTTAAACGCCAGGGTAGGCCCGTGAAACAATTCCAGCGAAAACACATTTTCTGTTACTTCCACCAGCGGGATCTCAAAATGGACCGTCTCCGCCACAATGCGTAGCAATTCACTGGCGGGAATACAATCGCCCACATAGGGCTGTATGACCCGGAAAGCAATTTCTTCGTTGGAATACCTTTCTATATTATCGATCAGGTCCTTCTCCACTGTAGGGATGCGCTCCGGGAAATACAGGCCTTTGTCGGGTGCCTGCCCGCGTATAGTTGCTTCCCTGAAATCAACAGCCGGCGACTGTTTGTTTAAACTATAATATTGCATGTTCAATGTTCGTGTTATTTGTCACTCACTACTTTCACACCTTCGTAATTCAGCGTGGTGACATAAGTCTTAAATTCTATTCCCAGTTGTACAAATACTTCCGTCATCACCAGCTCCACCTGCCGGGCGGTATGTTCTTCCTTGCTGAACATAAAGATAGACGGTCCCGAACCGGATATACCGCCGCCCAGTGCACCGGCCTCGCGGCTGCGTTTTTTCACCTCGTCAAAACCCGGTATAAGAATGCTTCTTACCGGTTCAATGATCACGTCTTCCAGCGAGCGGCTGATCAGCGCATAATCGTTTTTCATAAAACCGGCCACCAGTCCCGCAATATTGCCCCATTGGCGGATAGCGTCTTTCAGCTGTACTTCCTTGCGCAATATCTGCCGCGCATCGGAGGTCTTTACTTCTATCTGCGGGTGTACCACGGTCACGTACAGCGGCGGTGCGTTGAGCGATACAATATCCAGCGGGAAAATAGACCGTATGAGAGTTACCCCGCCATAAATGCAGGGCGCTATATTATCCGCATGCTTTACGCCGCTGGCTACTTTTTCGCCATTCATGGCAAACCGTACCAGGTCTTCTTTTGAAAATACATTGTCCAGCAAATGATTGGCCGCCACTACAGCACCGGCGCTGCTGGCCGCGCTGGAACCCAGCCCGCTGCCGGGTTTGATGCGTTTGTCGATCATGACCTCAAAACCAATGGGCTTATCGTATTCCTGCAGCAATGCCAGCAGGGAAGCCCCTGCTACATTCTGCGCCGGCTCTACCGGTAAATCGTATTCATCTGCGTGACTGATGCGCAGGCCGGGCGCGTCGCTCAGTTCAAGCTCCATAATATCCTGCGGGCTGTTGAGCGCCATGCCCAGTACATCAAAACCGCATACCAGGTTAGCTACCGTGGCCGGGGCAAACACTTTGCACTTTTTCATGTATTCAATAGTTTACGTTTTAATGTTGTGGCCGGAAGTCAGAGGTCAGACCTCCTACCTCCCCGCGCGCACCAGGTCGGCAAACACCCCGGAGGCGGTTACCTCTGCTCCTGCGCCCGCGCCCTTTACCACCAGCGGCTGTTCGGGGTAGCGGTTGGTATAAAATAATACCACGTTGTCTTTGCCGTACAAATGGTAAAAATCGGATTGCGGGTCTATATGCTGCAAACCCACTGCCGCCTGCCCCCCTTCATACCGGGCCACAAACTTCAGCTTTTTACCTGCTGCCTGTGCTTCGGTATACAGCTTTTTAAAATGGGCTTCTTCTTTTTCCATGGCCGCATAAAAATCGTCCACGCTTCCCGTCATACAGGAAGCGGGCATAAACGATGCGTTGGCAATCTGGTCCATTTCCAGCTTCTCCCCCGCTTCCCGCGCCAGGATCATGATCTTCCGCATCACATCCGTACCGCTCAGGTCCAGCCGCGGATCGGGCTCTGTATACCCTTCGTCCTGCGCCTGCCGCACCACCGAGGCAAAACTCTTCTTGCCGTCGTAATTATTGAACACAAAATTAAGCGTGCCGCTCAGCACCGCCTGGATCTTATTAATGGTATCGCCGCTGCGCAGCAAATCATTCAGGGTGCCGATAATGGGTAAACCAGCTCCTACATTGGTTTCAAACAGGAACAGGCAATTGTATTCCCTGGCCAGGTCTTTCAGTTTCTTATAATATTCATACGCCGAAGAACAGGCTACCTTATTACAGGCCACCACCGAAATGCTTTTCTGCAGCAGCTGGTCGTACGATGCAGCAACGGCATCGTTGGCCGTTACATCGGCAAAAACAGAATTACGCAGGTTTTTGCCGCGTACCGTTTCAATAAAGGCCGGCAGGCGCATGGGCTCTCCTTCCTGCAGCAGCTCTTTCCATTTGCTGAGATCGATGCCTTCATCATTAAACAGCATTTTTTTACTGTTGGCAATCCCTACTACCCGCACCTGCAGCAGCAGGTTTTCCTGCAGGTAACGCTGTTGCTGGCGCAGCTGGCCCAGCAGGCGGCTGCCTACATTGCCCACGCCGGTTATAAAAAGGTTCACTTGCTTATAGGTGGTTTCAAAAAATTCTTCGTGCAGTACGTTGATGGTTTTTTTTACATCGCCGGTAGCAATTACAGCAGAGATATTGCGCTCGGAAGAGCCCTGGGCAATGGCCCGAACGTTTACGCCGTTTTTCCCCATGGCGCCAAACATTTTACCGCTCACGCCCGGGTGGCTTTTCATATTATCGCCTACCAGCGCCACAATGGCCAGCCCTTTTTCTATTGCCAGCGGTTCTACCTTGCCGGTTTCAATTTCCCAGGCAAACGCTTTATCCGTTACATCTTTTGCCTTATCGGCAAAATCATCTTCCACGGCCACGCAGATAGAATGTTCGGAAGAGCTCTGCGTAATCAATATCACGTTGATGGCAGCATTGGCCAGCGCTTCAAACAGGCGTTTGGAAAAACCGGGTATGCCTACCATACCGCTTCCTTCCAGGCTCAGCAGCGCAATCTTGCTGATGCTGGAAATACCGCGTATACTGCTGCCGTTGCGTACGCTGCCGCTTTCTATTACCGTGCCATGCGCTTCGGGTGCAAATGTATTCTTTACCCATACCGGTATTTTTTTGCGCATCACCGGTTGAATAGTGGGCGGGTAAATAACCTTGGCACCAAAATGAGAAAGCTCCATGGCCTCCTGGTAAGAAATATGCGGTATTACCCGCGCATTGGCTACCAGCCGCGGATCGGCCGTCATCATCCCGCTTACATCCGTCCATATTTCTACTGCCGATGCTTCCACGGCGGCGGCAATGATGGCCGCGGTATAATCCGAACCGCCTCTTCCCAGCGTGGTAGTAATACCGTTGAGATCGGAAGCAACAAAGCCCGGCAGTATAAACAGCTCGCCCGGCTCCGTGGCAAAATAATTTTTAATCTGCTGGTTGGTGACGGTAAAATACACCCCGGCATGGCCAAAATCGGAGGTAGTGGAAATCAGTTCCCGGCTGTCTTTCCAGCTATTGGCGGTACCGCCGGTTTTCAGGCGTGCCGATATAATACGCGAGGAAAGCAGTTCGCCATAGCCCGCCATACGGTCGCGCGTGCGGGCCGATAATTCACGCAGCAGGAAAATGCCGTTGCAGATATCTTCAATTTCATTGCAACTTTTCTTAACCAGGCTCAGCACGCTGCTCTGCTGCGCCACGGGTATCAACGCTTTTACCAGTTCCAGGTGGCGTTGTTCTATCTGTAATAGTTTTTCTTTGTATTGCTCATCCCCTTCCGCCGCCAGTGCAGCACATTGAAGCAGGATATCGGTAATGCCACCCAATGCGGACGCCACTACAATGGTCTTTTCTTTTTTAACCGCCTGTTGTATAATGGCCACCGCTTTGTTGATGTTTTCTGCATTGGCAACCGATGTTCCGCCGAATTTTAAAACCTGCATATACTTGCTGATTGAAATGATGTTAATATAGCCGCTACTGGTTTTTACAAAGGATTAGATAAAGCTGCGGTGAAAAACTGGTTTTCCCCTGGCAGGTAGCCCTAAAGGCCCAATGGTAATATGGAAATATACAACCCTTAACGGGTTGTTGTGGTTGTGATAGTAATCGTTGCGAGAACCGGGGAGGTTACTACGACGGAGCGTGAAATGATATGTTGATTACTGTTTATCACGTTGTAAAGATAAGCAAATGTACTAACCGGCATTTACATAACAAGCGTTAGTCTTTGAATATTTTATAATAAGCCCGCCGCAAAAGCGGCGGGCGCTGAAGTCTCCTATCGCCTCAGCCGTTTTACCAGCATTCTCAGCAGCCAGGAAACAATAAAACTTACGGCAGCGCCTACGGCGGCCAATAAAGCTGTTTTCATTACCTCTCCGAAATGGAGGTTTGCCAGGACAGACAACAGCGTACCGCCCGCAAGGGCTGCCCGTTGATGGATAACCGGCGATTCGTTCACCGGCTTACTGGTCGTTTGATACCGTCACCTGGCTAACGGCGCCCGCTACACTGCCGGCTACGGCAAGGTAACCGGCCACGGTAACTACCGCTGCCGGCAGGGCAACCGGTGCCGCAACAATGGCTGCACTCACCGCCGCCAGTATCAAACCAATATTCCGCAGCTTCTTAAAAAAAGAAGGCGTGGGTGACGTAATTCTATCGAGGATATTCATGTGTTTTCTTTTAAAAGGTGAATAAATGATTAACCGAACATAAAACCCGGCCCCTGGCCTCCCGGGAAACCCGGGGCCGGGTAAATCAACATTACTACAGTACAAAATCCTTCACCGTAACATTGGCGGGCAGGTCTTTGGCAGTCACGGTTACCTTGCTGCCGATTACACTGGCATTGGCCTGTGTAGCCGTATACAGCCAGTGAAGCCCGTCTATACTGGCCACAGCCAGCCCCTCCTCTATCAGTGTTCCATCGGCTTTGGCAATCTTCACATCTGCCGAAGTCACTTTAAAGTCGTCGGATACCGCAACTTTAATCGTAGAACCGGCTACACCGTTATAGGCGCTGCTGTCCAAATCGCCTATCGTAGGCGGGGTGAAGTAGTCGGCAAACGCCAGGTTGTAGGCGCTTTGACCACCTGTGGCCATTGCTTTATAAGCGGCCTTGGTAACCGCATCGGCAATCGCGGCCTTGGCATAAGCGGCCGCTTTCTTAAACACCACCCATATCCCTTTTTGTTTGTCCGAATAGTCCGCTACCCGCGTACCGGTTTTAGCCGCAATGGTGGTCTCAGACGATTGCCTGGACGATTGCCTGAATACCAGCATATCCCAAAGCTTACCGCTCATACCGCGCATAATGACATTGTTTTTTATTTTTGCCATAAAATTTTATTTAGTTTAATAATAAATAATTGTGCTCCGCTATAGCACCCGGTGGGCCCTGGCTCCCTGGCCTGCATAAACGTTGCCTTTGGCGCTAGCTTCCGCCGGCGGGCGTTTTGCCCGGTAGTTCACCTTCCGGGATGCGATAAAAGAACGGATACAAATCTGGTAAACCTTTCTGGAAATTTTTCCCGAGGTATTACCGACTCGGGAAAGATTTTTTTGGGGGGACATTAATACCTGTTTTCAGGCATAGAACCGCATAAAAGAGCAGGAAAAAGTAAAAAAGCGGGCCTAAAATCACTTTTGCATCAAATTTACCGACTCGGTACTGCCCGGGAAAAGGGCCATTTAAGGATCTTCTCCCTCCAGGTTTTTCAGGAATGCGTCTTTCAGTTCATCAAGAAACCGGGCAGTGCGCTTTTTCCGTATACGAAAGTCATCCAATGAGTCGGAATAGTTTCCTAATTTAATATTGAAGAGTAGTTCAACCCCTTCTACAATGTTTTTCAACGTAGCCTTCCCATTGTTAATCACCTTTGAGTCATAAAGTGCATAGCATAATTCAATCAGGGCAGCTTTATAACCTGTCCAGTTCAGCAATAGGCGGCCGTCCCAAAAGCCCTTTTTCGCCTCAAAGCGTTCCAGGGCGCGGGCGAGGTATTGCTCCAGCTGGTCATACCCCAGGATCATAGCCACCATACAATCATGGCTGGAGCTGAAGGAATCGTCGGCTAAAAACAAGGCTTCCACAGGCAGCAGGTCAATATCGCAGTGCCCCCTGGTAAAATAGTGTTCGTCGAGGTAAGTGCTGCCGGTCTCGTAGTAGCTGCAAAAGGCCTGGTGTGCAGGGTGAAACCGGCAAATAGATTTCAAGGCATGCTTAAAATGCGCCTTCCCTTGCCTCCTTCCCCATCTCGGAAAACCGGAGTAAAAATGAAACAGTTGATAATAATAAAACCGCTTGCCCGAAAAAATCGGTTTTATCCGTTTAAAAAAATCAATCTCCTCTTCCACGCCGGAAAAAGCATAGCCTGTTGCCCGCTGTTTCAGCTCCAGTAGCTTTTTATTGGTAGCTGCAAATGCCATGCGGGCAAATTCTTTTATGTCCGGCGATTCCTCTTCTAAAAGCGTTAATTGTTCTTCCAGGTCAGCCAACAGCTCAAGGGAGAACACAGAAAGGGTTCCCTTTTTCAACGGGTTAAAGATTTAGTTAAGGTATAACGATTAATGGCAATGCATAGGATTAAGGCAAAAGTTCATTTACATGGCAGATTCGTAATAGAAATAGAGGCGGTACGGACAGGGGTTTAACAAGAGCTTTACGGGCGTATGCTCTATCGCGTAATAACAGTTGATAAGTTAAAATATTTCCCCGAAAACCGCAAAATTATCCAGTAAGCCGGCCCCGTTTTAACGCTTCGCTAAGAACTCCGGGAAAATCCCGGGATTTATTTTAGGAAAACCACACTCCTGCTTATGAATTGGAAGCTCCTGGATCCGCGAAGCTACAATAAGACTAAACCGCTAAATTAATCCGCCGCTTAGTGATACTATTGAGTTTTAGACATAAAAAACCGCTGGTATTACCCAACGGTTTTGTAAAATCAGTTATGCTGTATTAGTACAGGCCACCAAAACGCCAGTATTAATGGATAAAACCAGGAAATGAGCGTAAGGCTATTATGGCCCAATTGGAGCGTCCGGATATCCGGACGCTATATTGTGCAAGGTTCGTAGAGATTGCAGAGGTGATACATTCAGGATTACCTACATTAAGTTGTTTTGCTTTCATAGTTGTTTGATTTTATACAATAAAAAAAACGTTGATTTACACCAACGGTTTATACTTAATAAAGTATGTTCTTACACGTTACTTACTCATTGTTTTAGAAACCAGATACTTTGATACACTACCCAAAGAGCTTGCTTTTTTAGTGGTCATTACTTCAATTCTGACGAAAACTCACTTTCAATCTCTTTATGTATCCTGCTTTCTAAAGCACTCATATACTGCCTGATTTCCCCTTTGATAATCTCTTTATTTTTTACCTCCTCATCATTCGTTAGGATGAATTCCTTAAATTCGATTATTGGCCCATCCGATTCAATGACAGATATTTCGATACATCTACCATTGTTAACCATTTGCTTTTTAGCTATTAGTGACAATACTATACCATATTTATCTTCATTGATTAAATGAGAAAAAATGATCTCAAACAAGTGCTCTACGCCATAGTTAGTATCAGATTTTTCTTCCCTAATGCTAACCCGGCCCTTATAGTCTTTCTGACATTTATACCGGATTCTTTCGCAAGTATCTTTAAATTCTTCTTCAAGGAGTGTATTTATCATATATTCCATATTTATTATTTTGCAATTAGGTTTATGGTACTTTTATCTCCCCTATACGTGCCATTTTTACTTTCTTAGTGTTGGGATGTGCAGCGCCGCCAGTTTCAATTTCTGTTCGGGTAGCCACCCATGCTTTTAGTTCTTCTTGCGTTCTTGGCCTGATCCCAGCATGACCATCAGGCTGAATTGTTACTATAAATCCCAAATTCCTTAAGGCTTTAACACTTAATATTTGCACCTTACCTGCTTTGCCTTGTGTTGCTTGTAGCGGAGTGGTAAAAGTTGACAGTCCACTTTTAGGCCCTATTCCATCATCCTTACCAGGTCTTGGTGTAAAATTAAGATCTGAGTAAGCCCCTCCCCTATAAATCAGCTGATCATTATCTTTATCATCATCATCATTTGGATCTCTCTTCGGCGCCTCTTCCGGCTTAGCAAACGGATCTTTCCATGGATGAAACAAAGGAGAATAGTCTGGTTGGGGAACCGGCTGAGGAGCAGCATATGGCCCAGGTACTGGTAGTATATCTGGCTGCGGGGCTTTTGCAGGATCAACATAAATGCGATTCTGAGGGTGCCCATCACCTTCCAATGTTAACATTTGAAAGAGAAGGCCAATAATATTTGCCCTTGTTACAACTTTTGTTGCTACCCCTTCTGCAACTTTCATTTCTACCACTTTCGCGCCCTGATCTATACCATCTTTGACTGCTACACGTAAAGCAGGTTTGGCCACTGTCTCCGCTACTTTCTGCACTGCTTCTGCTTTCTCTAACCCATCTAAATCAATATTTGCTATCGGATTATCACTTGCAAACTGATAGGGAGATAATTCTGGATATTGCCTTGTTAATGGGTCTACACTAAAAAATCGAGGGCCTACTCTTGGGTCAAAAACCCTGGCCCCGTAATCTATCTGCTCCCCTTCCCCCTTTACATCATTATCCTTTTCCTTCCCATTAAACCCATACCGGTACGCATATATCCCCGCATTGTAATTCAACCGCACCATGCCAAACGAATAATAATCCGTAGCATCGATGATTTCAGGATTGTAGTACGCATACTGGTTCACATCCACGCTACTATCCACCACCCCCAGCTTCTTATCACTGATCACCGTCACCACGTTCCCCAGATGATTCGATATTTCACATTATCTTGAATGAAGGATTGATTTTGAGGGTATTATTCCTGTGCAAAAATCATTATTCAAAGAGCTATATACAGGGGAAGATATTACAAAATTCAATGCTGTAGCCCCTTTCCCCGGTATTTCAGACAAAATAGCCACCTCTTTGTGGCCCCAGCAAAATGGTGTATCTTCAGGTGTGGATTAACTTGTATCTTTGTACCATTACTTAATCTGGAATAATATGCCTGAAATACTTCATCTTATCATAAAAAAGGACTATGCCGCATCCCTCATTGAGCACCTTAAAAATGAGAATGCGATTGAAATTATTGAGGAAGACGTCATTGATATCCCGGAATGGCAAAAGGAAGCTGTGCGTAAAACATTGCAACAGGCGCAGCAAACCCCCGCATCTTTACAACCTTGGGATGTGGTAAAACAAAAATACAAACGCCCGTAATGCCCTATTCCATTGTCCTTTCACCTGATGCGATTAATGACATTGACAAAGCTTTTGAATATTACAACGGCCTTTCTGCTGGTCTTGGTTTTGAGTTTACCAATACAATTGATATTTACCTGAAAAAAATTGCACAGTTGCCTACTGCATCCTCCATTCGCTATGACAATATCCGGGTTAAGGCAATAGATACATTTCCTTTTACCATCCACTTTACCATTGAAGGAAACGCCACTGTTCTTATTCTCCGTATTTTTAATACATGGCAACGTCCAATCCCCGATTAATATTTCGTCTTGCCTAATTATTCATCCAAACGGATGGTGTTTTGATAAAGCATCTACCAGGGTTTGCATTTCCTGTACAGCATACCTTAGTGCGTTTAAAAAGTCCAAACATAATTTAGTATTATTTTCCAAATTTCGTAAACCATACACTACCTATCTTTGCTCAAAACTAAATCTTTTACAGACTAAAGGACACCAACTCTTCATGATAGCCTATAAAGAAATGGAACCTCGCAATTTGCTTCCCAAAGACCTTGTTAATAACAATGCAGCATTTCTCGATGCTCTAAATACGATTATTCACTTGCAAAATAACGACTCCAATTATCTGAATCCTTAATCGTTTTGAATGGCAAACACAACCAATAGAATAATAAAAAAACATGTTAAAACCTAAATCAAAGCCAGTAAATTATTTCTTGGTAATTGTAATAATTCTTATTGCCGCAGCTATTACCATGAGAATAATGTTTCCTCCGAATGATTTAAGAAAAGAAATTGAAATCTTGCAAAAAACACAAGGCCCTAAATTCGATTCCCTCACTGCCAGACTTGCTTCAAAAAACAGGTTTTTTGACAGTATACGGTATCTAATATCATCCGGAAAATTAATCGCAGCTGAAAATATAATCGATCAGCTACTAAATAAAGAACCCAGAAACGACTATTATTTAACATTAAAAGGTGAAATATTTAGTAAAAGAAAGCAGTATGACTCGGCATTATATTATTACAATTATGCACTAATAATAAACCCAAATTCTGGCGCGACAGTTGAAAAGGCTAAACTTTTCATAGAATGTAAGCAATACCCTAGAGCTATAGAAGAATATAAAAAAGCTTTTGATAATAATTATGATTTCAGCTACCTTCTTGCAAAATCTTTCGAATTAAACAAGCAAAACGATAGTGCCATTAAGTATTATCAAATTTATTTAGACCACTATCCCGATTCATTGTTTCAGCAACTAAAATATCAGGGAATATACATATACCCGCCCGACTCTGTTCGAATCAAGATTAAAAAACTCGAAAAATAGATTTATCCAACCCTCACTTTGAATTCCATTAAATACTATTTATTATTCTTTACCATACTTAGGATCGTATATAGGATTTGGCGTAGGCGTGACCTTAATAATCAGATCGCTTGGACCTCTAAGAGTGGCTGGAGTTAAATTAGGCATTCTTCGCATTGAAAACTCTTTATATATTTTTCTCCCTATTTCAAGAACTTGCTTATTATTAGTATAACTCACTCCAGATAAAACAACATTTGTTATATCAGATAGAAGGTATCGTATTTTGAAGAATTGCTAACAAGCAATGCCTTTTATCAAAACCGAAATGGAAATAGCCGTGATACACTACCCTCCGCTACTACCCCCTACCAGTTCATCTACTATTTTAATCAAATCATCTAAACTCTCAAGGTAATGAGTTCCTATTCGGCGGTTTTCCTTATTATATATTTCTATCTGACTAGATGTATCAAAAAATATTTCAATATCTGAACCTATCTTTCTAAAACTCATTGATTCAGCTTCAAACCAGCCCTTGCTTATAAGATACTCTGTATATGCATTTTTCATTTATGGTTTTTTGGGTGTTTCCGGTTTATATGGTTCAGCTTCAACTTTGTATCCAAGACTTTTCCATGCATCAATTGATGCTTTATATTGTTCTTCTGTTATTTTGGCCACAGCGCCAAACCTGCCTGACCAAGCATTTATATGCACTGTATTCTCACCAATAAACCAAACTTCGCCTCCTGTATACGCTTTTAAACTCAAATTCGTATGTTTAATTATTGAGTTTTTACCTATAGGTGTATTTTCTAACCCTACGTTTATGCCGTTATCATCAATTGTCCAGAGATATTTTTTGGACTGATCTCCATATTTACCCATAGAAACGTTTTCAAATTTCTGTGAAAATACGCCTCCTTTAGAGGCCTTGCAGGGAAAAACGCCTGACATCGCTCTTCTTCGGCAGCAAATGATGGCCGCTCAAGCTACCCGGTTAACAGAAAATAAGAAAAGGAAATGCTGCGGGTATAGCTTTTAAGAAAGCTTTCTTCTTGCGGTCATTTTCGCCCACTCTTTACTTTTCTTTCATTAAAAATTTCGCTCCGGGAATAGCAATCAGATCAACTAAAGCAAACCTGCCGCCACCATATTTTGGCGTCCGGATACCCGGACGCCGTATTGTGTAAAGTTCGTAGAGGTTGCAGTGCCTATAATAATTAGCCCCTATGTCAGTACTAAAGCAGGCTTTGACCATGTGGAGAGCAAGGCCACAAGGGATTTCAGCAAAAAAATCTTCCGTTTGGATAACCCTCTTTTAAAAGCTAAATTTGCATAAAATGAGTACAATTATGGGAGCTGTAAAACTTATTGACCAGCAAATTACACAATACCTACCTCACCTGAATGCCAAGCAAAAGCAAGCGGTGTTAAGCGTTGTAAAAACGTTCGCCGCTGAGCAACAGGACTGGTGGGATGAAATCAGCGAGGAGCAGCAACAGGCCATCGATAAATCATTGGCAGAGATGAAAGCAGGGAAGCTGACGCCGCACGACGAAGTAATGAAAAAATACAAGAAATGGTTGAAGAAGTAATCGAAGAAATCCAGTGGACAGAGAGCGCCAGGCATACCTTTAATACGATTGTCGAATACCTGCATAAAGAATGGACAGAAAAAGAAGTGGAGAAGTTCATAACCCGTACGACAGAAATGTTGTCTACATTAAAGCGTTATCCTGAAATGTGCCGTCCGTCTTTGAAAAGAAAGAATGTTCGTATTGGCATCCTCAGCAAGCACACCCAAATGGTATATCACTACAAGCCACGAAAAAAACAGATAGAAATATTATTATTTTGGAGTCCTAAGCAAAATCCTGCTAAGTTTAAGTATTAGCCCCATTGAATCCATACCAACATACCTTCTACAATTGGAGGCCATTAATCCCTGGTATAAAAAAGGTATTTGCAAATAATGCAAATATTCACATAAAAAATCAGTAGAACTACTGTTTTTAGAAATAGATGGATATAGGATATTTGGCCCCTTTATGTCAATAAGGCTCAAAACTTCTTACCACCCCTATTTACTGATTGCTTTCTATCTCAATTGCCTGCCGGAAGCATGGCAACATCGTATTCCCCGCTCTACCCGGCACGACTGGAAACACAAAGATGTTACGGCCCTATTTGGGCATGACTGGTATCTGCAAAACCGACATGTATTTGATACGTTGCAACAGGTTGCTTCCAGCCAGCGGCTCTTGCGCGTCAACAGGGCATTGCTACAAGTCATTGCCCTGAAACGATTCATACAGAAATACCAGCACCGGGTAAAGCAGAAAATGACCGATACGCAAACGGTGGTAGCGGTGCGCCTGGAAAAAATAGCCGGGATAATGGGCGTTAAAAAAAGTTTGAAGTACCTGGAACAATCGTATAGCTGGTACCTGGAGTTGCGCAAACCCCGCTGTCGCGCTTCGGTACTGAACAGGTGTTACCCCAAACACCCCGCACAGCTTATGGAAAAGGAGATAGCGGCAATCGATCAGTATTGCCATGATGAACGCTTTACCCACTGGCCGCGGGCTTCCATTTATCACCGTATTATCAGGGATAGTGCGGCAGCCCTTACCATCAGCACATTTTATAAGTATGTGGAATTGCTGGGCCTTTGGGGACAGAAAACGGGCAAACGAAGAAAGAACCACCATACCGGTATCCGGGCAAAAGCACCTTTGCAAATTATTCATGCGGATATAACCCTGTTTAATACCATTGATAAGCGCAAGAGCCATATATACCTGGTGGAAGACAATTTTTCAAAGGCCATTTTGCAACACGCGGTAGCCAAAGAACGCCGGGCGCAAATTACCTTCGACAACCTCAATAAAGTATACGAAAACCATTTACAACCCTCTGGCCTGGAAACATGCGAGCTGATAACTGATGACGGAGCGGAAAATTACGGCCCTGTAAAGGAGTTAATTGCAGCTTCCGCCTTCCCTTCCATACGCCATTTAATAGCACAGGTAGATATTGAGTTTTCTAACTCGATGATTGAGGCCGCCAACAAACAATTAAAGCACCGTTTTCTGTACCACCGGCAAATTGCCGATTTTGATGCCCTGGTGCAGCATGTGCAGCAGGCGGTGGATGATTATAACAACCGGCCGCACCATTCCCTGGGCGGCCTAACCCCTTTAGAAGCATTACAGGGAAAAACGGTTGATACAGCCTTTCTCCGGCAGCAAATGGCCACTGCCAAAGCTACCCGTTTAATAGAAAATAAGAAAAGGAAATGCTGCGGGTACAGCTTTTGAAAAAGCTACCCCCTTTCCATCATTTTCGACCGTTCTTTACTTTTCTTTCTTTCAACGTTCCACTTTAGAATTAACAACCTGATCAACTAAAATAAGGTCGCCACCGTCATTATTTAAGCGTCCGGGTATTCGGACGACCTATTGTAGAAAGTTCGTGTAGGTTGCAGGGTAGTTTATTTCCGGGGATAATTGGATAAGTAATGTTCTTTAGTACTGCCAAAGTATAAAAAGATTCGAATAAAAGACAACCGTTAACAAGAAAATACACCAAACGCGATGAATGACAAACAAACGCACATTTCTTCATTACTAAAATTGCTGCACAACGGTCGTTTTAACCGAAAGCAAACGAACACCCGTACGTATTGCGCCCGAATTTATCCCGCCCATAATTCATTTTTTCACTGTATTTTCACGCCCTGTTGCTGCTTGCTATTGAACTATTTTTACCATCTTTAAAACTGCCCGGATAATGGATCACCAGTCGTCACGCGGACTGCAGCAATTCAAGAACTATGTTGGAATAAAATTTCAACTCTACAACAGTTTATTTACCTCCCTCCCCTTTCATCGCATCGAAAAAACCGGTATCCTGTTGTCGCTGTTTTTATCGAATTGCGAAGACGGCTTCAAAAAAAAGATGAGCCCGGAGCAGATTATCGACGAATTCTTTCAAAAACATACGTCTTATACCACCGAACGCGATAAGCTGGACCTGCTGTTCCGCTTTGTGCAATACGTAGAACGCCAGGTAGTGCTGTTTGATGCCCTGGAAGATGCTTCTTTCCGCGAAGTAAATGATGTAAATGGCGTGGGTACCCTCAAGCACCTGGAATCGGAAATCCTGCAGAGCAATAAAGTAGAGCAGCTGGCCGAAAAGCTGAAAGACTTTTCCATCCGCATGGTGCTCACCGCCCACCCTACCCAGTTTTACCCCGGCTCGGTGCTGGGCATCATCAACGACCTGTCCAAATCACTGTCAGACAATAACGCCGCGCAGGTACATACCTACCTGCAGCAATTGGGCAAAACACCGTTTTTCAAACACCAGAAGCCAACCCCCTATGATGAGGCCGTGAGCCTGATCTGGTACCTGGAAAATGTGTTTTACCCCGCTTCCGGGCGTATCATCGGTTTTTTGAGAAGCCAGTTCCCGCAAGCCGTTCCTGAACATCATTCCGTTATCACTATGGGCTTCTGGCCGGGCGGCGACCGCGACGGCAACCCCAACGTCAATGCCGGTATTACCCTGCAGGTAGCCGACGCACTGCGGGTAGCCATCATCAAATGTTATTACCTTGATGTGCGCCGCCTCAAACGCCGCCTTACCTTCAAAGGCGTTGACACCATCCTGGCCGATCTCGAAAAGAAACTCTACAACAATATCTTTATTCCCGGTCACCGTACCGAGCTGAAGCGGCAGGATATAGAAGCACCGCTGCATAAAATACGGGAGATACTCATTTACCAGCACAACAGCCTTTTCCTGGCTTCGCTGGACAACCTTATTGGTAAAGTGCAGGTGTTCGGTTTGCATTTTGCTTCGCTCGACGTGCGGCAGGAAAGCTCTGTGCACAATAAAGTGCTGGAATCGGTAGCTACCCGCACCAACGCGCTTCCCGGCAACTACGCCCGGCTCAGCGACACCGAAAAAATAAACCTGTTGCCGCAGCTCAACACCGAAGTGCAGGCCGACCTGCTGGAAGAAGGCGTTATCCGGGATACCCTGTTCAGCTGCAAAGCCATAAAAGAAATACAGCAATACAACGGGCCCGACGGCTGCAGCCGCTATATTATCAGCCAGTGCAACAGCGCCCTGAACGTAATGGAAGTAATGGGCTTGTTTTTACTGGCCGGCTGGAAAAAAGAAGAACTGGCTATCGATATCGTACCCCTGTTTGAAACCATCGAAGACCTGCACGAAGCGGCCGGTATTATGAAAACCCTGTACGAAAACAAGGATTACCGCGCGCATCTTCAAAAAAGAAAAGGCCGGCAAACCGTTATGCTGGGCTTTTCGGATGGTACCAAAGACGGCGGTTACCTGATGGCCAACTGGAGCATTTACAAAGCGAAAGAAGAACTAACAGCTATTTCAAAAGAATACCAGGTGGACATTGTATTCTTCGACGGCCGCGGTGGCCCCCCTGCCCGCGGCGGTGGCAAAACGCACAAGTTCTATGCCTCCATGGGCAAAAACATTTCCAATAAAGAAATACAGCTCACTATACAGGGACAAACCGTTAGTTCCAATTTTGGCACCATCGATTCCGCCCAGTATAATATTGAGCAAATGCTGAACGCGGGTATTTCCAACGACCTGTTTTCCACCCGCTATATTACCCTGGAAGCCGAAGAAGAAGCATTGCTCCAGTCTCTGGCCAACGAAAGCTTTAAATCCTACAGCCAGCTGAAAAACGATCCGGGTTTCCTGGATTACCTGGCCCATGTAAGCCCGTTGAAATTCTATGCCGAAACCAATATCGGCAGCCGGCCGGCCAAGCGCAACAGCTCATCGCGCATCAATTTAAAAGACCTGCGCGCCATTCCTTTTGTGGGCGCCTGGAGCCAGCTCAAACAGAATGTAACCGGTTATTACGGCGTAGGCACCGCCCTGCAGGCGCTCGAAAAACAGGGCAGGCTGCATGAGCTGAAAACGCTGTATAAAAATTCGCTTTTCTTCAAAACGCTGATCGATAACTGCGAGATGGCCATGAAGAAATGCTTTTTCCCGCTTACCGAACACCTCTCCACCCACCCGCAATACGGCGAGGTATGGAATAAAATATACCGGGAGTATGAGCTCACCATGAAATACATCTTCCAGCTTTCCGGCAAAAACGAGCTGATGGCCGATTACCCGGTAGAGCAGCTTTCCATACAGGTACGCGAGCGCATTGTGCTGCCGCTTACTACCATCCAGCAATACGCCATTTCGCAGATACGCCGGATGGAAGAGCAGCTTTCGGTAAACATTTCCATGAAGGAAACCTTTGAAAAGCTGGTTATCCGCTGTTCGTTTGGCATTATCAATGCCGGCCGGAATTCCGCGTAATTGGCGGTGGGTCACCCTGCAGCCTGGCTTTGCGCGCAGTTGGGTGGCTCACCGTATCAGGCCTTTTATGGTCCCATAGCATGCCAAAACGGCAAGGTCCTTGCCAAAATGGAAGACCCGGGTTTCCGCTGGAATTCCTTTCAGGCTGCCATTTTTATGACAATTTGGCACAAAACAAAGATTTTTTTGCGTTTATATCGCTTGGCACAAGGCCCCATAAATCATAAAAAACGGCTCCCTGTTGCAAAAATCAATGGGCTCCTGCCCGGTTGTTGCATTTTTTTCTCTCCCCGGTTTATTGCACCGACCTGCCCGGATGGGAAGGTACATATATAATCAATTTTAATGTATCTGGGGGCGATGTCAGCCTAAAGACCTGATAACAATTATTTTGCGCAATGGCTCGTTTATTGGAATACTGACCATGTAGTCTATAAAAACATTAAAAAATACACAAATGAAAAATCTTCTGAAAAAAGTAGGAGCATCTTTAACCGCTACCTTATTACTGGTAATTGCATCTCAGGCCGGCGCATTTGCACAAGGCGGCAGTGAATCACTGAGCCCTGCCGGCGTAATCGGCGGCGTTGCGCTGATCGTTGCATTGGTTGTCCTGCTGGCCGTTAAAGGCAGCCATAACAGGATTACCACACACAAACACTAATAACGGTTTGCATATAAAAAGGATAGCATCATGTCAGAGCATGACGCTATCCTTTTTTTATTGGTTAATTGAGCAGTTAGCGGTTACGATCTTATGCTTAAGCCTGTTTGGGATATGCTTCCGAGCCATGCTCGAATACATCCAGGCCCATTGTTTCTCCTTCCGGTTCTACCCGCAGCTTCCAGGGGTAAGGCAGTTGTTTCACCACCCACATTACAATATACGTTATCACAAAGGTGGCTACGGTTATCGTAAGGCTGCCAATAAACTGTGCTTTCAGCACCCCTATACCGCCTCCATAGAAAAGACCGGCTACAGGAGCTGAATTGTCGGCACCGGTGGGGCCTGTGGCGCCGTACTGACCGCAGGCAAAAAGCCCGAGCGACAGCGTGCCCCAGATACCAGCAAACCCGTGTACGGCTACCGCACCGATGGGGTCATCAATGCGCAGCCATTCCAGGAACAGCACGCCAAGATAAACCACCAGGCCGGCAACTGCACCAAGGATGACAGCGCCGAGCGGCGATACCCAGTAGCAGGGACAGGTAATGGCTACCAGCCCGCCCAGGAAACCGTTTACGGTGTAACCCAGGTCAAATTTGCCTTTTGTATCACCAAACCAGAGCGCCATATACATAGCAGCCATACCACCGGCACAGGCGGCCAGCGTGGTGTTGGTAGCTACGCGGCCAATACCCTGCACATCAACAGCAGAAAGCGTGCTGCCGGGGTTGAAACCATACCATCCAAACCAGAGAATAAAACCACCCACGGCACCAAGGGTAAGATTGTGCGGTGCGGGCGGTCCGCCGCCGTCGCGTTTGAAAACACGTCCCAGGCGGGGGCCCAGTACGATAGCGCCGGCCAGTGAAGCAATACCGCCAATAGTATGTACCACGGTAGAGCCCGCAAAATCGCGGAAGCCATTACCCAGCGATTCAAACAGGTGATCCTTGGTACCCATCAGGGCCAGGAAACCATCAGGACCCCAGGCCCAATGCCCGATAATGGGATAAATAAAGCCGGTGATGCCGATGCTGTACAAAATATCGCCACGGAAGCTGGTACGGCCAATCATAGCGCCCGATACAACAGTAGAGCAGGTATCGGCAAATGCATACTGGAATATCCAGTGCGCTACAATAGGAATACCGGTAGCAAAATACGTATCCGGCGCTCCCTGCAGGAAGAACCAGTGATAGCCGATAAAGCCATTGCCTTCGCTGAACATGAACGAATAGCCGATGGCCCAGAAAAGGATACCGCAAAGACAGGTATCGAAAATACATTCCATCAACACATTTACCGTTTCGCGCTGGCGGGCAAAACCTGCTTCCAGCAAAACGAAACCGGCCTGCATACCAAACACCAGGAAGGCGGCAACCAGCGTCCAGATGGTATTCGCCGTATTAATAAGTGTGGTTTCATGAGCGGTAAAAGCCGGGGTGCCCTGCGCATGAGCAGCGCCGCCGAGAATAGAGGGCAAAAAGCCCATGGCCAGCAATACCAGGAAAAGGCCGATAAGCTTTCCCGTAAAAAGAGTTCCGGCCAAACGCCATTTCTGTCCTTTGGACAGCTTAACCATCGGTGCGGCAAGCGTATTGGCCGAACCACGGTTCATAAAGTGTTTTACAAACATTGTGCTGAGGTTTTTAGTTAAAACAAACGTATTGGTTAATCAAATGGGTAATCAGTATCAGCGTTGCCGGATAAGCTGCGGCGCCGGAAGTTTAGCCCCGGCCATTATGCCCGGGAATAGTACCGCCCTGGAAAAGAGCAGGTAAACAGGTGACATGATGTTTTTGATACTCATTGCGTTGGTTTTTAGTGTATGAAAAAATGACCCTATCTCATGTGTTATTGCATTCATTAAAAGGTATACACCGCAGCGAGGATAAACGTACCGGTGCTGCCGGTAACCGTGTTATCGTTCTTCTCAAAAACCTTGTTGGACGAAGCATCCAGCCGTAGCTCGGGTATAATCGTCAGTTTGTCTACTTTAAAATTGGCCGACAAGGTGGTGGCAAATACACCTTTTAACGCCACCGGTGTGCCCAGTACATCGTCTTTATCGTCAAAATACTCACCGCGCAGGGTAAGACCGAATTTGCTCGTGGGGTCCACGTTCAGGTAAAGTGCAGAACCGTACCAGCTATGGCTCGTGCCGCCCAGGGGCTTACGGGTTTGCAGGGTGCCATTGTAACCAATATTGAATTTATCGGTCAATACGGCGTTAATCACCACATCAAAATGGCTGAGGGTGGAACCAATGGCATATTTACCGCCCTGGTAGTTAACAAAGAGTTTGAATTTGTCGTTGGTAGTAGCCGTGCTCAGCTGCGCAATAAAAAATTTGGAGGATGAAGTAGTAGTGGAGTAATCCGTAGGATTGGCCACACCCACCATAACAGCCGTTTTCTTGGTCAGCGATATATCGGCTTTCAAACCGGTATGAAAGAAAGGACCAAAAGAAAACATATAGCTCATGCTATAGTTCCTGTTCAGCGGGGCATCCAGCAGTTCGTAACCTACGTGCGTACCCCATTTACCCATGGTCAGTTTAAATTTGTCGCTGATGGCATAGCTCACAAAGAGCTGTTTTACACTGGCCAGCGAAATAAAACCATTGCTGGCGCCATCGTTGTACGAAAACTCCTGCGCCCTTCTTCCAAAACCCAGGTCGGCCGTCGCGCTTGCTTTGCCAAAGCTGTGATCCAGCCTTACACTGGCCATACCCAGCTCAAACGAATTTTGCGAATTGGTAAAACTGGTGTAATTGTTTGTACTGTGGTCTTTCGGGTCGGAAAAATTGTAGCGGTAATACACATCTACCGAGCCCGTAACAGTAGTGGCAGGTGGCGTTGCGGTTTTGGTAGAATCCTGGGCATAGGATTTGGCCAGGCATAACATTCCAAGCAGAGAAATCGAGATTTTTCTTAACATTGCAGTTGATTTTAAGTGTTAAAAGGAAAGGGTATAGTACGATGAGCTTGTACCAGAAGCTAATCACCTCACTGTACCTTTTCTATTTTTTATTCTTCCAGTAAACTTTCTTTCATGGCGCCTTGATGGTGCACCAGCAACAGCCCCGGCAGGCATTTTTCGTTGGGCCGGAAGGCATCCGCGCCAACTTCTTCATATCCGGTGTTCAGCCGTTGCGGTAAGACAAAGCTGGTAAATGTGTAAACAGGACTGGCAAGCAGAATCGTGTCGTCAAAGGAGGATTGTGGTTTGAAATAAACAGTGGCGTTTAATAGGATATAGGCTACAATTGCGATAGAAATACATAGAAGAGTTTGAAAAAAGACAGCAGGAGACAGTACTGCCGGTAAGAAAATAAACAAAGCCATAAATAATACCGGGACCAAAACCAGGACCGGTTTTTTGAATTTCCGTTGTAGCATGTTAGTCGGCTGTGTTATATTATGAATTTTATACATTCATTATATTACCCACTAAAATAGTATACTTTAACCAATAAACAGGCGTTAGTCAACATATATTATTTTTAATAATACAAGAGTAAGTAAGCAGGTTCTTTGAAAATAATCAAATGATTATCATATTTTATAAAAAAATCTTTAATGGGAATAAAAAAAACCATTCAAATTGAATGGTTTCTAAAAATACGTGTTTTTGCTACTAGATAGCTAAAGCAATATTTTGATCACGGCCTTCCAGGACAGACGGTCCGCCCGTTAGAAATGCATCTACATTGCGCGCACATTCACGCCCTTCACTGATGGCCCAAACCACCAGGCTTTGTCCCCTGCGCATATCGCCCGCTGTAAATACTTTATGAATATTGGTGAGGTAGGTTTTCTCCGTTGCCTTTACATTGCCGCGCTCATCCAGCTCCACGCCCAATTCATTCAGCAGACCTTCCTGCTGCGGGTGCAAAAAGCCCATAGCCAGTAATGCCAGCTGGCAGGGTAATTCTTTTTCACTGCCGGGTATTTCAACAAACTGCGCCGGCCTTCCGTCTTCCGTGCTTTTCCATTCCAGCGCTACCATCTTCAATGCTTTCAGGTTGCCTTTACCGTCGCCGATAAATTCCTTGGTCGCCACCGCCCATTGGCGCAGCGCCCCTTCTTCGTGCGAGGTGGATGTTTTTAACGTCATCGGGTATGTGGGCCAGGGCATATAGGGCGTACGGCCGGCCGGCGGTTTGGGCAACAGCTCAAACTGGGTTACCGATACCGCGCCATGCCGGTTGGAAGTGCCCACGCAATCGCTGCCGGTATCACCGCCGCCAATGACTATTACATCTTTGCCGGCGGCAAGAATGTCTTCCGAAAAAATATTGCTTTCAATTGCCGCATTGGCCAGCGGGTCGCGGCCGGCATTGCGTTTGTTTTGTTGTTTGAGGAACTGCATGGCATAGTAAACACCTTTCAGTTCACGCCCCGGTATCTTCAAATCGCGTGGCACGGTACTACCGCCGGCCAGCACAATGGCATGGTACTCGCGCAGCAGGTCATTGATGCGGATGTTTACGCCCACATTGGCATTGCAGCGAAACACAATGCCTTCCTCTTCCATCAGTTTTATCCTGCGGTCAACAATCCATTTTTCCAGTTTAAAATCCGGTATGCCGTAACGCAGCAATCCACCGGGCGCATCGTCCCGTTCAAACACCGTAACCGAATGGCCGGCATAGTTGAGCTGGGCCGCGGCAGCCAGGCCGGCGGGGCCGGAACCTACCACCGCTACTTTCCTGCCGGTGCGCACATTGGGTTTGCGGGGTTTTACAAATCCCTTGTCGAATGCTATTTCAATAATGTGTTTTTCTATTTCCTCGATGGCTACCGGCGGCTGGTTGATGCCCAGCACACAGGCGCTTTCACAGGGAGCGGGACAGATTCTTCCCGTAAACTCCGGGAAGTTATTGGTAGAGGCCAGTATCTCGTAAGCATCTTCCCATTTTTTATGGTATACCGCATCGTTGAATTCCGGAATGACATTTCCCAGCGGGCAGCCGCTGTGACAAAACGGAACGCCGCAGTTCATGCAGCGCGCCGATTGCTGGTTCAGCTTTTCATCGCTGAAGCGTTCAATAAATTCATTGTGATGCTTCAGCCGCTCCTGCACCGGGGCCTTGCCCGGCAGTTCCCTCGTAAATTCTAAAAATCCGGTTGGTTTACCCATATAGTTGATCGTTGATAGATGATGGTTGATGGTTGAT
>JACXTT010001880.1_pt1 | contig 34288 bp, 31 predicted proteins | sample 9270951 | NCBI WGS metagenome assembly JACXTT01 (sample SAMN15532306, study PRJNA645909) | rock metagenome | isolation source: weathered quartz diorite | place: Puerto Rico | collected 2017-06-21 | reverse complement strand
TGCGCTCGACAGGCCACGGGACCGGGTGTGGGGATTCGTGTCGACGTCGCCGGGCAAAACGGAAATGCCTTTCGCGCTCGGTCTCGGCGACCGGGTTGTTGGCGTGTCGCAATTCTGCCGGTATCCGCCCCAGGTCACGTCGCTCCCCAAAGTGGGAACGATCCTGCGGCCCGATCTCGAGCGCATCGTTACGCTCCGGCCGGATCTCGTGGTGATCTCGGACAAGAACGCCGAGTTTGGCGTCCATCTTGCCGCCGCGCAGATCCCGTTTGTTGCCGTCGCGACCAGGTTGCTCACGGACGTCTCATCCGCGATGGTTCGTATCGGCGGTGCCGCGGGCGTCGAGGCGCACGCGCGCACAGTTGTCGCGGACATGGTGCAGCGCCTCGACACGATCAAACGGCGGTCCCCAGTCGCTGGGCGACCAAAGGTGTTGCTCATCATGGGGCGGGCGCCCGACTCACTGACGGGGATCGTCGCCGTCGGTGCCGGTTCGTATCTCAACGAGCTCGTCACGATCGCCGGCGGCGTGAATGTCGTCGCCGCCGTCAGCACAGTTCCATATCCGAAGCTTTCGATCGAATCAATTCTTCGGATGGATCCGGACGTCATCGTGGACACGATCGACATGGGCGCGACCGAACGCGATCGCGAGCAGCGCACTCTCTTCAGCAGAGCACTGTGGCAGCGGTACCAGACGGTGTCAGCCGTCCGAACGGGCCGGATTCACGCCGCAGAGCCCGACGCCTTGTTTATCCCCGGGCCTCGCGTCGTCGACGCCGCAGAGTGGCTGGCGCAGGTCATTCACGCGGACACTCATCCGTGAGCGCGCGCGCGATATTCATCGGCGGCACCTCGTCCAACGCAGGCAAGAGTTGGATGGCTACGGCGATCTGCGCCTGGTTCCACGAGCGCGGCGTGGCGGTGGCGCCGTTCAAGGCGCAGAACATGTCGAACAACTCGTACCCGTGCCGCGAGGGAGGTGAGATTGGGCGCGCGCAGGTTGCACAGGCGGAAGCATGCGGGCTCGAACCCGAACCTGCAATGAATCCAATTCTGCTGAAGCCGAACGGCAACGGATCGAGCCAGGTCGTCGTGAACGGCCGCGTCTGGAAGACGCTGCGGCCGCGCGAGTACTACGAACACACGCGCGAGCTGCGGCGCGAAGTCCTAGCAGCCTACGAGGATCTCGCGCGCAGATTTGAGGTCATCGTGATCGAGGGCGCAGGCAGTGTCACCGAGCTGAACCTCCGCGCCGTGGACCTCGCGAATCTCGGACTTGTCACGGAGCTTCGCGCGCCGTGGATTCTGGTTGCGGATATCGAGAAAGGCGGTGTCTTCGCATCAGTCGTCGGAACGGTCCTGCTGCTGACGCGAGAGGAGCGGGACCTCTACCGCGGCTTTGCCGTCAACAAGTTCCGCGGCGATCGGTCGCTCTTCGATGAGGGCGTACGCATTCTCGAACAACGGACCAATTCGCCGTGTCTTGGCGTGTTCCCGTTCGCGACGGACATCGCTCTGGACGCGGAGGATACGCTCGCCGTCGACACACGTCCGCGGCGTCCGGCGCCGCCCGGAGCACGGATCGCAATCGTCCGCGTTCCCTGTATTTCGAACAGCACCGACCTCCGGCTGCTCGACTGGGCCGAGTGGATTGCGACGCCGCCTTCGCACGACTTCGACTTCGTCATCCTGCCCGGCAGCAAGAGCACGATGGCGGACCTGCGATGGCTTCGGGACACTGGACTGGCGCAGTGGGTACGCGAGCAGCACCGCCGCGGGGCGACTGTCATTGGCATCTGCGGTGGGTTTCAGATGCTCGGCCGCAGCATCTGGGATCCGTTCCGGATCGAATCACCGGCCGAGGTCGAACAGGGCCTCGGACTCTTACCCGCTGACACGGTTCTCGCGTCGCAGAAGACGATAGCAGTCAGAAACGGATTGAGCCGCGGAGGTGTGCGGTTTCGTGCGTACGAGATTCATCTCGGCGCGACGACCGTAGACTCGCCGGTCGTTCCGTTCGCGCGGCTGGAGGACGGATGCGCGGACGGCGCCTGCGCGCCCGGCGTGATCGGCACCTACTTGCATGGCGCCTTCGAGAATCCTGATATCTGCGCGGAGACGTTCGGGGTGAACGTGGCGGCTGTTTCAAAAGGCGATCACTACCGTCGCCTCGCCAACTGGTTTTCGGCACATGCGATGCGCCTCGATGTGCTTGGATGCTGAGATGACGTGGGAATTGTTGCTTCGATGCCCGCAGTTCGAGCTGCGCCGCGCGAACCGGTTCATCGTGGCGGAACTCACCGTGCCTCACAGAGTCCTGAGTACGTCACGCCGCAATGGCGGACAGACGGACGGCGTTCGTTACTTGGTGAATCACCAGAGCTGTGAGGGAAGCGGTCATCACGACCGCATGCGGCTCATCAACGAGAGTGGCGACGACGGCTTTCACGATCGCGTGTGCCGTGAGGCGGGCGTCGAGCCAAATGCGACGGCGATGATGGGCACCGCTGCGAATATGAATTACGCCGCCGTTGCTTCCGGCGTGGACGGCGACGTCTCAGTCACCGCGATTGTCACGGCGGGTGCGGAGACCAATGCCACGTGCGCGGGGGATCCGGCCTCATGGCGGGAAACCGCTTCGGGAATCGCACATGTTCCGGAGTACGCCGGCACCATCAACACCATGCTGCTCGTCAGCGTGCCGCTGACCGACGCGGCGCTCGCGCGCGCCGTCGTCATCATGACGGAAGGGAAGAGCGCCGCATTGCAGCGGCTGGCGGTCCCCAGTCGGCAGTCGCCGGACCTTGCCACAGGGACCGGCACGGACCAGTACGGTGTCGCCACTCCTCTCGGCGGCCCCTTGACGTTCACATCAGCCAGCTCGCACGTGAAGGTGGGCGAGTTGATTGGACGCGTGACGCGCGATGCGACGCTCGAAAGCCTCAGATGGCAGAACGGGCTCGAGCCGAGTTACACCCGCGGAGTCGTTCACGCACTCGGGCGCTACGGAATCACTGAGCGTCTGCTCGCAGACGAAATGCGGGCGCTCTTGAGCGAGCGCGATTACGAGCTGTTTCAGAAAAATCAGAAGGCGGCGCTGTACGAGCCCCTCGTCGGTGCGGCGGCGCATGCGACTGCCGCCGTGCTCGATCGAGTCCGTCACGGCTCGCTGCCGGCGTCGGTCGAGCGCGACGCGTGTGTGCAGCAGGCGGCGCTGCTCGCCGCCAATCTCGCCGCGCAGCCTGACCGGTGGCTGGAGTTTCTCGAGCGGCTACGTCCTGCCGCTGAGGAGGGACCTCAGCGTGTGATCCTGACCGCGCTCGCGCTCGGTTGGTCAGAAAAGTGGCGATCGAAATCCCCGCAGCCCTGAGGCCGGAGGCACTCATGCTCGCGGGCGCCGTCGCAGCCGACCTGGCGTTCGGCGATCCGGTGTATCGATGGCACCCCGTGCGGCTGATCGGCCGTTCGCTGCGTGCGATCGAAGGCGTGCTTCGCCGGTCCGGCGTTGACGGCTATGGGGGTGGCATTCTGCTGTTCGTGATACTCGCCGGAGCCTGGGCCGTCAGCATCAGTGCGCTGATCCTGATGGCGGCGTCGGCATCGTCCTGGGCTGCGCGCGCGCTGCATCTGCTGATGCTGTACAGCCTCCTCGCCCTCGGCGACCTTCTGCGACATGTCTGGAGGATTGAACGCGCGGCACGGCGAGGTGACGTCGCAGCGGCACGGCTCGCCGTGTCACATCTCGTCGGGCGCGACACCGCCGCGATGGATGATGCGGCGTGCCGTCGCGCCGGGGTCGAAAGCCTCAGCGAGAACCTCGTCGACGGGTTCACCAGCGCGCTGTTCTGGTACGCCATCGGCGGGTTGCCGCTCCTCATCGTGTTCAAAGTCGTCAGCACCATGGACTCGATGGTCGGGTACAAGACGCCGTTGTATCTGCGATTCGGATGGTGCGGCGCCCGTCTCGACGATCTCATGAACTTCGTGCCCGCGCGGCTGACCTGGCTGCTCATTGCGGCCGTTGCCGCGATCGCGTCCGGATACTCAGGAACGAAGGCGCTTCGCCTCGGCTTCATTCAGCAGGGACGGTTGCCCAGCCCGAACTCCGGGTGGAGCGAGGCCGCGACGGCGGGAGCCATCGGCCGGCGCCTGGTCGGGCCCATCTGGCTGCACGGTCGGCTTGTCACTGATGCGTGGATCGGAGACGCCGGCGATCCTCCGCTCGCAACGAGCGCCGACGTCTACCGTGCGCTGGTTCTCACGATCGCCGTGGCCATTGCCGCAGCGGCCGGTGCGTGCGCGTTTCTGTTCGCGTGGCAGCGATGACGCAGGTCAGCGGATTTCGACAAACGCGATACGGGATCGTGAGGGCGACTCATGTCCCGAGAGGAGTCTTCATGCGATTCCGGTTTGATGTTGCGGCCGCGGTGTCGGTCGCGGTATGGGGTGCATTGGCAACGAGTTCATACGCACAGCAGGCTGCACCACAAGGACAGGTGACCGAACAGGAGCAACGCGCTCCCGACCCCGCGAGCACTGATACCTCGGATCCTTTTCACCCTCGAACAACAGTCGTCGTCACAGCGACACGTTCCGCGGCCGAGGCTGACAAGGCGCCAGTGTCCACCAGCGTGATTACCCCGAAAGAGATTGAGGCGCGGCCGTTGCGGAACGTCGACCAGCAGCTCACGCTGACCGAGGGTGTCTACGTGCAGCGGCTGCAGGGAAACTCCGCAACAGACACGCAGGTATCCGTACGCGGATTCAACAACAGCTCACGGACGCTCGTGCTCCTCGACGGTCAGCCGATCAACGACGCCTATTCGAACGGTGTGAACTGGACGGGCTTACCCGTCGACGAAGTCGACAGCATCGAAGTGGCCCGCGGTCCGTATTCGTCGCTCTATGGCGGAAACGCGCTCGGAGGCGTCATCAACATCCGCACGAAACCGGTCGAGCGTCGTCAGATCAGTGCGACCGCGGAGTTTGGTACGTACGAGACGTCGCACGTATCCGGTCGGTTCGGGGATCGATTCATGAATCGGCTCGGCCTGACATTCGGCGCTGAGCGGTTCAAGACCGACGGCTACAACAGCCGACTGTTCACCGCGACGCCCGGCACCGGCACCGGGACGCTCGTCACCGGTCCCGTGATGACGCAGTCCAGCGGCGGTGCGCGCGTGGCGCAGATCGGCGAAGGCGGCAGGAACTGGCTGGATCAGCACGCCTTTCGCGCACGCGGTGAATACGCGATCGGTCAGGCGACATTCACCTCGTTCCAGTACCTGCGCACCGATTATCACTTCGGCTACACGGGATATCAGAGTTACTTGCGGGACGCCAACGGCAACACGATCGACACCGGCGCGGTCGTCTTCGACGACAACGGCACGCTGCGGCGCCTAGCGATTTCGCCGAACAATTTCCTGCAGGGTCCCGGCGAGCAGCATTCGAATTTCTACAGCGGCACGTTCCAGCATGCGTTCCGCGCCAACACCACGCTGCGTGTCGATGCCGGCTACTACGACATTCCCCTCTACGAATTTCGCTCGCTGGGTACGGGCGACACACTCACGTCAGGTCCCGGGACCATCACCGGTGGTATCCGCCACACCACGCACGCAAATGTGCAGTACACACACAACGTCTCGAAGCACGCTGTGACAGTAGGTGCGGAGACGCGGCACGAGATGGCCAATAACTCGACGTTCGGCCTCAGCAACTGGACGGTGCGGGAGTCCACGACAAGTCAGACCTACTTCGCCGCGGGGAAAGCCGCGAACGAAAGCGCATACGTTCAGGATCAGATCGCGGTGACCTCACGGCTGACGCTGGTACTCGGCGCGCGTAACGATTACTGGAAGGCGCATGACGGCGTCAGCGATACGTTCAGTCCGCTGTCGCCTCGCACGCCGTATCCTACGAGGACGCATAACCAAGTCAGCGGCAAGGCGGCCCTTGGGTACACGCTGCCCGCGGATTGGAACGTGCGGTTGAGCGCGGGTACTGCGTTTCGCAATCCGAACGTGTTCGACCTGTACGCTACTTCCGTCAGCGGCGGCACGACGATCTTTGCGTCCAATCCGCTGCTCGAGCCCGAAACCGTCAAGAGCTGGGAGGCCGGTGTCCGCAAGCGTTTCGCCGCATGGACGGCGTTCGATGTCGCCTATTACGAAGACCACGTAAAGAATCTGATTTACCGCCAGACCGATCTGAAGATCGATCCGTCGGGCAACTATCGCGTGAACATCAACGCGGGCGCCGGACGAACGCGCGGGTTCGAATCGGTGGTGCGGCAGCAGATTGTGCCCGGCGTGCAGCTGCGCGCGACCTACACGCACACGCAGGCGCTGATCACAGCCAATCCGGGCAACGTCGCAATTGTTGGCAAGCGCGTGACGTTTATTCCGGCGAATATGGCGTCCGGGCAGCTGCTCGTCGTTCGCGGGAAGTGGATAGGCTCGCTCGGCGGCCACTACGTCGGGAAACTGTTCAGTACCGACGCCAACACCGACATCGTCAAAGGCGTTCCCGGCAGCTACAGCCCGTACTTCGCGATGGACGGCAGCGCCGGCCACAACGTGACAAGCCACCTGCAGGTGTACGTCAACAGTGAGAACCTGCTGAATCGCCGCTATTTCACGTTCTATCGATCGCCTGGACGGATGGTGTTCGGCGGCGTGAAATTCCGGCTGTAGGCCACCACATCACAAGGGCACCAGATCGCAACCATGAAATCGGTCACCATGAATCAATCACGGAAACGGTCCGTAGGTATATGTGCGCTGGCATTGGTGGTGGTCGTCGGTACTACATCGTGGGCGCAACCGCAGGGAATGCTGGTGGGAACGGTTTCGGATCCGCTGGGGGCTCGCGTCGCGTCTGCGTCGGTGACGGTGTTGCGAGACGGACAATCCGCAGGTCAGACAACAAGCAGCGACTTCGGGAACTTCACGTTCCAGGGTCTCGCAGAAGGTCGCTACCAGGTCCGCACTGAAGCGAGCGGCTTCGAGACGCGTATCACCGATCCGATCTTCGTCGACGGGTCGGGGCGAACCACGATCGACGTTGTCATGTCGGTCGGTCCGTTGCAGCAAGCCGTCGTCGTGACAGCCGCGGCAACCGAGCTACCTGTGTCACGAACCGGCGCGCCGATCACCGTTATCGATAGCCAGATTCTCGAGGCGCTGTACAAGCCTGACGTTCTGGAGTCGTTGCGGATTGTCCCGGGAGTACAGATCGTCCAGACCGGTCAGCGTGGCGGCATGACCTCGATGTTCGTCCGCGGCGGCAATTCGAATTTCAACAAGGTGCTGATCGACGGTGTGGCTGCCAACGACATCGGCGGCGCGTTCGACTTCGCGCAGACGGCCACGGCCGGCGTCGAGCGCATCGAGGTGTTACGGCAGTCCAACAGCGTCATGTACGGGACCGACGCGCTGTCGGGCGTCGTCAACATCATCACGCGCCGCGGCCGGACACGGGTTCCGCAGGTGGAGGTCTCCGCTGATGGGGGCAACTTCAATACTCGCCGGGCATCAGGCGCGATCGGGGGCGCCGTCCAGCGCTTTGACTATTTTTCCGAGTACGCCTACTTCAACACCGATAACAGCACTCCAAACAACGGCTATCGCAACGGCACGTACGCCGGACGGTTCGGGGTTGCGATCGGACACGGCACGGACCTCAGCGGGACGATTCGCCGGGTCGACACCCGCTACGGAAGTCCGAATGGATTCGACCTGTACGGCATTGCAGACGACTCGCTTCAGAAGAACGCGATCAATTACGCGAGCATCAACGCCGAATCACAGCACTCCGGTCGGTGGCAGAGCACGGTCCGTTTCGGAAATGCCGATTTCCGATCGAACTACACGAATCCGACTCCAACGGGACAGGCGTTCGATCCTTTCGGTTTCGGCGCGAACTACCTGGGACACACGATGACCATCGCCGGCGCGAATGGGTATTCGGTGACCGGACAGGCGATTCTCGATTTCGCGGGCAGGTACCCGTCGGTGTTCCAGAGCCGCACGCGCAGGCAAACGCTGTTTGCCGACACCACTTATCACATCGCCACCGATTTCGACATCTCCGGCGGCGGCCGCATCGAGCGTGAACAGGGCTACGGCGATCCTGAAGCCGATCCGACCGCGACGCGCAACAACGGCGGCGTCTTCGCGGAGGCGCGAGGAACGGTCGCCCTGAGGACATACGTCACGGCAGGCATCGGCTTCGAGCACAACGAGGCGTTCGACAACGCGGTAACGCCGCGTCTCTCGCTGGCGACTTATTTGCGCAATCCGTCCGCGGTTTCGACCCTGGGCGACACCAAGATCAGTTTCAACGTCGGGAAAGGGATCAAGGCGCCGAGTGTGTTTCAGCAGCAGAACGCGCTGTTCACACTGGTGGCCGGCACGCCGGCGGCTGCCAACGCCTCGCCGGTTGGACCGGAGCGGAGCACGAGCGTGGATATCGGGCTGGAGCAGGGGTTCTGGTACGGACGCGCGCGTGTCCGCACGGCCTACTTTCACAACAAGTACGAGGACCTGATCGAGTTCCTGAGCCGGACGCAGCTGACGCAGGCAGGCGTTCCGGCCGCAGTCGCGCAGGCGACGCAGTTCGGCGCCTACCTGAACTCCTCCTCATTCCGCGCGCGTGGCATCGAGACGTCGTTCGACGCCGCGGTCGGGCAATACGTGAGGATGAACGCGTCATATACCTATCTGGACGCCGTTGTCACGAAGGCCTTCGGCGCGGTCGCGGCGACGAATCCGGCGTTTCCCGGGATTCAGATCGGCGCCTTCTCCCCGCTCGTCGGGCAGCGTCCGTTCCGTCGGCCGCCTCATTCGGGCTCACTGATGGTCAGCGTGTTGAAGGGGCCGGTGCAGGTGACTTTCTCCGGCTACTTTTCCGGTAAGCGCGATGACAGCACGTTCCTGAGTGACAGGTTCTTCGGCAACTCGCTCCTGCTGCCGAACCGCAATCTCGACGCGGCATATCAGAAGCTCGATCTCAGCGCCTCGTACGCTGTGCATCCGCGCGTTAGTGTCTACACGAGCATCGAGAATCTGCTCGATCAGGATTACGACGCGTCGTTTGGCTTTCCAGCGCTCCCGCGGGCTATCCGCTTCGGCGCTCGGGTCAGAGTTGGCGGCGAGTAGCTACCCGGTGCGCTCAGGCTCCCAGCGAAGTCCCAGCGTGATGATTCGCTCGAGCAACTTCTCATAGGACAGGCCGTAGACCTCGGCCGATTCCGCGAAATCCTCGCCGTAGGCCAGGTTCGGGTTCGGATTTGCCTCCAGCACGTACGCCCGCCCCTGTTCGTCGAGCCGCAGGTCGATGCGCGCGTAGCCGTTCAAGTCGAGCGCGCGATACGAGCGCTTGGCCATGCGGTGGATATGGGCTATTGCAGACGCGTCCAGATTCGCCGCATCCGTCATGATGCCGTTCGCCTTCTGATACCTCGTGCTCCACTTCACGCGTTCGGTCGCGATGCGCCAGCGGTTCTCGGGCATCTTGGCGAACGACATTTCCCAGACTGGCAGCACGTCGAGACGCTCATTGCCCAGCACGCCGACATAGAGTTCGCGGCCGTCGACGAACTGCTCGACGATGGCGGCGGTGCCGAGACTTTCGTGAATGAACTGCACGCGCCGCGCAAGCTGCTCGGCGTTCTCGACGACGGAGGCCTGCGATATGCCGGCCGATGCTTCGAAGAAGAGCGACTTCACGATGAGCGGGTACTGCATCTTCTTTGGCAATACCGGCTTGCGGCCGTACCGCACGACCGTGAAGTCGGGGACGGGAATACGGTGATAGGCGAGGAGCTTCTTTGAGAGTGCCTTGTCTCGGGCCAGAATTAGCCCGCGCGGATTGCATCCGGTGTACCGCAGCCGCAGCAGCTCGAGATAGCTGACGACGTTCTGATCGAACGTCGTGACGCCTGCGAAGGCCTCCATCAGGTTCAACACAATGTGCGGTTGAAAGAAGCCGGCGGTCGGACGGATGCCTGCCAGGTCGTCGTGGACGCCAAGCACGCGGACTTCATGTCCCTGCTCGCGCAGCGTCTCGATGACGTCGTACTCCATCTTCCACTCCGCCTCGAGGACGTCGATGCCCGTCGTATCCTCCGGCGGAACGAGATGCTCGTGGACGAGAGCGAGAATGCGCCGTTTCACAAAAACAACCGGTGCCCGCCGCTATGGAGATGGTTCATCGTCTGGACCGTCAGGAGCACCGTGAACTCCTGGCGGGCCTGGTCCTCCGGGACTGCGAGGCGGAGCTTGAGCTCGCGCGATCGCTCGATCATGTCTTCAATGACCTGATCGATCGTGTATTGATAGATGCCCGTCCACTCCGACACCGCACGACGCGTCGTGCGCCGGATGCGGCCGATGAATTGCGCCGCGGTCATGTTGCCGGCGAACTCAGCGGCGTCGGAGAAGAGCCGCCGCAGATCGCGGTCGTAGAAGTTCGGATAGTCCACGCCGTAATGGCGCCGTTTGAGACGGTAGTGTTGCCGCAGCGTCTTACGCAGCCGCCGCAACGGATCCACTTCGTCCCGATTGTCGACGCGAGGTGCCTTGCCGCGGACCGATCGCATCAGCGTTTCCATGTACTCGAGCTTCTTCAATGCCGGCCAGCCGGCATACCGCTGGCGCCATTCGTTGGTCGGAGTCAACCAGGCGGCAAACGTTTCGGCGAAATCCTCATCGGGATGGCTTTGCGCGTACCACGCATCGAGGTGAAGGACGAAACTCTTGCTGTAGGGTCGCGGCGTATACGACTCGGGGTACGGTTTCTTGTACGAGCCAAATACCTTCCGGCGCTGACGTCGAAGTCGGAGCTTGAACGCGTTATCGATGGCATGGCCGGCCTCATGTCGCAGAATACGCATGCACCATTCATACTCGCCGCCTTCCACCTCCAGCATCTGCGCCTCTTCGAGCTTCGCGAGCCGGGGATGCGCGAGATAAAAGGGAATCGCGATGGCCGTCGCGCCGTCGGGCGTGAACCATTCGTCCGAGAGATAGAAATGGATCTTTGCGAGTAGGCCGGCCGATTCGAGCTCGGATCGCAGTTTCTCCGTACGTTCCGCAAGCTCGTCCTCGATTCGGACAGGGAGATCGCAAAGTCGAACGTTGAGTAGTTCCTCATCGGTGAGCCCGGACCAATCGGAGGGCAGCGGCGTACGCGGCATCAGTGACGATCTTATTAGCGAAACTGACCTAGACTGTCGTGATGACGACGACGTTGACTGCCGGACAGGATCGAGAGCGGTCCTCTATTGGCGACGAATACAAGTGGAATCTGGCGGACATCTATTCCGATGTCGCAGCCTGGCGTGCGGCCAAAGACGCGATTGTGCGGGATCTTCCGCGGCTGCGCGATTACGAAGGACGGCTTGGATCGTCGGCGCAACTCCTGGCTGATGCACTTGACGAGACATTCCGGATTGACAAGGAGATCGCGCGGCTGTCCGTCTATGCCGGAATGCTGGCAGATCAGGACACGCGGGAAGCCGGTCCACAGGGGATGCAGCAGGCGATGCAGCAGCTGGCTGCGGACTTCAAGGCACAGACCTCATACATGGAACCCGAGCTGCTCCGCATCGGGCTCGCGACCCTGGAGCGGTTCATTGGCGCGGAGCCGCGGCTGCGGATCTATTCGTTTTATCTGCACGACCTGACACGCCGTGCGAAGCACACGCTGTCCGACAGTGAAGAGAAGATCCTCGCGGATGCCATGCCGCTGGCCGCGTCCGGCCACAACATCTACAACATTCTGACGAACGCCGATTTTCCATATCCCACGGTCACGCTCAGCGACGGCCGTACGGCGCGCGTCGATCCCTCGGGCTACGCGGAGCTGCGCACGCTGCCGAATCGCACCGATCGCCAGAAGGCGATGTCTACATTCTTCACGTCGCTTGGCGGATTTCAACGCACGTTCGGGACGACGATGAATGCAAACGTGCAGCGCATGGCGTTGTACGCGAAGGCGCGCAAGTACGGTTCGCACCTCGAGGCGGGGCTGGACGGTCCCAACATTCCGGTGACGGTGTATCACCGCCTGATCGATGGCATCAATCGATGGCTACCGTCCTTCCATCGGTACCTGAAGCTGCGACGCCGGATGATGGGGATTTCCGACCCGCTCCGGTATTTCGATTTGTATGCGCCGCTGGTCGCGGAAGTTCAACTGACGTTCACGCCGAAGCAGGCCCAGCAGCAGATTCTCGATGCGATGCGGCCGCTCGGTGGCGAGTACTGCGACGTCGTACGCCGCTCCTTCGACGAGCGCTGGATCGACTTTTTTCCGACCACTGGAAAGCGCTCCGGCGCGTACTCCGAAGGAAGCGCGTACGACGTCCATCCATATATGCTGCTGAACTACCTCGGTCAGTACAACGACGTCAGTACGCTGGCCCACGAGCTGGGTCACACGATGCACAGTTACTACTCGAATACCCATCAGCCCTGGGCGCTTGCCAACTATCCGACGTTTGTGGCAGAAGTGGCGTCGACGTTCAACGAGGCGCTGTTGATCCATCGTGTGCTCGGTGAGACGACGGATACTGCGGCGCGGCTTTCGCTCCTGGGTAATTTCCTGGAGAACATCAAGGCGACGGTGTTCCGGCAGACGCAGTTTGCCGAATTCGAGCTGGTGATGCATCAGACCGCGGAGCGCGGAGAACCGATTACGGGTGAAACGCTCAGCCGCCTTTATCTCGACATCACGCGCCGGTACTACGGCCATGCCGAAGGCGTGTGTGTCGTCGACGATTACGTGCAACACGAGTGGAGCTACATTCCGCACTTCTACATCGGCTTCTACGTGTTTCAATACGCCACGTCCTTTACCGCTGCGGAGGCGCTGTCGGAGAAGGTTCTTGCCGGGGATCGGGCCGCGCGCGATCGGTATCTGACATTTCTCGGTTCAGGCACGTCGAAGTACCCGATTGAACTGTTGAAAGACGCGGGGGTCGATATGACGACCGATGACCCGCTGGATTTCACGATGCGGAAGATGAAGCGCGTCATGGATGAAATAGAGGAAATACTGGCAAGAAGGTCCAGCTAACGCGGGGACGCTCATCCTGATTTCCACGTCGGCTCGCGCGCAGGCACCGTTCCACCTGCAGGAAGCCACGATTGACCAGATTCGTGCGGAGCTGCTGGCCCGACGGGTTCGCTGCACTGCATCCCGGTGCTCGTGAAGGACTAGGTGGAAACGAGCGACATGCCCACCACCTATGGGTCACTTCTCTTCAAGCAGTTCACTCCCAGCCGCGATGCCACGATTGTGAAAAAGCTGAAGGCGTCCGGAGCGATTGTCATCGGGAAGACGAACATGGGCGAGTTCGCCGCGGGCTATCTTGGCTCTGGCTTCGGCATCGTGCGCAATCCGTACGACCCTGCGCGCAGCCCCGCAGGATCATCCAGCGGCAGCGGTGTCGGCGTCGCCGCGAATTTCGCGGTGCTGGCGGTCGCTGAGGACACGGGGGGATCGATTCGCGGTCCCGCCGCGCATGGCAATGAAGTTGGTCTTCGTCCGGCTTCCCGCCGGATTTACTCCAGAGGGGCTGCCTGTGGGTGTCGAGTTCCTGGGGCGCCAGTTTTCGGAAGGAACACTGCTCACGCTTGGCTACGCCTTCGAGCAGGCCACACACCATCGTCGGCCGCCGATGACCACCCCGCCGCTGCCCGGCGAACCGTAGCTGGCGCACGAAATTGCCGCGGCGTATGATGCGGCAGCGTTTCACGGAGGACAGCCGATGAAGAGACGTATTGTTCTGGGCGGTTTGCTGATGGTGGGCGCGCTCTCAATCGCGGTGGCGGCACAGCAGCAGGCGCCGCCGAAGCCGTCGGCCTCGGCGATCAAGGTGGAGAAGCTCTCCGACAACCTTTACGTCCTCAACGCACTCGCGGCCGGTGGGGGCGGCAATACCTCCATCTTCATCACCGGAACCGGCGTTGTCGTCGTGGACACCAAGAATCCCGGCTGGGGGCAGCCGCTGCTCGACAAGATCAAAACGATCACCAACAAGCCCATCACGACAATCATCAACTCGCACACGCATGGCGATCATGTGAGCGGCAACGTGGAATTCCCGGCCAACGTGGACATCATCGTCCAGGAGAACACGAAGGCGAACATGGGCGCGATGCGGCCGGCATCGTTTGTCGCGCAGCCGGCCGGCGGCCCGCCGCCGAACATCTTTACGGAGCATAAGGGCGCCGGGATGGCCAAGCGGACCTTCAAGGACACGATGATGATCGGCAACGGCGCCGATCGGATTGAGCTTCACTACTTCGGGCGCGCGCATACCAACGGTGACGCGATGGTCTTTTTCCCCGCGGCGCGCGTGCTCCATATGGCCGACGTGTTCGCCAACAAGGGTCTGCCGGGCATGGATTCCAACAACGGCGGGACAGGCGTGGGCTATGCCGAGACGTTGACGAAGGCGGCCGACTTCGCCGACAAGAACAACGTCGAGAAGATCGTCAACGGGCACAACGAGACCACGACGACACGCGCCGATCTTCGCGAGTTCATCTCGTACGTGAAGGACTTCGTGGGCGCGGTGCAGGAAGGCAAGCGCGCCGGCAAGACCGTAGACCAGGTGGCCGCCGCGTGGAAAACGCCGACGAAGTACGCCGGCTACGAAGCGATGCCCGTCCTAGTACGCGTGAAGGCCGATGCTGACTTGATCTTCAAAGAGACGAAGTAATGGTAGGGGCCGACCTTAAGGTCGGCCCCTACGATCTCCTACGATCATAGGATTCCCTTCCCCAAAGCCGACAGCGCCAGCTCCGCACCGAACTCCGCCGTCGTGTTGCGGATATCGAGCGTCGGGTTCACCTCGACGAGATCGAGCGCCACGAGCTGACCCGAATCGGCCACGAGCTCCATGATCAGGTGCGCTTCGCGGTAGTCGAACCCACCCTTGACCGGCGTCCCGACACCGGGCGCGATTGACGGATCGCAGACATCCATGTCGAAGGAGACGTGAATGCCGCCGGTGTCACGCGCCGCGAGCGCCAGCGCCCGTTCGGCGACGGTTGCAATGCCGTCCCGATCGATGTCCTTCATCGTGAACACATGCACTCCGGACGCGCGAATCTGATCCTTCTCACGTTGATCGAGATTGCGGACGCCGACGAGGACCGTATGCTGTGGCAGCACCGAGGGCATCGATCCAATCGATGCCAGCTCGAGAGGCTCCTGCCCGAGCAGCGCCGCCAGCGGCATCCCGTGCACATTGCCGCTCTCGGTCGTCGAAGGAGTGTTCATGTCGCCGTGCGCGTCGACCCAGATGAGACCCAGCGGCTTCGACGAGGTGCGTCGGATCCAATCGGCGCTCGCAGCGACGGATCCGGCAGCGAGGCTGTGATCGCCGCCGAGGACGAGCGGCAGCGCGCCTTCGTCGAGCGACTTCAACGCGCGGTCGTACAGCTTCTGGCAGACCTTCGCGATGTCGTGGACGTATTTCTTCTGCTGGTCAGCCGGTCGCTGCGTCTCTGGAATAGGCGCGGGGAGATCCCCCTTGTCGATCGCCAGACGTCCAAGTGCGGCGATCTGGTCGCGAATGCCGGCGATGCGGAAGGCAGACGGCCCCATGTCGACTCCGCGCCGGCCGGCGCCGAGATCGAGGGGAACACCAATCAGATGAACGGGTTTCATGTGAATTACCGCAGTTTGTACGAGACGGACATTCCTTCCGAGCCCGGTGACACGACGGATGTGAACAGTCCTGGATGATTCTGAATGGCCTTGAGAAACGGCTCCATCTCCGACGCCTTGTTGACGACGTTGTGGGCCAGGAAGAGGCCGCCTGGTTCGAGTCGCGGATAGACCATATCGAAAAAACGTTTGTAGTCCGGCTTCCACGCATCGAGGAACACGAGATCGAAGGTGCCCTGAAGCTTCGGGATTTCCTTGAACGCGTCGCCCTGAATGACGCGCACGACGTCGGTCAGTCCCGCCTTCCGAATGTTGGCCGCCGCTTCCTTCGCGCGCTGCGGATCGTACTCAATCGAGACCACGTGCCCGCGCGATTCGCGCGCGCCGAGGCCAAGCCAGATGCCGCTGTAGCCGCTGGCAGCGCCAATCTCGAGAACCGATTTCGCTCCACGCGTCGCGACCAGCACGCGAAGAAATCGGCCGTCTTCCTCGGATACCGCGAGCAGCCCCTTGTCGGCGGCCTTGATGCCCTTCAGAACGGATTCAATCGGGGGCGTCAATGCGCCCGGCGACCGTTGCTGCGCGGCGACGGGAGCGAGGACAACGGCGAGAGCGACGAGCGCGAGGCGGAAGGCCATGGTGGAGGATTCTGACATGGCTTCACAATTCACAATTCAAAATTCAAAATGCAAACACTACTTGAGCAAGTGACAACGGGGTGAGAGTCGCGGCGACATCCACCCCGGTGTTGCAAACATATCGTGTTTGAATTTTGCATTTTGAATTTTGCATTAACGACTTGCCACCTACCGCGCAGCTATGAATCTCGCCGCCCGCTCGGCGATTGCGCGCCCATCCGCGATACAGTCCGGGATGCCGATCGATCGAAAGCCGCTGCCCGTGACGAACAAGCCGGGGAAGCGGGCGAGCTGCTCGTCGATCGCGGCAACGCGCCGCAGGTGGCCGACCTCGTACTGCGGACTCTGGCGCGTCCATCGATACAAGCGCGAGAAGAGGGGCGGTCCAGCGATCGCCATCGCCTCCGTCAAGGCCTCCCGCGCGAGCTCGATCAATTGTTCATCGCCCTGGTCCAATCGCTGCGGATCGCGGCCGCCCCCGAGAAATGCGCGCAGCAGGATGCGATCGGCCGGGGCGCGATGCGGCCATTTCGATGTGACCCACGTGGCCGCGAGCAGCGGGCTGCGCTCGATGCGCGGCACGACGAATCCGCTTCCGTGCATCGGATGCGAGATCTGGTCGCGCGCATATCCGAACGCGACAGTGGCGGTTGACGCGTATGCGACTTCTTCGCAGAGGGCCGCCAGCCCCGTGTGAACTCCCCGCAGGATCCCGCCAGCTGAATACGCGGGCACCGCGAGAATGACCGCCCTCGCAGCCACCGTGCCTCGTGGCGTCTCGAGCAGAAATGTTCCGGCATGCCGCAAATCGGTGATGCGCGCACCGGTCATGACTGTGTCCGCGGGGATCGTGCTCACGAGCGCGTCGACCAGTTCGCCGATGCCACCCGGAAGGGAAACGAACGCGCCTTGTGGTGACGGCCGCATGCGCAGGGCGCGAAACGCACGGATGATGCTGCCGGACTGCTGCTCGGCATCGACAAGACGCGGAAAAAGTGCCCGAATCGACAAGCGTTCGACGTCACCCGCGTGAATGCCGGCCAGCAGCGGCTCGGCGAGATAGTCGACCGCTTCCTGACCAAATCGGCGCCGCACGAACGAGGCGATCGACTCGTCCGCGTCATCATCGCTGCGCGGAATGACCACTTCACACGCCATTCGCAGCTTGCCGCCAAGGGAAAACAACGACGATGCCGCCAGCGCGCTCGCGCGAACAGGAAAACCGAGGAACGAACCCTCAGGGATCGGATGGAGTCGCCCGCCACGGAGCACGTAGGCCGTCCGCGGCGTCAGCGTCGACACAAGGCGATCGGTCAGGCCGAGTTCGCCGCAGAGCGCGATGGCCGCGCGTTTCTGCGTGAGTAGCGCATCCGGCCCGCCATCAATCACCCAGCCATCGAATCGATCGGTGTGAATGACACCACCGAGCCGCTCGGCGGCCTCGACGAGCAGAACGTTGACGCCACGCCGCCGCAACTCGTATGTAGCAGCGAGCCCGGCAATGCCTCCGCCGATAACGACGACATCGCAATCGTTCACGGCGAACGCTATCTTCGTGAGGCGCGATGGACGTATTGCGCGAGCATCTGGACATTTTCGACGGGAGTGGACGGAAGGATGCCGTGTCCGAGGTTGAAGATGTGTCCGGGCCGGCCGCCAACGCGCTTCAGAATGTCCTCGGCCTGATCGAGCATCCGCCGCGGCGGGCCGAGCAGCAGCGTCGGATCGAGATTCCCCTGAACGGCGCGGTCGAGGCCGATGTCTTCCCACGCCTCGTCGATCGGCACACGCCAGTCCACACCAATGACGTCGCCGCCTGCTTCACGCAGTTCCTGGAACATCGTTGCGGTGCCGGTGCCGAAATGAATGGTCGGCACCCGCCCGGCGATGGCATCGAAGATCTTCCTCGAATGCGGCAGCGCAAACTCGCGGTAGTCGAACGCGCTCAGCGTGCCGACCCACGAATCGAACACCTGAATCGCGTTGACTCCTGCATCAATCTGCGCGTTCAGATAGTCGCCCACGGCCGTCGCAAACCTGTCACACAGGCGATGCCACGCGTCCGGGTGTCCGTACATCAACGACTTTGTTCGTGCAAAGTTGTTCGAATGGCCGCCTTCAATCGCGTAGGACGCGAGGGTGAAGGGCGCTCCCGCGAAGCCGATCAACGGGACTCGCCCACGCAGTTCGTCTTTGACGACCTCGATGGTTTCGAGCACATGCGCCAGCGCCTGGCGCGGCTCGAACATTTTCAGATTGTCGATATCCGAAGGTGACTGGATCGGCCGTTCGAGCTGCGGTCCTTCGCCCTTGACGAAATCAAACGGCAGTCCCATCGGCTCGAGCGGCAGGAGCAGATCGGAAAACAGAATCGCCGCGTCGACTTCGATTCGTCGGACGGGCTGCAGCGTCACTTCAGCGGCCAACTCCGGGGTGCGGCAGATCTCCAGCAGCGAGTGCTCCTCGCGAATCGCGCGGTATTCCGCCATGTAGCGTCCCGCTTGCCGCATGAACCACACAGGCGTCACGTCGACCGGCTCGCGGCGGCAGGCTTTCAGGAAGCGGCTCACGTCAGGCTTCAGTCTCCGGGCTACCGGCTCCCGGTCGAAGGCCTAATCGCGGACGGGCATGTCGAGCAGTTCGCGCGCGAGCGTGACGAGCTCCTCGAGCCAGAGCGGTTTGTAGCGGAGCTGGGCCCCGAGCTCCCGAATCTCGTTCGACTGCGCATCGTCCAGATAGTAGTCGCCGGTCACGATGGCGACCGGGGTGCTCGTCAGGCCGGGTATGGCTCGAATGGCGCGCAGGAACTGGAGACCGCTCGTCAACGGCATCCGCAGGTCGAGGATGACGGCATGAGGCCGATGAGTTTGAGCGAGGGACAGCCCTTCATCCGCCGACAGCGCCGCCCACACCTCGTATCCTTCGAGACGAAGCATTCGCGAAAATGTGTCAGTTACGCTTACGTCGTCATCAACGATGAGCATACGGGGAGGGGTTTCCGGGTTGGTGGGAGGAGAAGGCACCGGCGTCATTATGCTATATTCAGCCACTTTGGAATGGGTACGGAGGTTGTGTGAGCCCAATCCTCGTCCGGCCAGTCCGGGAGCAGCTCGAGCACGACCGCATCATCCGCCTGCTTCAGGCGAAATATAAGAGAAAGTTCGACGTCGCCATCAACCCCGGCAGTGAACAGACCGCGCCGGTCGGAGGACCGCCGCCGTGGTACCCCGATCTCGTTCTGCAAAGCGAACGTGGACGGAGGGTGCTGGGCGTCGTTGAAGTCGAGACAGCCGAGTCGGTTAACCACCTCGAGGCGATGTCACAGTGGGCGGCGTTCTCCCGCCTTCGGACGCCGTTTCACCTTTACGTACCGGTTTCGATGATCGACGTCGCACGCCGACTGCTTCAGGACATGCAGATTGCCGTCTCGGAGATCTGGGCGTATCACGTCATCGGCGACCAGCTTCGCTTTACGCTGATGCAGAAATCGGCGCAACCGGAGCTGAAGGCCGCCAAGCCCGCACCTGTTGCGCGCGCCGCATCGACGCCCCCCAGGAGCGGACCAAACGGCCAGGCTCGATCCCGGGCGCGCGCCGCCGGGCCGACGGCCCGCAAGGCAGTTGCAAAGAAAAGCGCCCGTCCTGTCGCGCGCCGGGCGACCGCGCGGAAACCGGCGTCACGGCCGTCGCGATCTTCGGCGAAGAAGAATCCGGCCGCGCGCGCTCAGAAACGCAAATAACCGCCGGTGCCGTTCCTGCGGGTGATCCGTGACAAACGCGGATACGAGACCACGTACCTGATGCACTGGTGCCGCGAAGGCACACGCCAGCGATCGCGAATCCTCTATATGTTTCGAACGCCGGGTGGTGTCCGTGTCGGGCGTGATGCCCTCGAAGCGGATGTGCTCAAGCAGATCGAAGCCCAGCATCCCGACATCGAGTTCGACTGGAATGCGGTGTTTCACAATCAGCAGGTGATCGAGACCGCGCAGGAGCCCCGCCGCCAGCGCAAGCGGCCGGGCGGCGACGCTGTGGTCGAAGGCGCACCTGCGCCGCAGCCGGCGGCTCCTCGTTTTACTGTTCCCCCCACCATCGAAGGCGCCACCCCCGACGAGCAGATCGCGTTTCTCTCGCAGTGGTATACCGCGCTCCGCGAAAAGATTCCTCAGCGCGCGCAGGATCCCGAACGGCAGCAGGCACTGTTTGCCCTCGCCGAACGGCTCAATCCCGCGGCGTGGACGGATGCCGACGAGATCACGGCGGGTCTCGAGCAGGCAGCCGAGGCGCTGCAGCGCCTGTCGCACGTGTTCGCGAGGCGGCGGCGTCGCTCGAAGAAACGCGCTCCCGAATCGTGATGTCCTGGCTCGCAGCCTTGCTGCTCCGGGTCGGAGAGCTGGGGCTGTGGGGAGTGCTGCTCTTTGTCCTCTTATATGTGATCGCCGCGGTCACGCTGGCGCCGGCGTTCGTGCTGAGTGTCGCGGCCGGCGCGCTCTTTGGCGTGTGGAAGGGCTCGCTGCTGGTGCTGGTGAGCGCGACGCTCGGCGCCACAGCAGCGTATGGTGTTGCGCGCGCCATTGCGGGAACGCGCCTGGTGAAATGGATTCTGCGGGATCGACGTATCGACGTTGTCCGCAGGGCTGTCGCACACGAAGGGGCGTGGGTGCAGTTTCTCCTCCGCCTGTCACCGGTGGTGCCGTATGTGGTGCTGAACTACGCACTTGGCGTGTACGGCGTCCGGCTTCGCGACTTCTGGCTCGCGTGCTTCGGCATGATGCCGACCATCATCATGTATGCCTACTACGGAAGAGTGGTCGGCGACGTCGCGAAGATCGCTGCGGGCATCGTGCCGCCTCGTGGCCCCGGGTACTACGCGATGCTCATTGTGGGATTGATCGCGACGTTCGCGGCGACGATGGCCATTACGCGGGCGGCACGCCGCGCAATCGAGCAGAGGCCGCTGAATCAATAATCCATTCGCCCCGGTCACCAGCGGCGCGCAGCAACTGCGCGGGATAGCGCGCGATATCGACGGGTTCCTCAACGGCGGCGGCAATCGCGTCGGCTTTGGAGGCACCGTCGGCAATCATCACGATCGCGGCACTGTCGAGGAGTGCGGCCGGCGTCATGGTGGTGCGCCATTGCGAAATCTCGGGAACGTGGACTCCAGCCGCCAACAGTCCTCGCGGACCTGAAAGGTCCGCGCCGCGCTGATCTGCCGTACGCGGCGCGGACCCTTCGGGTCCGCGGACCAACAGAGGGCTATTCGGAAAGATCGAGGCGATGTGGGCGTTCGCGCCAATCCCCAGCAGCATGACGTCGAACAACGGCCCCGCCATCTGGTCGCGGCGCGCGCGAAGGAGCGCGTCGTACAGACGGCCCGCGTCTGACGCCGGCAGCTCGCCGCGCATCCGGTGAATCTGCGTGGGCGGCACCGGAACGTGCTGAATCAGGAACCGGTTGGCAAGAGCGAAGTTGCTTTGCGGGTGGTCGGGTGGAACCTCGCGTTCATCGCCCCAGAACAAATGCACATGACCCCAGTCAATCCGGTCGCGCCACTGCCGGTTCTGATCGGCAAGCAGCTGATAGAGGAGGTCCGGGGTCGTTCCGCCTGTCAGCGACACTGCCGCGACCCCGCGGGCCATGACGGCCTTCTCGACGAGCGATGTGATCCGTTCTGCCGCCGACTCCGACATGGCGGTCTTGTCGGCGACGATTTTCAGTCGCGCCATTCGCGGCCGTCGCGCTCAATCAGCACGTCCGCCTCGGGCGGTCCCGATGACGCCGGCGGATATGCCGGGATCCGAGATCGCGTATCGCGTGTCCACTCGTCGAGGATTGGTTGAACGGCCTTCCATCCGGCTTCCACCATGTCCATGCGGTGGAAGAGCGTCTGGTCGCCTGTCATCGCATCGAACAACAGCGTCTCGTATCCGGTTGTCGGCTCCGCTTTGAAATACTTCGAGTAGCTGAAATCCATGGTCACGGTCTCGAGCCGCTCGAACGGGCCGGGCACCTTGGCGTTCAAGCAAAGCGAGATGCCTTCATCTGGCTGAATGCGCAGAATGAGCGTGTTCGGACTGAGCGACCGTACCGGCGTATCCCGGAAGAGCATTAACGGCGCGCGTTTGAACTCGACGACGACTCTGGTCAGGCGCCCCGGAAGCCGCTTGCCGGTTCGCAGATAGAACGGCACGCCCGCCCATCGCCAGTTGTCGACGAACAGACGCATGGCGACGAACGTTTCGGTACGCGACTTCGGATCCACATTGCTCTCCGACGTATAACCTTCGTACTGGCCGCGCACGACGTGCCGCAACACGTCATCGTGCGTGAGCGGCGGGACGGCGTGCAGCACGCGCACTTTCTCGTCGCGCACATCCTCGCCGCCGAACGAGATCGGCGGCTCCATTGCGATCAGCGTGAGCACCTGGAACATGTGGTTCTGCACGATGTCGCGCAGCGCACCAGCCTTGTCGTAGTAGGCGCCACGTCTGCCGATGCCGCTCTCTTCGGCGACTGTCATCTGCACGGAATCGACGTAGCGCCGGTTCCAGATTGGCTCGAAGATTCCGTTGGCGAATCGGAACGCCAGGATGTTCTGGACCGTTTCCTTTCCGAGGTAATGGTCGATGCGATAGATCTGTGACTCCGCGAGTCCTTTCCTCAACGCCGCGTTCAGCGCGCGGGCGCTGTCCAGGTCATATCCGAACGGCTTTTCGACGATGACCCGCCGCCAGCCGTCGTCCTCCTTGAGAAGACCCGCCTCCGCGAGTCGATCGGCGACCAATCCGAACAGATCGGGCGGTACCGCGAAATAAAACAGGTAGTTCGGCGGAATCCGATGTCGCTGGCCAATGTCTGCCAGCGTCTGCTTCACGCACTCAAAGAGCGCCGGATCATCGAACTCGCCGGAGACGTAGTACAGGCGATCCTCGATGCGCTTCCACTTCCCGGGGTCGAGCGGCTCACCCTCGGCCTGCCGCACCTGCTCGCGCATCTGTTTGCGGTACGCGGCCTGATCGATGTCGGGGCGAGCGATGCCGAGGATCGCGAATTCCTCCGGCAGATAGCCTTCTTCGCGCAGATTGAGAATTGCGGGCAGCAATTTGCTGCGTGTGAGGTCTCCGGACGCGCCGAAGATGACGAAGACGCACGGATCAGCGCGGTTCGACATGACCGCCGAACTGCGCGCGCAACGCGGAGAGCAGCTGTTCCGCGAACGTGTGATCGCGACGCGATCGGAACCGCGCGTACAAGGCGGTCGTCAGCACGTCGGCAGACACTTCTTCCTCGATGGCTGCATCGACGGTCCAGCGGCCTTCACCGGAGTCGGCGACTTTTCCAACAAAGTGCGTGAGCTGCGGATCGGCGGCAAGCGCCAGGGCCGCGAGATCGAGCAGCCATGAGCTGACGACGCTGCCGCGGCGCCAGAGTTCGGCAATGGCGGCGAGGTTCAGGGTGTATCGATGTTCTTCCGGCAAGGTGCTCGCAGACGCATTACGAAGGATGTCGAATCCCTCGGCGTAGGACTGCATCAGCCCGTACTCGATGCCGTTGTGAATCATCTTGACGAAATGACCTGCGCCAGAAGGTCCGCAATACAGGAACCCTTCGTGCGCCGTGGTCTTCGACGTGTCGAGGCCACGAGACGGAGTCGTCTGTCCCTGACCGGGCGCGAGCGTGCGGAAGACCGGAGTCAACCTGGCCGCGGCATGCTCCGGACCGCCAATCATCAGGCAATAGCCGCGCTCGGCACCCCAGACACCTCCGCTCGTGCCGACGTCGAGATAGTGAATACCGCGCCTGGCGAGCATCGACGCGCGGCGAACGTCGTCTTTGAAATGGGTGTTGCCGCCATCGATGATCGTGTCGCCCTGCTGGACGTGTTCCGCGAGCGCGGTGACCGTCTGCTCGGTGGGGTTGCCCGCGGGGACCATCACCCAGATCGCGCGCGGGGGTGTCAGTTTCGAGACGAGATCGGAAATCGAGGAGGCGCCCGTCGCGCCGCTTTGTCCGATCGTCCGCACCGCGCCCCCGTTTTGGTCCCACACCACGACGTCATGACCGCCCCCAAGCAGCCGGCGCGTCATGTTGCCGCCCATGCGGCCCAGTCCGACGAATCCTATTTGCACGGCTGATCGATCTTGTGGATGCGCGCGATGTGACGTCCCCCTTCAAACGGGGTGACGAGCCAGATCCGTACGATAGCAAGGGCTTGAGCCTCGCTAATCGTTCGCTGTCCGAGAGACAGCATATTCGCGTCGTTGTGAGAACGGGTCCAGATCGCCACCTGCTCGTCCCAGCAGAGGCCGCAACGGATGCCACAGATGCGATTGGCGACCATCGCTTCGCCGTTGCCTGAGCCGCCGAGGACGATACCGCGTTCGAACTCACCCCTGGCGACGGCCTCGGCCACGGGACGCACAAAGTCTGGGTAGTCGACCGGCGCTTCGGAATTGGTCCCAAAATCCCTGACTATGTGCCCTTCTGACGCCAGCATCGCCTTGATTGCTTCCTTGTACGCAAAGCCGGCGTGATCTGAACCAATCGCAAGATGCATACGCAGAAGGTGTCTTATACTATGCCCATGCGAAACACCGCTAAGTTCTTGGTGGCTGGAGTCTTTGCGCTTGCCGTGGCGATTCTCGCCCTGTGGATGGGGAACGCCGTCTACGCACAAGGCCGGCCGGCACAACCGGCCGCGCAGCAGCCCCAGCCGCAACAACAACAGCAACAACAGACGCCGACGTTCAGAGCGACTGCGGAGCTCGTCACGACCGACGTGATCGTGCGCGACTCCAAAACCGATCAGTTCATCGCCGACCTCAAGCCAACGGACTTCGACGTCCTCGAGGACGGTGTCAAACAGGAGCTCGCGTCGATGGTGCTGATTCACGGAGGCCGCGCGTACAACACGCTCGCGCCGCCGCCGGCGCCGATTCAGGAAGGAATCATCCTGCCCGTGGCACGGCCAACCAACGATGCCGCTGGCCGCGTGTTCCTGTTGTTTGTCGACGACCTCCACATGGATTTTCAGCAGACGCCGCGCATCCGCGACCTCTTCCGCAAGATGCTGAAAAACCTGATCCACGACGGCGACATGTGGGGAATGGTCAGCACCGGGACGTCCTCAATCTCAATCGATCTCACATATGACCGCGCGCTGCTCGACGATGCGATCAACCGGATCAGCGGAAATGGTCTGAAGCCGACCGAGATCATCAAAGGACAGGAAGGCGCCGATGGTCCGGTGGAGCTCCGGTATCGCGCCCACGTCGCGTTCACCACGGCTAATCAGTTGATGTCGAACCTGGAGAAGCTGCACAACCGCCGGAAGGCCGTCATCTGGGTCAGCAGCGGGTACGACTTCAATCCGTTCGAGAAGTCGCGCCTGAAGGAGCAGCTCGGACCGTGTGATGACTCCGGCAGCGGGGATAGCAGCAATCAGAGCAACTGCGTCAGCGCGAACGGACGCGTCGACCCGAATATCACCCCGCAAGGTTCGCAGTTTGCGGACGCCGAGCTGGTGCGCGACATGGCGGATGTGACTCGGGCCGCGAATCGCGCGAACGCAACGCTCTACACGATCGATCCGCGCGGCCTGGTTGCGGGCGGCGACATCGGCGAGAACCTCGACCCCGTGGAATGGGATCGCTACGTCTCGAAGACGGTCGACAGCCTTCGCACAATCGCCGATCTGACCGGCGGCTTCGCCGTCGTCAATCAGAACGACTTCGACAAGGCGCTCAAGCGGATTGATGCGGAGACGAGCGATTACTACGTGCTGGGCTTCTATTCGAGCAACCCCGACCCGCTGCGTCGGACGCGGCGCATCGAAGTCGTCACCAAGCGGGACGGCGTGAAAGTGTGGTCGCGCACGTCATACTCGCTGCGGCCGACACCGCAGGAAACTGCCAAAAAGTAAATCCCAAATCCCAAATCCCAAATTCCAAATCCCAACTTTCGGCGGAAAGGTTCGCTGAAGGTTGGGATTCGATGCTGGAGTGGCTATGAGAAACCGCGTGGTTCACCCGTGGGTACTCGCCGTGACCATAGCCGTCGCAGCGGTTCTCCATGCTGCTGCGCAGACTTCCGCTTCGATCGATCAGGGCCTTCGCGAGGCTGTTGATCGCGGCGATATCGCCGGCGTCGTTGTCCTGGCGACGGACAGCAAAGGCGTGGTGTACAGCGGCGCCTTCGGCGCTCGAGATGCGGCCGGAACCGCAATGACAGCCGACACCATTTTCCGTATCGCGTCGATGACCAAGCCCGTCACCTCGGTCGCGCTGATGCAGCTGATCGAGCAGGGTCAGCTCTCGCTCGACGATTCGGCGGACAAATACCTCCCGGCATTCAGGAACCTCAAGGTGTTCGCCTCATTCGATTCGGCCACCGGCGCGTACACTCTGCACGCAGCTCGTCGTTCGCCAACCGTGCGCGAGCTGATGACTCACACGTCCGGCATTGCCTACAACTTCGTCAGCCCAACCGTCCGTGATTTCAAGCCGCGTGAGGGTGAGCGCTACGAGGCTGGTCCGCTGCTGTTCGAACCCGGCAGACGATGGCTGTATGGGCCGAGCACGCTCTGGGTCGGAAAAATTGTCGAAGCCGTCTCGCATCAGACGCTGGAGGACTATTTCCAGGAACACATATTCCGGCCGCTAGGGATGTCGGATACGTCCTTTATCGTCCCCTCCGACAAACAGCGTCGCGTTGCGACAGTTCGAGTGCGCGAGGCGAACGGCTCGCTGAGTGAGCGAGCTCAAGGCAACTTCCCGGTCCCCGCGGAGTTCCGCGGCGACGGTGGACTGTTCTCGACGGCAGCCGACTATATGCGGTTCGAGCGCATGATCGGTAACGAGGGCGAGCTCGATGGAAAGCGCCTGCTCAAGGCGGATACTGTTCGCACGATGGAACACAACCAGATCGGCAAGATGATTGTGCCCACGCTCAAGACGGCGATGCCCGAGGTGAGCAACGACGTGACCATCATCGACGAAGGCTACGACCGGTGGGGACTTGGGTTTCTGATCAGTGGTCGCACGTTCCCGGGCAAGCGGTCGGCTGGCAGCGTGAGTTGGGCGGGAATCGACAATACGTACTTCTGGATCGACCCGAATCGCGGAGTAGCCGCAGTTGTTCTAATGCAGCTGCTGCCATTCGCGGACCCCAAAGCCCTGGCCCTCAGTGACGCATTCGAGCGCGGTGTCTATGAAATCGCCGCGGCGCGGAAGTAATCCGGCGTCCTTCTGCCAAACTCGAGTTACGCGGTTGGGATTTGGGGGTTGGGATTTGGGTTTTGGGATTTATCGATTGCTTCCCGAATCCTCTCACGGAGCCAGTTCACAGGCTGCGGAACTGTCTTCAGAAACGCCTGCCACTCCGCTTCCGACAACGGAATGTGAATCACGCGATCGACGCTGTTCGAAACGTGCACTTGATGGTCCATGACGCGCCGATCTTATCCGTGATTGCGGGCGTGCGCTTATAGAACCTTCGGATTGGGTCCATCGACCGCGCTCATAAGTTCTTGGGTGCCTGCGCCGCCGCAGCCAACCTGGGCCTTACGGTTTCGAATACCCGAAGGACCTCGGAAACGGAACGCGGCATGCGCGTCATCTTCGGGTAAAGCCATCCGAACTGCCGCTCGAGTGAGTGGCCGGCAATACGACTGACAAACAGTTGCTTCGCGCGGACGTCGCCCGCCACAGCCTGCCATGGGACGATGCTGATGCCCAGTCCGCTGCGAACCATGGCCTTGATGATCTCCACGTTCTCGGTTTCCATCACGATCTCCGCTTCGATTCGTTCGCGCGAGAAGAAATCGTCGACGATGCGCCGCGTGATGGAGCCGGTTTCAAACAGGATGAATGGCTGCTTGTTGAGATCCGTTGGGGCGATGCGTCGTTTCATCGCAAGCGGATGATTAGGATAGGTCGCAACCAGCAGTTCTTCCTCCAGTACGGGCACGGAGATCAGATCGGATGCGTCGGTCGGCAGCGTCAGCAAGCCGAGATCGCCTGCGCCCGAACGCAGCATCGCGATCGAACGTTCGGTGCTGCCGACGGTCACTTTGAGATCGAGATTGGGGTGAACACGCCGCACTTCAGATAGCAGCGTTGGAAACACATAGAGACACACGGTCATTCCGCCAACCAGCCGCAGCGCGCCACGCAGCGACTCCTGCTTCTCGCTGATGGCGGTGACCGTTTCCTGCAGATCCTGAAAGACCCGGTGGCTCAGTTGCAGCAGCGCTTCGCCCGCCGGCGTGATTCGGATGCGTCGTCCGATGCGGTGGAAGACAGACTCGCCGAGCTCTTCTTCCAGCAGGAGAATCTGGCGGCTGATTGCTGATTGCGAGACATGGAGCTTCTCGCCGGCGGCCGTGAACGAACCCGTGTCAGCTATGGCGCGGATGATCTCGAGTTGCCGCAGATCCATCCTCCGAAGCTTACATAACTCGTACGCATCGACACAACAAAACCGATAAGTAAAGCGGCTAGCCTTTACGCGACGGCTTTCACTCGCGCGATCGCTTCGTTCAGATAGCCCTCATCCATGTCGATGCCGATGAAGTCGAGCCCGAGCTGCGCGCACGCCACCGCTGTCGATCCCAACCCGAGAAACGGATCAACGACGGTCGTGATGCGTTCGACGCCATGAAGACGGAGGCACATTTCGGGAAGCTTCGGAGGAAACGTCGCGGGGTGCGGTCGCTCTTTGTCGCGGCTTTGAATGGTGTCGTACGGGATGAACCAAGTGTTGCCGCGACATCGCAGATCGTCAGCCGCTGCGCGCCAGCGTGCAACGTTCGACTTGTCCTGGTACGGGACGCCGATTGCCTGACGGCTCAACGGCGTGTGGCCATGGGGCGTGAAATGAAACACAAATTCATGGCAGTCGTGCAGGAACCGCTCGCTGTTAATCGGCTTGTAGTGACCGACCGCGAGATCCTGGTCCAGTCCCGCGCGTGCGCCTGCCAGTGATTTCTCGATCGCAATCGACTTGATCCAGTGAATCGTGTTCTGGAGCTTCAAGTGAGGACGGACGGCCTGAGCGACATCGAGCGCAGTCCATGGATCGGTCGGCTTACCGCCCACGTTCAGAAACAGCGACGCATCTTCAGCGAGCGCGTGCGCGGCAAGCTCCACCCATCTGCTGGTCCATTCGAGATAGCGGTCACGCGGCATCGTGTCGTCGTAGGTGCGGTAGCGGATGCCCAGGTTGTACGGCGGCGAGGTGACGATCGCATTCACCGACGCAGGAGACATACGCGCCAGCACGTCGAGCGAGTCACCGAGATAAAACCGAAACGTCGCGCCGCGGATTTTTACTCTTGTGTGAAGGTTGGGAAGGCGAGTCACCAACCGGGATTGTAATTGCTGATCTTCGAGGATCCGGCGTGAGTGCGTGCCGGAGATTTGTCAGGTGCCCGTTCCCAGATTTCCCGGACACGCCTGACAAAGGTCGCTGAGCCGAGAGGCTAGCCGACGCGAGCGGCGCTCAACGGCTCGGGGGCGATCGAAGTACGGTCGGCGGCGATCGTGTGGTTGCGACGATGCCCGTACATCTCGCAAGCCGGTCCCTTTTCCTCGATGTAGGTCAGCTCCCGGCTCGTGGCGAGCTCGCGATATCGGCCGATGACGCACCCGCAAGCGAGTGTGCGGAAACCCAGGAGCCGCACCAGACTCATGACTCGAACCTCCGATGCAGCGTGGCTGCAAGCGGTATGCCTGTCGAGCTGGTAGTGTGCGGGGGGTCTTCGGCCACCCGGTACTCGCATGGAATCCTCGGAAAACCGGACGATCAGCTGCGCACACCATCGGCGGCAAACGGCGGCGCAATGTTCCATCACGAAACCTCGCGTGTTGCATCTTGGAGACGTCCAAAATCCCAAATGGGGCGATCCAACGGAGAGGAACCGCGAGAGGTACGCGGCACACGAAGTCAGAAATTGTTCTTCCTCCGCGGCGTCGACGTCTCCACGGTTCGTCAGGTAATCACGGTCGTTAGGGATTTGGCGTTGGTGCCGTTGGGTTCGGGATTTGAGAACGTATCGCTCGGAATGTCTCGAGTTCGACCGCGCGCTGGCGCGCCGCCGCTCCTCGCGCGCGAACAATTCTGATGATCAGCAACAAATGCAAGGCGGCGACGACGGCCAGTTCGGTGGTCGTTGCACGCGGCTGCAGCGCCAGTACTGGGATGATGTTGACGAACGTGGCGGCGGCGAACACCACCGAGAACAGCGGATCGATGCCGCCGCCCGGCAGCGCCGGGCCAACGGACATAACCGTGTTTTCCCAGCGGGGCCCGGTTTCCACGTTTTCGTAATAGACCTGCAGGTAGCGCCCGATGCGCTCGACGCCGACGTGCAATGCGTGAATCGCCTCGAAACCGCCAACCAGGACGGCAAGCGGGTAGAGCGACGCCAGCGGCGCTTCTGCGAACGTCAGAACAGTCAATGCAAGCGCCGCCCACGCGATCATCGCGATCGGAAAGAGCACGACGCGGGTCGTCCCACGAGAGGCGATGGTGTGTCTCAGAACGGCATACTCGGAATCGGACAGCCCGGAGCTCATGTCGTGGCACCCTTCTTGGACGGCTCGTGCGGTCAAGCGGCAGAGATGACCGATTTCACAACTCGACAGGCCTGTGGTTGCACATCATCCACCAGAACAGGGTTGCGAACTACAGATTGTCTGCTACAATGCCGAAACGTTCCGTAACAACCTGTTACATAAGGGTTTGCCTGTGATCCGAATCCGGTTTGCCCCAGCAGTGCGTCTGATTTGTGTCCTTACAGCGATCACTGCTGTAGGTGTTCCTGCGCCAACGAATGCAGCAACACGAACCACGACCGCGAAGAAAACGGTTTCGAACGCGGCCGCAACCAAACCGGCTGTCCGGAAAGCGACCACAACTTCACGAGCCACAAAATCCACTGCGCGAAGCAGCCGAGTGCGGGCATCGCGTCTCCGAGCCGCGCAACAGGCGGCTGCCCTACGCGAGGCGCTCGAGCCGCGCTTCAAGTTCGATGAGACGGGCAACGTCGTTCCCGACATACGCGCAGAAGCGGCGATCATCTACGACCCGGAAAATGGCAAGGTGCTGTGGGAGAGCAATTCCACAAGCCGTCGCTCGATTGCGAGCATCACGAAGGTGATGACCGCGGCCGTCTTCCTGGAGAACTCACCGGACCTGACGCGCGAAGTCGTCGTGGAGCGCGCCGACGTACGCGCCGCGTCGACCACATACCTGCGCGCCGGTTACAAAGTAACGACCGGGGATCTGCTGCACCTGCTGCTGATCGGATCCGACAATGCGGCTGCTCGCGTGCTTGCGCGCGTCTCGCCGTACGGATCGAAAGGATTCATCGATCGGATGAACGCAAAGGCGCAGGAGCTCGGGCTCACCGACACGTCATACGCCGATCCATCAGGCCTGCTCGCGGACAACGAGTCATCTGCGTACGATCAAGCGCGGTTGATCACCTACGTCTCGGGTGACGATCGCATCTCGAGCGTCATGCGCACGCCTTATTACACGGTGAATGCAGGTCGCCGCCAGATCACGATTCACAGTACGAATCAGCTCGTCATGAAGGGCGACGTCGACGTGCAGGCTGGGAAGACTGGTTTTATTACCAAGGCCGGCTACTGCCTCGCGACGTTGCTTCGGTTGCCGCAAGGTGGTCCTCAGGTTGCCGTGGTCGTGCTCGGCGCGAAGTCGAACCCGGGCCGGTTCTGGGAAACGCGTCACCTGTTCAACTGGATTTCGACAAAGGCGCAGGACTGGTTCGGTCAGGTCACCGATTCGTCACCGCAGACCACGTCGCAAGTGCCTGCTGTAGTTCCCGCCGCTAATTAGGCGTTTCTACGAATATCCTCGTTGCATCGCGTACGCGTCGAGCGGTAGTGTCGCGATGTTGTCGACGATCGGCATCACCGGCCGCGTAGCGCGGCGGCCGTCGTACGCCTTTAAATACCTGCGGCATTGATCGCACGCGTACACGCGATATTGGCCGTCCGGCGTCGCAAAGGATGTGATGCGCGCGCGATCGCTATTGCGGCAGTAAGGACACGTCAGCGGTTCGAACTTCCATCGCAGCGCGCACCGGCCGCAGATGAGATGACGTTCTGCGGCAGGCGTGATCACCGAGAGATCTGGTTCGGACCCACAAAGCGCGCAGTGCGGATGCGTCCAGAGCGCGAGCTCTGTCCGCTGCTGCAGCACTTCCGCGCACCGCGTCATCCAGGGACGCATCGCCAGCGCCAGCACTTGGTCCAGCGCTTCATCCCCATCGTCGTGCGCAGCGGATGGAACCGTATCGTGCGGCAGGCCGATCGCGGCGACACTGTGGCGACGGACGCCGCGCGAGTACCACCGGTCGGCAAATTCCAGCAGGTTCATATCCCGGCCGACCGTCTGAATCCGTTGATAGTCGGCGTCATCAAGCGCGCCGTGGCGCCGCATCACGTCTGCGATTTGTCGGACGAGCAGGCGGAGATCGCTTGACTCGATGCGAATATCCTGGAACCGCAAGACCGGTTCACCTGTCGCGTTGTGTTTGCGGACAGTCGCCTCGTTCAGCTCGAACCACGGGAGTGCCACGCGACCTTGCACGCGACGATGCAGCTCCAGCACCTCGATGTGCATGTCCACTGCATCCGCCAGTTCCGGATGTGCCACGCGGACCGATCGGAGCTCGGCTACTTCCCGCGTTTCGGAGCGCGCCGGACGAGTCGGACGTGCCGGATCGGCCACGTAAAGGATCATACCTGTGCTCGACCTCAAGGCTAGAGGTCGAGGCATTTTGGACGGACATAATCTCTCCATGCGCATCCTGACGGTCGCCTCCGAGGCGGTGCCGTTTGCCAAGACCGGAGGCCTCGCCGACGTGATAGGGGCTTTGCCGGTGGCGCTAGCGCGTCTCGGCCATGAGGTCGACGTGGTGATGCCGCGGTATCGAGGCATCACCGCCGGGGAGGAAAGCGGCCGCGTGACGGTGCGGCTGGGCGGACAGGTTGCCGACGCGCGTGTCTGGATCGCCGCAGATCGCGGACCCGTAGGGTCCGCGCCGCTCATTCAGGGCCCCGACCCGCACACGGGGGGGAGCGTCCGAACGATCTTCATCGACTATCCGCTCTACTATGACCGCGACTTTCTCTACGGCACAGCGGGACAGGACTATCCGGACAATCCGGAGCGGTTCGCGTTTCTAGCCGCCGCAGCGCTGGAATGGGCAGCGTCGGTGCCTGAACGTTTCGATGTCGTTCACGGTCACGACTGGCAAGCCGGCCTGATACCCATGCTGCTGCGCACGGGTCGCGCGCCAGCCAGGCTGTCGGCAACGCCCGCGGTTTTCACCATTCACAACCTTGCGTACCAGGGAGTTTTCGATGCGAGCTGGTTGCCGCGTCTTGGATTGGGATGGGACCTGATGCGCATCGATGCCCTCGAGTATTGGGGACGCATCAGTTATCTGAAATCCGGATTGATGTTCAGCGATCTGATTACAACGGTGAGCCCGCGTTATGCGAGCGAGATCCAGACGCCCGAGTTTGGCTTCGGGTTCGACGGCATCTTGCGATATCGAACCGACGACGTGGTCGGGATTCTCAACGGGATCGATTACGATCAGTGGGATCCGGCGCGCGATCCTTACGTCCCAGAGCCATATGATGCGCGGAACCTATCCGGGAAACTTGCGGCGAAGCGGGCGCTCCTCGACCGGTTCGGGCTTGCCATCGACGCAAGTGCGCTCGAGAGGCCGCTCGTCGGTCTGATCTCGCGGCTCGTCGATCAGAAGGGCTTCGACCTGATTGCCGAACTCGCCGACCAGCTCGTGAGACTGGACGCGTCGTTCGTGCTGCTCGGCAGCGGCGAACGGCGATATGAGGACTTATGGCTCGCTCTGGCGGCGCGGCATTCAGATCGAGTCGCGGCGAAGATCGGGTT
>JACXTT010001879.1_pt1 | contig 34290 bp, 27 predicted proteins | sample 9270951 | NCBI WGS metagenome assembly JACXTT01 (sample SAMN15532306, study PRJNA645909) | rock metagenome | isolation source: weathered quartz diorite | place: Puerto Rico | collected 2017-06-21 | reverse complement strand
CGCCGAAATTCTTCCCGAAGATCGAGAGATAAGCGCCTTTGTTGTTCTCGCCGCCGGTAGTGGGTCCGGAGAGGATGTCGGTGTAAAGGACGTAGGGGGCGCCGGTGATGGGGGCGGGCGCCCATGTCGGAAACGATGCGATGCTACCCGAGCCATCGCTGGATGTAGAGGTCGTTCCGGCGCCGCCTCCACAGGCGGCAAGATGAATGCCCAGTCCAGCAATGATGACGATCTGGATGAACCGACTGAGAAATTTAGTTAAAGGAGCTGGAACTAAAAATGTATGGGGTATGGTGGCCTGATTTCGAGATGAACTACATGACATGCATGCTCTCCTCCATGATGGTCGATCCGTGATGAATTGCCAGGCGACATTCTTCGCTACAAACAATACACCAGCCCCTCTAAAAAGTGTGTATTGAAGCTGATTTACGGTTAATTATGTCTGATGAACGGTTATCCGCGGCTTATTCTGGATGTCCACGGGATACTTTCAGAACCGAAGCAAACGAATCTAAATTCATCGTCGCCTCTCAGCGCATTATGCGTACTTATGTCGTATTTGAAAATTGATAATAAAGTCGACAAAGTCGACCATGAGCTGGTCCTATGCCCTGCAGGCCTGAGAAGTCGCACTGGTGAATGGGGCGATGTCGCGGGTGAGTCCAGGCAGAATACAAAGTTAAGGCGCGCGTACCAGCCCTATCGACCGTAGTGCGGACTTCACAGCCGTTTTTAGCGCGGGCAGGTGTTTTGTCCTCGCCTCATAGACGCGTCCACAAAGATTGTGGCGATAAATGGAAAGTCTGCATGTTTGCCGACTGTCGTTAGCCCATTTTTTTTTGTATGGGTGTTGCCCCTTCAAAAGATCGAATATTTTGTTGCCTTCGTTGATGGCATGCTCGACGGCATACCCCATCAGCACATGGCCAGGCGCGTAGTCTTCAAAAGCTGGATCGAAGCCAGATTGAAAATGCAGCACTTCGTTCCTGAAACGGTAACAGTAATAAATTGCCACTATCTTGGTGTCGAACGCCAAGCAATAGAGCCGTATCCAATCACGATTAAAACAGGTCTTGATGGTGTCTCGGTGAAAAGCGATATATTCAGACGATGCAAATGCCGTGCTTTGTTTGATGTTTTGTTGCCACCTTAGCCGGTGCAAACTGATAAGCCGATCAATCACCTGATCCAGTCTGTCATGTGATTCCCACACGTGAAAATTGACGGTAAATGCCTCGGAAGCCTTGCGACGCGTTTTTCGAACTTCGTAGCGATAGTCCTTATGACGACTGGACAGATATTCTTCCCACGTGGCCGGCAAACGAATGATGGGTATCGATGTGCGCGAATTGCTGTCATAACTCAGAGCGTCGCGGTCACACATGTTTGTCAGCACCTTGATAAACTCCAAGTCTTGCGGCATATCCGTGAAGTCCAGAACGTCCCAAGCCGATAGCTTATGCAGGATGAACTCGCTCAAAGCCGAGCTTGCGACACGTTCGAACCCCGGCTCCAACAAGGGGCAGATGTAGTCCGGCGAAGTATCGCCCCCCGTTCCGACGAGCCGTAGGATGGAGAGGGGCAGAAATCGTAAAAAAGTTACAGATTGAACATATACTGGCAAGATACCGACGATTTCATCTTCGTTTCTGACAATCAAGACGCGTAACGCGTGATGTTTGCCGTAATGCTTCCACCAGTGGTATTGCCACTCCCAGCTGGAGAAAACACTGGCGGATTCCACGTGACCTAATAATCTGTCCCACTCCCCCTGGAGTGCTTTCATGCCTTCCGTGGTGTCGATCACCTGAATATTTATTTTCATTCGATTGGGCTAATACCGGAACTGGATGTTATGAGGTACGCTATATTTTTTCTGCTTGTAGGCAGAGAAGAAATACTGTCCAATTAAGAGTCTACCTTAAGTAGACCGCTCCTCAAAAATTGTTATCATCGACTGGTTGTGCTTGGCACATGAATATATGATCATTGTGCACGAGGCAACTAGGAACGCGTGCCGGCAGGCGCAAATTAACATAACAGGAAAAACAAGATGAAAGTGCTGGTAACCGGCGGCGCTGGTTTTATTGGCTCGCATCTCGTCGAGCAGCTGCTTTCGGCGGGCGACTTGGTCTGCGTTCTGGACGATCTTTCCACTGGAAAACGCGCTAATTTGCCGCGCCATGATGCGTTGGAATTCGTGGAAGGAGATATCCGGGATACCAAACTGGTTCACCGGTGCATTCAGGGGGTAGAAGCCGTGGTACATCTTGCGGCGATTGCCTCGGTCCAGGCCAGTATCCATGACCCCCTCCGTACCCATCAGGTGAATTTTGACGGAACGCTGAACCTCCTCGAAGCCTCGCGTCGGATGGGTATCCAACGATTCTTATATGCTTGTTCCGCCGCCGTTTATGGCGACACGGCAAGTATTCCGGTTTCTGAGGGCGTTGCACCAAATCCGCTGTCACCCTATGCCGTCGATAAACTGAGCGGTGAATATTATTTACTGCACTACCACCGGAAATATCATCTGCCGGTGTCATCGTTTCGTTTCTTCAATATCTACGGACCGCGCCAGGACCCATCCTCACCTTATTCGGGGGTGATCAGCATTTTCATGGATCATTTGCAACATAACCAGCCTGTCACCGTATTTGGCGACGGTACCCAGACACGCGACTTTGTCTATGTCACCGATCTTGTCGAATTGCTCGCCAAGGCCTTGCATGGAACAGAAGGTATTGGTGAAGTATTTAATGTCGGTACCGGCATGCGTCATTCGCTGCTGCAGTTGTTGGGTTATCTTGAGAAACTGTCGGGAAAGAAAATCGAACGTCGACATGAGTCGACACGTGTTGGCGATATTCAGCATTCCTGTGCGGATATATCGCGGCTCAAAAATATTTTTGATGGTGTTCCGGCAACGCCATTCGATCAGGGACTGAAAAAACTGCTTGAGTCGTCGGGGATGATCAGAAAGGTAGAGTCAAGGAAAGATTGAAAGCAACGTCAGGCGAAGTGTTCGCCACGATATCTTCCGAGGCTGAAAATTCCAGAAATCTCCGTGGCGATACTTCCCAAATCAACCCCACCAGGCCCTGTACCGCGTACGTGCCAAGCGGTTGCAGGTGACTATCATTATAAAAGGGGCTGTGTGCATCCAGTTGGGTATTGAAGGCGATGTTGCCATATTTCCGGCTTATACCCATTGTACCAAAGCTGACCTGATGGCGTTGTTGTTGTGGCAGGATTTTTCCTTCGGTCATTAGAAGAATGCCTCCACCTCCGTACAAATTCCACGCATCCGGTACGGGTGTTTTTGTGGCACTCACCCAGAGTGCGAGATCGGTACTGCCGCTGCCTAGAAGTTCGCTGCTCTGTCCAGTAGGCAGCTTGAGACTTGCACGCAGTGCCATGCTGTCGATGCCGAGTGTCTTGTTCGTCTCTATCTGTTTTCCGGCGAGCAGACGCAAATCGCCGCCGCCGCTGACAGGATGATCGAGGCGAATCAAGTCTACGCCATCGCGGGTGTATCGAAAGTCAATCCGGTTACGCGATACATCGGTGCGGCCTCCCTGCGCGAGACCTAGATTGTTGTGCCATCTCTCAATGGTGTTGTCGAGAAAGCCGCCCCCATGGGTGAGGTAGGGCAGTTCGAATCCCCATTCCATCCCGCCGGCCAAGCCTTGATGCAAGGCCAGTGTCAGGCGGTGGGTTTCGCCATCAAGACTTATGTTTTCTGAATCGTGTGTACCACCGGAAAAATTATTGGCAATCTGCAACCGAAGCGTTATGTCCTGTTGACTTGGCGCCATAATTTGGCTGCCACCCAAGGCGGGCAGACCGAAAATCTGGATCAGCGGGCTTTGGTTGAAGCTGTAGAGCGGTCTGATGTCCTGTAAACGAGAAGTGTCCGCACAAGCCGGATTATGTGCCAATGTAACAAAAGACAGCAGTGAACCCGCACGGAGCAGGTTCAGGCAGAAGTGTTGGCTCAAGGGTGGATATAATTCAACAGGGTAGTTCTGACGTGATTTGATGTCGTTTCTCACGCATTAACGGATCATTACTCCTTGCCAGATTCTCTGACTAGCCGCTCACGGTATCACCCAGCATGAGGTATTTGAAGCCCCTCGCAAGGGGTTGGCGTTTCATTACAATTTTCACGGATTATTATGATAAAACACTGATACTAATTAACTTTTAGTGAAAGGTTGCACAGATACTATTTGCTGAAGCGAGATGCGGTGTTTGTTACCGCATTTCAATATAAAATGGACCTAGGAAGGGAAAATCTGACCGGGATGGTTTCAGCTTCTCGGGAAATTCAAGTCAAAATTGGCTGCTATGTTAGCGTGGTTTCACCACGCCTTTGCCGTCGCAGAACTGTCCATGAATCAGCAGAGCATTTCCATCATTATCCCCACTTATAACCGTGCGACATTGGTCGTGCGGGCGGTGCAAAGTGTACTTGCGCAAACTGTGGACGGTGACGAGGTGATCGTCGTCGACGACGGCTCAACCGATAACACTCGCGAAGTGCTCGCACCTTTTCAGAACAGAATACGCTACATCTGGACCAAAAACGCCGGCTGCGGAGCCGCTCGGAACCGGGGTATCCGTGAAGCGCGCAACCCGTTGGTAGCATTCCACGATTCGGACGACGAATGGCTGCCACACAAACTGACCTTGCAAAGGGCACTCATGCGGGAACGGCCTGATGTCCTGTATTGTTTCAGCGATTTCGCCGCGAGTTCGAGAGACAACCAGGTGCACCATCGCTACTTGAGGAACTGGAATCACGACGTTCGTCCGTGGGATGAGATTGTGGGGCCTGGAATAACATACTCCAGCATGGCTCCGTTGCCATCTGAGATGGGAGACTTCTCGGTGCATATCGGGAGTTTATATCTTGATGGGATAAATGCCTGCCACGTGCCGACATTCACAGTGATGATCCGGCGTGAGGAAGCCGGTGAGGCGCTGCATTTTTCCGAAGATCTTCCGATCCTCGAGGATTGGGAGTGTTTCAGTCGCTTGGCGCAAAAAGGGTTGGCGGCGTACCTGGACTGTGAGACAGCGATTCAACATGGGCACTCTGGGCCACGTATTACTAATGCAAGTAATCTCCAGCGCATCACATCGCAACTAATAATTCTTGCTAGGGTATATGGTATCGATGATGTCTTTTTGGCGGAGCATGGCAAGGTCTATTGGCAAACTGTCAACGATCTGAGACGCAGGCGCATATCCGCCTTGCTGATGAATCAGGATGCCCACACGGCAAAGGCTGAAATTCGATTAATGGATAAGTGCCCATGGCACTATCGGGTAGCGGCATTTATGCCCGCGCTGTTATTGAATATACTCGTCGATATCCGCAAGCGCGTTCACATCCCGCGGTTTGTATTTCCTGGGTGAAATTCGATCCATCTCTATGGGGATGAGCCGTGGCAATACCGGGCGGAGGTGTGGCTCGTAGTGCTACAATTTCGTATACTTAATGATTATCCACGGTATGCTCAAAAATAGACAACCAAGGTTCTGATCTAAAAAAGAATTTAGCTCCGTCTGAAACCTATAAACTTCTAATCTGCCTGCAATAAATAAAGTACCGCATAGTTCAGGCGGGTCAGATTATGTTAAATCGCGCTGTTCAAATTAAACCGCCGCGGTTTTCCCGCGGCGTTTAGTTCACGGGAATAACTAACAATGAATATTCTTGGTATTAATTATTTTTTTCACGACTCCACCGCCTGCTTGCTCGTGGATGGGAGCATCGCCGCTGTGATTGAGGAAGAGCGGCTCACTCGTAACAAACACACCGGGGCGTTCCCGAAACAATCCATCCAGCGCTGCCTGGACATGGCGAATCTCAAGCCGGCCGATATCGATGCGGTCGCTGTTTCCATCAAACCTACCAAGGACTGGGCCTCCAAGGCGGCTTATGGTTTGTTGAACCTGACCCATGCGCGACCATTTATCAGTCACGAACTGGTCCGGGCCTACTACAAGCAGCGTTCATTCTGGGACTGGTACCGGGGCCTGTGGCCTTCCGGCGGTCCTAAAGTGCACTTTGTGCCGCATCATGAGTCGCACGCGGCCGGAAGCTTCCTGGTTTCTCCGTACGAGAATGCGGCGATATTAAGCCTCGATGGTTCGGGTGAGTGGGCCACCTCGTTCCTGGGCAAAGGCGAGGGCAATCGCATTACCTGTTTTCAACAAAGCTATTTCCCGATGTCGCTTGGGTCCTTTTACGAAGCCGCGACTGAATTTTGCGGCTTCAAACCCAATTACGATGAAGGCAAGACCATGGGACTTGCGCCTTTCGGCGATCCTTCCGTTTACCGCAAGAAAGTGGCGGAAATCGTCAAGGTCGATAACGAAGGATCTATAAAAATCGATCTGTCCTATTTCAACTATCAGTACTGGGGGCGCCGGCGCTGTTCCCAGAAATTTCATGATACGTTTGGCAGCCCACGAAAAGACAAGGAATTCGCTGACAATCATTTGAATGTTGCGGCCGCCTTTCAGCATGTCCTGGAAGACCGGGCGCTGGAACTTTGTGCGATATTGCGTAGGAAAACATCGAGCCGCTATCTGATCATCTCCGGTGGTGTCGCGCTAAACAGCGTCATGAACGGACGGATCGTGCGCGAAAGCGGGTTTGAGGATATCTACGTCATGCCGGCAGCTGGTGATAATGGCACTGCTATCGGCGCCGCCTATTATGTTTATCACGTGGTGCACGGCCAGGCCCGCACGCGCGTGCACGACGACCCGTATCTTGGCACCGAGTACTCCGACGCGGAGCTCGGAAAGCTGATCCGCGAATGCAAGCTCACCGCCGTGCAGCATGACGATATCGCCTCTGAGGCGGCCCGCCTGCTGGCCGAAGGGAATATCATCGGCTGGTTCCAGGGGCGGATGGAGATCGGGCCACGTTCGCTCGGCAACCGCAGCATTCTGGCGAATCCCGCGCTGCCGCATATGAAGGACAAGATTAATGCCGAGGTCAAGCATCGCGAAGCCTATCGTCCGTTTGCGCCCTCGGCAATCGTGGAAGAGCAGGGCCGCTTTTTTGATTCGATTGGGGAAAGCCCATTCATGCTGAAAGTTTGTCCGGTCAGAAAAGAGATGCGCGACATGCTGCCGGCCATTACGCATGTGGACGGCTCGGCCCGTCTGCAGACGGTAAGCAAGTCCATCAATCCCCTGTATCACGATCTTATCCGGAAATTCGGCGAAAAAACCGGTGTACCGGTACTGCTCAATACCAGTTTTAATATTCAGGGCGAACCGATTGTGGAATCTCCGATCAATGCCATACGCTGCTTTTTTTCAACCGGCCTGGATGTTCTGGCTCTGGGGAGTTATCTGATCAAAAAGAGTTGATGGTTTCTGTGCATGGCAATGACAAGGAAAAAACACCGGAAGATCGCTCCGGAATCCGATTGCAAGACCTTGCAAGGCTCTCATCGGCAAACTTCATTGGAATTTGATCAGGTATGCGTTATTTTGCGCCTACTGCATGCGTTATATCCGCACATTTTCCGAGTTGGGGATAAATGACATCCCCGTAGTCGGAGGCAAAAATGCTTCCCTGGGCGAAATGTTTCGCCACTTGAGCGCCGAGGGAGTGCGGGTTCCTGACGGTTTTGCCACCACCGCTGAGGCCTATCGGCACTATCTCGAGCACAATCATCTCACCGATCGTATCCAGGTGCGCTTGAAGGGCGTCGACTCGGATAATCTCACGCAACTGGAACAGGCCGGCACCGAGGTTCGCCGTTGGATTTTCGAGGCCAGCATGCCGCCGGACCTGGCCGGGGAAATCACCGCGGCTTATGAAAATCTGGCACGGCAATATGGAACGGAGCCGGATGTGGCGGTGCGCAGTTCGGCCACGGCTGAAGACCTTCCCAATGCTTCCTTTGCCGGTCAGCAGGACACCTTCCTTAATATCCGCGGCGTCGAAAATCTCCTGATCGTTTGTCGTCGCATTTTCGCCTCGCTTTTCAATGACCGGGCAATTTCCTATCGCGTGCATCAGGGATTTGACCACACGCAGGTGGCGCTCTCGATCGGCGTGCAAAAGATGGTGCGTTCCGACTTCGCTTCCTCCGGCGTAATGTTCACGCTGGATACTGAAACCGGATTCCGCGACGTCGTCCTCATCAATGCCGCTTACGGTCTTGGCGAGAACGTGGTGCAGGGAGCAATCAACCCGGATGAATTTTATGTCTTCAAGCCGACATTGATGAACGGCATGCGACCGATTCTCAAGCGTCATCTCGGCAGTAAGGCGATTAAAATGATCTACGCGCAGAATGCACCGGATGGCAATCCGACTCGTAACATCGCGGTGCTCGAGACGGAGCGTCTGCGATTTTCCGTGACGGACGACGAAGTACTGGAACTCGCGCAGTTCGCCATAAAAATCGAGCAACATTATTCGAGGCTGGCGGGACAGGATCGGCCCATGGATATCGAATGGGCCAAGGACGGTGTGGATGGCAAGCTTTACATCGTGCAGGCGCGCCCCGAAACGGTGCGTTCACGCGAGGCGCGCGACGCATACGAAGTTTATTCCCTGGAATCTCGCGGCAAGTTACTCACCTCCGGCAAAAGTGTTGGCCGTCGCATCGCGAGCGGCACGGCGCATGTGATCGAGAAAGCGGCTGACATGTCGAAATTACATGCCGGCGAAGTGCTGGTGACTGATATGACCGACCCTGATTGGGAGCCGGTAATGAAAATCGCTGCCGCTATCGTCACTAATCGTGGTGGGCGTACCTGCCATGCCGCCATTGTGGCGCGTGAACTTGGCATCCCGGCCATCGTAGGCTGCGGTGACGCCACCGAAGTTATACATAGCGGGAAGAAAGTGACGGTAAGCTGCGCTGAAGGCGATACCGGACAGGTTTACGAGGGCGAGCAGAAATTCCGCATCGATCGGGTATCGCTGGACTCCACGCACCGGCCGCGCACGAAAATTATGATGAATGTCGGTAATCCCGACCAGGCCTTTGAAAATTCTTTCTTGCCGAATGACGGCGTGGGGCTCGCACGCCTCGAGTTCATCATCAATCACAGTATCCAGGCGCACCCGCGTGCGCTACTGGAGTATGACAAGCTTGGCCAGGATGAACAAAAGCAAATCGATCGGTTAACGGCCGGCTACACAGATCGCCGCGCCTATTTCATAAGCCGCCTTGCTGAAGGTATTGGCACCATCGCTGCGGCGTTTTACCCCAAACCGGTTATCGTGCGCATGAGTGATTTCAAATCGAATGAATATGCCACCTTGTTCGGCGGCGCCGGCTTCGAGCCCAAGGAGGAAAATCCCATGCTCGGGCTGCGCGGGGCCTCGCGTTATTATTCGGAATCTTTCCGCGACAGCTTTGCCATGGAGTGCGCCGCGCTCAAGCAGGTACGCGAGGACATGGGACTGGAAAATGTCATCGTGATGATTCCTTTTGTGCGCAGCGTTGATGAGGCAAAAAACGTACTGGCGATTATGCGTTTGCACGGACTCGATCGCGGAAAGGCAGGACTTAAGGTTTACCTCATGTGCGAGATTCCGGCAAATGCCTTGCTGGCGGAGGACTTCCTGCGGCACCTGGACGGCTTTTCCATCGGCTCCAACGATTTGACCCAGCTGACCTTGGGCGTGGACCGCGACTCGGGACTCGTGACCGGCTTTGACGAACGTAACGCGGCAGTGCTCAAGCTTATGGAGATGGCCATCCACGCTGCCCGCAAAATGGGCAAATATATCGGTATTTGCGGGCAGGCTCCGTCGGATTATCCTGAAATCACCACTTGGCTGGTACGGCAGGGCATCGAGTCTATTTCGCTCAACCCGGACAGCGTGATTACCATGACGCGCGTGGTGCAGCAGGCGGAACAGGCGCTTAAGTGACGGCGAACTGAAGCGGCCTGTCATCGTCTAATATTGGTAGTGGGTGTCTTTGCCCAGTAAGATCATGGTTGGCACAGCGCCTGACCCATAATACAGACCAGCGAGAATTCATTTCATGTTGCGACTTTTTTTATTTTTTCTTACTGCCCTGATCGCTTCTTTCCCCGCCATTGCCGGCGAGCCGGAAGTGGGCCAGATCAAAGCGGAACTCATCCGGGTGTTTCCTGAACTCAAATCGGCGATCATCAAGCCCTCTCTCGTTTCCGGGATGTTCGAGGTTGAATATGACTCCAGGATTTTCTATGCCACCGCCGACGGCAAGTATCTCTTCATGGGCGATGTGATGGATCTGAGCTCGCAGAGCAATTTAACCGAGACCCGACGCGCGGCCATTCGCACGCGTATGCTTAACGAAGTGGGCGAGGAAAACATGATCGTGATCGGGCCGGACAAGCCCCTGCGCACGCTCACGGTGTTTACCGACGTGGATTGCGGTTACTGCGCCAAGTTTCATCTCGAAGTTCCCACGCTCAACGAGCACGGCGTAAAAGTACGCTATTTGTTCTATCCACGGGCCGGCCTCAATTCCGAGAGCTACCGGCGCGCGGTGGCGGTATGGTGCGCGGACGATCGCGTAAAGGCGATCGGTATCGCCAAAGCCGGCGGTAAACTGAACATGAAAACCTGCTCCAATCCGGTGGAAAGTCATTACCAGCTGGGCCAGCGATTGGAAGTCAATGGGACTCCCTCAATCTTTCTTGATAATGGTAAAGTGTTGCCGGGCTATATCCCGGCGCCGCGACTGCTTAGTATGCTTGGTCTCAAGAGCTGATCGCCGCGTCGTTGGGACAGCGAGCAGCGAGACCGAGGCATGGACCAGGAAAGCACGACTCAGGATCGGGAATGGGTAAGGCTCCGCAATCAGTTGCGCGACAACGAACGCATCTGGTCCGGCTTTCGCCAGATAGAAGTGCGAATGATCGGCTCACATTCGCTCCCCGATCTTATCCATATCATCACCGAAGGCATTCCCGAGACGTTCCCCGGCATTGATTGCGTCACGGTTGCCTGTGTCGATCCCGAATATGAAATGACGCGCCTCATCGACGATGGCGCCGAACCGGGTTCCGGGGCGCGCAGTTTTATCGCCTTGCCGCGCGAAACGCTGGATGGACTGTTTACGCGCCCATGGCGGCCCCGTCTGGGTCCGGTTGATGAACGTCTCCATTCACTGCTTTTTTCGGGCGATGCCTGCGCCTCGGGTTCCGTGGCGTTGGCGCCGCTGGTTCGACGCGGTGAACTGATTGGCAGCCTCAATCAGGGCAGCCGCGATACCCGCCATTTCGCACCGGGCATTGCCACGGATCTGCTGGAGCATCTGGCGGCGGTTACGGCCATGTGCATCGACAATTCCATCAATCACGAAAGACTCAAGCTGGACGGCCTTACAGACCCCTTGACGGGCATTTCCAATCGCCGGTTTTTCGAGCGCCGCCTGGCGGAAGAAGTGGAGCGTTGGGCGCGGCAATCCGGACCGCTGGCATGCATGATGGTGGACGTGGATTTCTTCAAGCAGGTAAACGACCAGTATGGCCATCAGGTCGGAGATCGCGTGCTGCGCCAGATCGCGAGTCTTCTCGGCCAGGATTTACGCGGTAGTGACGTGTTGGCGCGCTATGGCGGAGAGGAATTTGTGCTGCTCCTGCCGGGCACCAATCTTGCGCAGGGAGCGGCTATCGCCGAGCGCCTGCGCTCCAACATTGAACAAAGTGCCTTCGTTATTCCGGAAGGGATCGATCTCGATGTCACCGTGAGCGTTGGTCTGGCCAGTCTCCAGCCAGGCGTGGATTCCTACGGGCCCGATCCGGCCGTCTGGCTGCTCCAGCAGGTGGACACTGCGCTTTATCAGGCCAAGGAAACGGGACGCAATCGCGTGATCCAGGCCGTGGTATCCTGATTCAGGGCGGCAGTTCCACCACGCCGCCGCAGGCGGTGAAAAGCAGTAACAGCCTCACCTTTTTGCCCGACCAGAGTCGTCGCACCCCTTCGCCGTATTGACGCATTTGTTCCCTGAAATCCTGCGCCAGTTGCATGATATTTGTTTGCGTGGCATGCGCATGGGTCTTGTAATCGATGACGACAACTTCGTCTTCCCGGAGGATGAGCCGGTCGATGATGCCGTAACCATCGCGTTCGCCATCACGATAAAGGATCGGGATTTCGTTGCGTGCCTCCTGATAACAGGCGGGATCGAAAAACTCGCGAAAATCCGTCCGATCAATCACAGCACAGGACTCGTGCCACCATTCGTTGAAATCTTTTTCGTCCAGCCACCCACCGAATTCCCGCCATATTATTTTTTCGACTGTTGTGCGTGTCTCGCCGTTGGTCAGTCGTTCCAGTATACGATGAATCACTTTGCCACGGCGTTGCACCCGCGTACGTGCCTCCGTGAAGTTGGCAGCTTCGTCCGGGTGATCGTCTTCTGCCTGCGCCAAATGGCTTGGGTTGAGTATTCCGGTTTCCGGCATTGCGGGAAGAGGTTGTGTCAGAAGCGGATCGATGACGAAGCCGGCATCGGATGTTTGTGGTACCCGTGGCAACGAAGTTGGCGGCTCACCGTATTCCAGTCTGGCCCTGGTATTGAAAATAGTTTTCCCCTGGTCCACGGAATCAGAATTGAGCTTGAGTCCCGCGTGCGCGGCTTCACCGGAATCAACAGCCTGACGCAGGCGCTTTTCGATGAATCCGTACCAGCCATGATCGCCCAGCCCGGGTTCACAGCCTGAGATATAGAGCATCTGCTTGGCGCGTGTAAGCGCGACATACAGCAGATTCGCCTCCTCGCGGAGGACGGACCATCGTTGTTCATCCTGGAGTGAGCGGCTGACGTCATCAATATTTTTCCTGGTGCCGGCAAGATAAAAATATCTCGGACGCGGATCATTTACCGGCCAATCGATCAGCGATCGCAGCCCGCGATCGCGGTTTCGGGAGCCTCGTGCCGCGTCGACGAGGAATACTACGGGCGCTTCCAACCCTTTGGCGGCATGAATGGTCATCATGCGCACGCGGGGCTGGCGGTTCCAGGTCGGTTCCGTGGGAGATTTATCGTCGTTCTCCAAATGTCTTTCGAGATAGACCAGAAAATGCGAAAGGCTCGGATAACGTCCGCTGTCAATCTCCAACGCCAGTTCAAGAAAACGATTGAGATTGGCTTCCACGCGTGGCCGCTGATGCGGGACCGCGGCGGCGAGATAGCGGGCCACCACGTTCCCCTCGCAGTAGATGCGGTCAAGCAGGTCGTGCACCGGCAGGCGGTCGACATAGGCGCTCCAGCGCGGTAACAACTGTTGCGCCCGCGACAGGCTGTTGCCCGGTACCAGACCGGAGGCCAATTGTGCCAGGCGTTCACGCCAGGATCCCGGCGGGTGTTGGGCAAGACACAGCAGATCGTTTTCACTCGCGGCGAAAACAGGCGAGCGCAGGACCGAGGCAAGCGCAAGATCGTTGTACGGCTCGATCAGATTGCGCAGCAGGTGTATGAGGTCGCGCACCTCCAGCGATTGCATGAAAGCTCCTCGGCCTGATCCAATATAAGGTATGCCCGCCCGTCGCAGAGCTTCTTCGTAGAATCGTGAATGCGTGCGGTCACGCATCAGGATCATGATGTCGTCACCCGTCATGTGGCGCACTCCATCCTTGTCGGCGACAGGCGTCCCCAGGAGCTGAAGGATTTTCCCGGCGATCAGGTCGCTTTCCTGGCGGTACCGTGTGTCTTCATCCGTCTGGCGTGGTTGTTCCAAGGGATTTCTCCATGCCTGATCCGTATTTTTCCTGGTTGGCTCCTGCCGCTGGATGAGCGGCAGCACCTCGACTCGGCCCCATAATTGCTGGTGGTACGTGTCGTGTTTCTGGAAGCCCTGCAACGAATAATCACCGTCTGTTTCGCTATGGGAGTCAGTGGGACGATGAAAGACAAGGTTGACGAAACGGATAATGGCGGGTGAAGAGCGCCAGGATAAATGCTGTGTCAGCGTCTGTGTCTGCGCATGTTGTTGCAGCCAGTGGCGGGCGGTATGAAACAGGCGTGGGTCGGCCCGGCGGAAACGGTAAACCGACTGTTTTTCATCGCCGACGAGAAAGACACTGCGGCGACGTTCCGGATCGCCCGCCACCATTTCCTGCAACAGCGGCAGCAACAATCGCCACTGAGTCGGATTGGTATCTTGGAATTCATCCACCAGCAGATGGTCGACACGCTGATCCAGTTTGTATTGCACCCATTCGGCATGGCGGCTGCGGTTCAACAGGCGGTAGGTTTTCCATTCCAGATCGGCAAAGTCGAGCAAGCCGCGTTCCATCTTGAGCCGTTGATATTCTTCGAGCAAGGCTATGCCACACACATACCAAGCCTGCGAGATTCGGTATGTCCTCTGGCGTTTGAATTCCGCGATGGCCGTCATCAGACGCGAAGCGATCTCCTGGTGCAGGCTAATCAGCGCATCGACATGATTGGCGCCAAGTTTCTTCTCCAAGGTCCGAGAGCGTTTCATCTGGCGGGGCTCATCCTTGTCGGTCAGCAGAACGGCACGAATCCGATCGAAAGTTTGTTGTGAAGGAGTCTTGTCTGATAGCGCACGTGCCAGGTTCACTACATGTTCCTGGTTCGTCTCCGTAAGATGACCGCCTAACAGTTCGGCATAGCGTGCGATTCGACGGCACACCTCGGGATCCTGGACAACAGTTATGCGCGGATCGGTGCTCTCCGTTGTCTTGAGCAATTGCCGAATTTGTGTCGCCGCAAAACCTGCGGGGTCCTGTTCGTTTTCGGTATAGGCCCACCAATCGCTGCGGTGCGCCAGAAAATCATCCAGCGCCGTGCGCGTACCGGCTACACCAGCGCATTCTTTCAGTAGCGTGTCCAACGCTGTGGATAACGTGCCTTCCTTGTCACGAAACGCTTTTCGGTCGAGCGCAAGCCAGGCGGCTTGCTCCAGCTCAGCTGTTGTCTCGATGAGCTCGAATCCCGACGGTACGTTTGCCTCGAGCGGGAAGCGTCGTAATATTTCCTGGCAAAAGGCATGAAACGTCGTTGTTCGCAGGGCATGTATCGCTGCCAAATGTTTTTCATACAGCCCACGTGCGAGATCGCGGCTTGCTTGATTGGTGTCGGCGCCGATTTCGGCGAGTTGTTTGACGAGCGTTTCCTCGTCGCTCGCGGCGAGGGCAAACAGACGTTCGGTGACGCGTTCATGGATTTCGCCGGCGGCCTTGCGCGTAAAGGTGATGGCCAGGATGGCGCCGGGCTCGCTACCTTCAAGGAGCAGGCGAATGATGCGACTGGTCAGCAACCAGGTTTTGCCGGTGCCGGCGGCCGCATGGACCACGACGTTGTTTTGCGGGGCCGTGGCGAGCGCGATATCGATCATGGTTGCGGAGCCTGGATGAGCGGTCGATGAACGGCATATAACTTCATGTATTTCATATAGAATTTTTTGGCCTGCCGCAGGTCCGGTTTTCTTGCAACTTGGGTTACTCGGCCTATAGTTTGTATTGGAAGGGAAACCAGATAGGGACATATCGCAGCTGACGACATTGGAAGTAAGCAGGGAAGTCGCAAGGGATGCAAGGATGCATTCCGGAAGCAAGTGATCAGTAGATATACCGGAGGCGGCCATGAATGGCCGCCTCCTTTTTTATGGACACCGTTCACGACGTGGATAATGTCGTTTCGGCCCACATTTCGCGGCGACACAGCCCCTCCATTTCGCAAATCCGGCAAGTTTCCATATCGCCCCACGCGGGTAATGGGGTTCCAGCGTCAAGGCTGCGTTTGAGCAGCATCAATCGTTCCCGCAACGCTGCGCACAACAGGCCCAGTGACTGGCCATCGAGAGTCGACTGTTCTTTTACATCCCCATCATCCAGCGCAAGAAATGTCGCCTGTGCAATATTTTCTTGTTCCAGCAACAGGGCATAGAACGGGAGCTGGATGTTTTCGCCCTGGAGTACATCATTACGTGAAGGCACGGCGCCGGTTTTGTAATCGATAATGCCATAGTCTTCCTTGCCATGATCGAGTCGATCGATACGTCCGGTAAGGGTGATTTGCGTTTCGCCTTCGAGAAATTTTCGTTCTCTTTTGATTTCCGATGCCTCGATCTGCCAGTACGCCGCGCGTTTTATTTCCCAGTCAAGATAGGCCGGAATGCATTTCTCCCAGCGATAGAGCCAACCACGCGCCAGGAAACGCCGACGCAGATCCTTGGCAAATACCTTTTGTGAAATTTCGCGCAGCATGGCCTCGGCGCCGGTTCGGGTGTCATCATCCAGTTTTTCATGCCACGGACCGGGAAGATCGGGCGCACCGGAATGGAAGGCCTGCAGGATACGATGTACATAAATTCCGTAATCCATCTTTTCGATTTCCTCGCGCACTTCATCTTCCGGCGCCAGACCGAGGCCGCGAGCAGTGAAGAACTGATAGGGGCAATTTATCAAACGCTGGTAGTCCGTCGCCGTGAACGCCGCCGGTAGCATGGAAGGTGGCAGACGCGCGGCCGGCGGCGCTATGGGTGTCGGCAGCGGCGCATCGCGCACGACGATGTTGGTAGCAGGTTGTTGTACGAGCCATTCCAGCTCAGGATCATGCAACGATGTGCCATAGGAAAGTTCGTGAAAAGCACGTATGCGTTCCACCCAGGGACTCGGGACCAGGCGTTCGCCTTCATTTTCACGGCGCAGGCTCACCAGCACATGTGGCGCGGCCTCAAGTAAACGGCGGAAATCCTGAAACAGGGCAGCGTAGCGTCGCGCCAGCGATGGCAGGCCAAGCTCGGTGCGCACGCTGTCATTGAAATATGGTGAGGCGCCGATCTGCCCCGGCAGATGCTCGCGCACCGCGCCGGCGATGATGAGTGCATCGAAGCGGTAGAGTCGGGATTCCGCGAAGCTCATGAGCTCCACGCCGCGCCCTTTCATCGGTGGATGAAAACGGCGCTGTTCCATGTTGCGCCGGAGCCACTGGTGAAAATCTGGCCACGACAGGTGGAGGGAATTGTGTTTGGCTGCTGAATACATTTCATCGAGCACGTTCAACAGTTCACGACCGGCGTCGTCCTTTTCAAACCCCGCTGATAAGCCCAGGTTGTCGAGGCTCTTGTGCAGTGCTTCCAGAAATTCCGGCAAAGCCCGCGGCCGTGCTGTTATCAGGGGGTTCAGGGAAGCCGCGGCGCCTTCCAGCCGGTCCAGCAGCCGCGTCAGTGTCGCGCCGGTCTCGGCGAGTTCGTCGCGCCACTCGGTTCTGGCACGTTCAAGACCGTGACGGTAATGGTCGAGCCCGGAAGTGATATCGTTTGAACGAACGACGTTTTCTTCAAACAAGGACACGAGACGGTCAAAATCCGGGTGTCCAACGTCGAGTTGCAGAAAGGGGGACTTCAGCAAATCAAGCAGGGGGGTGTGGGCGAAATTCTGTTCCACGCACTCAAGCCAGCGCGCCAGCGCCGTGGCGGCGCTCGTGGTTGAGAGCGTCCAGCCGCCCGCGTCCATCAGTCCGATGCGGGCGCGTTCCAGCAGCGCACGCACGCGGCGTGCCAGTTTGCGGTCGTTGGTTACGATGCCGATATCGTGCTGACCCTGCGTGAGCCAGCGCCGCACCTGAAGATCGATGGCGCGCGCCTCGGATTCCGCGTCGGCGGCCTGATGCAGGACCAGGTGCCCGCGCGCGGGACTGGTCGGCGAAGCTGTCAACTGCTGGCGGGCGCGCTGCCGTAAGTTGTCGCCCCCCAAGTCGAAGACGCGATCGAGAAAATCCGCATACACGTCGTGCGCGGGGATGGCCTGTGATCTTGCCTGCAACGAACTTAAAAGGTGCGCCGTGGGATTGTCCGAATCCTTGTTGCTGGAACCGTGAACCAGCAATGTCAGACACTGACGTGCAAGAAGTGTTTTGATCCAGTTTATTTCCGCGCGCGAGAAATCCACAAAGCCGGCGAGATAGAGTCTGGTATCGCTCGTCAATTGGTCGGTGCTTCGCTCCAGACCGTCCGTGAATTGTAGCGTCTGATCCTGGAGATTATTTTCCCTGAGACGCTCGCGCCACGCGCCCCACAACACATGCACCAGTTGCGCCTCGTCGCTAAATGGCGAAAGGTCATCCATCTCCGCGGCGTGATTTGCGGCAATTTGCCGAATCAGACCAGCGGGGTTTTCGGGTAACCGGCATTCATGGAGTGCCAAATCGTCGAATAATTCCAGCAGGCTGTCGACCAGTGGCCAGTCGCCGTAGGCACGGCGCCACTGGGGATAATCGTGAAACAGATTGAGCAGCAGGATTTCACGTGCCGTTGTGTTTAACCGGTGTTTGTCACCATCGGCGAAACGTGAAGCCCAGGAAATCAGCGTGCCGGTAAAGGGCGGCAACAGAGCGGAGAAATCTTTCAGCGCTGCTTGCTCCCGCAGTATCCGGCGGAAACGCGGGATGACGCTGCGGTGTGGGAGTAATACGACTTGTTGACTTAAATCCGGGAGACAGTCTTTATGCCGTTCAAGCAACAGCGTGGCGAGATGACGTAGTGGATCGTCTCCGTAAGGGACAAGTATGACCGGTGCGTCAGCGCTCAAGGTACTTGAGTTTGTCAGGCTTGTTTTCCCATTCGGCGGCGTCCGGCGGCCCGGGTTTTTTCTCGGTCAACACCGGCCATTTTTTGGCCAGTTCGGCGTTGAGGGCGGTGAACTGTTTCTGATCTTCCGGCAGATCGTCTTCCGCAAAAATGGCGTTCACCGGGCACTCGGGTACGCATAAGGTGCAATCGATGCATTCGTCGGGGTCAATGACCAGGAAGTTGGGACCTTCATGGAAGCAATCCACGGGGCAGACCTCCACGCAGTCTGTGTACTTGCAGCGGATACAGCTTTCCGTGACCACGTACGTCATCGACACTCTCCAGGAATTTTAAAAGCGGGCCGAATAATACACGCGTGCGCCAACGCGTGGAATAACTGAAGCCCCTGTTTATATTCGATATAAATCAGCAGATAACACGGGATTTCTCCGGATCGTGTCAAATTGTTCCGGTTCGGTTGCACATGGCTTGTGCTATATAATCAATTGATAGTATTCGGAAATACTTTAACGCCACGGACAGGAAGCCACGGTGACCGGACTGGCCCTCTCATTGCCCACGAAGCGTGTCTCGGCCTGGATGACCGAGACCGACCCCAAGTATGCGCAAGCGTGGATCGCCTCCTTGCCGCTCGCCGATAGCGCGGAGACGGCGCGGGAAATATATCAGGCGCTCTATACTCTCAATCGTCAGGAACTGGACGCCACGCGCCGCTTCGAGTTGATGGAGCTTTATGCCGCTCCTGTCGCTTCCGTCACCTCGACGCTGGAATCCTATTTTACCCGTGCCGCGTTGCCACTAACGCCGAAGAAAAGGCAACTGGCGGAATTCATCCGTCAGTTGCACATGGAGATGGCCTACGGCTACAAGGGCTGTCTTCAGGATCTGGAAAAACAGCGGGTGCGCTGGGGCAAAAAATCCCAGCGGGCGCAGGCGCTGGTACGGGCTCTGCATTACCTCGGCGAGGTGTTGCTGCATTCGTATCAGGTGTACATGCCGTATCCGTCGGGAGTGTGGCGCGAGATACATTCCATATATCAGCATGCCGCTGGGCACGATCTGGCGCAGGAGGTGCTTGATACGCCCGCACCCATAGTTGCCAAGACCACGCTCAACCACGACTACATTCGCATCCTGCTTCTGGGTCTGAACAACCCTTATCAATTGCCGCAGGGTGAATGCCGCCAGATCCAACGGTTTCTGCATCAATGGGGCGCGAAGGCGATGCTGAAGGACAGCCTCCAAGTATCGCAGTCTGCCGGATATTTTCTGATTGATCCCGCGACCGATTCGCCGCCAGTGCCGTTTCCGCAGGGTGTGACATTCGAGTCGGGTCAGGGGCTGCGTCGGCTGGATGCCGTGGAACTGTTGCGCTCCATCCAGTTTTTCATCCAGCGCCTGCAAAAAGGCGACAGCGCCCGCACGCTGTCGCTCGGTATCGAATGTCTGGATTCCGTCTGCCTTGAGATGATGCAGCGCATGATGCGCTCCTGGGGCCAGTTGTCGCGGCGGCAATACTCGCGCATCCAGCGCAGCGGTCCGGCCTTTGTGTGCGCCGGAATCCCGGCGCTGCATTTTTTTGCCAGCGGCCAGAAGCCATTTGTCTCGCCGGCGGCGACAGCACGCAAAGAGACATCGGACGATCGCATTATTCTGCCGGCCCACATTGAGGAAGATGTGGCCCGCGAGATGAAGGCGGACGAGGATTTCATCGCGCTTGATGAGCTGGTGGCCGGGCCGATGCCACAGGTGGAACCGCGCGAGATAACCGTCTCTTCCGGCGAAGGGTTTCGTGTCGACCGCTGGCAGATCAAGGACGCCGCGCCCAAAGGGCTGCAACTGGTCCGGTTTGGAAGTTCGCACACCTATGTGCGCGTCGGCGATGTCGTGGGCGTCCAGCAGATGGATGAGATCGGCCGCTGGAGTGCCGGTGTGGTGCGCTGGATGAAGAGCCCCGAGGCCGGTAGTCTTGAGATGGGCGTTGAGCTCCTGGCCTCCGGCGTCAAGCCGGTGGCGATCTCGCCAGTGCGCAATGCTGAGGGAAGCGATTATCAGCCCGCGTTGTTGCTTCCGGCTATCGAAGCCCTGCGCCGCCCGGCCACGTTGCTATTGCCGCGCGGCGTTTTCGCGCCCGGAAGTAATCTGCTACTGGTTGAAGATGAAGTAGAAACGCGTACGGTGCGCCTATTGCAGCGTCTGGAGTACACGAACGTTTTCGAGCTGTTGGTTTTCGCCGACGTTAATCTAGAGTATGCACGTGGATAAAGGACTACCCGCAAACGCCGCTTCTCATCCTACGTATGTGTCCCGAGCTCAAACATTACTCCTGCCGGGGTTCTAACGCCGCAACTCTTCCGTTAGATGCGGCTGAATGCGTCGAAGCATTTCGGCGTGGATTTTTGGATTGCCCGCGAGGATGTTGCCGCTTTCGAGAAAATTCTGTCCTCCGGCAAGATCAGTAACCAATCCACCAGCTTCCAGAACGATCAACGCACCGGCGGCCATATCCCAGGGGCTTAAGCCAATCTCCCAGAAACCTTCATATCGGCTACAGGCGACATAAGCTAAGTCGAGCGACGCCGAGCCGGGGCGGCGGATGCCGCTGGTGCTCAGCATGAATTCCTTCAGGGTGCCTATCCATGCATCCATGTGTTGATGCGAGCGGAAAGGAAAACCGGCGCCGAGCAGAGCGTATTCAAGTTCAGTGACGCGACTCACGCGGATGCGGCGGTCGTTCAATTGCGCGCCGCCGCCGCGCGAGGCGGTGAAGAGTTCATTGCGCGAGGGATCGAACACCACCGCCTGGTCCAGCCGGTCTTTATGTTTGAGTGCGATGGAAACGCCGAAGTGGGGCAGGCCATGCAGAAAGTTGGTAGTGCCATCGAGTGGATCGATGATCCATACATAATCATCGCCGGACTGTGCGCCGGTTTCTTCCCCGAGAAAGCCGTGGTGCGGATAGGCGGCGCTCAGGACGCGGATGATTTCATTTTCCGCCATGCGGTCCACTTCGCTGACGTAATCCTTGAGGCCCTTGGTCTCGACCGTCAGGCGTTCCAGCCGGTCGACATGGCGCATGATGATGTTACCGGCATTGCGCGCGGCCTTGACCGCCATGTTGAGCATGGGATGCATAAGTTTTTCCGATAATGTAAGAGAACGAAGATGCGCCGATGTGGGGCGGCATTGTAATCGGCCGGGCAGAGTGTTGAAAGCAGAAACGCGGCGCCCAAGCCTGTAGAATGTTGCCGGTTATTCCTACAGGCTGGTTCATGGCCCTAGCAAATATCCGTATTGTGCTCGTCCGCCCCACTCACCCTGGGAATGTGGGCGCGACCGCGCGGGCCATGAAGAACATGGCTTTGCGCAATTTGCATCTGATTGAGCCCGAGAAATTCCCGAGCCCCGAGGCCACGGACCGTGCCGCTGGAGCAGATGACGTGCTGCAAGAAGCGATGATCTGCGCCTCGCTCGATGAGGCGCTTAAGGACTGTCATCTCGTGATCGGCACCAGCGCGCGCTCACGCCGCATTGCATGGCCCACGCTCGACCCGGTGGCCGGCGCCAGCCGCTTGGTGGAGGGCGCGCGCCATGGACCGGTGGCGCTGTTGTTCGGTCAGGAGCGTACCGGCTTGCTTAATTCGGAGCTGGATCGCTGCCATTACGTGGTGACGATCCCCGCCGACCAAGCATATTCATCCCTGAATCTGGCTAGCGCGGTGCAGATTCTGGCCTACGAGATATACCGGACCGCCCTGACGGATGCTGCGAAGAGCGTGACAGAAGCCCGCGAGGACAGGCTGGCGAGTAGTGAGAGTATGCAGCGCTTCTATCAGCATCTGGAAGAGGTGCTTCAGGAGATTGAATTTATCGATCCGAATAACCCACGGTTTCTGATGCGTCGTCTAATGCGACTGTTTAATCGCGCCAGTCCGGATGATACCGAGATGAACATATTGCGTGGCATACTTACGTCCATCCAACAGGGCCGCCATAAAAATTGACTAAAATACTCAAGAATATTTATAATATTTAAATCAGGATATTATCCGTCATGTTTAAAAACCTGCGTGAATATCGGAACAGCATTTTCCAGCGTGATCCGGCGGCGCGATCCACGCTGGAAGTGTTGACGGCCTACCCGGGTGTGCATGCCCTTGCGTTCCATCGCCTGTCGCATCGTCTGTGGAGCTGGCATTTGTGCTGGCTGGCGCGGATGCTTTCCCAGTTGGGGCGCTGGCTGACCGGTATTGAAATTCATCCTGGGGCCAAGATCGGCAAGCGCTTTTTCATCGATCATGGCATGGGTGTGGTCATCGGCGAGACCGCTGAGATTGGCGATGACGTTACCTTGTACCACGGTGTCACCCTCGGAGGCACTACCTGGCGCAAGGAAAAACGCCATCCTACGCTGGGAAATAACGTTGTGGTGGGGGCGGGTGCCAAGATTCTCGGCCCGATTACTGTGGGTGATAACGCCCGCGTGGGCTCCAATTCCGTGGTGGTCAAGAACGTACCGGCCGGAGCCACTGTCGTGGGTATTCCGGGGCGGATCATGGGACCAAAAAAGGCCGACGCCAAACATCAGCTACGTGAAGCGATGGCTAAGAAAATCGGCTTTGATGCCTATGGCCAGAGTCCGGATATGCCAGATCCGGTGGCGCATGCAATCGATCTGATTTTGGATCACATGCATCTCTTTGATCAGAAAATGAAAATTATCTCTAACGCGCTGGAAAAGACGGGAGTTAAGGTTAATTTGGACATGCCCGAAATTGATGTAAGCAACCTCGAAGACCCTCCATCTGCCATATATCTGCAAAGAGATAAGCCCAAAGAGAATAGTTGACTAAATCCATCAAGTAAGTAAAATTATAAGGGTATACAAACCGTATGGGAATATATCCTATGAAACTAACAACCAAAGGTCGTTATGCCGTGACAGCCATGTTGGATCTGGCGCTGCGCTATGACAAGGGCGCGGTCACCTTGGCGGACATCGCCAAACGCCAGGGCATTTCGCTGTCATACCTCGAACAGCTATTCGCCAAGCTGCGCCGCAGCGGTTTGGTCGACAGTGTCCGCGGCCCCGGCGGCGGTTACAACCTGGCCATGGAGCCCAACAAAATCTCGGTGGCAGAAATTATCGTGGCCATCAATGAGAACATTGATGCCACCCGTTGTGGCGGTGAGAAAAATTGCCATGGCGACGAAACTTGCCTGACACATCAACTGTGGGAAGACCTGAGCACCCGTATCCATGAATTCCTGAATGGGATTACTTTGGGCGATCTGGTCACCAAGCCGCATGTTCAGGAAGTGGCCTCGCGCCAAGAAGGAAGAATGCAGGCGGTGGCGAATTCCTGATCGCTGGGCAGCTTGGCCATGCCGGTTTTTCTGAACCACAAGGTGATCGCGCCGCTTGATCCAAGAGTCGGTAACGCGTGTTTTACGCATGGCAGTCCGGATTGTGGCCGATGAGGCAGAAGGAATGATTTGAAGATGATGAAAAGATTTTTATGAAGAAGCCTATTTATCTGGATTATTCTGCTACCACGCCGGTGGATCCGCGCGTGGCGGAAAAGATGTGCCGCTATCTGACATCGGACGGTGAATTCGGCAATCCAGCGTCGCGCTCGCACCCCTTCGGTTGGCATGCCGAGGAAGCGGTCAAAGAGGCGCGCGTGCATATCGCGGCGCTGATCGGTGCTGATCCCAAGGAGATTGTCTGGACCTCGGGCGCAACCGAGTCCGACAATCTCGCCATCAAGGGCGTGGCAAATTTTTACGGCAAGAAGGGCAAGCATATCGTTACCTGTAAGACCGAGCACAAGGCGATTCTCGATACCTGTCGTCAGCTCGAGCGCGATGGCTTCGAGGTCACCTATCTTGATCCGGAACCGGATGGACTGCTCGATCTGGGCAAGCTCAAGGCCGCCATGCGTCCGGATACCATCCTGGTCTCGGTCATGCACGTGAACAACGAGATCGGCGTCATTCAGGATCTTGCCGCTATCGGGAAAATTACCCGTGAGCGTGGTGTACTGTTTCACTCTGACGCGGCGCAAAGCACGGGTAAGGTATCTATTGATGTGAACGCCATGAACGTCGATCTGTTGTCGATGTCGGCACACAAGACCTATGGACCGAAGGGTGTAGGCGCATTGTACGTGCGACGTAAACCACGCGTCCGGCTGGAAGCCCAGATGCATGGCGGTGGTCACGAGCGCGGCATGCGTTCCGGAACATTGGCCACGCACCAATGCGTCGGTATGGGCGAGGCCTATCGCCTCGCGAAGCAGGAAATGGCGGTGGAAAACGAGCGCATCCGCGGGTTACGCAACCGGTTGTTGACCGCGCTCAAGGGCATGCCGGAGGTCTATGTCAATGGTGACCTCGAGCATCGAGTGGCGCACAATCTCAATATGAGTTTCAATTTCGTGGAGGGCGAATCGCTGATCATGGCGCTCAAGGACATCGCGGTATCCTCGGGTTCAGCCTGCACTTCGGCGAGTCTCGAACCTTCCTATGTGTTGCGGGCCTTGGGGCGCAATGACGAACTCGCACACAGCTCGATCCGCTTTACCATCGGGCGTTTCACCACGCAGGAAGAGATCGACTACGCGGCCGGGTTGGTGAAGGAAAAGGTTGTAAAACTACGCGAGCTGTCACCGTTGTGGGAGATGCATCAGGAAGGCATCGATCTTAGCAAGGTGCAGTGGGCAGCACATTGAGCACCGAATGATTTTGGTGATATTCAGGAGACACGACTATGGCATACAGTGACAAAGTATTGGACCATTATGAAAATCCGCGCAACGTCGGGGTACTGGACAAAAGCGACCCGAAGGTGGGCACCGGCATGGTCGGGGCGCCGGCTTGCGGTGACGTCATGAAATTGCAGATCAAGGTGAACGAACAGGGCATCATCGAAGACGCCAAGTTCAAGACCTATGGCTGTGGCAGCGCCATCGCATCGAGCTCGCTCCTGACCGAATGGGTCAAGGGCAAGTCGATCGAGGACGCAGGCAAGATCAAGAACACCCAGATCGCGGAAGAACTGGCATTGCCGCCGGTGAAGATTCACTGTTCAGTGCTTGCGGAAGACGCCATCAAGGCGGCCATCGCGGATTACCAGACAAAAACCGGTACTAAAGACTCAAAGGCCGACGCCGCCTGAGTAGGGCTAGGCTAGTGACGGAGCATAACTGATATGGCAATTACCATGACCCAGGCCGCCGCGGAACGCGTGCGGAATTTCATCGAGAAGCGCGGCAAGGGCGAAGGGCTGCGCCTGGGTGTGCGGACGTCCGGTTGTTCGGGCAAGGCGTATGTCATCGAGTACGCTGACAAGATCGAACCCGATGATCATGTTTACGAGAGTCACGGCGCGAAGGTAATCGTGGATGCCAAGAGTCTTGTCTATCTCGATGGCACCGAGCTCGATTACACCCGCGAAGGTCTGAACGAGGGTTTCAAGTTCAACAACCCCAACGTCAAGGACGCCTGCGGCTGCGGGGAAAGCTTCAATACCTGAGACGGCGGGTGCCACCGGCATGCACGCTGCACCGGGCAAAAATCATTTCGAACTCTTCGGTCTGCCGGCGGTATTTGATGTAGATGCCGACGAGCTTGCGTCGCGCTACCGTGAACTTCAGCGACGCGTTCATCCTGACAAGTTCGCCAACGCATCCGATCAGGAGCGCCGGCTGTCTCTGCAGATGACGGCGCTGGTCAACGAGGCCTTCCAGACACTCAAGGATCCGGTGCGGCGTGGGCATTATCTCTTGAGCCTACGCGGTGTCGATGTTGGCGAAGAAACCGACACGGCGATGGACCCGGCGTTCCTCATGGAACAGATGGAATGGCGCGAGAATCTCGAGGAAATCCGGCAGGCTGACAATCCGCCCAAGCAATTAGCTGAATTGGCAAACCGGATCGGGCAACGCATGCAGGACAAGATCGGACGCTTCAGAAGCGCTCTTGATAAGAATTCTCCGGAGGAAATCGGGAAAGCGCGCAACCTCGTGCGCGAGATGCAGTTTCTAGAGAAGCTGCAGCAGGAGATCGACGATCTCGAGGAAGAACTGGCTTTATGATTTTTGGAACACAGATGAACACAGATCGAAACTAGTCAAAACTACGATTTCGCCCTCATTTTATCTGCGTTAATCTGCGGTTATTGAGTTTTTTATTCCAACCATGGCACTGTTTCAGATCAGCGAACCCGGACAATCCCCCGTGCCCCACGAGCGCCGTTATGCCGTGGGCATCGATCTCGGCACCACCAACTCGCTCGTCGCCTGCGTGCGCAGCGGCGTAGCGGAGACGCTGCCAGACGAACAGGACCGTCATTTGTTGCCCTCAGTGGTGCGTTATTTGCTGCAGGGTGAGCCAGTGGTGGGCCACGACGCCATGGCAGTAGCACACGAGGACCCTATCAATACCATCGCTTCGGTCAAGCGTCTCATGGGGCGTGGTATCGAGGATGTGCGCAAGCTCGGTAAGTCATTGCCTTACGAATTTTCTCGTGGCGACTCGGCAATGCCACGCTTGCGCACCGTTGCTGGCGAGCGCAGCCCGGTGGAAATCTCCGCTGATATTCTGAAAACGCTAAAAAAGCGCGCCACGGAAACGTTGGGCATGGATATCGCCGACGCCGTCATCACGGTGCCGGCGTATTTTGACGATGCCCAGCGTCAGGCGACCAAGGACGCTGCGCGTCTTGCCGGGCTGAACGTCTTGCGCTTATTGAATGAGCCCACAGCGGCCGCGATTGCCTACGGTCTCGACAGGAATCCGCGGGGTATCTACGCGATCTACGATCTGGGTGGCGGTACGTTTGATATTTCATTGTTGCGTCTGCATCGTGGAGTATTTGAGGTAATGGCGACAGCGGGAGATTCCGCGCTTGGAGGCGATGATATGGATCATGTCATCGCCGAATGGATCATACGCGAGGCCGGAATCCGGGACGATGCTGATCATCGGCAGATGCGCCGCTTGTTGCGCGACGCGCGCAGCGCGAAGGAAGCGTTAACCCGGGCAGAACGGGCGCCACTTCACATCGATCTTGGCGATGGGAAAAGCTGGCGCGGCGAACTGAGCCGTGCTCATCTTAACAGTCTGATTGATTCCTTGATTGACCGCACCATTTCCCCTTGCAAGCGCGCGTTGCGCGACGCCAGAGTTCGTGCCAATGAAGTCGATGGCGTGGTGCTGGTGGGCGGGGCGACGCGTATTCCGCGCGTGCGCGAGAAGGTATCGCGGTTTTTCGGTCGCGAGCCGCTAACTGACATCGATCCCGACAAGGTGGTCGCCATTGGTGCCGCGTTGCAGGCCGATGTTCTGATCGGCAACAAGCGTGATGAAGAAATGCTGCTGCTGGATGTAATCCCCTTGTCACTGGGGCTGGAGATCATGGGTGGCATGGTGGAAAAGGTCATTTCCCGCAATACCACGATCCCGGTTGCGAAGTCCCAGGACTTTACCACCTACAAGGATGGCCAGACTGCGCTGTTAATTCACGTAGTACAGGGTGAGCGCGAGCTGGTTTCCGACTGCCGCTCGTTGGCGCGTTTTGAGCTGCGTGGGATTCCGCCGATGACGGCGGGTGCAGCGCGCATCCGGGTTACATTTCAGATCGACGCTGATGGGCTGCTGAGCGTGTCGGCCCGGGAACAGACGACAGGTGTCGAAAGCAACGTGGTGGTTAAACCATCCTATGGTTTGACGGATAATGAAATTGAACGCATGTTGCGTGAATCCATCGCGCATGCGCATGAGGATGATGCGGCACGGAAGATCCGCGAAAAACAGGTTGAAGCCGACCGCCTGCTGGAGGCGGTGCATAGCGCGCTGAACGTGGATGGCACACTGTTGAGCATGACTGAACGCGCTGAAATTGAGAATGCCTTGGCAGAACTGCAGGCTGTCCGTGGCGGGAATGACGTTGCGTGTATTAAACGTGCGATCAAGAAGCTTGATGGCGCAACTCAGACGTTTGCCGAGCGTCGTATGGACGAGAATATTCACAAAGCCTTGGCGGGACACAAGCTCGAAGAGTTTGATAGATCCCGGGATAAATCATCGTCATGACGCGACTGACATTTCTGCCGCACCCGCAAATCTGTCCGGAAGGCAAAACGATTGACGTGGAACCGGGTATTAGCATCTGTGATGCTGCCTTGAACGCCGGCATACCTATAGAGCACGCTTGCGAAAAGGCGTGTGCTTGTACTACCTGCCATGTGGTAGTGCGTGAAGGTTTTGACAGTCTGGGTACCGCCGAGGAAAAGGAAGAAGATTTACTCGACAAGGCTTGGGGTCTCGAGCCCGAGTCGCGACTCAGTTGCCAGGCGAAGGTCGGCAACCGGGATCTGGTGGTTGAGATCCCCAAATACACGATCAATCTTGTTTCCGAGCAACATTAGAAGGAGCCGACCATGGGGCTGAAGTGGACTGATACCCACGAGATCGCCATAGAGTTGAGCGAGAAATTCCCGGAGGTGGACCCGATGTCCGTGCGCTTCACGGACCTTCACAAGTGGGTGATGGGGCTTGAGGATTTTGACGACACGCCAGAGCACTCTGGCGAAAAAATCCTTGAAGCCATTCAGATGGCCTGGATGGATGAACACGAGGCATGAGGTCCGACTAGGGGTTTTAGCGACAAAACAGCCTGTTTTCGTTGTCTGATCTGCCATCAGACGCTACACTATATGCTTAGGATGGATATAAAAATCCCGTTTTTTCGAGAGCTTGTATCAATATCTTTGTGAAACACCGGAGATGTCATGACCGGGGAGAACCCCGCTGACAGATTTAACACCGGAATGAATGTCCGTTGAGGGCCCGCTTTGTCAGTTGCTACAAAAACCAATTTGCTAAACCTGGATCGCCTGGCGATGCAGGAATTTTTCATTAGCGCCGGCGAAAAACCGTTTCGCGCCACCCAGGTCATCCAGTGGATTCACCAGTATGGCGTGGATGATTTCGATGCCATGACCAACCTAGGCAAGGAGCTGCGCGCACGCCTGCGGGAGATGGCCGAAATCCGCGTTCCGGAAATCATCCAGGACCAGACAGCCGCGGATGGCACGCGCAAATGGCTGTTGCGTCTGGACGACGGCAACGCCATTGAGACGGTATTTATCCCCGAAGAGGAAAGAGGCACGCTGTGTGTGTCCTCACAGGTCGGGTGTACGCTCAACTGCTCCTTCTGCTCCACGGGTCACCAGGGTTTCAATCGCAGTCTGACCGCGGCCGAAATCATTTCACAACTGCTGGTCGCCAACCGCGCGCTGAAGCGCGATCCTAAGGGTAATCGCATCATTACCAACGTCGTGCTCATGGGCATGGGTGAGCCGCTGCTTAATTTCGACAATGTCCTGCCCGCCATGCGCCTAATGTTGGATGATTATGCCTACGGCCTTTCGCGTCGGCGCGTGACGCTGTCCACGGCGGGTGTTGTGCCGATGCTGGAACGTCTGCGCGAGGAATGCCCTGTGAGCCTGGCGGTGTCGTTGCATGCACCAAACGATGCACTGCGTGATCAGTTGGTTCCACTGAACAAGAAGTATGCTATCGAGGAGTTGTTGGAGACCTGTCGGCGTTACTGCGTCGATTCGCCGCGTATCCGCGTGACATTCGAATACGTGATGCTCGACGGCGTCAACGACAGTGTGGCACACGCACATGAACTGGTTGATCTGTTGCAGACCGTCCCCTCCAAGGTCAATCTGATTCCCTTCAACCCCTTTCCGCAAACGCAATACCGCCGCTCTTCGAAGGAAGTTATCGACCGGTTTCGCGAGGTGTTGATCGCGGCGGGGCTCACCACCATCACGCGCAAGACCCGTGGCGATGACATTGATGCGGCCTGCGGCCAACTTGCCGGGCGTGTACAGGACCGCACACGCCGACGCGAGCGTTTGGCGATCAAGACGGGTCAGATATGAATGCGCGCATAATTTTGTCAGTAGCGGTTCTGTTGCTTGCCGCTTGCGCGTCTTCCGCAGAGCGCGAAGCCGATCACGAAAAAATGGATCGGCTGGCTGACACTCATGTTTTTCTCGGCTCTACCTATATGCAGCGTGGTCAACTTGCCGTGGCCAAGGAAGAGCTGGACAAGGCCCTCAAACTCGCGCCGGATCATTCGCAGGCCAACAACATCATGGCGGTGTTGCAATGGCGCTTCAAGGATTATGACAAGGCAGAACAGCTTTTTCGCAAGGCGCTGGCGAGCGATGAAAAAAATGCCTCGGCGCAGCACAACTATGGCGCATTTCTCTGTGAGAACGGAAAAATAACCGAAGCTGTAAAACATTTCGATGTGGCCGCGGCGAATCCCTTGTATCCCTACGCGGCGGAAGTGAATCTGAATGCCGGCCTTTGTTTGATGAAAAAACCAACACCGGCTGCCGCCGAGAAATATTTCCGCGAGGCCCTGCGCATCAACCCGAAACTGCCTGGAGCGCTGTATCAGATGGCCAAGCTCAGTCTGGACTCGGGGCAGGCCCTGTCCGCGCGCGGATTCATTGAACGTTATTTCCAGTCCGCAGAGGATACACCTGAGAGCCTGCTATTGGCCGTCAAAGTCGAGAGCGCCCTGCGCAACAAAAATGCCGAAGCCAGTTACGCACTCCGGTTACGCGGGAAATTTCCCGCGTCGCCCGAGGTTGCGCAGTTGCACGCCCTGTCAGCGCCACGGAAGAAATAGGTTATGGATAACACGCCACCGAAATCTGCCGACGTTGCCGCGCCGCGGTCCGGGCCGGGGCGCCTGCTGCGTCAGGCGCGACTGGATTTACGTCTCGCGCCGGAGGATGTGGCGCAGATCCTGCACTTGTCATCGAAACAGATCATCGCGCTCGAAAAGGATGATTACAAAACCCTTCCCGGGCCGACTTACGTTCGTGGCTACCTGCGCAGTTATGCGCAATTACTGGGCTTAACACCGGAAAATGTGGTCGAGGCCTACAACAACCTCACGATTCCTTCCAGACCGATATTACCACCACAATCAGCACCGCCACCGCAGGTCACCAGCAGCGACCGTATGGTCAAGACTGCCAGTTTAGGAGTGGCTGCGATTGTGCTGGGGCTGGTTTACGTGTGGTGGCAGAGCAACGATCAACCCCTAGAGCAGGCCGGTCAGTCACCTGGTGCGGTGGGACAGACGTCTGTAGATGTACTGTCGCAAAATATTACGGCTGAAACATCGCCCTTGACGGTGCCGGTCAATTTGCCGCCCGCCAACGGTGGTGAGCGTGTACCGTCGCCAAGCGCCAGCGCGACACCCGTAGAGAGCGCTGCCGGACCGACAAAATCACCGAGTGGTCAACTGACGCTATCCGGCACGACGCTCAATGTGGCGCCGGCTGAATCGCCCAAGCTGGTGGCAAACGCACCGACAGCCAGCGTGCGCACCCGGCGGGCAGTAGACATCCCACCGGGTGTTCCGCGGGCACGGATGGTGCTGTATGCCACTCAGGAATCCTGGGCAGATATCCGGGATGCCCGGGATAACAAGTTGCTGTACGAAAACGTCCCGGCGGGACGACGTATCAGCATCGAGGGGGTGGCGCCGTTCAGCGTTTTCCTCGGCAATGCCGACGGAGTACGGGTAGAATTCAACGGGCAGAATTATGACGTCAGCCGGTACAAGCGTGGACAGGTCGCGCGCTTCACGCTTGGCGAGGAAACGGCGGTGAACAACTAATGTTTGGCGAGAATCCAATCAAGCGGCGTCTCAGCCGGCGCATCATGGTCGGTCGTGTCCCTGTCGGCGGCGATGCACCGGTCAGCGTGCAAAGCATGACCAATACCGAGACCACGGACGTCGCCGCGACGGTAGCCCAGATCCAGACGCTGGAAAATGCCGGCGCCGACATCGTGCGTGTCTCGGTGCCGACACTGGATGCCGCCGAGGCCTTTGGCAAAATCAAACAGCAAGTCGCCATTCCGCTGGTGACGGACATACACTTCGACTACAAGATTGCGCTGCGCGTGGCCGAGCTGGGTGCCGATTGTCTGCGCATCAACCCCGGAAACATCGGGCGCGAGGATCGTGTGCGTGCGGTCGTGAACGCGGCGCGCGATCGCGGCATTCCGATCCGCATCGGCGTGAATGCCGGGTCGCTGGAAAAAGAATTACAGAAGAAGTACGGCGAACCCACGCCAGAGGCACTGGTCGAATCCGCGCTGCGCCATATTGACATGCTCGAGAAGCTAGACTTTCAGAATTTCAAGGTGAGCGTCAAGGCCTCGGATGTCTTCATGGCCGTGGCGGCCTACCGGCAACTGGCCGCGCAGATCGAACAACCGCTGCATCTCGGCATCACGGAGGCAGGTGGATTCCGCTCCGGTGCCGTCAAATCCGCCATCGGCCTCGGTATGCTGCTGGCCGAAGGCATCGGTGACACCATCCGCGTATCGCTCGCGGCCGACCCGGTTGAGGAAGTGCGAGTAGGTTTTGACATCCTGAAGGCATTGCGCATACGCAGCAAGGGCATCAATCTGATTGCTTGTCCTTCCTGCTCGCGTCAGGAGTTTGACGTCATTGCCACCGTGAACGCGCTCGAACAACGGATTGAGGACATCAAGGAACCACTTGATGTCGCCGTCATTGGCTGTTGCGTGAACGGCCCAGGCGAGGCCAAGGCCGCACAAATCGGTCTGGCGGGGGGTAATCCGAATCTGCTCTATATCAACGGCAAGCCAGACCACAAGCTCGGCAACGAGCAACTGGTCGACGAGATTGAGCGCGTGATTCGTCAGGAACTGCAACGGCGCCGCGATCAGGGTGATTCAACGCCGGACAAAAAAGTTTTTCCCATCAAGCAGACCGGTTGAAGGTGCGCCATTGAGCAAGGCCATACAGGCCGTACGGGGCATGAATGACCTGTTGCCGGAAGTGGTGGAGCGCTGGCAACGGATCGAGGCCACCGCACGCGGTGTCCTGAGCGCTTATGGCTACCGTGAAATCCGTCTTCCAATTCTGGAAAAATCCGAACTCTTCGCGCGTTCTATCGGCAGCCAGACCGATATCGTCGAGAAAGAGATGTACAGCTTCGAGGATCGCAACGGCGAAAATCTCACCTTGCGGCCTGAGGGTACGGCCGGCTGTGTCCGTGCCGGCATCGAGAACGGATTTCTGCACAATCAAATCCAGCGTCTGTGGTATGCCGGCCCGATGTTTCGACATGAACGCCCGCAAAAAGGCCGTTATCGCCAGTTTCACCAGATCGGCGTGGAAGTATTCGGTATCGAGAGTCCGGACGTCGATGCCGAAATCATATTAATGTGCGCGCGCTTGTGGCGGACGTTGGGACTGGATGGCTTATCATTGGAGATCAATTCGCTGGGCATCCCGGAATCCCGTGCAGCATACCGGGCCGAACTGAGGCGCTATCTATCGGTACGACGCGATCAACTTGATGAGGACAGCTTGCGCCGGCTCGAAAAAAATCCGATGCGCATACTCGACAGCAAGAATCCCGCGATGCGTGAGGTTATTGCCGGCGCGCCTGACATGTACGATCATCTGGACGACGGTTCACGTGCGCATTTTGTGCGTCTCGGCGAATATCTCCGCGACTCGGGCGTGAGTTACACCGTCAATCCGCGTTTGGTGCGCGGGCTCGACTACTACACCCGCACTGTGTTCGAATGGACCACCGACCGGCTCGGCGCGCAGTCGGCTGTTTGCGCCGGTGGCAGGTATGA
>JACXTT010001878.1_pt1 | contig 34290 bp, 26 predicted proteins | sample 9270951 | NCBI WGS metagenome assembly JACXTT01 (sample SAMN15532306, study PRJNA645909) | rock metagenome | isolation source: weathered quartz diorite | place: Puerto Rico | collected 2017-06-21 | reverse complement strand
GTGATGAGGTCCCTACGGGCGGTCAATGGACGAATGAAGGCACGCATCGCATTGGTTGTCGGATTCTGGACATGGCGGATGGCCCGGGACGTGAAATCCACGCCGCTCAAAGAGCTTCAGGGCCGGGTGTGGGGCGATGGATATCGGCAAGGGGCGCTCGTCGGACAGGTCTTTCCGGACGTGCCGCCGGCATTCCGCCGCTGGAATGACCAGTCGCTGAATCTGGGCATCTTTTCTTCGGGGAGGGCCCTCGCAAACGCCTTGCTGTTCCAGCATTCATCGGCGGGCGACCTGACGCGCTTGCTCCATGCGTTCTTCGAAACGAAAGTCGGAGCGAAGATCGACCCTGACAGCTATCGCCGAATTGCTCAACGGCTCGGGCGGCCGGTCAACGCCATCGTGTTCCTGTCGGACACGCCACGCGAGCTGGATGCGGCTCGTGCGGCAGGGATGCCTGTCCGGCTTGTCATTCGCCCTGGGAACGTCCCGTCCTCACCGGATCATGACTACATCGCCATCCACGGCTTCGATGGTCTCTGACGACGTGTCACACAGGTGTGCGCTATAATCCGCCCGACCTTCGTCGGCGCTGTCTACCGGAACCCCTTAGCGGCGTTCCTTACACCCACGCGAGAGAGGCTTTCTTGCGTATACAGATTGCTTTCGGCGTTCTGGTCGTTCTGGCCGCGCCCCGACTTGCCGCTCAGGGTGTCCCGGATCCGAGCACGGATCGGGAATTCAGCGCCAAGCTGACCGTCTGCAACGAATGCCACGGCGCGAACGGCGTCCGCAAGAATGCAACCATCCCGGTCATCGGCGGTCAGCCGGAAAATTACCTGCTGAAACAGCTGCACGACTTCGAGCGTGGAGATCGACACGACGAGGTCATGCCGTGGATGGCGAAAACCCTCACGCCGCAGGAACGGGAGATCGCCGCGGCGTATTTCGCGAAACAGAAATGGCCGGCACGGTCCGCTGCCGCCGCGTCCACGCCGCCGCCACCTGCAGTCGCTGTATGCGGGGCTTGTCATGCGGCGAACTTCGTTGGTGCTACGCAGGCTGATGGCACGGCGGCGCCGCGTCTGGCCGGCCAGGGCTACCAATATCTGGTCGAGGCGATGCGCCGCTTTGCCGAAGGTGAGCGGAAGAACAACGACATCATGACGAAGATGATGGTGGCGATGTCGCCTGCCGATCGGGACGCGATCGCGCGTTACCTGTCAGGCCTGTGATCGGCAGCGGGAGATTTCGGGCCAAGACAGTTCTCATCATCGGAGATTCGGGAGGGAGGCAATGATGGGTCCCAATCGATCTGGCCGCAGGGGGTTCCTGAAACAGACTGCCGCACTGGCTGGTGCGGCTGCAGGAGCAGGATGGGCCGTGAACGGCCAATCAGCTCACGCGCAACACGTCCACGGCGAAGCACCGCGCCGCGGGGCCAGGTACCGCGTCGATCACATGACGCACTACACCCCGCTTCAGGATTATGCGGGCATCATCACGCCGGCGCCGCTCCACTTCATGCAGCAGCACTCCTCCGAGTTTCCCGAGATCGATCCGCAGGAGCATCGCCTCACGATCCACGGCATGGTGGATCGTCCTTTGAGTTTCTCCGTGGCGGATCTGAAGCAACTGCCTTCCGTGTCGCGGATTCATTTCCTCGAGTGCCATGGAAACAGCTCTCCAGCGATCCATGGTTCTGAGGATCCGATCCTGGGGTTGCCGGTCCAGTTCATCCACGGCATGACCAGTTGCAGCGAATGGAGCGGCGTGCTGTTGTCCGTGTTGTTGCGCGAGGTTGGCGTGCACAAGGACGCGAGCTGGCTGGTTTCGGAAGGAGGAGACGCCGGCAAATTTACTCACACCCTTCCGCTGGCGAAGGCCATGGAGGACGTGATCGTCGCCTACGGCCAGAATGGCGAGCCGCTGCGCGTTGAACAGGGGTTCCCGATTCGGCTCATCGTCCCAGGCTGGGAAGCCCCCTCCAGCGTGAAGTATGTGAAACATATCAAGGTCGTCGATCAGCCTTACAACGCTTGGAATGAAAGCATGAATCATTCGGTCTCGAGGCCCGACCTTGGCGGCAAAGCGCGTTGGTACCATTTTCAGTTTGGTCCGAAATCCGTGATTACACGGCCGTCAGCGGGACTGCGCATTCCCGCCCGAGGATATGTCCAGATTACCGGCCTGGCGTGGTCCGGCGCCGGCATGGTCACCAAGGTGGAAGTCTCCACGGACGGCGGCCGGAGTTGGAAGGAAGCGAAGCGTCATGCGCCTGTGCTTCCGAAGGCGCATACGCGCTTTACGTTTGACTGGGCCTGGGACGGACAAGAGGCGGTGATCCAGTCTCGTTGCACGGACGAAGCGGGTGAGGTTCAGCCGTCGCTGGCGGAGTTGACGAAAAACTGGGGCATGGACCCAGCGGATTGGAAAAAAGATCCACGTCCCCGCGCCATTCACTTCAACGCGATTCAACCCTGGAAAATCGCGCGCGATGGGAGCATCTCCGATGTCTTCTTCGCTTAGATTCCTCCTGCCGGCAATGATCGTGGCCCTCTCTGTGGCGGCGCTGGCGCAGTCGCCACCGCGTGTCTATCCCAATGTGGGCACGCCTCTAAGCCAGGCCGACATCCAGAGCTTTGACCGGATGATTGGGCCGGAGGGAAAGGAACTTCCTCCTGGGCACGGAACAGTCAAGGAAGGCGCGGAGGTCTTTGCGAAGCGGTGCGAGCTTTGCCACGGGAAGAATGGCGAAAACGGGCTTATCCGGAGTCTCGTGATCGGCAGTCCCGGCAAGCCGTATCGCGGCCCCTTCTACGGTGACGAAAGGAACGGCCCAAGCTACTACCCGTATCCGACAATCGCGTGGGACTACATCAACCGCGCGATGCCTCCCAGCAATCCGGGATCGCTCGCCCCGAACGACGTCTATGCCCTGGTCGCGTATCTGTTCTACTGGAACGGCATCATCAAAGAAGACGACGTCATGGACGAGAAGACGCTGCCGAAGGTCGTCATGCCGAACCGGAATGGCTTCGTTCCGGCAGTGCCGGTGTATCCGCCGGAAAAGAAACCCAGTTGGTTCTGAGCCCGCCCTCCGGGAGGTGTGCGATGCGCTATCTGTCTCGCAGTCTCGCGCTGGCGCTGGTCGCCGCAGTCTCCGCCGCGCCTGCCGCGTTCGCTCATCACTCCGTGGCTGGTCAGTTCGATTCATCCAAATCGATGACGCTCAAGGGTGTCGTCTCGAAGGTCGAGTGGATCAATCCGCACGTCTACGTCTATCTCGACGTCAAGGAGGATGATGGCTCGATGACGACGTGGGCGCTTTCCACGCTGCCGACGGCGATGATGCGGCGCGCGGGGCTGACGAAAGAGAGCATCATGGGCAAGCCGGGCGAGACGGTGACGATTGCCCTGATTCCGGCGCGCGACGGGACGAAGCACCTGGGCTGGATCTCGAAGATTACATACGCCGATGGCCATTACCATCAATTGGCAGGGCAGTGACATGACTGAACGACTTCTGTGCCGCACCGTTCTGTGTGCTTCTGTCGCCGTGATTGCCGCGCTCACAGCGCATCTCGGCGCGCAAGGTCCGCGCATGACGTCCGAGGCGTTGAACAAGCTTGCCGCGAAGGCGACCCCGCATCTCGCCGACGGCCGTCCCGATCTGAATGGGACGTGGGATCGTCTCGGCGGCATCGAGTTCGTCCGGCCGCAAACGCTGCCCGATGGATCGGTCTGCGTGCTCGATTGTGGCGGCGCGCCGGCGTTCCCGCCCGGTGGCGCGCGCGCGGGCGGTCCGCCGCCCGGTCCGGGCACCGTGTTTCCGAAGTACAAGCCGGAGTTGGCCGCCAGGGTGAAGGACCTGAGCGATCGTCAGGTCGAGACCGACACGCTACTGCGCTGTCAGGCGCCAGGCGTGCCGCGCATCGGGCCGCCGAACAAGATCATGCAGAACGCGCGCGAGCTCGTGTTCCTCTATGACGATGTGAACGGTCCTTTTTTCCGGATCGTGGCGGCCGATGGCCGCGCGCACAGAAAAGGGCTGCCGGCCAGTTATCTCGGCGACGCGGTCGGCAAGTGGGAAGGCGACACGCTCGTCGTCGAAACGGTCAACTTCAACGAAGAGACCTGGCTGACCGATAATGGTGCGTTCCACACGAAGGATCTGAAGGTGGTCGAGCGATTCCGCCGCGTCGGCGACACGATTCAGTATTCAGCGATCGCGTACGATCCGGCGGTACTCTTCGAGCCGTGGACGCTGCGCCCGCGGACACTGTGGCTTAGCGATCAGGAAATTGAGGAGCCGGCGCGCTGCGAGGACCGCGATCTCGAACACATCGTGGACGGTACGCACCACGACAACCCGAGATAACGAATCAAGAATTGGGAATGAAGTCCTTCGCGGCCGAAGGTCTGGAGATTTACTTCGGCGGCGCGGGTGCTTTCGGAATCGGCGGCGGCAGAGGGGCCTCGTCGATGTAGCCTCGCGTGCCGTCGGGACGAATCGGACCTGGCCCGAATCCGAGGTGATCCCTGTTCACATTGTTCTCGCTGCACGAGTATTCCTGCAGCTCCTCGCCCGGCTTCCCGAGCACCCACGTTCGTGAGTACGTGAACGGACGCGTATAGAACTTCAGATCCTCGATCAGCGTGTCGACGTGGATGTGATCGCCATCGGGGCGCGTCCATCGCTCGACGACGTGCAGCGCGTCGCTGTGCGGATTGGCGTTCTCGTCGATCCACACCTTCTCGTCCTTGAAGCCGATCGAATCGATAACGAGGGTGTCACCTTCCCAGCGCGCAATCTCTTCGCCGAAGAACGACGGATCGGGATCTTCAGAGTGCTTCCGGTTCGGATCGATCGGAATCAGGCGGAAGTAGGTGTACCAATAGAGGAAGGCGATCTTGTTGCGACCCTGCAGGACTTCGAACGGCAGGCCGCTGGCGTTGTGCCGCGGGATGCCGCCGATGATGCAGAGCGCTTCGGGATCGACGGTCGCCGTGAGGTTGTGATTGAGTGCGGCCTCACCAACAGGCGTGAGCGGCAGCTTCCACCCCTCCAGGTCCTTGCCGATGTTGCCGCCAGGCTGCGTCTGACGCGTCCCCTTCCAGTAGCCGCTCAAGTCTGGATGGCCGTCCGCTGTGCGAGGCGTCGCCTTGTTCGACTTGAAGTCGTCGACCTGGAGGCCCTGACCCATCAGCGCGGGGCTGGTGAGCGGCAGCGCGGCGACGAGCGCAGCGACAGCGAACCAATGGAGGCGACGGGTCATTGTGGACCTCCATCGCCAGGCGATCCGCCGGCCACGATGCGGCCGTCGGCGAGCGTGATCCGGCGCGCGTCCATCAGATGCGATCCGTCACGCGCGCGGTAGCCGTCGATGACGATTGTGTCGCCGATTTTTACGTCGCCCTTCTTGAAGCCGCGCCGCGACAGCTGCCCCGAGGCCGCACCCTCGCAGCCCCAAGTCGTCACCTGGCCGTTCTCTTCCTTGACGTCCACGTAGAAATACGTGTGCGGATTCGTCCACTCGATCTTCGAGAGCGTGCCGGTGATGCGGATGGCTTTCGACGGGTCGTATTGCGCGGCGAAAGAATGATGCGCCAGCAGCCGGGTGCCAGCGAGGATGCCGATGACCGCGGCGATGAGAATCACGTGTGTCTTCAGGTTGAGTGTTCCGGGCGAAATATCACCTGATTTACGCGGGCGCAGCAAGGAGCCCGCGCGTCGAGCCATATCTCGCGACGAGATCGGCGGCAGCGATGGGCTTCGCCGTTGCGGCCGACTGCCCGCGAACGTCGAATGTTATGAGTAGGTGAGGGACGCCAACTCGGCTACACTCTGCGCCATGATGAAACGACATGTGTTTGCTGTCGCCTGTTCGCTAGCCCTCGCCTGGTCGACCGCGGCTCTTGCGCAGCTCGCGCCTGCCAATGACATGGGCGTGGCGCTCGGACACATCCACCTGAATGTCAAGGACGTCGAGGCGAACAAGCAGTTCTTTACAAGAATGCTCGGGGGACAGCTCGTGACCAACGGGCCGTTGACGTTGATCGAGTTCCCCGGCATCTTCGTGATGCTCCGGCAGGCCGACGCCGCCGCGCCGCCCGCCGGATCCGTCGTCGATCACTTCGGGCTGGTCTACAAGGACATCGAGGCGGCGCGCGCCCGGTGGAAGTCTGGCGGCGTCAAGTACGACGTTGGCGATGTGAACCCGAATCAAGGGTACGTATTCGCGCTAGACAGCGGGATTCGCGTGGAGGTATTTGGAGATCCATCACTGCCCGGACCCGTCAGCATGGATCACGTGCATCTCTTTCCCGCCGAGGCGAACATCAAGGCGATGCAGGCCTGGTATGCGAAGGTGTTCGGTGGCTTCCCCGGCCAGCGTCAGCGCGTCTCCAGACCCGGCGTCATCGAGGTCGACTACTTCCATCGCTTCAACTTCTCGTTTTCAGCCGGAATGGGACAGCTCGCGCCGACAAAAGGGCGCGCGATCGATCATCTCGGCTTCGATGTGAAGAACCTCGACGAGTTCGAAAAGCGAATCGCCGCGCTTGGCATCAAGTTCGAAGCGCCGTCGCGAGTCGTTCCGAACACGCGGACGAAAATCGCGTTTCTGACCGACCCGTGGGGAACCTATATCGAGGTCACAGAGAAACTGGCGCCGAGCGGCTCCTAGAACCCCGCTACCCCACCATCTTTCCGGTGGTCCGATCCGCCGCGATAGAAGCCCTTGACCGGCTGCAGCGCGGCGCCTGGCGCAGGGGGCGCGTTCGGATCCGGCGTGAACATGATCGACTGATAGCCCCCCACTCCGCCCCCGTTGATCGAGCGGACGCGATGTCCCATCGCGTCGAGCCCGGGTCCCACGAGCGAAAACAGCTGCGACTCAAGATCGAGCATGTTGGGGACCTGCTGGTGATGGAACCGCGCCATGTCGGTGGCCGCCTGCAGGTTCGCGCCCAGGTCGAGCACGTTGACGAGCACCTGCGCGATGCCCTGCGCCTGCATGTCGCCGCCCATCAGCGTGACGGTCATGAGCGGACGGTTGTTCTGCATGACGAACCCCGCCGACAATGTGTTGAATGGCCGCTTGTGCGGCGCGATGACGTTCGGGCTCTTCGGATCGAGCGTGAAGAGCGATCCGCGATTGTGCAGGATGATCCCGTAGCCTGGAACGGTAATGCCCGATCCAAACGACGCATAGTTGCTGTTGACCCACGAAACCATGTTGCCCCAGCGATCGGCCGCCGAGAGGACGATGGTGTCCCCGGTGCCGTCGCCGATACCACCCTGCATCGTCATCGACGCGCGATCCGGATTGACGAGGCCGCACAGTGATTTCGCGTACGTCTTCGAGAGCAGCCGATCGATCGGCACAGGAGACACGGTCGGGTCCGCGTTGTAGGTGAACAGATCCTTGTACGCGAGCTTCTTGGCTTCGACGACGAAGTGCCAGTACTTCGGGTTCGCGGGACCGAGCGAGGCGAGCGTCTGTCCGGGGGCCCACAACGGCACGCAGGCTTCGAGGATATTGAGAATCTCGTCGGTTGCCCATGTCTGCGCCGGCGGCGGCAGCATGAAGACGTCGTACCCGCGGTAGTTCGTCGTCGCCGCGGTGACCCACTCGCCGGAGTAGGTTGCAAGGTCGTCAAGCGTCATGGTGCCGCCGAGCGCGGTCGCCTTTGCGACGATGGCGCGCGCGATCTCGCCCTTGTAGAACCCGTCGCGACCCTTTTGCTGGAAGATGCGGAACGTCTTCGCGAGATCGGGGTTGCGAAAGATCTGTCCGGCGACCGGCTGCTTGCCGTTGATGTACCACGTCGCAACCGAGTCGGGATCGACCTGCGTGCAGCAGCCGGCGGGATTGGACGGTGTCGGCGGGAGCCCGCGGGGCAGGCGCCAATCGGAGGCGATGCGCTCGGAGACGGGGAAGCCGGTTTCGGCGTACTCGATGGCCGGCTGCAGCGTCTCCTTGAACGTCATGGTGCCGAAGCGGTGCAGCACTTCGTCCCAGCCCCAGACGGAGCCGGGCACCGTGACGCTCAGAATGCCGCTCGGCATTCCCGATCCCGGACCCCAGTTGCGCGGGTTCCATGTGTAGCCGAGCGAGTTCATGTGTGCGAGCGTCATGCCGCTCGCCGCCTTGCCGCTCGAGTTCAGGGTATAGAGCTTGTTCTCTTTCGCGACGTAGATGATCGCGAAGAGATCGCCGGCGGGGCCGACGTTCATCGGCTCGACGAGGCTGAGCATGGCGGACATGGTGACGGCCGCATCAATGGCGTTGCCACCCTTCTTCAGAATGTCGAGGCCGGCCTGCGCGGCGAGCGGTTGGCTCGTCGCCACCATGCCGTTGCGTGCCATCACCTCGGACCGGCGCTGCGCCGCCCATCCTTCGCTGCGATCGCCCGGCACTGCCGCGCACCAGGCGGGCGCCGGGTTGGCGTCGCACGATTTCACCGGCGACTGCGCGACGATGCGCGACGCACCCGTGACGGCGCCCACGATCGCGACAGCGATGAGAAACCTGAACGACGGGCGCGTCTTCCTTGTCATGTCTTCCTCATTTCCCGTCCGGAGCGCTCACGAATCGCCACATTCACGCGCCGATTCAAAGGCTCCCTGCATCCAAGACGAACGTGAGGGCCGTGTCGCGGTTAGCATAACGCGCGTTCTCGATCCGCGCTCGGCCCTTTTTGCTCCGCCACAGCGTTGATCGGGTTTGCCCGCAGCGCCAGATTCAGCTTGCCCTCCAGTACACGTTCTGACAGTGTCTGCTGCATGACTTGCATTCGATTCGCTGCGGCCGCTGTAAGCATGATTGCCGTTCTCGCGCCAGGCGCGATCGCACACGCACAGCGCGCCGCGGAGTCTGCGCCTGCTTCGAATCACGCCATCGTTCCCTTCAAGATTCAGATACCGGATAGTGTCTTGACCGACTTGAAACGGCGGCTGGCTCAGAGCCGTTTCGCCGACGAGTTCCCCGATGCCGGATGGGACTACGGTACGAACCTGGCGTACCTCAAGAGCCTCGTCGATTATTGGCGTGACAAGTACGACTGGCGCGCCCAGGAGAAGCGCCTGAACGCGTTCGATCAGTTCAAGACGAACATCGACGGCGTCGATATCCACTTCATTCATCAGAAGTCGAAAAATCCGAACGCGATGCCGCTGTTGCTGCTCAATGGGTGGCCGAGCTCGATCGTCGAGTACGAAAAAGTGATCGGTCCTCTCACCGATCCAGTTGCGTACGGCGGCCGCGCGGAAGACAGTTTTGATGTCGTGATCCCATCGATGCCTGGCTTCGGCTTCTCAGGTAAGCCGCGGGAACGAGGCTTCAACCCGGAACGAATCGCGAAGATCTGGATCCAACTGATGGCGCGACTTGGCTACACGCGTTACGCCGCGCACGGCAGTGACTGGGGGAATGGAATTGCCACCCGCGTGGCGCTGGATGATCCCGCGCATGTAGTGGCGATCCATCTCGCCGGTTGCGGGGCCGCGCCTGCTGCGCCCGCGGCAAACGCGGGGAATCAGCCGCGTTCGCCACTCCCCAACACTGCGGTCAATGCGGCCCACAATCTCGGTTACCAGGAAATTCAAACAACGAAGCCGCAGACCCTGGGCTACGCATTGAGCGATTCACCTGTGGGCCTCGCCTCCTGGATCATCGAAAAATGGTACGGATGGGCCGACCATGACGGAGATCTCGAGAAAGTTTTCACGAAAGACGAGCTGCTGACCAACATCATGATCTATTGGGTAACCAACAGCGGCGCATCGTCAGCGCGGATCTATTACGAAAGCCGGCACATGCTTGGCGGTTTGGCGCCTACGCCGTTCCCGCGGCCGGAGGGGCGCGTGAGCACGCCGACCGGGTGTGGATCGTTTCCTTTGCAATACGACCGGCGGGATCTACCTGTTGATACGACCAGCGCCGAAGCCCGCAAGGTCGCCGATGCCCGATACAACGTCGTGCACTTCACCACGATGCCCCACGGCGGACACTTCCCGGCGTTCGAGCAGCCGAAGTTGTGGCTGGACGACATCCGCGCGTTCTTCGCCACTGTGCGCAGACGATAGCAACGAGGGAGGTGTCCTCTGCTCAACTGGAGCGGCTCGGCGCAGAGCCGCGGCAACTCCCGGGTGACATCACGGCGTCAGCGGCCGGAGCGCCTCTCATCAGAGCGAGCACCACGGAGAATATTTCTGATGGCGAAATTTTCTTCGTGACACGCGTATTCGTAAATCTGCTCCGAGGCCTGCTTCATCGGAATCAATGCAGTCCAGGGCTTCGTCCAGATCGTCGGGTCGTCAACGGTGAATTCGTATTGAAGCGTATCTGCGGCAACTCGCGTGAAGCGTTCGACGACATTCAACTTCGGGCCGGCTCCTCGGAAGTTGACCTTGGGGGAAAAGTTCGTGGTCTCGACAACGAGCGTATCGCCTTCCCAATGTCCCCGCGAGTTGCCGGTCCACTGCTTGAGGCTCTGGCCGACATGCGGGCGTCCGTCGAGTGGAACCATGCGATGTTCGTGGATCATTTCATTGACGATCGCCACATATCCAGCGCTCTGAAAAATCTGAATATTGTTGTTGTACGGACCCGGAAGTATTGGCAAGGTGCCTGCGGACTGAATGCAGCGCTCCTGAAGCGGCAGGTCCTCATACGAGTCCGCGTGAGGATGTCCAAGCTGCGTTTCACGATCCGCCGCCGCGGTCGCATCAGCAAGCTTCTGCCCCGCCGGCGTCAAGGGAGGAAGCCGGCCATCGGGCGGATCCACGATCAGCGACGTGCGCTTGGACCCGACAACCGAATTTCCACGGTCGTACCAGAACTCGTTGTAGGGAATAACGCCGCCAGGCGGGTATTGCAGGCCGCCTTTCGCCGGATCGATGAGATCGCGATTCTGGCGACGATTTTCTTCGCGTTCAAAGGCCGCGGCTTCGTCATCCCCCAGAAACGGTTTACCCGAGAGCGCACTGGGCCGTTCCAGGGGCGTGATGGTGCGGTAATCCCATATGCCCTGGAGATCGGGGTGACCCCACGGCGTCCGAGGCGATTTCCACGGTCTCGCGACGGTCGTCGCTTTCGTATCCGGTGGCGAGGTCCGGTCCTTCTGACCACGAGCGGCTTCCGCCATCGCAATGAAGCCCAAGTTCAGAGTGGTGATCGCGAGACTGACCAATATCGCAAGAACCCGACGGCTCATACGTCCCTCCAAATTCAGAACAGCACCTTCACCCCGAGCTGAATCTGCCGCGACGAGTTCACCGTCCGCAGGATCTGCCCGGACGTCGCGAGCGGCGCCTCATTCTGTGTGGCGCCGGCAAACACCGTGCGGGTCGGCAAGCCGAAGTTCGCCCGATTGAACACGTTGAACACCTCGAACCGGAGCTGGAGCCGCGCGCCACCAGTCAGCGTTTGGTTTTTGACGAGGGACATATCGACGTTGGCGAAGCCGGGACCACGAAGGAAGTTGCGCGGCGTGTTCCCGAACGTGCCCTGCGTCGGCAGCTCGAAGGCGCTCGGGTCGAACCAGCGGTTCGGATCGCCCGTGATGATCTTCTTCGGATCGGTGCCGGGCTTGACGTTCGGGCGATCTTCCGCGAAGGTCAACGTGTTGCCGCTGCGCGACCAGTTCGCCGTGGCGATCGATGGCGAGAACGGATAGCCGCTGCGGAGCGAGACGATGCCATTCAGTTGCCAGCCGCTTAGCAGGGCGTGCTGTCGAAAGGCCGGGACTTCCCAGCTGGCATTGGCCGAGAAGACATGGGTAGCGTCGAAGATGGCCGCCGCCCACTCCGCGTCCTGATCGTAGGGATTCGGCGCGTAGGTCGACGACCCTTGCGAGTCGGCGCCGAGCTGCGCGTCGTTGTTGTCCTTCGCCCGGCTCAGCGTGTAGGAAGCCTGCATCTGATAGCCGGCGCGGAACCGCTTCATCAGGCTCGCCTGCAGTGAGTTGTACTCGGAGCGGCCGCCCGACGTGCGGTAATCGATGTTTCCCCACGCGGGATTTCGCCGCGGCGCCCCAGGCGGGAAAAACAGCGTGCCATCGGAAAGCATCGTCGGCACCACCGGATTTCCTTCGATGGTGCTAATCAGGTTGTACCCTCGGGAGCCTGCGTAACCCACTGTGGCCGCCCAGCCCGCGCCCATCTCGCGTTGCAGGTTGACGTTGTAGGTCCACGCCCTCGGCTGCTTGATGTGATAGTCGATGGTGCCCAATCGCAATATGGCCGTCGAGAAAGCCGGCGTCGGAAACGACACGTTCGGCGGCAGCATCGTGATTGCCGACGCGAACGGCGGCAGGAATGTCGAAACCACGAACGAGCTGTTGTACGGGCTGTCGGTGTCGTAGTACAACCCACCGCCGCCGCGCACGGCGGTGCGGCCGTCGCCGTTCACGTCCCATGCGATGCCGAGCCTCGGCGCGAAATTGCGCAACGACGGGTTGACGAATGGTCCGCCCAAGGTGACGGCCGTCGAAATGCGGACGTCTGGTAGATACCCATCCTGACCGTCCGCTTCGACTGGCAGGGTGAAGAATTCGTAGCGCGCGCCCAGGTTCAGCGTCAGCCGCGACGTCGCTCGATAGTCGTCCTGGACGTAGAAGCCGAAGAGCGTGTTGGGACGCTCACGCCAGAAATCGGATCCTGGCGTGACGCCGAGGAAACGACTGGGCGTGCCGGCCAGGAACCCCGCGAGATTCGCGAACGTGTACGATCCGCGGCTGTGCGCCGTCGTCTGCCGCCGCGTGCGCACGTGCTCGATCAGTGCCCCGCTCTTCAGCAGGTGCTTCCCCTTCGTATACGTGAGGTCGTCGCTCCATGTGAAGTACGTCGCGTTGCCGGTCGACGGCAGAATGAAGTCGTTGCCCAGCTGCGAAAGCCCGCCGACCTGAATCATCCCCATGAAGGGCGCCTCGGGAAAGAACGACAACGGCTGCACAAGCGTGTTCGCCGGCTGCTGCTCCCACAGCAGTTGACTCGTGGAAAACCGCGCCGTGTTGAGGAGGTCGTTTCTGAGCGTCCGCTTCTCCTCCGCCGTGAGGAACTGATTCCGCGACGTGTTGATCATGTAGAACTGCGGGAAGGTCGTCGTCCCTATGATGCCGCTGGCGGTGGGCGCCACCTGGTTCGCGCCATCGTAGGTATAACGGACGAAGAGCTGGTCCTTGTCTGACAGGTTCACGTCGACTCGCCCCTGCCCGAAATTCTCGCGGCTCGCCCGGTTGAACTCGTAGGTGTACTGACTGATGCCGCCGCCGAGATCGCGGCCGTTCGGCAGTGGATAGAGGTCGAGATACGGCCTGACCGCCGCGTTGACTGAGCCCGTTCGCGCGGCAGCGGTGGGCACGGCGGTCAGCACCGTCATGCCCAGGTCTTCCTGGAGTCGTTCGTACCCGCCGAAGAAGAAGATCTTGTTGCGCCGGATTGGCCCGCCTGCTGCGCCGCCGTACTGATGGCGCGTGAATGGCGGCGTTTCGCCCACATCGAAGAAGTTGCGCGCGTCCATCTTGCTGTCGCGGAAGAACTCGAACGCCGATCCGTGGAAGGCGTTCGTCCCGGCCTTGGAGGCGATATTGACGATGCCGCCCATGGCCCGCCCGTAGTCGGCCGAGAAGGCGTTCGTGACGATGCGGAACTCCTGGATCGTTTCGACGCCCAGCGTGGAGTCGGCCGCCGTGACCGTCGCGAGGCCGAAATAGCCCTTCATGTTCGCGCCGTCGATCAGATAGCTGTTCGATCGGCCGCCCATGCCATTGATATTGAGCTGGACGCCACGCGTGGCGCCCAACGTGCCGGACTTCTCCGAGAACTGGACGACCCCGGGCTGCAGCGTCGCCAACGTGATGTAGTTGCGGCCGTTCAGCGGCAGCTCTTCGATCGTCTTCTCGGTAACGACCGCGGAGAGCGCGGATGTGCGGACTTCGACGAGCGGGCTCTCGCCCGTCACGGTGATGCTTTCGGAGGCGATGCCCACCTTCAGGACCAGGTTGAGGCCAGCCTGCTGCGCGACGGTCAGCACGATGCCGCCCTGCAGGGCGGTGGCAAAGCCCTGCAGCATCGCGCGAGCCTCGTAGGTGCCGGGCGCGAGCCCCGGCAACGCGAAGTAACCGTTATCGCCGGTAACTGTGTTGCGCGTCAGACCGGTGTCCACGTTTCGAATCGTCACGTCGACGCCCGGCAGGACTCCACCCGTTTCGTCCTTGATGGTGCCGGAGATGGTGGCGGTGTTGATCTGCGCGAGAGCGGGAGATGCGAGGAGTCCCAGGAGCAGGAGGGCACGAACGACCTTCGGCCTCATTGAGAACCTCCGTTTCGGTTTACGACAGCGTCGCGCGCTGGTAGGCGTCGACGATCTCGCTGCCGGTTGCGAACCAGACCTTGTCCCGCTGCTTCATGTGGGCGAGTGCGCGTTCGAGATACTTGATCCGCAGCGGCTGACCCGTGATCATCGGATGTCACTTCTCCCGGCGCGTCTAAGGATGACGAACCGTACTACTTCTGACCGGGCTGATCGAGCAGTGCGTAGATACGCTGGACGCCGATGAGCGGCACGCCCGGGCCGTTGATCGGCAGGTGCGCGCTGTGCTTCGTGAGGTCGGCGCGCTTCGCCGCGTCCTCCGCCGACACGCCCTCGCGCTTCAGGCGCGAGACCTCCGTCCACACGTCGCGCAGGTAGTCCTGGAAATAGCCGATCTTCGCCTTGTCGGTGAAGGCTTCGCCGTGACCGGGCAGCACCACGTCGAAGTCGAGCTTTTTCAGCTCGTCGAGCGACTTCACCCACTCGTCCGGGAATGAATCGCTCATGTTCGACAGACCGGCCGTCAGGAAGTCCCCCGTCATCACGACCTTCTCGCGCGGGAGAAACACGACGATGTCGCCGGCCGTGTGTCCGCGGCCGAGATGCCGGATCTGGATCTCGCGGCCGCCGCGGTAGAGCGTCATGTGATCGGTCAGCGTGACGTTCGGGGGCGTCGGGCGCAGCTCGGCCTGCGCCTTGCGGTTGCTCTCGTTGACGGCGATCTGCGCGCGCAGCGCCGCCTGCTTCGCCGGCTCGGTTTCCGTGGCGAGGCGCTTCTTCTGGTCCTCGATCTGCGGACCGATGCCGGCAACGTAGTTCCGGTACAGCGGCATGCCTATGGAGTTGTTCAACAGCATCTGCCGCGTGAATTCGTGGCCAACGATCGTGACGTTTCTGTCGAAGATCTGATTGCCGTGTGCGTGATCGAAATGAAAGTGCGTATTGATCACCGTCGTCACGGGCTTGTTCGTGACCTGCCTGATCTCCTCGAGAAGCACCCACGCGGCGGCCGGGGACACATGATCGTCGACGACGATCACGTCGTCGTCGTTCACGATGAAGGACGAGTTGCCGACGACGGCCAGGTTGCCCGTGCCAACGGCGTGGTAGATGCCCTCGCGGACCTTGTTGAAGCGGAACGCCTTGCCGATGTGCTCCGTGCCCGCCGGCTTGCGCGCCTGAGCAGCGAGCGTGATGAGTCCGATCAACACGATGGCGGTCAGCGCGAGCAGGCGGCGCATCAGCGGACCTGCACCTTCACCATCCGTGACGGTGGACGGTACACAGGAATCCACACTGTCGGGCGGTCGGCGTTTTCGTCGACGGTCAAGTCGCGCTCTTCGTACGGCGCAGGCATCAGGTACTCGGTGGACTCACCGGTTTTGATGTCGACACGGTAGATGCGACCGGTATTGAAGTCGTTCGTCCAGACGAACTGGTTCTTGTCGTCGACGCTGAGGCTGTACGGCGACGCGAACGGCGGCGTGTACGGCTTGTTACCGGGAATGATCGGGTACTCCTTGATGTCGTGCGTGTCGGGATCGAACATCGCGATGCGTCCGGCCCAGTAGAGCGTCATCCACGCACGCCCGCGAGCGTCGATTTCGCCGCGGCGCGGTCCCGACCCGGGGGTCGGCGTCGGGTACGTCGTCCACTGCTGCGACTTCGGATCGAAAACGCCAATCCTGCCGAGCCGCCACAGATTCATGATCGAGCGCCCCTTGGCGTCGGTCTCCATGTCGTACGTATCGTCGTCGGTCCCCTCGGGCACGGTGTAATCCTTCACCTCACCGCTCTTCATGTTGAGTGCATGCAACCCTTTGTCGAGATACCAGACCGTGCCGGCTGGATCGATCCCGAACATGTTGCTGCCCGATGCCCAGGGCGTGAACGTTTCCGTGCGCGGGTTGAAGCGGACGGTGCCTCCGCCCATGCCGAAGACGACGTTGCCGTCGGGATCCCACGCCATGTCGTGCGAGCCGCCGCCGGGATTCCCGGCGCGCTCCTGTCGTTCGCCGACGATCCCCATCTCCTCGCGTCCCATTCCCGGCAAGAGCGTGTACGGATATTCCTTCACCTCACCGGTACGGCGATTGAGGCGTCCGAGATTGAAGCTGAAATGATCCGTGTAGTAGGCGTAATCGCTCTTCGGATCGAGCAGGATGTCATGCGGCCAGACAAACCGGCGATCGCCGCGCAGGATGCTCAGATCGCGCTGGCCGGCCCGCGGAATGTCGTATTCGGTGATGACGAGCCGCGTTGACGCCGCAGCCGTGGGGCGCAGCCGCAGCTTGAATGGCAATTGATTCGAGGAGCCTGGACCACGAATCGACGCGAGGTAATCGGCGAGCGGTTCGACGTATTTCTTCTGGCCGAACGCGCGTGTGCCAGGCGTTTCACGCGACACCGCCCGTTCGCCGGCCATCCGCCGGATGATCTCCGTCCACTGGTCTTTCGTGCGGCTCGCTCGCAAAGCGAACTGCAGTGAATGACAGTTGTCGCACTGGATCAGCAGGTGCTTCTGCTCGTTTGTGCCCGGAAGGGCGGCGACGATCTCCGACGCCGTCGCGTCCGCGATGGACGGCTGCCGCGGACGAAGCGTGAAGTCGGCTTTCGCAGTCGTGCCTGCGGCCAGCGTGATCTCGCGGCGTGCGGGTTCGAAATCGGGAAGCTCGATCGAGATCGAATGCGAAGTGGAGGGCGGGTCCTCTTGGACCCGCCGAAGGTCCGACCATTCAGGAAAGGTGTAGTCGCCTTCGCCGTTGGTGTACACGGTCACGGCGACAGTGCTGTTGGTCCGCCGCGCGCGAACGGGTATACCAGCGAGCCGCTCGCCGGTGGAGGACACGACCTTGCCAGAGAGCAGCGCCACTTCAGCGGCCGCGACACCGCGCGACGATCCGCCCGACGAGAAACCCGCGAAGGCACCCACGAGGACTGCGGCCACCGCATAACGAGAAAAGCCGGCTGCTGTCATGACGCGCATGCCTCCTTACATCTATCGCAATCTCACCTGATGGCGGTCGGCAGACCATTGCCGGCAACAGGCAGATTGGCGCGGAACCAGATCACGCTGTCCGCCTCCAGTTCCCTACACCGTCTTCAGAAGCTGACCCTCACAGATAGTTGTGCCTGCCGCGCCGCATCGGCGGATGTAATCGTCCCCGCGGTCACCAGCGGATTTTCGACGTTGGCCAGAGCGCCGTACACAATCCGGTCCGGAATTCCGAGATTCACGCGATTGAAGACATTGAACACGTCGACGCGGAGTTCAGTGCGTGCCGATCCGCCGAGGGGAATCATCTTCATGAACGACAAATCGACCCGTGAATAGCCGGGAAGTCGAAAGGCATTTCTCGGCGCGTTCCCCAGCGTGCCCAGCTGCGGAATCGTGAAGGCGCACGGGTCGAACCACAAGTCCGGTGTCCCCACAGGCGTTCCCGCCTTGATGTCTCCGCACCCTCGCGAGACACCCTTCGTCACGTCTTTGGGACGAACTCCAGGTACGAGATCCGGCCGGTCGAGCCCAGCCTGCCCCCCAAGGACCCCACTCCGCGAGCGGTTGGTCATCAGTCCAGGCGTGAAGGGCTGCCCAGACGTGGCCTGCACGATCGTCGCGACCTGCCACGTGTTGAGAAGCGCCCCCGCGACCGATCCCGCCTCGAATGCATCGGGCAGGCGATACACCAGATTGAACCGGTAGTTGAGCCTGACGTCGGTCGCCATCGGCGCCCAGTCGTGGTCCCGGTCGAAGGGGTTGTCGCTCATCTGACCTTCGGCCCCGCCGGTGTCTGTGTTGGAGAACCCCGAGTAGTTGTCCTTCGCGCTGGCCCACGTCAACGAGTTTTGAAACTGGAGGCCTCGACTCAGCCTCTGATTCAGTCTCAGTTGCAGCGAATTGTACTGGGACTTCGCGTCAGCAATCTTGAGCTCGATGGTGTTCCAGTAGGGACTCACGCGCGGTTCCAGTCCAGTCCAGAACGGACGACCGTCCGCCAATGTCTGCGAGGGCGGTCTGGGATTGCCTTCCGCTGTCCTGATCAGATTGATACCGCGCGAGCCCGCGTAGGCTACCGTCAGCGCCATGTTGGCGATCAACTCCCGTTCGACGGCGACGTTGTAGTGCCACATATGGGGTGCGGCCAGGTTGTAATCGATGATGCGAAGCGCTTGCGGTGTCCCCTCGGATGGCAACTCGAACGGTACGGTGAAAGGCGCGTTGTTGACGCGACTGAGCGACGAGAACGGAGGCGTTCCCGCGACGGCCTGCACGAGCGGCGTCGCCAGGTTGCCCAGGTCGTAGAGACGCGCGGCCGCACCTCTCACGGCTGTCCTGCCGTTCCCTCGGATGTCCCACGCAAATCCGAAGCGCGGGCTGATATCGCGCAGCGTGTTGTTCTTGAACAACGGACCGAGCGTGGCCGCCGGGTCGGTCAGGATATTTCGGATCGCTGATTCCTTCCCGAACTTCTCCTTGTATCGCGTCTGCGGTTCGTACCGCAGACCCAGATTCAGCGTCAGGCGGTCGGAGGCCTTGAAGTCGTTTTGCGCGTAGACGCCGACCGCCGTGTAGGTCAACGTCTTGGAATTGGATGAGCCAGGGGAGGGTGCCCTCGTGAAGTTCGGCATTCCCAACAGGAATGAGGTCACATTGGCGAAGCTGGCTTGACCACCCCGCGAAAACGCCTGCTGCACGAACTGCTCGACACGATTGACGCGAACACCAAACTTCCACGACGACCGGCCGGCGGAGATGTTGGTGTCATTGGAGGCCGTGTACTCCTTCCCCGCAAACGCGCGCGGAAAATTTGCTGACGGCCCTATGTCGCTCACGCCTCCGACAGAGACGATTCCCATCGCCTCGCCGGGCAGGAAGTTGTAGCGGGGATCGGAGAGCAGCTGGGGCGGGTAGTCGGCGATGTAGTGCGCGTCCGGACGGCTGTACGACACCCTCGTGGTGCTCACGACTGTCGGGCTGAAGATGTGGTTCTCCGACAACGTCAGGAAGCGGCTCCGGGTTTCGGCGTGCGTCTCGTACCCCGGAAAGAAGGTGGCGGCCGTAATATCGCCATCGGTCTGTGTGTAGCGCCCGAACACGGTGCTCTTCTGCGACACGTTTGCGTCCACGCGAACCTGCCCGTACAGGTCGGACGCCGGCTGCGTGAAGAGGAAGTTGTACCGATCGCCCGGGGCATTCGGCAGCGGGTACAGATCGACAAGCGGTTTGATCGCCGGGTTAATCCGAGGCACCAATCCGCCATCCACATGCGCGGCGGCCGGCAGCGTGGGGGAGATGTTCGTCGTGCCGCGCCGGACCCTCGCGTATTCGACGGTCCCGTGGACGAAGAGTCGATTCCGCCGGAGAGGTCCGCCAAATGATCCGCCGTAGTTGTTGCGCGAAAATTGAGTGCGCGTGCCTGGTTCGTCAAAGTAGTTGGCCGCTTCGAGGTTGCGGTCCCTGTGATATTGAAAGAGCGAGCCGTGGAACTGATTCGTCCCCGCCTTGCTCACCATCACGGTTTGACTTCCCATGACGCCACCATATTCGGCCGGAAAGGCGTTGGTCAGGACGCGGTATTCCTGAATGCCATCGAGTCCAAGCGTCTGGCCCGTCACCGAGGAGGTGGTGACGCCGGTGCCGTTTCGCATGTCCGCCCCGTCCATCGAATAGCCGTTGGAACGCGGCGGCGCGCCGCTGCTGCTGAACCAGATGCCGGGGTACGCGCTGTTTTGAATCGTCCGGCTTTCGCTCACTCCCGGTTGCATCATCGTCAGGCCGATGTAGTTGCGCCCTTCGAGTGGAAGCGAAGCGATCTCTGCTTCGGTGACGACGGCGCCGAGCGCGCTCGTCGTCGTCTCGACAAGCGGCGCTTCCCCAGTGACGGTTACGGTCTCCTGGATCGATCCCAGCTCGAGGACCATGTCGACAACGGCTTCCTGCCCGACGAGCAGACGCACTCCGCTCCGGACCGACGTCCGGAAGCCTTGGAGCTCCGCCCGGATCTCATAGGGACCCACCGGCAATGCGGGAAACCGGAAGGCGCCGTCGCCACCGGTCGGAACACTCCGCGTCAGACCGGTATCGACATTCCGGACAGTGACCGTCGCACCTGGCAGAACACCTCCGGAATCTCTGACCACACCCACAATGGTGGCCGTGGACTGTGCGAACAGTGGTGCGGTACCGATGACGAGGAGCAGAACCGCGAGTTGCGCCACCATGGCGCGGTGATAGGTCGTCATGATCATCCCCTCCCAGAAACGGCTGCGGGTTTACGTGGGATAACGACTCGATAACACGGACGTCAGGACTTGATCGGTGGCCAGAGACGAAGAGCGCTATTCGGTCCGGAGGGCGCGTGCACGAGGTACGGCACGATGCTGTGCCCCGCAACCCCGAGTGGTGATTTCGAATTCGCCGATTCGTAATCGCGGTTGAAGCCGTCGAGCGACGCATATTCGTACAGAATCACGTGCTTCGCCCACCCGGCGACCGAGTTCAGCTTCTTGATGCGAATGCACGACGCGGTCGCGCAGTGCGCCGGCATGCGTGAGGCGACGTAGCCGGCGTGCATTTCCTCCTCGTACTCGACCGGACAGTTGAAGCTGCCGATCTGGATGCACGGCGCCGCAACCATGCGGTCCTCGTACGTCGTCGCTGCTCGGCCTTCGCAGCGCCCCGTCTCCGTCAGGATGTTTACGCGCTCGCCGACCCGCATCGCGACCATCTTCCGACCTGCCTCCGCCAACGCAGCATTGATCGCGCTCGGCGTTGGATTGCCGAACACGTCCGCGTCGGTCGCGCCGACGAGCAGGATGTAGTGATACCCGGTCCCGACTTTCGGATCGGTCGTGTGCTGAATCTGCGTCCCTCCGCCGCCCTCGCGCTCCCGCGATGCATAGTGGGCCGCCCACAGGTACCCCGGACGCTTGAGCAACGCGGGCAGGTACGTCGCGTGCAGCCAGTTCAGATAGGCCTCCCGGCCTTCGTCCGGCAGGTCGTACCATGTCGCGCATAGACCCCTGTCGGGCGGCACAGCCGGCCGGCGTGCAGCCGGCGTTGCGGCGTTCGGCCGCGCGCTTTGTCCGATCACGTCGGTCGTCGCCAGGAGCGTCGTCGCAACGCCGCCCGCGACTTTGAGGAATTCACGACGGCGGCGGCCTGCTGATTCGTCTCGTCTGCTCATAGGTATCCCCCTGATTGCCGAGAGATGCGCGGCGCAGGTTGGTAGCCACACCCGAATGAGGGACTAGAGGGTGGCATAAGTACCCTTGAGTTGCGGCATTATATGCCCCAACGGTGGCTCGGTTGCGCAATGCGCAAACCGATATCATCCGCAGGTCCACATATCAACCAGAGCACGTCGGTCCAACACAAGGAACGCCGCTACGGCGTTCCGGCAGACAGCGCCGACCACAAGGAACGCCGTTAAGGCGTTCCGGTAGACAGCACGACGAAGGAGGTCACAGCATGGAACGATTCATTGCGGATCTCGTCGGGAAATTCGAGACCGGCACGATCAGTCGCCGCGATTTCTGCGAAGGCGTAGCGCTCGCCGCCATCGTCTACGCAGCGGGCGGCGCGGAGGCGAACGCTGCACCACCAGATGGTCTCAAGATGCTTGGCATCAATCACATCTCCTATGCGTGTCCCGATTACCGCAAGGCGCGCGATTTCTACAGCTCGGTGCTGGGCATGGAGAAACTGAAGGACGACGGCAAGAGTCGCGTGAATCTTGCGTTCGGTCCGGCGCCAGGTAAGGGAGGCGCGTTCGTCGTGGCGCGCAACGCTCCGGCCAATGCTCCTGCGCCGCCGCGAGCGGTCGTCGATCATGTCTGCTACACGCTTTCGAATTGGAACGACGCTCGCGTCAACGCCGCGTTGAAGGCGGTGGGCCAGAATCCCACCGGCCGCGCCGGCAGCGTCAACGTCTACGACCCGTTCAATGTCCAGGTCCAGCTCGCATCCGCGGAAGCGGAAAACCCGTTCATTTGAGGAGAGGGAGGACCGCCATGCAAGGTTTTGCCGCTACGAAGCTGAACGAGTTCGAGCAAGGCAAGATCAGCCGTCGCACGCTGATCGAAACGCTGACTCTCGCCGTGACATCGATGTACGCCGCCGACGCCAACGCTGCACAGACCGCGGCTCCAAAGGGCGTCAAGGCCGCACTGGTCAATCACGTGTCGTACACCTGCCCCAATTTCAAGCAGGCCGGCGATTGGTATTCGAAAGTCTTCAACCTCGATCAGGTCGGGCTGAAGGAAACCGAAGTAACGCTCCCCTTCGGCAAGAAGGGCGAGCAACCGTATAACGTAACGGCCAAAGACGTGCCGCTCACCTTCATCATCTGCCGCACCAGGGACTTGAACGCTCCGCCGGCTAACGGCGCGGCGCCACGTCAGAAGCCCACCGCGGTGATCAATCACATCGGCTACACGGTTGCCGATTTCGAACGCAACCGCGTGCGCGATCAGCTGAAGGCGATGGGCGTCGCCAATCTGCGCGATGGCGGCGAGTTCAGCCTTCACATGACCGATCCCTTCGGCTACGACGTCCAGATCAGCGGCCTCGCGAACAACGCTCTGACAGACGTGTGATTCAGACAATGCGCGTGACGACCCTGCTGGCGATTCTGGTCTTTCTCGCCGCAGCATCACCGGCAGGGGCGGCAACGAAGGTCATCAGACTCGGCAAGTTGATCGACGGTACGGGCCGAGTCATCACCAACGCGGTCGTCATCGTCGAAGACGACCGCGTGCAGCGCGTGGCAAGCGGCAACGTCCCGGTACCACCCGGCGCCGAAGTCATCGACCTCTCGCGCTACACAGGCATTCCTGGATTGATCGATGCACACACGCACATCACCTACTACTGGGATGGCGTGACCACGCCGCGCAGCGAGCCTCCGCGTCATCCTGCGGTCGTCGCAGTCCTAGCGCAGGAAAATGGGCTCAAGGCGCTCGAAGCGGGTGTCACCACGATTCGAGACCTCAATGCCGCGAATGGTGTGGACCTCGCGATGCGCGATCTCATCAACATGGGAAAGATGGTGGGTCCACGCATGTTCGTCTCGGGCACCGCGCTCATGATTACGCGCAGCACCGCTCCGCCGGCGCCCATCGGCATTCTGGCGGACGGCGTCGATGGGGTTTTGCGCGCAGTACGACAGGTGATCGCGTCCGGGGCGGACTGGGTGAAGATGCGCGGATCGACCGGCGGCTTCGACGACGTGACACAGCTCCAGACGTTTACGTTCGAAGAGATGAAGGCGGGCGTCGATGCCGCGCACGCCCTCGGCAAGAAGATCGCGATTCATTCGTACGGACCGGGGGGCGCCAGAGATGCCGTTCGTGCCGGCGTCGATTCGCTCGAGCATGGAGCGGATCTCGAGGACGAGACGATCGCCGAAATGGTCAGGCGGAACACCTATTACGCGCCGACCATCGATCACAATCAGTACTACATAGAGAATGCCGACACGGTCTATCACTTCCCGGTCGGCAGCAAGGAGCGGCTTCGGGACTATATCCGCCGCAACGTTGACACGGCGCAAAAGGCCTTCCGCGCCGGCGTCCGCATCATCATGGGGTCCGATGCTGTCTACAACGGGTGGGGTCTGAACACGCGAGAGCTCGATTGGTTCGTGAAGATCGGTATGACCCCCGAGCAGGCACTCAAGGCGGCGACGACGACACCAGCCGCGATGCTGGGAATGGAAAAGAGTCTCGGCGCCGTGGCGCCGGGGTTCCTCGCTGATATCGTCGCCGTCGAGGGCGACCCGCTGGCCGATATCACCGCAATTTCGAAACGGGAGAGCGTCCGCTGGGTGATGAAGGCCGGCCAGACGGTCGTCGACAAGACCAAGCGAACCCCATAAGGCGTCAGCGGAACTGAGACAACGCCGAAATTATTTCGTCTTGCTCGAAATGACCCGCTGATAGGCCTGGGCCTCCGACGCCGACGGAATCATCTCCATCAGGTCGGTGCCCGGCGGCATCAACCGGAGCGGCAGTCTGTTCCGAGCTATCCATGGCTTCGTGTAAATCTTCGGGTCGTTGATGACGACGGTCAGCTCCAACGTGTTCTGGTTGACTCGGCGATAGCGTTCCTCCACGCGCATCTCCGTGCTGTGTGGATCACCGGAGCTGTCCAGCCAAGTGCGATCGTCCATACCGACGGTCTCCACGACGAACGTATCGTCATCTTCCCACCTGCCCACCGAATAGCCGTACCAGCGCGGATCGGGATTCTGAGGCAGCGTCCGGCCGTCCGTCCAGATGACGCGGTAGCGCTTCTCGAACATGTAGAGCATCAGCACCTGGTTCGGGGTATGCACGATCTGCACGGGCCGGAACTCGAACGTGACCAGGCGCGGGAATCCCGTCGGATCGCCGAGAATGGACAACGGGTCGTTGATCTGCGCCACGGGAACGAGTCTGGGACCGTTTCCGGGCTTGTTGCGCTGAGCCATCTGCTCGCCCAGAGGTGTGAATGGCGCTCGCGCGGCCTCGCGTTGGGCCTCCTGTTCCAATATTCCGACTCCGTCAAAGCCGGCGTCCCAGATTCCCGTCAGGTCACGCCGCGGAGCCTGACCACCGGGGCGCATGGCTCTGAATTCCTGATCGCTCAGTCCCGGGCTGTTCCAGGTCTGCGCGAGCGCTGCGTAGGACGGCAGCGACAACACGGCGGTTACGACGATGAGACGTCTCACCTGCAGCGACATGGCCTCTAGCCCAATGCCTTACTGAGCCGGGGTCGCCGCCGGCTGCGGACCCACCGCCACGAGCGTCTGGCCGTTCGGGAGAAGAACGCTGAGAATCCGTCCGACCGCCTCACCGTTCTTGACGGGCTCCAACTTAACCGTGACCTCGTCTCCCGCCTTGAACGCGCTCCTCGACCACCCGCGCGCCGTCATCGCAACCGGATTCTGGGTCTCGACTGCCCAGGTCCGCACGGCGCCCGTGTCGTCCCTGGCATCGAACTTCAGAAAGCAGTGCGGATTGGCCCAGATCCACTCCGTCACCACTCCCTTGAGCGTGATCTCCTTCCCGGTGTCGAAAGTGGCTGCGCCATGATGCGCAGCGGCAGGGACCGGGACCGCGAACAGACCGAACGCCGAAACGATGATGCCGAGCAGCGTCACTCTCACGACCGCCTCCTTCCCTACTTCGCCTTGCTTGAAATCACCTGTTGGTAGGCTTGCGCTTCCGAGGCCGATGGGATCATCTCCATGAGGTCGGTGCCGGGTGGCAGCAGCCGCATCGGCATCCGGTTTCGGACCAGCCACGGCTTCGTGTAGACCTTCGGATCATCGATCGTCACCGTCATCTCCAGCGCGTTCCGGTTGACTCGGTGGTACCGCTCGATCACGCGCAACGCGGTGCTGTGCGGATCGCCATCGTTATCGATCCACGTGCGGTCGTCCAGGCCGATCGTCTCGACCACAAACGTGTAGTCGTCTTCCCAACGGCCGACCGAATAGCCGTACCAGCGTGGATCGGGATCCTTCGGCAGCGAGCGGCCGTCCGTCCAGATGACACGGTACCGCTTCTCGAACATGAACAGCATCAGGACCTGGTTGGTCGTCTGGGCGATCTGCATGGCGCGCAGCTCGAACGTCACGAGGCGCGGAAATCCAGCCGGATCGCCCAGCGTCGACAACGGATCATTGATCTCATTGACGAGCACTTTGCGGGGACCGTTACCGGGCCTGTTCTGACGCGCCATCTCTTCGCCGAGCGGCGTGAACGGCGGTCGTGCCGCCGCCCGTTCGGCTTCCTGGCCGGTGGCGCCGACGCCCTGCGGTCCTCCATCCCACGTGCCGCTCAGATCGCGAACCGGCGCCGGCCCGCCCGGCGGGAGGCTATTGAACTGATCTGGCGTCATTCCGGTGAAGTTCCACGTCTGCGAGAGCGCTGACGAGGGCGACATCAGCAGCGCCGCCAGTGCCATCGCACAACCGACGAACCCCTTCGACATGTTGTCCTCTCGCGCGCCAAACCGTAGGAATCGACCGATACCGCCCGTGCTCGATGCCGATAGTAGAACACAACCGAATGCGTCACCGCGGTGAAGTTCGAGTCTCCGCACAACTCGCGTGAGCGAACGCCCATCAACTGACGATCACCAGATCCTCACCCGATTGGACGGCGCGACGTAGAGCGCGTCGCCGGCCTGGACCTGGAAAGCCGAGTACCACCCGTCGATATTCCGGATTACGCCGTTCACTCGATATCGTGCCGGCGAGTGTGGATCGGAAACGAGCCCCTGCCGCAGCGTCTCGTCGCGAATCTTCTGGCGCCACACCTGCGCCCACCCGAGGAATACCCGCTGGTCGCCTGTCAGACCGTCGATAACCGGTGCGGGTCTACCCCTCAGGCTGGCGTGGTACGCATCGAGTCCCAGCGATATGCCTCCCATGTCGCCGATGTTCTCGCCCATGGTGAGATCGCCGTTGACGTGTGCACCAGGCAGCGGCTCGAACGCTGAGTACTGAGCACCGAGTGTGGCCGCCTGTGCGGTGAACTTGGCCGCATCGTCCGTCGTCCACCAGTCGCGTAGCACACCATCGCCATCCGACTTGCGTCCCTGGTCGTCGAAGCCATGGCTGATCTCGTGACCGATGACGCCGCCGATTCCTCCATAGTTGATCGCAGGATCGGCATCGGGATCGAAGAACGGCGGCTGCAGGATCGCAGCAGGGAAGACAATCTCGTTGTTCGTCGCGTTGTAGTAGGCGTTCACCGTTTGCGGCGTCATGCCCCATTCGGTTTTGTCCACAGGCTGGTCGAGGCGGACCACGTCCCTGCGCCACTCGTACGCGGCCGCGCGAAGCACGTTGCCGTACAGATCACTCTTTGACATCGTCAGCAGGCTGTAATCCCGCCACTTCGCCGGGTAGCCGATCTTGACGGTGAATTTGGACAGCTTCTCGAGCGCACGCGTCTTCGTGGCGGCACCCATCCAGTCGAGTCGCTGGATCCGCGCGTTGAGCGCGGTCTGAATGTCGGCCACCAGCGCATCCATCTTGGCTTTGGCCGCGGGTGGGAAGTAGCGTGCGACGTAAATACGGCCGGCCGACTCGCCGATCGTGCGGTCGACGAACGCGACCGCGCGTTTCCAACGTGGCCGCTGCTCCGGCTGTCCGCCGAGCGTCTTGTTGCGGAATTCGAACGACGCGTCGACGAAGCGCTTCGAGAGATACGGTGCCGCGCCGTCAGCGACATGGAAGGCCTCCCACGCCTTCAACGTATCCAGCGGGGTTTCGGCATAAATCGCGGCGAATTTCGGGAACGATGTGTTCGTCGTCACCACGATTCGGTCGACCTTCGGCAGTTCGCTCTGAGCGAGGTAGCGATTCCAGTCGAATCCCGGTGTCGCCGTGTTGAGCTCCGCAACCGACATCGGGTTGTAGGTCTTGTCGCGATCGCGCCGCTCCGCACGCGTCCAGGTGTCCTGCGCGAGCCTGGTTTCGAAATCCACAATCGCCTGCGCGGTCTCCGCTGGCTTCTCCCATCCGATCATCCCGAGTAACCTGCCCACATACTCCTGGTACTTCGCCTTCTGCGTGCCGAAGGCAGGCTGCAGGTAGTAATCACGATCGGGCAGGCCCAGCCCCCCGGTGATCGCTATCACCGTGTACCTGGTTGGCGCCTTGGCATCCGCCGTGATGAAGACTCGCAAAATGCTGACGAACCCAGTTGTGTTCGCCTTGCCCATCAAGCTGGTCATCTGGTCTTTCGTCGTCACACCGCGGATTTCCGTCAGCTCGCGCTCGATCGGCTTTGCGTCCAGTTGCTCCGCCTGCGCTTCGTCCATGAACGATGCGTACGCCGCTGCGACCTTCGACGCGTCGGGATCGTTGACCTTGCCGGACACGGCATCCTCGAGGATCGCGTGCAGCCGATTCTCGGAAAGCTCGGCCAGTTGGTCGAAGTTGCCGTACCGGATGCGGTCCGAGGGAATCTCAGTGCGGTCTGCCCACTTGCCGTTCGCGTAGCGGAAGAAGTCGTCGCCTGGCTTGACCGACAGGTCCATGCCGGTGGCATCGAAGCCCCAGGTTCCATACTTTGGGGACGCGAGCGAGGCTGCTTCGCTGCCGCCAGCGGCGCGTGTCTGGGCGCGGATGGCGTTCGCGCTCAACGCAAGCAGAACAAGCGCTGTTGCAGAGAACAGAATGTTTCGCGCTGTCATGAGTCACCTCAGAACGTCACGCGGATCCCCAATTGGAGTTGACGCTGCTCGTACCCGCCCGTCGGCGAGAAGACGGCGTCACGATTGATCGCCCCGGGTGAGGGCAGCGTCAGCGGCGCTCCTGCGGCAGTCACCGGATTGCCCAGAGCATCCGTGTTCACGGTCGTGGTCGCGCTCGCCCACTGTTCGGTGTTGAACAGGTTCTTCACTTCCGCGATGAATTCCAGCTTCGTGCTACCGGTGACCGGAAAGAGTCGCGAGTACCGAAGATCGACGTTGTAGCGTGCGGGCAGGTTGTAGGAGTTGCGTGTGACGCCGAGCGGCCTGTCGGCGCCGATCGCATCGTTGTTCAATTCGCGGCTGCTGCGCAGCGTGACCGGGATGCCGCTGGCAAACTGCAGGGCGATGCCGAACAGGTTGTTGTTGAGGATCGTCCCGGCGATACCGGCGGTATCCAGTTGCGGCTGCGCCACGATGCTGCCGACGAAGGTATGTCGCTGGTCGAGAATATTCGGCCCCTTATCGGTGTCGAGGTTCGCGGGATCGCTGCGTCCTCCGGTATCGCCTTGAATGGAAAGCGTGCTCGTGATCGGGGCGTTGTCTTCGCTCTTCGCCAGGGTGTAGGCCAGATCCCATTGCACGCCGCGGTAAAAACGCCGTCCGAACTGCAGGGTGAGTGCTCTGTACGACGATTCGCCAATCGACTGCGACGAGAAGACCGCATTGAAACGCGGGTCCACGCGCGTGGCAGCATTGATGGCGGTGGAATAGATGGGACGCCCGTCCGGGAGCGAGCCAGTCGGCGCGAGCAGATTGATGTTCGAGACGACCGGCAGGTTGTCGCCGCGGGTGTACGTAACGCCGATGCTGGCCGAGTAATACCGGCCGATGCCTCGCTCGAGCTGCAGGTTGTTCTGCCACATCCTGGCAATCTGGAAGTCCGGATCGACAATCCACGGATTGTTCGCCGCGGCGGTTCCGGCCGCCAGAACGTTGGGAAAAGCGGGCGCGCCGGCCTGGGTCGCCTGGAGCGAAAAGCTCGCGCGCGCAGGAGTGCCGTCGTTGACGATCGCCTGCTCGTATATCGCGTTGATCGGCTGGTCGTACATCAGGCCGCTGTTGCCGCGTAACACGGTTCGGTGATCCTCGCCGAGCGCCCAGACGAATCCGACCCGCGGCTGGACATTGTTCTTGTCCCTGGGAAACTCACGCGAGGCGTCGAGCACAGCTGTGGCGACGCCATCTGGCGGCATGTAGGTGTCGTAGCGGACACCGTAGAGAAGCTTGAGCGCAGGGGTGAGACGCCAGTCGTCCTGCACGAAGCCTCCGTACATCCGCGTGTCGTACTCGTACGTGGGATTACCGACGAATTGCTGGAACGCGGTGTAGCCGAACGGATTGGCTCCGCTGCGCGCGGCCAGAAACGCGTCGACGTTCGCGAACGTGTAGAGCTGGATCAGCGTCTGCGTGCGTGAGTCGTGTACCGCCTGCGCGTTGAAGCCCAGCTTGTAGGCGTGATTGCCCCGGATGTAGGTCACGTTGTCGAGGACTTGAAAAATCCCCTCCGTGAACCCGAATCCCGAATCGGAGTTGCCTTGAACCGGACCGCCGAAATTGGCCACGCCGTTGATGCGGATGCCTGGCCCGCTGCCCGCCTGCGAGCCCGGCACCTTCGACTGGGTGCGCGTCGCATACTGCAGACGGAATTCGTTCAGTACACCCGAGCGCCACACCGACACCAGCTGCCCTGAGGTGGAGTGCTGGCGATCCTTGAAGTCGGTTCCCTGCTGCACCGAATTCGGCACACCGGACGATGTGCTGGGGATGTTATTGGGGATCGAATTGTTGAAGAAGATATAGCGAACATTGACCCGGTTGTTGGTCGAGACGTTGTGATCGATCTTTCCGATCGCAAACGTCGTTTTTGCCTCGGCAGGAATATAGGTCGGCTCGACGAGCCCAAGCCGCGCTGCGTTGGCCGGTGTGATCGTCACCACACGCGCGCCCGACAGGTCGCGTTGAGTCCTCTCGATTCCTGCGAAGTAGAACGTACGATCCTTGACGATCGGCCCACCGTTGTCGGCGGTGAAGATGTTCACCTTGGTCGGCGGCTTGATGTCGGTCGTCGCGAAAAACGGCAGCACGACCATCGGTTTCCGCTGGAACCTGTAGCTTCCCTGGCCGTGCATCTGGTTGCTGCCCGATGGCGTGATCGCGTTGTACACAAGCCCCATCGTCTGACCGAACTCGGGCGCGTAGCCGCTGGTCACGACTTTGACCTCGCGGATCATGACCTCGGACATCGGCATCTGCCTGAGACCCGCGCGATCCTTTTCGGTGTTGTCGTTCCCGTCGATCTGGTAGTTCACACGCAGCAGCGCGCCGTTCGCCGTCAGGCGAGGCACCCCGAACTCCTGCGTCTCGAAGCCGACGACGCCGGGCTGGAGCAGCGCCAGGTTGTATGGATTTCTCGAAGTAAGCGGAAGCGTTTTGATCTCGGCCGTCGTTAACGTCCGACCCTCTTCGATCTTCCCGAGATCGACGACGGGGATCTCGGCGCTCACGGAGACCGTCTCGGACAGGGCGCCGACCGCGAGTTTCACATCGACAACCGCCACCTGGCCGGCGGAGAGCGATATGCCAGCCTGATCGTGCTTTTTGAACCCTTGCAGCTCCGCGGCAAGGCGATAGGCGCCGAGCGGTAGCAGCGGTGCACGATACACGCCGCGATCGTTGGTCACCACGGACCTTGACTCACCGGTATCAACATTGGTCACCGTCACGACGACGCCAGGCAGCACACCGCCGGACTCATCAGTGACCGTACCCTCGATCGCACCGTTGATTGCCTGTCCCTGGGCGCCGGCGAGCGAGGCGAAATGCAGAACGAACAGAAACGTCATAATGCCGCGAAGCATGAGATACCCTCCCGAGCCTGGGCAGTATAGCTTGCGGCCTCAGGACGGGACCCGCGTCCGCTTACATGTTTGACTATTGACTTCATTACTTGGTCGCTCATAATCGGCCGTCATCCATCTCCCGTCTCCCAAACCAGGCGTTTTGATCATCGCGATCATCGCGTTCGCCGTCCTCAATCGGCGGGTGCCAACGTCATCCTGGTTACGACGATCGACGGTGATGAAAACGTGCGCACCCGCTGCGGCGAGTGCGCCTCTGTCGAGGGCAACGAAATAGATCCCGGCCGCGTCTGACTCCATCGCGGGCGACTGCTGGGGGGTGGCGAAGCAGTGGTTGCAAATACGATCGCCGGCATGCTGCGCGCGGGATTAAGGCTGCACTCGGAATCAGCGGCTATCGCTGCTCCGCAACGACGCTCGCTCTCCCATGGCCGCCTGTGGACCCAAGTCGACGGCATGGTCGCCTGGCTGAAAGCGCATGGTATCGGCCGAGGGGACCGCGTAGCCGTTGTCCTTCCGAACGGCCCCGAGTTGGCGGTGGCTTTCCTGGGTGTATCGACCGGTGCTGTTGCAGCTCCGCTGAACCCGGGCTACCGCGCTGATGAGTTCGCCTTCTACCTCACCGATTTACGTCCAAAAGCATTGATCGTCCAACGAGAGTCTGATTCGCCAGCCATTGCGATCGCCCAGGCCAGCGGCATTGCCATCATCGAATTGGCGCAGATTGCCGACGAGGAGGCGGGAGTCTTCACGCTCAATGGTGATTCTCTGGTCGACCGCAACGGCAGTAATTACTCCGAGGCGAACGACCTGGCGCTCGTCCTTCATACGTCCGGCACGACATCGCGGCCGAAGATGGTCCCCCTCACACAGGCGAATCTTGTGGCGTCGGCGCAGAACATTGCGACGAGTCTCTCGCTGTCCAGCGACGACCGATGCTTGAACGTGATGCCGTTGTTCCACATCCACGGACTTGCCGGTGCCGTGCTTGCGTCGCTTTCGGCATCCGGGACTGTCATCTGCACGCCAGGTTTTGACGGCGATGCATTCTTCGGATGGGTGGACGACCTATGTCCGTCTTGGTACACGGCTGTGCCGACCATCCATCAAGAGATCCTCCGACACGCTTCGCAGGCGGTCGACATCATCGCTCGACGCCGTCTGCGTTTCATCCGCTCGGCGTCAGCAACTCTGGCTCCGAGAGTGATGACCGAGCTCGAAGCGGTTTTTGTTGCGCCAGTGATCGACGCATACGGCATGACGGAAGCGTCACACCAGATCGCGAGCAATCCGTTGCCGCCACGCAACCGCGTGCCCGGTTCAGTCGGCCTGGCGACAGGCTGTGAGCTGGCGATCATGGATGAACGCGGGACACTGTTACCACCGGGCCAAGTCGGCGAGGTGGTGATTCGCGGACCAAACGTAATCCAGCACTACGAAAATGACGCTGCCGCCAACGCGCTCGCGTTCGTCAATGGGTGGTGCCGAACGGGTGATCAGGGAGTCCTTGACGATTCCGGGTATTTATCACTGAGGGGCCGCCTCAAGGAGATCATCAATCGCGGCGGCGAGAAGATTGCGCCCCGTGAGATCGACGATCTTCTGCTGAGACATCCTGACGTGCGAGAGGCGGCGGCGTTTGCCATCCCTCACGCCACACTCGGCGAGACAATTGGGGTCGCCGTCGTGCCGCAGGACGGGAGGACCCTCTGCGAGGCCGACGTCCGGGCCTTCGCCGTCAGTTATCTGCCTGACTTCAAGGTGCCTGCCCGTATCGTGATTCTGCCGGCGATTCCCAAAGGGCCGACAGGAAAACTGCAGAGAACGAGTCTTGCCAAGCAGCTGGCGGTGGAACTGTCTGTGGCATACGAGCCGCCAGCCGAAGGCCTCGAGCAACTCTCGGCCACGCTCTTCGAGCAGGTCCTCCAACTCGATCGGGTGGGACGTCACGACAACTTCTTCGCCCTTGGCGGAGATTCACTCCGGGCCATGCAGGTTGCGGCACGACTGATCAGCGTGCTCGGCCTCGAGATGCCACCGACGACGTTGTTTCACCATCCGACACCAGCTTCGCTTGCCGTCGATCTCGCGCGTCTTCAGGAGGAGCAGGACGTCGCATCACTTGTGGTCGAATTGCAGAAGCTGCCACAAGGCGAAGCGGGCCAGGTGCTGCGGAAGGCGTCACGGAGCGACGCGTGAGTCCGCAGCTCCCGTCCGAACAGCGCGAGACAACACACAGAGCCTTTTCTTCGAACAAGAGTCGCGGCCATGCCCTGATTGCCGAGGCGTTACGTCACTGCGGTGTTAAGCGGGTCGTCGGGATCACGGGCACGCCGGTGGACCAGATTTTTCCCGAGTGCGCCGCGCGGGGCATTCGCCCGATCGGCACGCGGCATCAACACGCTGCGGTCTTGATGGCCGCGTCGTCGAACTACTGAGCAGGGCGGTTTGAATCTGTCGTCACGGTCTCCGCCGTGCCGGCGGTCACCAATGCACTGACGGGGGTGCTGGTCGCCCGTGACAACGGTTGGCCGGTGATCGTGTTGGGCGGACGGCGTCCTATCCACGAAGAAGGCGTCGGGTATTTCCAGGAATTGGATGCCGTCCCGATCTATCAAAGCATCACGAAATTGGCCGCCAGAGTCCCACGGGCGGCTGAATTGCCGACAGCGATCGTCAGCGCGTACGAAATCGCGATGACGGGGCGGCCGGGACCGGTGTACCTCGATCTTCCCGAAGATGTGCTGGATGCCGAGGCCCAGATCGATCTTCCTGCATGCCGAATTTTTCCAAGCCTCCATCCAACAGACGCCCACATCGTTGCGGTGTTTGCGGGGTTGCTTCGCCCCGCATAGCGGCC
>JACXTT010001877.1_pt1 | contig 34292 bp, 23 predicted proteins | sample 9270951 | NCBI WGS metagenome assembly JACXTT01 (sample SAMN15532306, study PRJNA645909) | rock metagenome | isolation source: weathered quartz diorite | place: Puerto Rico | collected 2017-06-21 | reverse complement strand
GTAAATAACGGGTTCAACCAACGGAATTTACCACAGTTTACGGGCCGCCCCATTCCTTGACACCCCTCAGACCGCCCCCTATCATGCTTGTTTCCGCGTCTGCCGGAATTGTTGTCTGAGGTATGTTCGAATCACTTTCCGACAAGCTCAAGCGGACGCTGAAAAACCTTCGCGGCGAAGGCGTCCTGACCAAAGAGCACGTGGAAGCGGCGCTGCGTGAAATCCGTCTGGCGCTGCTGGAAGCAGACGTCAACTACAAAGTTGCGAAGGATTTCATCGCCTCGGTCAAGGAAAAGGCCGAAGGTCAGCAGGTTTGGCTCGAACTCAAGCCGTCTGAGCAGGTCGTCAAGATCGTTTTTGATGAGTTGGTTGAGTTGCTTGGCGGGCAATCGTCGCGATTGGTATTTACCAAGACCGCGCCGAACGTGGTGATGATTGTCGGCCTGCAAGGGTCCGGCAAGACGACTTCGACGGGAAAGATCGCGCGGTGGCTGTCGCAGAATCAACAGCGCAAGCCGCTGTTACTTTCGACCGACGTCTACCGCCCGGCGGCGCGCGAACAGTTAAAGGTCATCGCGAAAGCGACCGGCCAATCGATCTTTGAAAAACCTGAGACGAACGATCCGCTGGAGCTGACGCGCGCAGCTTTGCAGCATGCGCGCGACACCGGTTATGACACGTTGCTCATCGATACGGCTGGACGTTTGCACATCGACGACCAGTTGATGGAAGAGCTGGTGCAGATCAAGAGCGAAACGCATCCCGTCGAGATTCTTTTCGTGGCGGATGCGATGACGGGACAGGATGCCGTGCGATCGGCGGAAGAATTTCACTCTCGCGTGGGCATCACCGGTGTTGTGCTGACGAAGATGGATGGCGACGCGCGCGGCGGCGCCGCGCTCTCGATCAAACAGGTCACCGGACAGCCGGTGAAGTTCGTCGGCGTCGGCGAGAAATACGACGCGCTTGAGCCGTTCTATCCGGATCGGGTTGCGCAACGCATTCTCGGCATGGGTGACGTGCTGTCGCTGATCGAGCAGGTCCAGGACAAGATCGATCAAGATGATGCAGAGGCGCAGCTCAAAAAGCTCCAGAAGAATCAGTTCACGCTCGACGATTTTCGCGGACAGCTCAGGCAAGTTAAGAAGCTCGGTTCTTTCTCAAAGATTCTTAAGCTGTTGCCGGATCAATTGCTCGGCGGCGTCGGCATGCCGGATCTGACTGACGAGCAGTCGGAACTGATGGAGAAAGAGCTGAAGCGCACTGAGGCGATCATTGATTCAATGACTCGGGCAGAGCGTGTGAATCATTTGATTTTGAATGCGAACCGACGTCGACGCATCGCGCGCGGCTCGGGCACGACGGTGCAACAGGTTAACGCGCTGATCAAGCAATACACCGAAATGCGCCGCATGATGCAACAGCTTTCAAGCTCAGGCATGTTCGGTGGCAGCGGGCTGGGTGGCCGGATGATGCGTCGCATGACCGGAATGCCCAACATGGATTTCGGCGGCGATCCAACGATGGGAGGCTTGCCATCGGGTTTGCCGGGACCATCGCGAAAGAAAAAGAAAAAGAAGAAACGAAAGTAAGTGACAAGTACCGAGTGACGAGTGTCAAGCAAGACAGGAACTCGTCAGTTGCGCTCGTCGCTGCCTACGCAGAAGAGAACAAAAATGACCAGCGACGCATGACAAACGGATGAACTCGTCACTTGTCACTCGTCACTTGTCACTGGAGGTTTAATGTTAGCAATTAGATTAATGCGAACTGGCGCGAAAAAGCGTCCGAGCTATCGCATCATAGTTAAAGAGAAACAGTCCAAGCGCGATGGCGCTTATCTCGAGAATCTGGGCACGTACAATCCCACGCGCGAGCCGGCGGAAATTAATCTCAAGACCGAGCGCGTGCAGTATTGGATCAGCAAAGGCGCCCAGCCGACTGACACCGTGCGACGATTGATTAAGCAGGCGGCGAAGAACCAAGCGGCGGCGGCTGAGACGCAGGCCGCATAGTTATCATCACGCATGCGCGAAACGATCGAGATGGTAGTTAAGGCCCTCGTCGACGACGCCGACGCAGTCGATGTGCGGGAGATCCAGCGCGACGGAACCACCCGCATCGAAGTTCGCGTGGCGCAGCCGGACATGGGCAAAGTGATCGGAAAGCAAGGCCGTACCGTGCGCGCGTTGCGGTCGCTGGTATACGCCGCGGGCGTGAAGCACCATCATCGTTACGTGCTGGATGTGGTTGAGTAACGCAAGTTGCTAACTTGCGATGAGTGAGTCGGATGATCTGATAGTCGTCGCGCATATCGTGAAGGTGCGCGGCTTACGCGGCGAGGTGGTCGCGGACCTGCTGACAGACTTTCCAGATCGTTTTAAAGGATTGAAATCGCTGATAGGGATTTCTGGCAGCGATGCCAAACGTTCTTTGCAAATTGAAGAGCAGTGGTTTCACGGCAATCGGCTGGTGCTGAAGTTTGCCGGTTTCGAATCGATCGATGCCGCAAAGGAGTTGGTCGGTCTGGATCTGGCAGTGCCCGCCGAAGATCGCGTAGAGCTTTCCAGCGACACGTTTTACGAATGGGAATTGGTCAGCAGTCGCGTCGAGACGGTTGACGGAAATCGAATCGGCGTAGTGAAAGGGATCATGCGCACCGGCGGCGTTGAAATGTTGATGGTGGTCGATGAGGCGGAGCGCGAGCGTTTGATTCCCATGGCGGGCGATATCGTCATCGCGATCGATAAAGAAAAGAAGTTGATTCGGATCGATCCGCCGGAAGGACTATTAGAATTGTGAATGTCGAATCGCGAATTGCGAATTAGGAACGCGACGTCAAATTCGAAATTGGCAATCCGAAATTCGCAATGCAGATCGACATCATTACGATCTTTCCCGATTATTTTCGCGAAGCGTTTGATTTTGGGATTGTTCGTCGCGCGCGCGCGGGACAGTTGGTTGATATAAGGGCGCACGACTTACGTTCGTGGGCCTCGGACAAACATCATGTCGTGGACGATCGCCCATTCGGCGGCGGAGACGGCATGGTACTCAAGCCGGAACCGATCTTTGCAGCGGTTGAGGCGTTGACCGGCGCGCGTCGACGCGACGAAGTCACGACCACAAAGCGGGTCGTCCTGCTTTCGCCGCAAGGCAAGCCGCTTACGCAGGCCCTGGCAGGCGACCTCGCGAACTGTGACCAACTCGTTTTGATTTGTGGACGATACGAAGGCGTGGACGAGCGAGTCGCCGGAGCGCTAGTCACCGACGAAGTTTCGATTGGCGACTATGTTTTGTCCGGGGGCGAACCCGCGGCCCTGGTGCTGGTCGATGCAGTAGTGAGATTAATTCCGGGCGCGCTGGGCAGCGAAACATCAGCGACAACCGAATCGTTCAGTGACGGATTGCTGGATTATCCGCATTACACGCGGCCGCCGGAGTTTGAAGGCCTGAAAGTCCCCGAAGTTTTGTTGACCGGCCACCATGCGGAGATTGCCAAGTGGCGACGCGACGCTGCTGAAGAGAAAACTAAAAGGAACCGACCGGATCTTTTAAAAGAATGAACGTGCTTTGTGCTTGGTACTTTGGGCTTTGATGTGAAGTCACGGAAGCGCGCAAACGCGACAGGTAGTCCAAGTACAAAGCTCAAAGCACGAAGCACATTTTTGGAGTTGTCATCATGAACCGTTTAGACACTATCGAGAAGACACAATTACGTAATAACCTTCCGGATTTTCAACCGGGTGATACGGTCCGCGTTCATGTGCGGATTAAAGAATCGGAAACAAAAGAACGTCTGCAGGCATTCGAAGGCGTATGCATCGCCCGCAAGCATGGCGGCGTCCGCGAAACGATTACGGTGCGCAAAACCAGCTTTGGTGTTGGCGTCGAAAGAATCTTTCCGCTGCACGCGACCATCATCGACCATATTGACGTCGTGAAAAAGGGTCACGTGCGCCGTGCCAAGCTTTATTACCTGCGCAACCTCCGCGGCAAGGCGGCTCGTATTCGCGAGCGCGACACCCGCCAGGGCGCCGATGTTGCTGGCGCTGCCGCTGCTGGCGGCGGTGGCGAGGCTACTGAAGGTAAGGAATAAGGTAGCGCAAGTTGATAACTTGCGTCTTGTGAGTTCAGGATCTGAACGCAAGTTAACAACTTGCGCTACACCGATCGTGCACATCGCTATTGACGCTCATTCCGTCGGAACTCAACTCGCCGGGAACGAAACCTACGCAGTCAACCTGATCGAAGCCCTCGCCGAAATCGATCAAACAAACCAGTACACTCTTTACGTCACAAAACAATCGGCGGTTGATCGGTTCACAAATCGATGGCCTAACTTCCAGGTCAAGCGCACAGTGCCGCACACGCCGCTGGTGCGCATTCCACTGATCCTGTCCCGCGAACTGCGCAGGCATCCGGTCGATTTATTGCACGTTCAGTACACCGCGCCGCCGCTCGCGCCCTGTCCGGTGGTCGCCACGATTCACGACCTTTCTTTCGAGCATCTGCCGAAAACATTCAAGCGGCGCAGCTGGATGCAACTCCGGTTGACGGTGCGCGCTACGGCCCGGCGCGCGGCCCGCGTCGTAACAATCTCTGAACATACGAAACGAGACCTCGCTGAGACTTACGACATCCCGTCGGAAAAGATCACGGTCACGCCCTTGGCCGCCGCGTCAAAAATCGTTCGCGTGACGAATGAAACGAAATTGCGAGAGGTGCGCGCGCGGTACGGAATCACGCGCGACTACATTCTTTCGCTCGGTTCAATTCAACCGAGAAAGAACCTGGTGCGATTGATCGAAGCCTACTCGGCCTTGCGCGAGACGAATGCGGGTGACAGATTTCCGCAACTGGTGATTGCCGGCAAACGCGGCTGGCTCGATCAAGAGACATTGCGCGCGGCCGAACAAAGTCCATTCAAGCAAGACATCGTATTCACCGGTTACGTTGCCGACGATGATCTGAGCGCGATCTACAGCGGGGCAATGTGTTTCGTTTACCCATCATATTTCGAGGGCTTCGGATTGCCGGGGGTCGAGGCAATGCGGTGCGGGGGGCCGGTGGTCGCGGGAAATTTGACGAGCCTGCCCGAAGTAGTGAACGACGCAGGCATCCTGGTGAATCCATTCGACGCGGCGGCGTTCGCCGAAGCGATTCAGCGCCTCGTGCAGGATCGTAATCATCGTTTGGAACTAAGCGCTAAGGGGATCGCGCGGGCGCGGGAATTCACCTGGAAAAGGACTGCCGAGTTGACGCTCGAGGTCTACAACGAAGTCGTCGCGATGCACGGAAGCCTACGTGGCGCGCGAACCTGAACCGCGTCAAAGACTCTCGCTCTTCAACATTTCGAAAATGCGAAAGGGCCGGACTGGCGTCCGGCCCTTCGGTTAATGGCTTCGGCTGTAGCGTGACTAATTGCCGAAGCGTGAACGATATTCAGTCGAGCTGAGAAATGCCTTGACCATCTCAGCCTTATTGAAATCGCCGTTGAATGAATTCAACTTGTTCAGCCAGAACTGATATCCGGGTTCATCAGGATCTCTCCTGAGGTAGCCGTAGTATTGCATCAGTACAAAGGCCCCGTTGTATTCGGTGTTGCGAACAATCGCAGAGTCAGTGACTGATCGGAACGCCGCGACTCGTCCCGCAGTTCCACCACCGCCGAAGGCAGTTATCGCTGCGGTTCTTTCGGCGGCCGATGGAATGACCAGGGCCGTCGAGAACAATGCATCCACGTACTGTGACGCAGTCAGCGCCAACGGATAGGCTGTGGTGAATGCGGTACTGGTGACGAGCGACGTTGCATATGCTTGCTTGTTGGCATCGAGCAACGCGAGATCACCAGGGGTTCCAATGATTACGCCGTTACCGACCCGCTGCGCATCCCTCAGGAACGGAAGGTAAGGATAGCGAGTGACGGTAGAGGATTGTTTCCCAAATGCCGCTCGTTGCGAACGGAGCACGAAACCACCGGTCTCCTGAAATTCAATCGACAGGAAGAAAGCGGCTGATGCGTTGTTCCGCAGCGTCTCAATGCAAACCGGATTAGCACCGCAACCGGTAATCGTACCAGTCCAGAAAGCGACACCGGCGGCGTCACCCTGGCGACTGAAGAAGTCGTGGTAATGCTGATTGACGAACGTCGGTTGGTCGTCGATCGCGTTACCGGCAGGTGGCGCTGGGTCGTCGTTGTTGATAAAGACCAGCGTTCCGCCCTGAGGGCCTACTGATGCGCCGCCGGTGGCATTCGTCAGCAGGATCTGCAAGTACTCGTTGGGTTCAATGAATGAATCCTCCGTGATCGGAACGTTAATGGTCTTGGACGTGTCGGCTGGTCCAAACGTGACAGTGCCAGACAGCATCGTGTAATCACCAACCTGATTCGCGCTGCCATTACTGGTAGCGAAATCAACCGTCAGAGTGCCCCCACCCGGATTAACTCGAGTGATGGTGACCGGGATGGTTACGACATCTTCAGTCGCACTGAATTGTCCGGAGCTAAACGCCAGCTGTTCGCCACCGCAACTGAAGTTGATGATGTTCCCTGCTTCGTTGCCCAATGGCGGTGGCGCCGGCACTGGCGACTGAGGCAATGACAACATGTCGCGACTGGCAAACGCCGGGCCTCCCGCCTGATTATTACCGACAGCCTGAATCAGGAACGCCTTGCTGCTCGCGCCACCGAAATTAAAGGTGGCGTTTATGTTGTTGTTGTCCACGATCGAGAATGAGGTTGCGTTAATTACGTTCGACGGATTGCCGATTTCGGTGGCCGTGACATTCGTCACAAACCTCGCCAATGACGGTCCCGGTCCAACTTGCGTGAATGAGAATGCGGATCCGGCCAGCGCCAGGTTTTGAGTTGAGCCACAGCTTCCCGACGTGGGTGTAATCGAAGTGACCACGGGCGCGCGCGTGCCCAGGATAACCGGCGCCGTGCTCGTGCGAACGAACGGCCCAAACACGTTGTTTTCGCCCGCCGTAAAGGTCGTAGTGACCGTTACCGTGCCGATGCCGCCTAACGCCGTTAATGGGAAGGGCGAACCCGGTAGGCCGAGGGCCGTAGGCAAGGTGGCGCGCACCGAATTGGAACCGGTGACGGTGACGCCGGTAAGTGGCAACGTTACTTCTGGAACACTATTGGCGTCGACGTCCACCGAGAGCGTAGCCGCAGTCGTCGCAGTCTTGCCGGCGCGCGGCGCGCCTTCACCTCCACTTGCGCAAACGGTGGTTACCTCGTTTTGAATAAACCCACTGCCAAGGATGTTCAAAGTAACCGGCCCGATGGCATTGATCAATCCGGTGGTCGTCGGCGTCGTGGCAAATGGATCCGGAACTATCACGTTCGCCTGCGGGTTCGGAGGTGGAGCACAGCCGATGCCGAAGAAGCCCACGCTGGTTTTGCTAAGATCGGTGGCTCCGGCCGGTGATGCGGTCGCTGGATCATTTCCTTCGAAACGCAGATCGAAGTCACTTGAGTTAAAGATTTCGAAGAGACTGCCTTCTGTGCCTTCGCCAATCAGTCCGAAGTCTATGCTCGAAGTTTGACCTTGAATCACTCCGGGGCCGGTCTCGGCGGATCGCGCGCCCGCGCTCAGATTAAGCTCACAAAGCGCCGGCGGATTGGTGATTGGCAGTCCTCCGATTGAGTAGCCCACAATGGTTGGAGTTCCGGGCGTTCCTTGCAGATCCATACGTCCGTATGTATCGACAGAATTGCCTGAACCATCGCGACGCGGAGTGCCGCCGACAATCGCACCCGAGACTGCATCTCTCACAAACCTCAGGTCGGTGGGCCCCTCCTGCAAGTCAAACGGCACAGCGTTGTTGCCGATCGGGTTGGCTGGGTTCAGCGGCTGATTCGAGTTCTCGTCAATGCTGGTGCCGTCATCGTACAGGGTCACTCCAAACGTGTTTGAGGCGCCCGAGTTGTTGATGTCGGTTGGAGGCGCCGCGACTCCAGTTGAGCAAGGCTCGGAACCGGTTTCAGGGACGTTGATCCAACGAACCTTGAACGCGTTGATATTCGCGAATCCCAGCGCTTGCACCGGGAATGTACCCGGCAATACGTTGCGCGCGTCAGGCGAAAGTCGCGTCCACGCCGGCGCTATGCGCGGGGCGCCTGAACGGAATGCGGCCAGCGTCGGAATTGGAGATGGGTCACCTGCTCCGAAGGTCAGGTTACCGTTGGAGTTCAGGAAGAACCCGTTCCAAGTGCAGGTTGATGGCCCGCCGAATGAATACTCAAAACCTCCATTCAATGCGGTGCTCAGTGCGGGTGGTATTACCGGCACCGGAGGCGTACCCCCACCGTCGCTATCGTCGCCTCTGAACGGAAATTGCTGATCGTCGCCGCCCGCGACCTGATGGCTGGGATCGAATCCATCGAAAAAGATCGTCCCGGTCGTCGAATTGTTTGCCTGCACATTCTGTCCCGCAGTCTGACCCAACGTTACGCCAGGGCTGATAGCGTTTGGCGCCAAGCGATTTGTATACCGCAAGAATCCTCTGCTCAGACCCGCCAAACCTGCTGGAGTTACGGTTGTTGCATCGATCGGGGCCTGGTAATAGATGTGATCGAAACGATCCGAATCGCCATCACCCACGTTGCCCCCACTGTTCGGAGGATTTGGCGGCAAGTCGCCACGAAAGTCTATGTAATCGGCTCTTCGATCCGCAGGCTTATTGTCTTCAAATGCCAAAATCTCACCGATGTTTGGTGAGGGATTGTTGCCCACGTTAGCTGGCGCGCCGCCTGAGATGACATAAACCGTCCCTTCTTCGTTAACCGCGAGACCGGAATAGACCGAATAGTCGATCGCCATATTAAGCTTTAGAGTGTTGGCGGTCGTTCCAAACACTGCGGTGTTTGTGCCGCGAAGATCCGGACCATTTCCCAACACGAACGCTCGCCACGTAGTCGCGGTTGGGCCGGTGCCGATAGTATCGGCGATGCCGTCGGCCGCGGGAACGGTGGCCGCGCAGTTGCTAAAGGTGCCGGCCGTATCGGCAAAACTAGTGATCATCGAAGGCGTCGCGCCGAGGGATGCCGAATTCGAAAACAAACCCTCGGTGGCTTGGTCGGTGGCTGAATCACTCGGGTTCAAAGACCGGGAAACCGCCGCGTAAAGCACATTACCCGGTCCCGTCGCCAGCGAGGTCACATTGCCCATAAACGTTGACGTCCCCGAATAGTTGGTGAAGCGATTGATTTGGTTCGCCGGGCCGGAGGCAGTTCCATAATTGCCCCCAAGTGGGGACAAACTCGCCGTTGTTAAGAACCCATTCGTTGCCGGAGATCGATCCTGCCGTGTCGCGCTGTCCCGCGAAGCGATCTTCACAATGTTGGCGCCGGTGAACTGCGATAAGTCCACCTGTTGAACGTAGGCACTTCCGTCATCATCGACCGCGACTCCGGCCAGATTTGAGAAAGCCGAAAAGAAGACGCCGAATGAGCCGCCCACGGTAACTGGAAACGGGTTTGCGCTCTGTCGTCCCGGAGGAGCCGCAGCGCCTGGGGTTGGCGCATCCGAAACCGGGAATGCCAGCAAGCCACTGCGGACTAACTGACCGTTGGCGAATAAACGAAGTCCCCCGCCCGTGTCCTCGAAGGTGACAAAGACAACTTCACCAATTGTTCCTGGCGGAAAGTCGGGCCCAAAAGATCCATTTACAAGACTGAAAGAACCGAGATCGCAGACAGGGCTTACGGCTAACCCGGTTATGACAACCTGATCGTCACTATTCAAAGTTCCAAAGGCATTAAGAACGGTTGGCAAATTAAGGGTCGTGATTGTTGGTGTTGGGGAGGCTCTTTGAAGGTCGCCAGCCGCGCCATTGCTTATCACATAGACATTGCCAATTGAATCACCCTGATAAAAGATATTTTCGGTGAAGCCATTCGCGATGGTGTGTTCTGAGAACGCCATACGCGTGAAAAAGAAGTTCGGATTGGACGCGATTGATGGGTCAATGCTGGAAGTATCTGTTAATTTGCCGCCATGATCCGCCGCATCATCTTCGCGTCCATCCCAGTCGCCTAAGATGTCGCCTTCCTGGAATCCTTTGCCGATGTTGGTGCCAATCGCCGCGGAAAACGCCGCTTGCACGCTCATGTTCAACGGCATATTCGCCGCAGGCTTTATTCCTGACGACTTGCTGGTACTTTCAGACTGGCCTGCGCCTAAACCAAACCGCGCATAGGTTGCGGAGTCTACTGGCCCTGCATCAGACGCAGCGCCCACTGACACCGCCTGTTGGGTGGACCGTTCCACTGTAGCCGTCGGTCCGGCTTTCTGCGGAATCGCTGCTGTTCCTGAAGTAAGTAACGAAGAGACGGGCTGTCTCTCTTTAACTGCTGAAGGCCGACTCAAAGCGGAGTTGTTTATCTTCGCCCTCCCAGCCGGAATGAGCGGAATAAGCAGCAGCCCTGCGATAATTGCAATTAGACAGACGAATAGTAGACGGGTATTTCGTTCCATTTTTGAGTGGCTCCTTTAAAAGATGTCGAGTGCCCCTGATCTTAAATTGGCGTCAGCTCCGGAAATTGCGGCGGAAGGCTGACGAAACTACTGGATCATCCGAGACGAGATCGGAGAGATGGTCCCGAATCGGATGACGATAAAGCGAAAGGCGAACGCATTCTATCCGAGAGTCTTCGGAAAAGAAAGCCCTGTTTCGAATTAGTGATCTCGATCACCGGCGCCGAAATGGGAGAAGAGTAGTTAGACGAACTGTTGCCGCAGCTTATCAGGTATTGTCTTACGGACGCGGCCCTTCTCAATATTTTTGTGATTGATTAGTTCTCGACTTATCGAGGTCTTTGTGATTTCATGTACGGGCTCTTTCCTCATTCATTGCGTTTATGCGCATCGCAATTTTGGGAACGCGCGGAGTACCCGCCAACTATGGGGGGTTTGAAACCTTCGCCGAACATCTATCGACTCGACTGGTCGCTCGCGGCCACGAAGTAACCGTGTATTGCCGCGCTCACTATGTGAGCCCGCGCCAGATTGAATTTCAGGGCGTGCGCCTGAAAGTTCTTCCGACGATCCGACATAAATACCTCGACACCGTGATTCACACTTTCCTGTCGGCTCTGCATGCCGGGCCGGGCCGGTATGATGCGGCCCTCATTTGCAACGCGGCGAACGCTCCGTTTGCTACGATCCTGCGCGCGGTGCGTACGCCCGTGGCCCTTAATGTCGACGGTCTCGAACACAAACGAAAGAAGTGGAATTGGATCGGTCGAAAGTATTATCGAATGGCGGAACGATTGGCAACGATTCTACCCACGGAAACTGTTACCGATGCCAAAGTCATTCAGGAATACTATCTGGCACATCATGGCGCTAATTCGACGATGATTGCGTATGGGGCGGAAATCGAGCGGCGACCTGATCCGCTCGTGCGTCGTTGGCGAGTCGAACCCAATCGCTACGTGCTCTATGTTTCTCGCCTGGAACCGGAGAACAATGCGCACATGGTGATCGAAGCGTTTAAGCGCGTCCGCACCGCGCACAAACTCCTCATCGTCGGTGACGCACCATATGCCCATGAATACATCAAAGATCTGAAGAACCGCGCCCGCGGTGATAAGCGAATCGTTTTTACCGGCTTTGTATTCGGTCGAGATTATCGCGCGCTGCAACAGAACGCTTACTGCTATGTGCACGCTACGGAAGTGGGCGGCACTCATCCCGCTTTATTGGAAGCGATGGGATTCGGGAATTGCGTGTTGACACTGGCCGCGCCGGAGAACGTCGAAGCGATTGGAGAGGCAGGAATCGCTTACGCGGATGAACACGATCTCACTGAGAAATTACAACGAGTCTTGCGCGACGGCTCGCTCGTGCAAAGCTATCGCAATCGCGCGCAGGCTCGAGTGAGGGATGCCTACGATTGGGACTATGTAGTCGACCAATACGAAGCACTGTTTGCCAGAATGGCGGGAATTACTTTGCCCGATCGCTCTACAAATCCGCCGTCAGCGCCGGTGCGTAAGCCGCTTACTCGTTCAGTTTCGGCCTGACCGCGCCGTCTTTCCCACCCACTCACAAGTCAATCGAGCCGAACTTTTTGCTGAAGCGCCGTTTCCTCACGTCGTTGCGTTTCTGTATCAAAGACACTGGCACAATTAATCGCGCGGCCATGCGCGCGATGGCTCGTGGAGACCGAGCTCCGCTGAGATTGGTGCTCAACAAACGAATCGCCCTTCGTTTGTCGCCCAGCCGGAGAAAGTCTTCGGCGCGGTTGAATCTGGTGACGGTTTGAAGTCTCTGAAGTTCATTTTCACTTAACCCAAGGGTTGCTGCCGCCCGGCGTTGCGCCTTCAATTGCTCCTCGAGCATGAACATCTGATTGAGACTGGTGTTGCGCCCGTGGACCCGCCAGGCAGAGAGGACGCCGCGATCAAAGGCGAAGTCGCCAAGTACAGACAGTCGCAGGTACAGATCATAGTCTTCTAGCTTTGCAGACTCGTTCCATCTTTCTTTTTCGAGCGCCGCCCGGCGATACAGAACTGTTGGGCTCATCGGCGCAATCGTGTTCAGGAGCATTCCGCGAGAATCGCCGTCGACGTAATCGGCCCACTCGGCGGTGCAATCAACGATTTGACTTTGTTCGTCGATAAGATATGCGTGGCCGTATCCGAGCACCGCACCGTCACGCGATTGCAAGAGACGCACACGTTCGCTGAGGAAGTTAGGCAGCCATACATCGTCGGAACCGAGATAGGCAAAGTAGTCACCTTTTGTGCGAGCGAGACCTTCGTTTAATGTGGTGCATAGACCTCGATTAGTTCTGACGATCAACTCGCACGGAAACGAACACTCTTTCAAGGTATTCTCAATCACTCGAGGCGAATCATCGATTGAGCCATCATCAATCACCAGCAATTCCGCAGGTTGCAAAGTCTGTTTGATGATCGAGCGCAGGGCCATGCCGACAAATTGGGCGTGGTTGTACGAAGGCACTACGATCGAAACTTTCGCAGGGCCGGCGCGCAAATCTGTGTCTGCTACCTGGGTCATTGAATTGCTGCGGTTTTTGATTCTATGGCAACATTAGCCCGCGCCGTGAGCCAAAAGATTCGCTTCCCGTCCACACCGGATGAAAAAGAAACTTCTTGATTACCTCGCTTGCCCGTCGTGTGAAGGCGCGATCCAACTATCCTCGGTGGCCCATGAAGATGGAGTTGAAGTTCTTGAGGGCGCGCTGATGTGCGTATCCTGCTCCAGAATTTTTCCGATTACCCGTGGCATTCCTCGCTTTGCCGATTTGCAGAACATCGAAGTGGACAAGCAAGCGACTGCGGACAAGTTTGGTTGGTCGTGGACTGAGTTTTCTCATGACGACGCAAAGTATGAAGAGCAGTTTCTTGGTTGGATTGCTCCGGTCAAGCCGGAGTTCGTGCGCGACAAGCTTGTGCTCGAGGGCGGCTGCGGCAAAGGCCGGCACACGCGCCGCTTAGCGGGTTGGGGCGCGCGCAACATTATCGCAGTGGATCTCAGCGCGGCGGTCGAGGTAGCTTTCGCATCAACCCGCGGAATCGAAAACGTCCACATCATTCAGGCGGACATTTATCATCTGCCGCTGCGGCGAGTGTTTGACTACGCTTTCTCAGTGGGCGTGCTGCATCACTTGCCCAATCCGCGCGCTGGTTTTGAATCGTTGGTCTCTAAGGTGAAGGCGGGAGGCCGCGTTTCAGCCTGGGTCTATGGCGCGGAAAACAACTGGTGGATTGTTCAGCTCGTCAATCCGATCCGAAAGCACGTCACCTCACGAATGCCCGAAAGGCTCTTGCTCCACCTTTCGAAAATTCCTGCCGTCATGATGTATGCCGCGACCAAGCTGCTTTACGGTCCATTGAATCGAAGCAAAAGCGGGAGGAAGATCGCGCGCCACTTGTTCTACAACGAATACCTCCGCGCTATCGCCGACTTTAACTGGCGCGAACAGCACTCGATAGTCTTCGATCACCTCGTGGCGCCCACGGCCTTCTATCTTTCACAAGAAGAGTTCGAGCAATGGTGGCATGGTATCGACGCTGATGAGGTCGTCATTGGATGGCACAACGAGAATAGTTGGCGCGGTTTTGGCCGCATTCCTTCCGATTTACCAGGTGACGGCCAAGGGTAGTGCTCACCCATGTACTCTGCTATACTGTTTTTGCTCGCCACGTTGGGCAATCGGCCCAACAGATGCTCAAGTTGAGAATCCGCAAGTAATATCAGGGGTGAGCGACGATTTTTTGAAGCCGTCGTAAGTACGGCGTTTAGCACCGCAACCAGGTTTCAGAGCGCGTCTTAATTGACCGACGCTGTAGCTCCCTGGAGCTGCCTAAGGGCAGCGGCGCGGTAACGGAGTTCCTATTTGAATCTGATTAGTAACCATCTGCTCGGGCAGATGGTACTTCCAAACCACGCGGGAGATCTCGATCTGCTTGATCGATGTCCACCGCGTCGCCGCTTGCAAGCGCAAGTGCGCATCTCAAATCAACTGCCGGTAAATTCTGCCGGTAATTCCCAATCAACCAAGAGCGACGCAGGCACGACGCCTGCGAAACGCACGCAGGGATGTGCGCGCCCGCAGAGGATGCGCGCGATCCAATTCCTCAGAAAGAAAATCAATGTCAAGAGAGTTAATTGTTAGTGTGAACGGTCGCGAGAAGAAAATCGCGATCGTCGAAAATGAACGAGTCACCGAGTTCTACATCGAGCGAGGTGAACAAAACCAGGGCATCGTCGGGAACATTTACAAGGGACGCGTAATGCGCGTTCTGCCCGGCATGCAATCGGCCTTTGTCGATATCGGGTTGGAACGCGATGCGTTCCTTTACGTGACCGACTTCTTCGATGAAGAAGCCGAATTCGAACGGATCGTTGTCGACAAGTCGAAGAAGGGCGATACGGAAGCGGCCACACGCGCGGCCGCCGAACACATCGAACTGGCCCGAGTCGCGCGCGAGCAACAGGTCGAATCATCGCATGAGCGCGCTGAGCCTTTGCGGGAAGTAGACCCGTCAACGATAACGGCTGAAGCCAGCCCCGAAGACGAACCGGAAGAAACCGGTAAGCGTCGTCGCGGCCGTCGAGGTGGACGCGGTCGCGGTAAGACGGCCAAAGCGACGGATTCACAAGCCGAAGAGCGGAGCATTATTCCGGTCGAGGCTGAATCGATCAACACGCCCTTCGCCGTTGGCGGCGTCTCATTTGAACGCGTCAGCGATGACGAAGAGCGCGCGATGAACGGCGAGATGTTTAAGGACGCACGACTTCAGGAAAGGATCATGGACGCGGTGCATGCAGTTGAGTTCGATCTCGAAGACGTGCCCAGCGCGCCAGTCGGTTCACTGCTGAATGAAGATCTCAGCAAACGTGGCGGCTTCCAGCGGATCGCGGACGAAGACGACTCGTCAGGGATGATCGCGGCACGGCCGCGCGCCCTTGAAGCGGCTCACGTACGCGAGTTTGTTGACGAAAGCCGCGACGAGAGTGCGCGTGGGCGGGCGTTTCAAAGAGTAAGCGATGAAGAGGAGATGAGAGCCCAATCGGCCGCGGACGATCCAACTCCGCCGATGCCGGCGAAGAAGGAATCAAGCCGGGGCCGCAAGAAAAGTAGCGTGATCAGCCGGTTCTTCAAGTCGAAAAAGACCGATGAAGACGAGCCGGCGGAGGGTGCGGTCGAACTTTCATCTTCTGACGAAGTGACAAAAGAAACGATCGACACATTTCCTGACTCTGAAGCAAGTATCACCACCGGGCGCCCGCATGAAGAATTTGCGACGCGGCGCGGTGGCCGTCGTCGTCGTCGTCCAACGAAGCGTCCCGTGAATGGTGAGGCAAACGGCGGCGACAACGCGGACGGTCAGAATGAAACGAGCGAGGTTGTTGAAGAAAACGAAGCGACGGAAGTCGAGGTTGCAGCTAGCGAAGACGATGCAGTCTCCGAGGCGGAAACGGCGCAAGACGGCGAGGAGCAATCCAAGCCGGCGCCCCGACAGCGCCGCCAACCGGGCCGCGGCGGTAGTCGCCGCCGCACCACGAGGCACGATCGCTCACAGCCGGCAATCACGGATCTGCTGAAAGAGGGTCAGGAAATTCTCGTGCAGATCGCTAAGGAGCCGATCGCCAAAAAAGGCGCGCGTATTACATCGCATATCGCTCTACCAGGTCGATTTCTCGTGTACATGCCGACAGTTGAACACCTTGGGGTGTCGCGGAAAATCGATTCGGATAGCGAGCGCAGTCGCCTGCGCAAGCTGATTCAAAAAATTCACAGTGACGAAGGATCACCGTCCGGTGGTTTCATCGTCCGCACTGCGGGAGTCGGCGCGAGTGAAGAAGATCTCCGAGCCGACGCGCAGTATCTGTTGCGCACTTGGCAGGACATCCGAAAGAGTGCCGAGAAGTCGAAAGCCCCTGCGCTCGTGCATCGAGATCTCGATCTAGTGCAGCGAATCCTGCGCGATCAACTCTCGGAAGACTTCACCGCGATTCGGATCGATGCGGAAGATGAGTATCAGCGTATAGTCGAATTTGTGAATCGCATGCAGCCAAAGCTGGTCAAGCGCGTGAAACTGTATACGCGTGATGAACCGATACTCGAAGCGTTTGGCGTGCAAGCTGAGATCGACAAGGCCATCAAACCGCGCGTCTGGCTAAAGTCCGGGGGTTATCTGGTCATCAATCAAACCGAAGCACTGGTATCCATAGACGTGAACACCGGCAAATTCGTCGGCCGCGGCGCCACGCGTCTGGAAGACACGATCACGCGGACGAACATGGAAGCAGTGGAAGAGATTGCGCGTCAGATTCGCTTGCGCGATCTCGGTGGCATCATCGTGCTCGATTTGATCGACATGGAAGAGCGACGCAATCGTCAGCGCGTGATGCAGACTTTGCAGGAAGCGCTGCGCCGCGACAAATCTCCAACCAAAGTTCTTTCGTTTAATGATTTCGGTTTGGTGATTATGACGCGCAAGCGCGTGAAGCAATCACTTGAACGTACGCTCTGCGCTCCTTGTCAGCATTGCCAGGGTGCCGGACTCGTGAAGTCGCCACAGACCCTTTGCTACGAGATCCTTGAACAAGCACGCCGGCTGGCGCGGGAGGGCGAGGGTAATGGTAAACGCCAGGCGATGCTGCGGGTAAACCCGGAAGTCGCGAAAGCCTTGAAAGGAGCGGAACGCGATGTCCTGAATGAAATTGAAGACTATCTGGGTTCAGTCGACATCAATAGTGACCCATTGATTTTTCAGGAGCAGTTCGACTTCGCCTTTGTATAGCTGAGAGCTCAGATCGTTATCACCGTAAGTAACATTAGGCCGGGCTGGCACATCACCGCCCGGCCTTTTTCCGCCTGATTTCAAGAGAATCCGCTTTACAGACCTGACCTCGCCTCGATAGAATGCTTGAAACGCGATAGCCCCACTTGCGTTAGATTCCCCTAAAAATTCCCCTTCTTTTTTGACGCACTCTTGTGTCCCGGCGGCCAGTGCGCGGTGGCGTGTCTCTCCAAAAGCAAGGTTCGTCAGGCTGACTCTCCAACGCTGAATCACCAAGGGAAACGTATGCGAACCCAAACTGCAACTGCTGATTCAATTAACACCAAACTCCTTCTCAAGACCCTGGTCGCTTTCAAGAAAGGCGACTTTTCGGCGCGCTTGCCGGGCGAATGGACCGGCGAAGCGGGCAAGATTGCCGACACGCTGAACGAAATCATTGAACTGAGCGACAAGACGGCCAAAGAGCTTGAGCGTGTCAGTCGCGTCGTCGGTAAGGAAGGAAAGATCGCGCATCGGGCGACGGTTCCTGCCGCCGGCGGTTCATGGCTGCGCATCGTCGATTCAACGAACCTGCTGATCGATGACATGGCTCGTCCGACCAGCGAAATGGCCCGCGTCATCGGCGCCGTGGCAAACGGCGATCTATCGGAACGCATGACGCTGGAAGTCGATGGGCGGCCATTGAAGGGTGAGTTCCTGCGGTCCACCAAGATCGTGAATTCGATGGTGGATCAGTTGGGTTCGTTCGCGTCGGAAGTGACGCGCGTGGCCCGCGAAGTGGGAACCGAAGGAAAGCTCGGTGGCGAAGCAAAAGTAAAAGGTGTTGCCGGTACGTGGAAGGATCTCACCGATAGTGTGAACTCAATGGCCGGCAACCTCACCGCGCAGGTTAGAAATATCGCCGAGGTGACGACCGCGGTAGCCAAGGGCGACTTGTCAAAGAAGATCACGGTCGACGTTAAAGGCGAAATTCTTGAACTGAAGAACACCATTAACACGATGGTGGATCAGTTGAACTCATTCGCGTCCGAAGTGACGCGCGTGGCCCGTGAAGTAGGTACCGAAGGAAAACTCGGCGGTCAGGCGGATGTGCGCGGCGTGGCGGGCACTTGGAAGGATCTCACCGATAACGTGAACTCAATGGCCAGCAACCTCACGGGCCAGGTGCGTAACATCGCCGAAGTAACCACCGCGGTGGCGAACGGCGACTTGTCCAAAAAGATCACGGTGGACGTAAAGGGTGAAATTCTCGAATTGAAGAACACCATCAACACGATGGTGGACCAGTTGAACTCGTTCGCATCCGAAGTGACGCGCGTGGCCCGCGAAGTAGGTACTGAAGGAAAACTTGGCGGTCAAGCGCAAGTGATGGGCGTTGCGGGCACCTGGAAGGATCTAACCGACAACGTGAATTTCATGGCCGGCAATTTAACCGGCCAGGTGCGTAACATCGCCGAAGTGACGACGGCCGTTGCCAACGGCGACTTGTCCAAGAAGATCACAGTCGACGTGAAGGGCGAAATCCTCGAACTCAAAGACACCATCAATACGATGGTGGATCAGCTCAACGGATTCGCGTCGGAAGTGACCCGCGTGGCCCGCGAAGTCGGATCCGAAGGAAAACTCGGCGGACAGGCTGATGTGAAGGGAGTCGCGGGAACGTGGAAGGACCTGACCGACAGCGTGAATCTGATGGCTGGAAACCTCACCGGCCAGGTGCGCAACATCGCGGAAGTGACGACGGCCGTCGCCAACGGCGATTTGTCAAAGAAGATCACCGTCGATGTTAAAGGCGAAATTCTCGAATTGAAGAACACCATCAACACGATGGTGGATCAGCTCAATGCATTCGCATCGGAAGTGACCCGCGTGGCGCGCGAGGTAGGAACCGAAGGAAAACTCGGTGGTCAGGCGGATGTACGCGGCGTCGCGGGCACGTGGAAAGACTTAACAGATAGCGTGAACTCGATGGCCGGCAACCTCACCGGTCAGGTGCGAAACATCGCCGACGTGACCACGGCGGTGGCGAAAGGCGATCTCTCAAGAAAGATCACAGTCGACGTCAAAGGCGAAATCCTCGAACTGAAGAACACCATCAACACGATGGTGGATCAGCTCAGCTCGTTCGCATCGGAAGTGACGCGCGTCGCCCGCGAAGTAGGTACGGAAGGACGTCTGGGTGGTCAGGCCCAGGTGATGGGCGTCGCCGGAACCTGGAAGGACCTTACCGACAACGTGAACTTCATGGCCGGCAACCTGACGGGTCAGGTCCGCAACATCGCCGAAGTAACCACGGCGGTGGCGAACGGCGACTTGTCCAAGAAGATTACAGTCGACGTGAAGGGCGAGATTCTCGAATTGAAGAACACCATCAACACGATGGTGGATCAGTTGAACTCGTTCGCATCCGAAGTAACCCGTGTGGCGCGCGAAGTCGGAACGGAAGGACGACTCGGCGGCCAGGCCGACGTGAAGGGCGTGGCCGGAACCTGGAAGGATCTAACCGACAACGTGAACTTTATGGCCGGCAATTTAACCGGCCAGGTGCGTAACATCGCCGAAGTAACCACCGCGGTGGCGAACGGCGATTTATCCAAAAAAATTACGGTGGACGTGAAGGGTGAAATTCTCGAACTGAAGAACACCATTAATACGATGGTGGACCAGTTGAACTCGTTTGCGTCGGAAGTAACTCGCGTGGCCCGCGAAGTGGGAACCGAGGGAAAACTCGGTGGTCAGGCGGATGTTCGTGGCGTGGCCGGGACCTGGAAGGATCTAACCGACAACGTGAACTCGATGGCTTCGAATCTGACCGATCAGGTTCGCGGTATTGCGCGCGTCGTGACCGCGGTAGCCAACGGCGATCTGAAACGCAAGCTGACGGTGGAAGCGAAAGGGGAAATCGCGGAACTCGCCGACACTATCAACAACATGACCGACACGCTGGCGACCTTCGCCGATCAGGTGAGTTCGGTGGCGCGCGAAGTCGGTGTGGAAGGAAAACTCGGCGGCCAGGCGAACGTGCCCGGTGCCGCGGGAACGTGGCGCGACCTGACCGATAACGTGAACGGCCTCGCGGCTAACCTGACGACTCAGGTTCGCGCGATCGCAGAGGTCTCGACCGCGGTGACGAAGGGCGACCTGACACGATCAATTACGGTTGAGGCGCAGGGTGAAGTTGCGGCGTTGAAGGACAACATCAACGAGATGATTCTCAACCTGAAGGACACCACGCAGAAGAACACCGAACAGGATTGGTTGAAGACGAACCTGGCTCGCTTCACGCGCATGCTGCAGGGCCAGCGCGACATGAAGACGGTCGCGCAGATGGTGCTTTCGGAACTGGCGCCGCTGGTCGATGCCCAACAGGGCGTGTTTTATGTCAATGCGAGCGATAACGGCGAACCAGTCATGCGCTTGCTCGGCGGTTACGCTTACAACAAACGCAAGAACCTCGCGAACGAATTCCAGGCCGGTGAAGGTTTAGTCGGTCAGTGCACGCTCGAGAAGGAACGCATTCTGGTGACGAGCGTCCCGATTAACTATGTACAGGTCAAATCAGGCCTGGGCGAGGCGGCGCCGAATAACATCGTCGTCCTGCCCGTTTTGTTCGAAGGTGAAGTGAAGGCCGTCATCGAGCTTTCGACTTTCCAAACCTTTAGCGATACGCACCTCACCTTCCTCGATCAGTTAACTGATAGCATCGGTATCGTGCTCAACACGATCGAGGCGAACACTCGAACTGAAGACCTGCTGCTGCAGTCACAATCACTCGCAGGCGAGTTGCAGAGTCAGCAGGATGAGTTGAAGAAGACGAACGAACAGCTCGAGCAGCAGGCGAAGTCTTTGCGCGAGTCGGAAGACTTGCTCAAGAGCCAGCAGGAAGAGCTACGCCAAACCAACGAAGAGCTGCAGGACAAAGCGGCACTGCTCGCGCGTCAGAAAGCGGAAGTCGAAGCCAAGAACCGCGAAGTGGAAGAGGCGCGCTGGGAAATGGAAGAGAAGGCCGAGCAGTTGGCGCTCACTTCCAAGTACAAGTCAGAGTTCGTGGCGAACATGTCACACGAGCTGCGCACGCCGCTCAACAGCATGCTCATCCTGTCGCGGCAACTGGCTGAGAACGGTGAAGAGAACCTGTCGGCAAAGCAGGTGCAGTTTGCCGAGACCATCCACTCGTCAGGTTCAGATTTGCTTTCGCTCATCAATGACATTCTGGATCTGTCGAAGATTGAATCGGGCATGATGGGTATTGAAGTGTCTGACGTGTCGATTGACGATCTCACCGACCAACTCGAGCGCAGCTTTCATCAACTGGCTCAGGACAAGAGCATTGGGTTCTTTGTCGAGCGCAGCGACAAATTCAATCCCTTAATGATTACCGACGACAAGCGTTTGCAGCAGATTCTGATAAACCTCCTGTCGAACGCTTTCAAGTTCACCGAACAGGGCAGCGTAATTCTGAAGATCGCTTCAGCGGCGCGTGACGAAAAGTACGCGCTCGAGTCCCTGAATCGCAGAAAAGATGTCATCGCCTTTTCAGTTAGCGACACGGGCATTGGCATTCCGCCCGAGAAGCAACGAATCATCTTTGAAGCCTTTCAACAGGCTGACGGCACCACCAGTCGTAAGTACGGAGGCACGGGTCTTGGTCTCTCGATCAGTCGCGAGATTGCGCGATTGCTTGGGGGCGAGATTCGCGTTACGAGCGTCCCCGGCGAAGGCAGCACCTTTACCCTGTTTCTGCCGCGTGAGTATGAGCCGGCGCGCGCCGCCGCAACTCCGATCACGCGCAAGCGACCAGCGCTTGAAATGGAAGCTGCCTGGACGCCGGCGGAGACTTTCAATACCGAAACGATCCTTCTGGAAGGCGAGATTGCCGACGACCGCATGGACATTCAGGAAGGCGATCGCGTTGTGCTCGTGGTTGAGGATGACCTGAAATTCGCCAACATTCTGACGGATTTGGCTCACGAAAAAGGGTTCAAGTGCCTGCTGGCGACGTCCGGCAATGTCGCGCTCGCTTTGGCGCAGAAATACACGCCGGCGGCGATCACTCTGGACATTCGCCTGCCGGATCGCGATGGATGGACGATTCTGGATCGGCTGAAGCACGATCCACACACGCGCCACATTCCGGTGCACATCATTAGCGTTGAAGGTGAGCGGCGGCGCGCCCTGCGGCAGGGCGCTTTCAACCATTTGGTCAAACCGGTCACGAACGGCGATCTGGAAAAGACGTTTGACCGCATCAATGAATTCCTTTCACGTGAAGCGCGCGAGCTATTGCTGGTCGAAGACGATGACGTGCAACGAATGAGCCTGGTGGAGCTGATCGGCAACGGCGATGTTAAGACCACCGCCGTCGGCACGGGAGCAGAAGCGCTCAATCGCCTGAAGCAGCAAAAGTTCGACTGCATGGTGCTGGATCTGAAGCTGCCCGACATGACCGGCTTTCAGTTGATCGAACAACTGCAAGCGAACAATCAGTCCGAGCTTCCCATCATCGTCTACACCGGCAAAGAGCTGACCCGCAAAGAAGAGATTCACCTGCGCCGCGTGGCGGCTTCGGTGATCATTAAGGAAGCGGATTCACCCGAGCGCCTGCTTGCCGAAACTGCGTTGTTCCTGCACCGCGTGGAAGCGAACCTGCCTGAGCCGAAGCGCAAGATGATTGAACAACTCAATCGACGTGATCCGGTGCTGGCCGACCGCAAAGTGCTGGTAGTGGATGATGACGTGCGCAACATCTTCGCGCTCACCAGCGCCCTCGAGTCATACAACATGAAGGTGGTGCATGCGGAAAACGGACAGAAAGGCATCGACCTGTTGCAGGCCACGCCCGGGATCGACGCCGTGTTGATGGACATCATGATGCCCGAAATGAATGGCTATGAAGCAATCAGCGCGATTCGCACGATGGATAATTTCAAAGACCTTCCGATCATCGCGCTCACGGCCAAAGCCATGAAAGCCGACCGCGATCATTGTCTGAAGGTGGGCGCCTCCGATTACATCTCGAAACCGCTCGACATCGATCAACTGTTTTCGTTGTTGCGTGTGTGGCTTTCACGTGAGGAAGAGTAGTTGTGAATAACACCGAGGGTGGAAATCGCGTCAACATCCTGATGGTCGATGACAGCGCGACCAATCTGCTCGCGCTTGAGGCGGTGCTGCGAGCGCCGGACCGTAATTTAATTCGCGCAAGTTCCGGCGAAGAAGCGCTGCGGTATCTGCTCGATCACGAGGCGGCGGTGGTGCTCCTGGATGTTTACATGCCGGGCATCGACGGTCTGCAAACGGCTGAATTGATTCGCGGGCGCGAGAAATCGCGCGACATTCCGATCATCTTTCTGACGGCGAACACCACCGGGCAAACTCACCTGACCCGCGGCTACTCTTTGGGCGCGGTGGATTACATCGTCAAGCCCATTGATCCAGCGATTCTGCGTTCCAAGGTCGCGGTCTTTGTCGAACTGTCAAAGAAAACGCGTCAGGTAAAACGCCAGGCGCACCTGCTCGAAGAAAAGAATCGTGAGTTGGAAAGCGCCAATCTGGAGCGGCTGCGAAAGCTAATCCACCTCGGCCACGAACTCGCGGCGGAGCACGATCCGGCGCAACTCCTGAAGACGTTCTGCGAGTCGGCACGCAAGTTAATTGATGCGGAAGAGAGTACGGTCGCGATCTTTGATCGCGATGCTCATTCGCCGCGGCATTTCTTTCGCACAAACTCGGAAGGTCAAACGGTGTCATCCGGAGAAGTGTCCGCGCTGCTCCAGCAAGCGCTCAGGCGGGTAAGCACAGAATTGCGACCGGTGCGTCTCGATGAATCGGATGAGCTATTGCTGATCGAAAGCCCCGAAGCTGACAACCTGCATTCCTTCCTCGGCGCGGCGATCGTTTATGGGTCGATACCGCGGGGCTGGTTCTATCTGCTGAACAAGAAAGACGCGAACGCATTTACCGAAGCTGATGAACGACTGGCGCAAAACCTCGCGGCCCACGTCGCGATTGCTTACGAAAACGCGACGCTGTACGCCGAAGCGCAGACGCACGCCAGCGAATTGAGCATGGAAATCACCGTCCGAAAACAGGCGGAGGAAGAGCGTTCCCGTCTGCTCGTGCGCGAACAAGCCGCCCGGGCTGAGGCTGAAGCCGCGAATCGAAACAAGGATGAGTTCCTGGCGACCCTGTCGCATGAGTTGCGCACGCCGCTGACGGCCATTCTCGGCTGGAGTCACCTGCTGCGTTCGACCAAGCTCAGCGAAAGTGAAGAAGGACGCGCCATCGATACGATTGAGCGCAACGCCAAATCGCAATCGCAATTGATCGATGATTTGTTGGACGTGTCGCGAATCATCACGGGCAAACTGCAAATCGATCGCGCAGTAGTTGATCTCGCAGGAGTGATCGAAGCAGCGCATGATGCGATGCGTCCGGTGGCGGAGGCGAAGGAAATTCGCATAGAACTCTCGATCGAGCCCGCCAAACTGCTGGTAATGGGCGACCAAAATCGACTCCAGCAAGTCTTCTGGAACTTGTTCAGTAACGCGGTGAAGTTCAGTCCCAAAGGTGGCGAAGTGAGAGTGACTGCGGCGGTCGACAACGGTTCCGTTCGCGTTGATGTCAGGGATGAAGGAATCGGCATCCCGGAGGAGTTTCTGCCGTTTATCTTCGATCGATTCAGACAAGCGGACGGCTCGACAACGCGCGAACATGGTGGATTGGGGTTAGGACTGGCAATCGTGCGTCACCTGATGGATCTGCATCAGGGTTCGGTCGAGGTTTACAGCGAAGGCAAGAATCTCGGTTCGACCTTTACGATCACGCTACCGGTTCAGCCGGCTGAGGTCGCGACCGATCCCTCAACCGTTGAAGCGACGCTCTGCCAAAGCTCCCCAGCCCAGCCGTTTAGCTCGGCGGAAGTTTTGCAAGGCTTACGGGTGCTGGTCGTCGATGATGAACCTGATGCGCGTGATCTACTGTCGACGATCTTGAGACGCTGCGGCAGCGATGTGCGCTGTAGCGAATCCGCAGCGGAGGCGATGCAGGCTTTCTCAGAATGGGAACCGGACATTCTGGTTAGCGACATCGGAATGCCGAATGAAGACGGCTATAGTTTCATCAAGCGCATAAGACAGTTGAAATCAAAGCGGGCGAAGAAAATTCCGGCCGTGGCTTTGACGGCTTATGCGACGGACGAAGATCGCTTGCGCGCACTCGAAGCCGGGTTTCATACTCACGTTCCCAAACCGATTGAGCCCGAAAACTTCGTGAGCTCGATCGCCTCAGTACTGAAATCAAATTCAGCCAAGTCAAATGGTGATGACTAAGCTTTCCGCCGTCACTTCGTTGTGCTAAATATTCTTGCGGCGATGGAGTCCGCCATTAACCGCCTGCCGGGCTGATGACTCCTACCAATTTTCTGGTCAGGAGTGTCGACGTGGGCAAATTACTTTTGGCAGGCATCGGCGGATTCATCGGATCGGCTTTGCGCTATTCAGTCAGCGGCTTTGTTCAGGGATGGAGCCGCAGCATCGACTTTCCTTACGGCACTCTGGCCGTCAATTTGATCGGCTGCCTTGCGATCGGTTTCCTTTCGCAACTCGCTGAATCGCGCGGTTACTTCGCAGCCGAAACGCGCACCCTGGTTTTCATCGGCGTCCTCGGCGGCTTCACAACATTTTCGGCGTTCAGCAATGAAACGATGAATTTGTGGCGCGCGGGCGAGAGCTTCCTCGCCAGTATCAATGTCGTTGCGCACCTGGTTCTTTGTTTGGGCGCTGTCTGGATTAGTCGCGCCATTGCGTATCAGATTTGGAGGTAAAGCCCAATGATGTTACCGGCTGAAGGCTATCTGCTTCGTATCTTCATCGGCGAAAGCGACCGTCACGACGGCAAACTGCTGCACGAGTGGATCGTGACAAAGGCGCGCGAAGAAGGACTCGCCGGCGCGACGGTGCTGCGCGGCATGCTGGGCTTTGGTGCGCACAGCCGGCTGCACACCTTCAAGATTGAACGGCTGTCGCAAGACCTGCCAATCATCGTGGAGGTCGTCGACACACGCGAGAAGCTGGAAAAATTTCTGGAGCTAATCGATCACACCATCGAAGAAGGAATGGCGACGCTGGAGGAAGTGCAGATTCATTTCTATCGAAGTGGTAAGAAGACTGATCGCTAAAGCGTAAAAAAGATTAGCCGCAGATTACGCGGATTGACACGGATAAGAGCAAGTCTGCGCTTTTTCTTATCGGCGTAATCCGCGTTCATCCGCGGCTAATTCGTTTGCTCGAGGCCTTTCAGGAGGGAAAATCTGCGCCACCTCTCGACCTGGTACGTTTCAGTCTTAAACGGCTTGAATCCGCGCTTTAAATAATTCGGTAACGCCGCTGGATCGTCGTCGGTGCAGGTGTGCAACCAGACTCGATTCGCTCCCAAAGCCCAAGCCTTTTCAGTCGCGCACGTCAGCAGATGCTTACCTAATCCGCGACCTATGAACCGTGGCATCAAACCAAAGTAGGCGAGCTCCACCGAACCGTCGTCGCACTTGCGCAGCTCAAAATATCCGGCGAGCTCGGCGTCGTAGGTCATCAACCAAATCGAATTCTCTGGTTTTCTGAGGTGCGCGGCGATCTGTTCGTCAGTCCAGGGCAGACGATCGATCCAGTGATAATTCTTTCCAACCTCCGCGTAAAGAGAGCGAAATAACTCGACCGAGCAATTGGGTTGCTCCTCGATTTCAATGCGTGAATCATCGAGCTTTGCGCTATTTAGTTCGGCAGGATCGCGCATCTCGAGATACGTGCGGGTCACTTCGATTGCGGTTGTCGTCATGTAACGATGCTTCTTTTCTGCGTCCTCTGCGAAATCCTCAGCGTACCTCTGCGGTTCACTTGTCGCAAATATGTTAACCGCAGAGGGAGTCACCGAGGGTTGCGCAGAGGTGCGCAGAGAAGAATGAATCTAAAACTCTTCGTCCAGCATTTGAATGCGTCGAATGTGACGACCGCCCTCGAACTCGGTATTCAACCAGACGCGCACAATCTCCAGCGCTTCGACCTCAGACATCATGCGTTGCCCAAGCGAGATCACGTTCGCATCATTATGCATTCGTCCCAGCCGCGCCGACTCGGTATTCCAACATAATGCACAACGCACGCCTTTGATGCGGTTCGCGGTCATCGCTTCGCCATTGCCCGACCCACCCAACACTACGCCGCGATCGACTTCGCCGCTCGCGACTGCCAGCGCCACCGGCCGGCAGAACAATGGATAATCTACCGGCTCTTCAGAGTCAGTCCCAAAGTCAGTCACGTCGTGACCGATCGTTTCGAGAAACTCCTTAATCTTCTGTTTGTATCTAAAACCGGCGTGATCCGATCCGATGGCAATTTTCATTTCTGGTTACCTGATTGTGGCAGAAGCCCGACCGTCAGGGAAGGCATCTTTCCGAGCTAGCCCTTGCTCACGCGCGGACTTCCGACTCGCGCCCGCGGATGAAATCGATCATAGGTCTTGCGCATGTGCAGATCCGTTATGTGCGTATAGATTTCTGTCGTAGAAATATCGCTATGACCGAGCAACGCCTGCACTGAACGTGAATCCGCGCCGTGCTGCATCAGATGCGTGCCGAAGCTGTGACGCAAAGTATGCGGTGAAATATCAGGCACGCCGGCTAAGGCCGCGTACTTCTTGATCAGCGCCCACGCCGTCTGACGCGTCAATCGTTTGCCACGATGAAGGAACAACTCAAACTTCCCGTCATTGCCGAACTGCTTGCGGACCGCCAGATATCTTTGCAGCCAATGGACGGCACTTTTGCCAACCGGAATGCGACGTTGTTTGTTACCTTTGCCTTGGCAAGTAATCAGCGCGCGTTCGACGTCTATGTCGCTCACTCTCAAGCCACAGGCCTCAGAAACCCGCAACCCCGAGGCATACATCAATTCGAGCAACGCGCGATCGCGCACACCGAGATCGGTTTTGATATCTGGTGCGAGCAGCAGCCGCTCCATCTCTTCTTCACTGAGAAACTGCGGCAGGCGCGCGTTACGCTGGGGCGTATGAATGTCTTCGGCGGGATGACGCTTGATATGTCCATCGAGCATCAGGAAGCGAAAAAAGCTGCGCGCCGCGCTTACTGATCGTGAAATCGACGATGGCGCGAGTCCTGCGCGCGACATTGAAGCAATCCAGTCGCGAAGATCTTTCCGCTCAAGCGCTTCGATGCGCTTGTTGGCTTTCTCGGACCAGGTTTTAAGTTTCGCGACATCGCGCGCGTAGCTCTGAAGCGTGTTCGCCGATAGTCCCTTTTCGACTTGAATGTAACTGAGGAATTCGCGGACGAGATCGCGTTTGGATGGCTGCGACATCGCCATCAGATTAGCACAAGATGTAATGCGAGTTGCTCAACTTGCGTTCAAATCTTCTGCCACCAGCGAAAACAAAACCGCGTCGTGAGGCACGCCGTTGATCGACAAGCGCTTGCGCAGGACACCTTCGCGGACAGCACCGGCGCGTTCCGCGACCCGTTGGCTGGCGATATCAGTTCGATCTCGTTCACCGATCGAAAAGTAAGGACGTTATGGTTTTGGCGCCGGCTTGTACTTGGTGATTAGCTCCTGCATGCCCGCGTTCGAACCGTTGTGGCGGTATTTGTAGTAGGACTCGAGGTCCTGAAGAAATTGTTGGCGCACTTGGGCGTAGCGCGTGTCGCCCTCAGAAACGGCAACGGCGCGCGCATACGCGTCAATCACTTTGTCGAGGAGCGCCTGCGTTTTCTTTAGTTCCGCGTCCTTCGCGGTGCTCGCTGGCATCCCCTGATATTTCTTGGCCTGGTCCTGGTAATCAGCATTGACCATCTGACCCAGCATCAACACATTGAAAACGTCGTTGGGCGCGAGTTCAGCGGCCTTTGTGTAATTCGCGGCCGCTTGTGCGCGATCGCCGCTGACCAAATTCAACAGGCCCATTGACTGATAGATGCTGGGCAAGGTGTCGGTCTTGTATTTCGTCCAGGCAGCATCATCAATGCCTGCCGGTTTCTTGCCCGCATCAATCAGTTCCACCGCATGCTTTCCGTATTGCAGACTCTGCGTGACGTACTTCGGGTTCTTGTTCTTCGCTTCATCGGCGCCCGTAGCAAGCAACTGAATTAAAATCATTACCGCGTCCGGGTTCTTGCTGAGATACGCGGCGCCAGTGCTGAAGACTTCGTCGGAACGTTTTGCCTGCGAAAGCCCCTCCAGCAACACCGGCAGGATCAGGTCCTGCTCAGAAGGTTCGGTGAAGGCCTGCTGATATTCCTGAGCGAGAGTAACTTTCTGTCCCGCGTCGGTAACTGCCGAAATCTGATCGACCAGACCCCGGGCGACGCGCGGACGGATCACACTTTTCGGATATTTCTTGATGAAGTCTTCACCGGCCTTCAGCTTCTTTGCCGGATCAGGCGCAGACGCGATAGCCATCGCGGCTTTCTGCTCATCGGGTGAAACGTTCGGGCGCGCCGGCTGAGCTAACCCAGCCGTAGTCAGCAGTATCAATCCGAATGACAGAGAAATTACTCGAGAAATCATGATGTTCACCTTTGCGAATGCAGACTGATTTTGCGGAGAGCTGCTGACCATATTGCTTCACAGGCATCGCGATGGCAAGCGGCCAAGAAATGATTTAGTTGACTGCGGTTTTGGAGGGCATGGCTGCGCGGCGATAGCGATGCGCGATCGGGCGGCGGCGACCAATGCCGATGGCGTTGCGCGAAATGATCAGCGTCGGCGGCAACTGGCGCCGCTTGAATTCGTTCGCCGGCGATTCAACGCGATTGAGGATGTCATAGACGAGATTTGCGTCGTGGCCAGCCGCGACAATTTCTTCCGGCGATTGCTTCTGTTCGAAATAGAGTTTGAGAATCGGATCAAGTTTCTCGTAAGGCGGCAAAGACTGTTCATCCAACTGCCCCGGCGCCAATTCCGCCGACGGCGGCTTGCTGATGATCGAGTCCGGAATCAATTCGCGCTCGCGATTATAAAGTCGGGCCAGTTCGTAAACCTCAGTCTTCAGCACGTCACCGATCACCGCGAGACCGCCGTTCGTGTCGCCATAAAGCGTGCAATAACCAAGCGCTAACTCAGATTTGTTGCCGGTCGAAAGCAGCAGACGATTCTCAGCGTTCGAAATTGTCATGAGAATGTTGCCGCGCAGACGCGACTGTAGATTTTCGACGGCGCGTTCCTCCGCCGACTTATTGTTCACTTCAGGCTCGGGCAGTTCGAGCTCACTCCGCAAAACGTGGAAGGCATCGCCGATCGGCTTAACCCGGCTTTCAATTCCGAGTCGCTGACTCAATTCGAGCGAATCATCAATGCTGCCGCGCGAAGAGTATGGCGAGGGCATCGTCACCGCCAAAACGTTTTCACCGCCGAGCGCTTCGGCCGCCAGCGCCGCGACTACAGCGGAATCGATGCCGCCGGACAATCCCAGCAGCGCCTTCGTGAAATTGTTCTTGCGCGCGTAATCGCGAATGCCGAGCACCAGCGCCATCCGAACTGTTTCAATGTCGTCGCCGGGCAAACCGCGTGAGTCCGGAACGCCGCAATCCAACTCGACTGTCTCAACGAACTCTTCAAAAGGTGGGGCCTGAAGAATGATGCGGCCGGTCGCGTCCGAAATGATGCTGGCACCGTCGAAGATTATGCCGTCATTGCCACCGACCAAATTAACGAACACGATCGGAAGATTCGCCGTGCGCGCGCGATGCGCGACCATTTCGCAACGCATGCGCGGCTTGCCTTTATTGAACGGCGAAGCGTTGATCGACACCAGCAATTGCGCTCCCATCTCGATCAATTCCTGAGCCGGATCGTTTGGATATAATCGCTGCTTCCAAAAAGTCTTGTCATTCCAAAAATCTTCACAAACTGCAATGCCGAGTTGGAGCGCAGGCATCCTTGCCTGCGGGTCGCGAGCATCTTGCTCGCGGTCTTTCTCCTCGAGCGCGAAGAGACATCGCTCGCGCCCAGGTTCGAAGTAACGCGGGTCATCAAAAACGTCGTACTCGGGGAGCAGGCTCTTGTCGGCAAAACCGAGCAACTGGCGATTGCGAATGATGGCGGCGCAGTTGAAGAGCTTGCGCCCGGTGGGTTGGTCGTTGGGGCGGACAGTTCCGACGATCGCGGTCAGACCATCAGTCGCTTCGATGATTCGGTCCAGCGGCTCCAGCGCCGCCTTCACCACGTCCGGATCGAGAAACCAATCGAACGACGTGTAGCCCTGAACTGCCACTTCCGGAAAGACCACCAGGTCGGATCGATCCTGCTTCGCTCGGTCAATCGCCGCGAGTATGCGAGCGACGTTACCTTCGTAGTCTCCGTTCGTCGTATTAATTTGAGCGATGGTGACCCGCACGCAGACAAGTTTAGCAATACAGCGCCGAGTTATAAAAAGGCGCGAACGCCGCGATCAGCGCGGCTTCGAAACTCATCGAGCGCGTCAGCAGATCGCGCGAGAGTACGCCCCAAGCCCCCTGCTTGCTGCGGACGTCGCGCGCGCCGGCGACTTCGTCAATCACTAGTCCGAGTTCCTGCTTGCCCTGAATGACTTTCTTGACGATCGCGTCGGGCACCTCGATCGATGGTGACATGCCAAAGCTGCCGCGGTCGCCATCGGTGACGAATGCCCAACCGCGCAGGAATGTGCGCCACTCACCTTCGAGGGAGATCGAATGAAAGCCTCCCTCGAGCCCGACATACAAATCCGCTTCGAGTTTCTGCTCGATCAAAATGTCGCGCACCGCCAGCGCTCGCTTTCGGGCGCCGCCCATCAACTGCCAATCGTTTAAAGGCATTGCGGGCGCGTCGGTTTTCACCGGACGCGGAATCACTTTCGCAGTCCGCCACGCTGGATCGAGTTCGGCCACGCGCGCAATGGCCGCCCGCACGGACATGATCTTGGCCGCGCGATCTGAACCGAGCGCGATTCTTTCAATAGACCTTTCCCTGTTAGGTGGTGGTTGAGTTGACATCGAAGTCGCGCGTTGTTGTAATCGAATTCAGTTAAGAGCACAAGCGCAGTTCATTCCGCGAGGTGTCAGGGTGTCCGTTTCCGAACTAATCTACGACTGGAACCAGGTCGAACCGCAACTTCACCAGCCCAATCGACACATCGGTTTCGATGACGAGACATTGCGCGATGGTCTTCAGTCACCCTCCGTGTGCGAACCGTCAGTCGAAAAGAAAATTGAACTGCTTCATTTGATGAACGACCTCGGCATTGATACAGCCGATATTGGCTTGCCGGGCGCGGGCGGGACCCACGCGGCCGGCGTCGAGATGATGGCGCGCGAAATCGCCGAGAAGAAAATGAAGATTCGGCCGAACTGCGCGGCGCGAACTCATCGCAACGACATCATTCCAATTGCTGAGATTTCGCAGCGTGCGGGAATCGCGATCGAAGCATGCACCTTTATCGGTTCGTCGCCGATTCGGTTCTATGCGGAAGAATGGACACTCGACAAATTGCTCAACCTGACCGAAGAAGCAGTGACGCTCGCCGTCAGCGAAGGTCTCCCGGTGATGTTCGTTACCGAAGACACGACCCGCGCCAATCCGGAAACGATTCGCGCGCTTTACACGACGGCGATTCGATGCGGCGCGCGCGCGGTCTGCGTTTGCGACACCGTCGGCCATGCAACGCCCGATGGGGCGCGTGAAGTGGTCAAGTTTGTGCGCAGCATTATTGATGAACAGGGCGAGAACATTCGCCTTGATTGGCACGGGCATCAGGATCGCGGGCTCGGCGTTATCAATTCGATCGCCGCCATCCAGGGTGGCGCGGATCAAGTTCACGGCTCAGCGCTGGGCATGGGCGAGCGCGTCGGCAACACCCCGATGGATCAACTTTTGGTGAATCTGAAACTGCTCGGATGGATCGACAACGACCTGACGAAGCTCCGCGACTACTGCGACAAAGCTGCCGAAGCTTGCCGTTGGAACGTGCCGCTAAATTATCCGGTGTTCGGCAAAGATGCGTTCAGGACCGCTACCGGCGTGCACGCGGCCGCAGTGATCAAAAGTTATCGCAAAGGCGACACTGAATTGGCTGATCTGATTTACTCGGGAGTTCCCGCGGGGCAGTTTGGTCTGAAGCAGGTGATCGAGATCGGCCCCATGAGCGGCAAGTCAAACGTGATCTTCTGGCTCGAGAATCGTGGCGTCGAAGCCAGCGAGGATCGAGTCAATCGGATCTACGACCGCGCCAAGAGCGCGACTGCCGTGCTCACCGAAGAGGAATTATTGACCCTCGTTTAGAATTCAGTTGATCGGAATTGTGACGGTGGTTGATCCGCCTTTGCCCGCCGGAAATCTCTTCTGACGTGCGATCCTCAACGCTGTCGCATCGCCTCCCGATGCCTGAGTCACGCGTCCATTTTCATCATAGGTAACGGTGACGGTGACTTTTCTTGCCGCGCTTGAAGCCGGTTGAGAATTAGAAACGGGCTGGTTCGCAGACGACGCGGAAGCGGGCGCAGAACTCGATGACGCTTCGGTCTTTTGCTTCGCGCGCGCTTCTTCCTTTGGATGAACCGGCCGATTCTCTGAAGCGGCCGCAGGATTATTCACGGTGGCCGGTGATTGATCGCTCGCCACGGCTGCTTGATCGTTAGTCGCGGTTTGCGTGGGCGGTGCGGCCTGGCTCGAATTCAAAGGCACGCCGGGTTGTGACGAGTCCATTGTGACTTTCTGTGCGTCGGGGGTCATCTTCGCCGCCTTACTGCGCGCATACCAACCCCACGGCACGGCGACCACTGCGATTACCAACACGACGGAAGCGAAGATCGCGCCCAATTTCCACGGGCCATATGAAAAGGCACCGCCGTGACCGACTTGAGCAAAGATCGGACTTACTTCGGCTGGTGGCTCGGCGTTGGGGTGATAAGAAAGAATTGCGGCAGTTACTACATCAAATGTTTTTGAGTGGTCTGGCTTTTGCTTCTTTTGTGTTT